>Ga0070741_10011914_pt1 | contig 15889 bp, 13 predicted proteins | sample Coa_R1_4_FD_66440 | JGI IMG/M metagenome (GOLD analysis project Ga0070741, IMG submission 66440) | Surface soil microbial communities from Centralia Pennsylvania, which are recovering from an underground coalmine fire - Coalmine... | ecosystem: Environmental > Terrestrial > Soil > Unclassified ...
CCTCGGCCACGCCCACGTTGAAGAAGCGGTCCGGATAGGCGGCGGCGAATTTTTCAAGCACCGAGAAGCCCAGGTCCCCGGTCAAAAGACAGACGCGCTTGTCCTTGGCGGCCAATTGCATGAGGGTTTCAACGAAAGCCACTCTCATGAGGCACCCCCTAGTTCACGCAGGGCCTGCCGGGCCTGTTCCTCGTTGACAGGGTAATAATGCCATTCCAGTTTGTTTTCCATGAAGGAGACGCCCTTCCCGGAGATGGTCTTGGCGATCAAAACCCGGGGCTTTCCCGATGGGTCCGCCAAGGCCTTGGCCAGGGCAGCCTCGTCATGACCATCCACCGTCGAGGCTTCCCATCCGAAGGAACGCCACCGCTCCTCGAGGGGCTGTAAGTTGAGGATCTTTTCCGTGCGGCCGAAGGCCTGGAAGCCGTTGTCATCGATGATGACGGTCAGGTTTTGAAGCCGGTGATGCGAGGCGAACATGGCCGCTTCCCAAACCGACCCTTCATCGCACTCGGCATCGCTCATCAAGACATAGACCCGCCAGGGGCTTTTCCTCAGTTTTGCCGACAGGGCCAATCCGGCGCCCACCGACAACCCCATCCCCAAGGACCCGGTCGAGACTTCCACGCCAGGGGCCCCGAATTCGGGATGGACCCCGAGCCTGGAGCCGTCGGCGCAAAAGGTTTCCAGTTCCTTCCGGTCGAGCAATCCTTTTTTATGGAGGGCGACATAGAGGGCCAAGGCGGCATGGCCTTTCGAGAGGATAAAACGGTCCCGGTCGGGGGTCCCCGGATTTCGGAGGACCTTTCCATAAAGGACCGAAAGGATGTCACAGATGCAAAGAGCCGAGGAGATGTGCCCGACCTTGGCCATCAGGGAGATCTCGATCACCAACCGACGCAGTTCCTGTCCCGTCATGGGCGGCCTCGCATCCAGGCGATGGTTTTCTCGATGCCCTCGCGGAAAGATACTTTGGGGCTCCAGCCTAGGGATTTCCGGGTCTTTTCGATGGAGGCCACCCAATGGGTCGCGTCCCAGTCGCGGGGTTTCAGGGACTGCCAACGGATCTCGCTCTTGGAGCCGGTCAATTGCATCACGACCTTGACCGCGTCGGCGAGGGTCGATTGGATGCCCGAGCCGATATTGAAAACATCGCCCGTCCATTTTTTAAGGGTTTCGGTTTGCAGCATGGCGTCCAAAACATCGTCCACATGGATGAAATCCCGCGCGATATCAGGACTGGCCATCTCAATGGTCTCACCTTTAAGAGCGCGCTGGATGAGTGTCGGAATAAGGCGGGTCGGTTCCTCGTAAGGACCATAGACCGAGAAAAGCCGGAGGGTGACGATGGGGAATTTCATTTGGGTCGCCGCGTAGGAGCAAAGCTGTGTGGCCGCGGCTTTTCCCACCGCGTAATAACTGTTGGGTTCCAACCGGTCGGTTTCACGCATGGGTTCTTTCTTAAAACCATATTCGGACGAACTCCCCGAGTGGACCATGAGGCGGCAGGGGGAGTCGGCGCAGGCTTCCAAAATATTGTGGGTCCCCAAAAGATTGGTCTCAAGGATCTGACGCGCGTCTTTTTGAAAAGGATATCCGCCATGGGCGGCCAGATGGTAAACCTGTTCGGGTTTTTCTTCGGTGAAAACGCGTTTGAGGGACTCGCCGTCAAGCAGGTCCGCTTGGATCGCCCGGACCGGAAGGTCCTTCACCCTCCACAGATCACTGCCGGGCCTCACCAGCAATGTCACGGACGCGCCGGACGTTTGGAGCCGGCGGGCAAGGGCGGCGCCGACGAAACCCGCGCCTCCGGTAATGAGGCATTTAACCCCAGAAGGCATCGTAACCCAGGATCTTCAGCCAAGGACCAGCGCGGCGGGTGACATCCGAACGCTCGGCCTCGCTAAGTTCCTTGGCGGTGGCCATGTTGGCCTCCGCGGTGGGGGTACGGATGGTTCCCCAAGGATGGACGGTCTCAAGGGTTTTGCCGTTCCAGGTGGGATGGGCCAGGGAAGGCGCGGGTTTCAACCCGGCTTTTTTGCAGAATTCTCCCAGGACCCCGACAGGATCCCGAATGATGTCCTCAAAGCGAAGCACATGGACCCGCTTGGGCTCCAGGTCCTTCCATAGAAGGGCGTAATATTGGCACATGTTCCACGCCACCAAGTAATGCTCAAGGGAAAGGGGCACGGCCCGTTTTTTCGTGTCCGCATAGGCGGACCAGGGATTGCGGACGATATGGAGGACATGGGCGTCGGGAAGGTCCGCCAGGATCTTGGGCGTATCCACCCCGATGATGGGGCTATAGCCCAGGTAAGCCGTCGGCTCGGCGGGACGGTTATAGTCTTTCCAGGCCTCGAAAGTGGCGCGAAAAAAACACTCGACGATCCTGCCCCGGGTGTAAGGCCCCGGCCCCATCAGGTCGATGAAGATTTTCTTCCGTTCATCATCGTTCAATTGAATGGGGGTATCCCGGAACTTGCTCGACTGGGGCGTGCGGATGCGGACCTTGCACTCCTCGTCGATGATCGCGTGGTAATGGCCCGCCGGGGAGTCGCTGAGGTTGAAGACCGGCCAGCGGTACTTCACGGGAAAGAGCGAGGACATGAAGTCGTTGACGAGCTTGGTGCCGGGCTGGGATTCGTAGGGATAGACAAAAAGCTGGGGATGATTATCGAGAAGACGCTGGGTGGTGTTCCCGCCGTTCTCATACATGGCGGAGATCATGATGAAGTTGAATTTATTTGTCATCGCCGTAGTCTAACAATGGCCCCGGGCGGGGTCAACTTGGAATTAAAAAAGGAGGCCCGATGACGAGGTCTCCTTTTTCGTGAGGCGCATTCGCAAGCCCGTGACCCGCTCGGGTCTTAGGCGGGTAGTTTGAAGAGCGAGGCGGTGGTCCCGACGGTGAGCATCAGGGTATCGTCGGCAGAAATGGACATCCAGCGTACTCCGCGGAAAGGATCACCCGACCCCTTCTCGTCCCGGAGATCGCCCAGGTAATTCCCTTTGGTGGTGTAAACCTTCACGCAGCCGTTATCGCTGTTGTTGGCGACATAAACACGGCCTTCCTTGTCCACGGCGACCGCCGTGACGGCGGCCTCGTACTTGATGATCTTGATGACCTTCCCGTCCTGGTCCAGGATCTGGAGACGGTTGTTGTCGGTATCGGCGACATAATAGGTTCCTTTGCCGTCCGAAGCCGCGGCCAAGGGTCCTTTGTATTCGCCGGGGCCCTTTCCCGACTGGCCCCAAGAAACGACCAGGTTGCCGTCGAGGGAAATGAGCGCCACGCGGTGATTGCCCGTATCCGGGACGATGAAATTCTTTCCGTCAAAACCCACGCCGCGGGGTCCGTAGAAATTCTTGAACTTGGTCAGGTCCACGGTCAGGACCAGGTCCCCCTTCTCGTTGAAACCCTTGATGGCGCCATTCCAGGTATCCATGACATAGGCGTTGCCGTTATTGTCGGAGGTCAGGCCCGAGGGCTCCTGGAATTCCTTCGGGCCGGTGCCCTTTTTGCCGATGGAGCGGATGAAGTTGCCTTCGCGGTCGAATACCAAAAGGCGGGAATTTTCCTGGTCGGTCACAACAAAATCGTTCTTGCCGATGGGAGCCACGCCCCAAGCGGTGAAATGGCCGCAGGGTTTCTCCTCGCCGACGACCCTTATCAGGGATTGGACCTTGTAATCCTTCACCACGTCCCCGCCATGGAACAGGTTCATGGCTTCCACGATCGCCACGACCACCACGGCGAAAATGAGGATGCGGATGACGTTCTTGTTGCGGTTGGCGTCAGGCACCGGGGTCATGACCGCTTGGCCCGAGCTTCGACGAGAAACGGTCGCCTTGGCGGGGCTTTTTTTCGGGGTCGGCTTCTTCTTGGACGGCATAGGATTCTTCCTCCAGCTTTAATTTGATCTTCTTTTATGGTTTATTCGAACGATCGGCTAGTGGATCTGAAATGGGGTCAGGATCCCTTGCCCCCGGTTTTACGGGCAGTAGCATATAACAGCAATCCGTTGACCACAAAGACATTTTCCAAAGTGAAGCCGTTCTCGGCCAATGTGCGCCGCAAACGGGCCTTGGTGAAATGGTGGATATGGCCGCAGCGGTACTTGTGGTACAAGCTGCCTTTCACGTAACCCATATAGAGGCAATTGAGATTGAAGAGGATGAAGAAGGGGCCCAGGAAAAAATCATAGGGAACGGTGATGAGGAATTTGCCGTTGTCCTTCAGGATCCTGCGCACCTCGCCGAGTGTCTCGGTATGGTTGAATACATGTTCCAGCACTTCCGACATGAGCACCACATCCAGGCTTTTGGTCTTGAGCCCCGTTTTGGACAAGTCGGCCGCGACCTTGAACCCGACCAGCCTTTTGTTCTTCTTGGCGTACTTCAACATCTTCTCGTTGATGTCCACCCCGAAGACCGGCAGGTGATGGATGTTCCAAAAACAGTTGCCGCAGCCCAAGTCGGCCATCTTCATGCCCTTCTTGAAGGACCGGGTCACGAATTCGGTCAATTGCTCATAGCGGGACCGGTGGTACCAGGCGCGGAATTTGCTCACCTTGGTCTCGTCGGTCATCTCATCGTAATAGCTCTCGTTCATTTCCTTGTATTCGACCTCGGCCATCTTGGCCGAGCTGAAGGTGGAGATGCGGTTCAGGAAGGCGTTGGAAACGGCCAGGATGAAAAGACAGGAAACGAAGCCTTCGGTAAGGGTAAATCCCTGGTTCATGAATAGCCAAAGGAGCGCGGCGCTTCCCACCGAAACCCAAAAACTCAGGAACAAATGGATGGCGAAGGAGGTCTTCATCCGGATCTCTTGGTTCACATAGACCACGTTGTAATAAACGTAATGGAACGCCTGGTTCAGGAAGGTCCCCAAGAAAAAGGCCAGCAAGGGGTTCCATTCCAAATGAACGGCCAGGAAAAAAGTCAGGGCCGCGTTGATACCCGCGCCCAAAAGACCGCCCAGGATGAAGATCAAGAGGGCCGGATGGCGCCAGCGCTGGACGACCTGGTGTTCAGGCATGGCTTATCCTTTCCTGGCGATGATGAAATAACAGGCTCCCGGTCCCCCGTCGGCGTTCAGGGATTTACGAAGCCAGTTGGTCGCGAACCACTTGACCGGACCTCGGGGCCCGAATACCCACCGGTTAAAGAGTACTTTGAAAATCTTGGAAGGAAAAGCCAGGATCATCCAGCGCTCGTAGGTATGGAATGTTTTCAACGGGATGATGTAGTCGGCCTTTTCCATCTTGAGACCGGCCTTTTTCAACCGTTTTTTCCAGGTCTCCGAATCATCCACATGGTAATGCTTGAAGGTTTTGTTCAATTTATCGATGTACAGTTTCCCAAGCCAACCCAACCCCACGCTTTTGAGCATTCCACGGAAGAAAGTATCGTTGGTGAAGCATTCACTCGGGACCGTGATCATCAAACGTCCCTTGGGCTTCAGGACCCGTTGGATCTCTTTTAAAGCGCCGTCGATATCGGGGATATGTTCCAAGACGCAGTTGCTCACCACGGTCTTGAAGGTGTTCTTGGGGAAAGGGATCTTTGTCGCGCTGGCGCAAAGGGCTTTTTTGTAGCTCTTGCTCTTTACCGCCAAGGCCACTTCGCTGGGGTCCAGATCGATACCGGCCTCTAAATTTCCGCCGAAGGCGACGCGGGCCAAAAAGCCGTCCCCGCAGCCCACATCCAATACGGGATGGTCCAATTTCTCCTTGGAGAATCGATGGCATTCCATGGAACGCCAAAAGGCCATGGCGATCGGGGTATTTTCCAGGTAATCACGGAAAAAATCCTCCCGGCTTTTAGAACCTGCTTTCAAAAGAACCTCCCCTTAGGACCGCTTTTGGTTTTCAAGCCCGATAGTGTACCAGCAAATCCCGATTTCTGGACTCCAAGCCCCCAAAAACTTGCACCGAAAAGCCCCTCTCGTACACTAAAAAAGGCTTATCTAGTTATTTTTTCAAGGCCAACAGGGAGTCGGGCATAGGCGACATGGGATCTAAAAACATAAGGAGATGCCGGGTTGGACTCGATTCGGGCTTATCTCTTCTTAGCTTTTGGCTCCTTCCCTAAAGCGTGCCAAAGGCCATAAGCCAAAAATCCCGCGCAGGTGGCGAAAGCGTCACCCGTCGCCGATTCACCTGTATGCTCATCGACCGATTCACAAGCGATGCCATTGTCCATCTTGGCGTTCTTGAGGAATTTCAAGGCGCGATCGGTTTGGCCCGCGAGAAGGCTGTTGACCGAAGCCAAAACCCATGGGTGAGGCGCGTGGCCGCAACCGACTTCCTCGAATTTTTTACCGGCAAAGGAATAGGGATATTGGGGCGAATAGATCCAATCCTTGGTTCTTTTCCAAATGGGGTCGGAGGTTTTACAAAAACCGTAATGGGGTAGGAGCAAAAGGCTTCCGGGTGGTTCGTCATAAAGCATGGGTTTTGTTGGGGCGTCCAAGTCTACCGACCAAGCATACATGGGACCCTTGGGCCCCTTGGTGACGCAATAGCGCTTAATGGTTTTTTGGACCTTTAGGGCTTTTTTTTGAAGTCGAACAACTCCTTTCATCGACTTTTTGATCTTGCCTAGCCGGATTATCCGGGTCAGGTCGGTTAGGGCCCGCCAAACCAGAACGTTGTCATAAGTGACATAGCGTTGGGGCCAAGGATCATCCGAGGGCAAAAGCCAAGTTTGATAGAGGTCGATTCGGGGGTGTTTCTTTGCGGCCAGCTCCGCCTCGAACTTTTCCAAGAAATCCTGAACGCCGGGCTGGTTCAAGAAGCCAAGGTCCTTCGTGTTTTCAAGGTATCGCCGTAAAGCGATGATGGGCGCGCAAAACTCGTCCAATTCGAACCCCGGTTCCAAGACCGCTCCCGAAAGATAACGGCTATGAACACCGAAATTCCTCGATTGGCGTTCAAAAACATACCCCAAGACCTTTCGGGCCCATTCGGGGTCCAAGGTCAAGAGGGAGGGGAAAGACCAAAGCAATGTGTCCCGGTCCCAATAGGCTCCGCTCACGTAATAGCGGTTGCTCCGGGAGGTCAGGCACACCACTTCCTCGGTATCAAGGGTCAGTCCGGTCGCGTAGAAGCGGTTGAAAAAAGCGTTGAGGTTCATCAGCGAATCCAGTTGCGGATCCTTGGTCCGGGTGTTCCGTCTCTTCCCTTCCAGCCAAGCCACCGTCTGCCTCCGAAGATGATCCCCGCCCATCCTTTGGAATTCCCGGGCCGTGGCGAAAGCGCTGATCTCTTCTTGTCCCACACCAAAATAGAAATAACATTGCCAAGTCTCGCCTGGTTCGAGTTCTTTCGTTTGAAGCCATTTGAAGAAAAGGGACTTGTTCTTTTCGAGTACGACTTCCCTGCTTGTGGGATTCAAGCTTTGGGCGCCATTGTGGAAAAAGAAGCGGTTCTCTTTATCCGTTGGATAGGGGGCCAAAGCGGCCAAGGGATTGGGGCATCGGAACTCCAGCGCTGGCATGTCTTCCCATGTCTTGGCCACCAACACCCGGTCGCCTTGAAGGGGCTTGGTCACATTGATGCTATGGAGAAGATCCGCCCAGCAAAGGTCGACCGATAAACCACAGCGAAAGGTTCGTCTGGAAAGGTTTGAAATTTTGAAAGACAGGGCAAAGCCACGCTCCCCCAGGGGGCAAAAGTAAAGACCTTCCATTTCCAACCGTTCTTCTTGGAAGCGGAACTTGGGCAGCCAATCCGCTTCCCGCCCCCAAGCCAACCGCCCCTCGAGTGAAACCGTTTCCTCATTTACCGTCACACGAGGCTTCAAAAAGGGCTGGTCTCCGCCCGAAAAAGCCAAAAGGCCGTTCATGCCCATATGGAGAACGTTGATCTGGCCGATGGCGCCATCCGATTCCCGAATGGTGGGAAGGGCAACATACTCATTACCGGTTGGGAAAAAGGAATCTTTCACTGTGCCTCTTTTGGGTCATAACGCGGTCCAACTTTCCTAACTATGGTCTTGACCTATCTGTTTCAAATAGTCCAGCCCCCGCAGGGCCTGCGCGTCCCCCGGTTTCAATTCCAGGACTTTCTCAAAAAGCTCCCCGGCCTTTTCATACTTTCCCGACTGCAAGGCCGCGACGGCCCAATTGCCATAGGCGATCGTATAATTCGGGTTCAATTGCGTCGCCTTCTCATACCAAACGAGGGATTCTTCCAAACGGCCCAGATGGTAATAGGCGTTCCCCAAATTATAGGCGTAGAGGGGGTTTTCCTTGTCCCACTGCTGGGCCCACTGGAAGTTGTCGAAACACAACTGGTAATAGCGGCCCATTTTCAAGAGGTCTTGGGCGCTGGTCTTGGACGTCAAGCGGGACTTGGCGTCATCCCCTTGGTCCTCGTAATAGATCCCCAGGCTGTTTCGAAAGACGCTGTAATCCCGATAGGCCAATTCCCTCGTTCTATCATCCATGGGGAATCCCGTTTCTTGAAAATGACGAAGGCGAAGATGGTCCCAAAGATAAAGCGCCCTTTGGTCATCCAATAGGGGGATTTGACCCGTCGAAAAACCTTTGCCCGACATCCCATAAGGAACGATCGTTTCCCCGGGTAGGGACCCATCCTCGATCTTGTTGTAACTGAAATAAACCTCGCGGTCCGGATTCTTTTCCAACAACCAACGGGCCATGGAGGGGATGGATTCCAAACCCACCCTTTGTTCGGTATGCGGCACTTTCAATCCAGGATGAAAGACCGCCAAATTTCTGCGGACCCATTCCATGGGCAACCCGTCGATCCCCACGATCGCCAAGTCCGTCCGGCGCTTCTCCACCCATTGGAAATACCAGGCCGGAAAAACCACCGCGTCCCCCTTGCAGAAATAAAGGCTGTTCCGCGGAACTCCTTTGAACCCGTTCAAGACCGAATCATAGGCATAGGTATAACCGGTCTGCCGCCTTTGGGAGATGGCGAACATGGCCAACCCCGCCAAAAGCAAAACCAAGATCCCCACCGAAACTCTTTCCCAATAAAGTCTTTTGATCGGTTCCTTTTCCGATAGCGCGATCTCCAGACCCCACGCGGAGAAAAGAAGGGTAAAGACCTGGCCGGGAAGGGCGTAATTCGAGATGAGATAGAACTCTTCTTTGGGCAGGTCCAGATATAAACCCAAGGTCAAAACCAGCCCCAGCCATAAAAGACCGAGTCCCTTTGCTTTCGCGGGATATTTTTTGCGGATCTTGACGAAGCCCCAGATGGCCGGCAGTAAAAGCCCGGCGAACTCCCAAAAATAGGTCCGCAAATAAACCCACCATTGAAGGAATCGAGTGCCCGTTCCTCCCGCTTCTTGGGGATCCAAATATTGGCTTCTCAAAAAGTCGAAAAGGAAGTTGCCCCAAGTACAGGGATTGCCCCAATTCAACATGGGATTTTGGAGCGCTCGGAAGGGCAAATAGAGGTAAACCGAAAGACCGAGGAACAAAAAAGCTGAACCCTGTAAGATCCTTTTTCCGTCAAATCCCTTTTCTTTTTCCTGTTGATAAAAGAACCAACCGAGCCCCGGAAGAAAGGTCGCCATGGTCATCCAGTGGTTGGCGAAAGAGGCCCCTATCAGGAAAAAAGCCAAGACCCATCGGCCCTCAAAGAGGAACCACAAGATCGCCAGAAGGAACAAGGTCGTCAATTGGTAGATGCCTGTTTTGGCGCTCAAGGCCGCCGGATAGGCCGTAACGCCCGCAATCCACATAAGGGCGAATGAGCCTGCGAGCCGGGAGGAAATCCCCAATTTTTCTTTGAGAAAGAGGAACAAAAGACCGCAGACCGAAGCCCCCAGGACCGCCGAAAAGAGGTTGATGCGAAAAGGAAAATGCGCCAACGGAAGAAGGGAAAAGAAGTGACCCAGCAGCGTATGAAGGGGATAGCCCGGCGGATGGGGAATGCCCAATGTCGCGCAGGCGGTAATGGTTTCCGGGCTGTCATCCACATAGAAAGTCGGGTTCAGGCCCACGAGAGCGAAGGAAAAGGCCAATAGGAGGATAAAAAAGGGAGCCCAGCGTTCCCAATAGTTGGCCGAGGAAAGGTTATCCATACCGAAGGCATTTTAGCCGGAGATAGGGATGAACCGAGAGGATTTTAAAAGGAAAAGCCAGAACCCAGTCTGCGGAATGGTAAAAACCCTCGCCCCTTGCGGGAGAGGGTAGGGTGAGGGGCATTTAGGGTTCATCAACCACCCTCATTCCGTCCTTCTCCCCTCAAGGGAGAAGGAGAACTTTTGATTGAGGTCTAGCTTTTAGAATACGAAACTTAGTTGGGCGTAATGGTTATAGGCCTGGCTCAGGTCATCCACGCCGTAGGAATAATTCAGGCCGAAAAAACCGGCCATGAGCCCCGCGCCGAAACTGAAGTTTTGGTCGCCGAACCCCGCGCGGACATTGAAGAAGCCCGCCAGACTATAGTCGGCGCCCAATTTGATCTTGGAGGCGCTGTTATTGCCGTCATAAAGCGAGGTCGACGAGAAGAGGTCGTCCACTTCCCCATTGACGCGTAAACCCGGGGCTGGATGGAAGGAGGCGCCGAGGGATACCACGGTGGGGGCCGGATCGGTCATGAAATTGTTCGTCAAGGAACCGGTGGGCCCTGTGACCGTTCCGCTGGAATGGAAGAGGTCCAGGACGGACAAACCGAAATCCAGGGGGACGTTGGGCAAAGCATAGAGAGCGCCGAAGTCGAAACCCCAGCGTGTCGTGCTTTGCTTGGTGAAGGTATCCGCGAAGGCGTTCCCGGATCCCGAGGAATTGTTAAAGGAAAAGGAATCGTAAGTGAAATGCCGGTTCACCAATTTCAAACTGGCGCCGACCGTCAAGCCAGGTATTTCTTTCTCAAACGGATCCAGATCGAAAGTGGCCATGGCCACCGTGTCAGAATAGAGAAGCGCCGTGAGGGTGGCGATGTCGTTCACCAGGCTGTTCAAGATCGACTGGCGGAGGGAATTGCCGTCGACGGTTGAAAAGGTGGAGGTGACTTGAGAAACGAAGGTGTCCAGGCTTTCGCTCCCGTTTTTATAAGCGGTAATATCCGATGACAGGGTGGCTCGTTGGGAGGCGGAAAGCACTTGCTCGATGCCATTTTCAATATCGACCGCCATGACAGTGACCGCGTTGGAAACCGCGGCGCTGTTGGCGGAATTCGAATCTAAGGGCACGGCCAAAAGAGCGTTGGTCAAATTACCCCGCCAAAGCTGGGAGAAAGCGTGGGTGGAGTTATAGACCTGGATGCCGAAATGCTTGTCGATCTTGACGGCTACGTTCACTCCCGCGCCCGCCTGCAGGGCCTTATCGGTCAAATGGTTGACCAGATCATCGACCGAACTCAACCCCGCGTTAATGGAGACAGAATTGCCATTCGCGATCCCATAGCTGAGCTGTTGATAGACTTGGTCCTCTTGGAATTTCAGGTTCTGGACATAATCCACGACCCCAAAAATATCGTTGGAAATATTGAGACCTAACCCGAAGGCTTCCACCATATGGGGCGCTTGACTGAGAAGAGCGGGGTTGAATGAAGAGGCGTTGAAAAGGGTTCCATCGGCTTGTACCGCGTTCCCCATACCCTCGGCGACAACGCTGAGCTGGGCTGGAGGCAGTTTGAGGATCGTTGGCACCTGGGCCAAGGTCAGACCCGGCAGGATCAGAAAAGATAGGACCGCGAAGATAAGGCTTTTATTCATGAACGAGCTCTCCCTCATTGAATTTTTCGAAGTATAGCACAAGGTTAATACTTTAACCTTCAGGTTTAAACAAGGGGAAAGTGAGGACTCAGGGGCAAGGAACCGACTTGGTTAGAACAGTATGGCCCGCAGTTCGGGGGGGATGTTGTTTTTAATAAGCTTTAGGACCTCTTCCGAGGTTTTCATCTGGAGAGCCGCCTTGGCGATCTCCTTGGATTTCTCGAAGGGCATCATGCGGATGACCTTTTTGACCTCGGGAATGACCGAAACACTCACGGAAAATTCATCCAATCCCATTCCGAGAAGCAGGGGAACGAATTGGGGATCTCCCGCCATTTCGCCGCACATGCCCACCCACTTCCCCGCGTTGTGGCAGGCGTCCACCGTCATTTGGATGAGCCGCAGGATGGCCGGGTTCAAGGGATCGTATAGATAAGCCACCGACTCGTTCACCCGGTCCACCGCCAGGGTATATTGGATGAGATCATTGGTCCCGATGGAAAGGAAATCCAGTTCCTGGATCAGGATGTCGGCCACCACCGCGGCCGAGGGGATCTCGATCATGGCCCCCACTTCGATGCCGGAACGGAAAACCAACCCCTCTTTTTTCAACTGCAGGATGCATTGGTTCAACAGGATCTTCGACTCGCGGATCTCCGCCAGGGTCGAGATCATGGGGAACATGATCTTGATGGGGCCGTGGGCGGCCGCCCGCAGGATGGCCCGCAATTGGGGCTTGAAGATATCGGGCCGCTTCAGGCAAAGCCGGATGGCCCTTAAACCCAAAAAGGGATTGCTCTCGTTCAAGGGATTCAAATGGGAAAGGAACTTGTCCCCGCCCAGGTCCAGGGTCCGGATGATGGCCGGACTGACGCCCGTCTTGGTCGCCAGTTCCTTATAGGCCTCATATTGTTCATCTTCCGTCGGGATCTCCTCCCGGTTCAGGAACAGGAATTCGGTCCGAAAAAGACCGATGCCCTCGGCCCCATGCTTGAAGATCTCGTCCAATTCCTGGGGGATCTCGATGTTGGCCGCCAAAGTGACCTGATGCCCATCAGGGGTGGTGGCCGGAAGATTGCGCAGCTCCTCCAAGCTTTTGAGGAAAGCTTCGTGGCTCTCCTTGAGACGTTGATATTGCTTGAGCGTCGCCGGCAGGGGATTGACGACCACCAGCCCCTTGTTGCCATCCAGGATGATGATGTCCCCATCCTGCACTTCGGTGGTGAGGTTCTGCATGCCGACCACCGCCGGAAGGGCCAGCGAGCGGGCCACGATGGCCACATGGGAAGTCCTGCCCCCCACATCGGTACAAAAGCCCTTGATGGTGTTGGTCGGCATGGAGACGGTGTCCGAGGGGGACAGGTCGTTGGCGATGACGATGACTTCGCGGTCCAGTTTTTTCAGCTGGTCCTTCTCGGCGCCGGTCAAATTCTTGATGAGCCGGTTCCCCACGTCTTGGATATCCCCGCCCCGCTCGCGGAAATAACTGTCATCGAGCGAAGCCATGACCGACTGGAACTTTTCCAGGGCCTCCACCAGGAGGAATTCGGCGTTCAAACGGCGGGTCTGGATGGCTTGAGGGATCTCCTCGAGGAATAGGGGATCTTCCAGCACCACCTGATGGGCCTGAAAAATGGCGGCGTGCTCCTCCCCCAGCTTGGCCTTCATTTTTTCCTCAAGCTCGGAAATTTGGGCGCGCGTCTTCGTAAGGGCCTGGTGATAGCGGTCCTGCTCGGCCTTGGTCTCCTCCGTCCGCAGATTGCGGCGGGAGGTGGAAAGGCCCTGGGGATGGTAAAGGAAGGCCGGGCCGATGGCGATGCCGCCGGAGGCCGGTACCCCGTTATAGATCTTTTCCGCCACGAACGACTCCTTAGATCATTCTTTCTCGCCGAATTTATTGGCGAACAGCTGCCGCAAGGCGGCCATCGCGTCCTTCGCGTCGTCCCCCTCGATGGTGAATTCCAGGTCCGTTCCCTTGGCCGCGGCCAGGGTCATCAAGCCCATCAGGCTCTTCGCGTTCACGTTTTGGACGCCGTGCTGGATCAAAATATGGCTCTTGAATTTATTGGCCACCTTGACCAATTCCGCGGCCGCTCTCAAGTGAAGCCCCAGTTTATTGATGACCGGCAATTTTTCGGTAACTTTCATAGGAGGCCCCTTTGATTTGTCATTGTCCGCCCACCGGAAGAACGGGAGGCGCGCTGATGGTCGGCCAAAAGGCCAGCATCAAGGCGAATAAAACCACGGCATAGAACATCTGACTCGGACTGATCTTGCGGTGAAGGGCGAAGGTAAAGAGCCCCACGATCGCGGTAAAAAAGGTCAATTTGAGGACGAAAAGCCCCACTTCTTTTTCCAGAACGGACAAGTTGACGAAAACGATCAAGACCCCTAAAAGCAGTATGGAAGCCAGTCGAAGGCCCCGAATGGCCTCTTGGAACCCGTATTTCCTCAAGGTCAGGACCACCTGATCGCTTTGCCGGTAACCCTGAAAGAACCCCATGAACCGGATACCCAAGTGGACGATGTTGTAAACCGCGAGGAAAAGAAGGGGAATGATCCAATACTGCCCCTTGTTCTGGAAGGCGTGCGACAGGACCAAGGTCACCGCGATGAGCCCGCAATAAGGCCGGACGGTAGCCCAGAACAAATTGTCTCCCATGGCCGCGATAGGCCCCATCATCCCGACCTTCAATGCGCTGATCTCATCCTCTTTTTGCTTCTGTTTGGACTTGGGCTGGGCCTGTTTATCCTGCTCCATCCTAAGGATGGCCCCTAGGACGAAAGAGGCCATGTAGGGATGGGTGTTGAAATATTCCATATGCCGGGTCATGGCCTGCCCTCTTTCCTCCGGCGAGGGATAAATTTTCTTCAGGACGGGCATCAGCACATAAGTGACGCCGTAACTCAGGTAGCGTTCGAAATTCCACACGGTTTGAAGGAAAAAGATCCTCCAAAAACAATGGGCCAGATCGAAGAAGGTGACCTTCGCCGAAGGGCGTTCTTCAGGGCTCATGCCGTCTCTCCCTTCCCCACGTAAAACAAGGTGAAAAGAAATCCGATCAAAAGCGCCAAGGCCACCAGATAGACATCCGGCAGCGGCCGCCAAAGAGCCAGGGTCATCATGGCCACGATCGAGAGGAGCAAGTAAATGGCCGTTTTTTTCTCGACCAAAAGGTCGATGACGGCCGAGCAGCCCAGGGCCAACAAAAGCCAATAGGCGTAATAAAAGCCGTCGATCACCTTACCGTCCAACATCTTTCCCAACAGGACATAAAAACCCGAGCTGAAATGGGCGACCGTCAAGCAAAAAGCCGATACGAGGAACCCCTTCAACAACTGCTCGGCCAGCACAAGGTGATTGATCCATTCGAATATCCGGAATTGGGAATTCAAGATCTTCCGCTGGGCGAAATGCAGCCACCGCACGTGGAATTTCCGCAAAAGGATCTCGATTTCAGTACTGAGCGCGGCCAAAGGTATGGCCACCCCCATCGCGTAAGTCATCACCGCCTCCAAGTTCTGCCCCTTCACCAGCTCGCAAGCCAAGGCCACCGAGGTGCCCGTCAACATCATCAAATCCAGGGGCAAATGAGCCCCCACCGGCAAGTCCCCGATCCAGATGAGTTCGATCACCGCGCCCAATTCCAGGCCGATGTCCGTGCGCCCTAAAAGCCATCCGATGACCGGACCCGTCACGATCGGCCGGGAGAACATGAAATTACCGACCGCCGTTTCATCCAGGCTCAAAAAAGCCATGACAAGGGCGACGACGAGCCAGTGTTCCATCATTTCGATTTCTTCCCTATCAATTGGGTCGTAACCTTGGTTTTAAAAGTCTCCCCGGGTTTGAGCGAGACTTCCCACCCCAAGAGCAGGCAGGAGCCTTGGTACACCTTTTCGAATCCCCCCTCGGATTGTGAAATGGTCTCCACCGGGTAACGCCAGAATTTGGCCGGGTGCGGGGTCTTGAAATTGATCTCCAACTCCAGCCATTCGTCCCGCATCCCCATCTCGGTGACCCCGTTCTCGCCGCCCACGCTATTCATGCGGGTCCGGGAAAGCTCCCTCCCCTTCACGAAATAATTCCGGTCCGGGGCATCCCCGGCCAGGAGCGTCAAGTTCCACTCGACCAGAAAGAGGAAGTTCTGCCCGTGTTGGCCTTTGTTTTGGAGTTCATAGGCGG
>Ga0070741_10011915_pt1 | contig 15889 bp, 16 predicted proteins | sample Coa_R1_4_FD_66440 | JGI IMG/M metagenome (GOLD analysis project Ga0070741, IMG submission 66440) | Surface soil microbial communities from Centralia Pennsylvania, which are recovering from an underground coalmine fire - Coalmine... | ecosystem: Environmental > Terrestrial > Soil > Unclassified ...
TGTAGGAGTGATTTTCCCAAGAACGTTTGATCCGGCCGGCCAGGGTGCAAGCGACAAGCGCGTGTCTGCCACGAGCGCGTCGTCGTTTCGCCTGGGCCGCCCGGATCGATGAAGTCGCGGAAATGTAGCAACGCAACATCTTTTGGGCAAGGGTTTTTAGTGGTATTTTTGCCGCCCCTTCGCGCCCGGCGCCCTCCGCCCGATGAGCCTGACCCCCGAACAGATCAAGCAGGTCGCCCATCTGGCGCGACTGGAGCTCAAGCCCGGCCAGACCGAGCACTACGCGCGCCAGCTCTCGAACATCCTCGAGATGGTCAGCCGGCTGTCGTCGGCCGAGACGGATCAGGTGCCGCCGATGGCGCACCCGCTCGACATGACCCAGCGCCTGCGGCCCGACGCGATCACCGATCCGGTCGGCGAAGCTGGCCGCGAGCGCTTCCAGGCGCACGCGCCGGCAGTGGAGAACGGCCTCTACCTCGTTCCGAAGGTCATCGAGTGACCATGCACAAGCTCTCCATCCGCGCGCTGGCGGAAGGCCTGCGCACGAAGAAGTTCTCGTCGCGCGAGCTGACGCAGCACTTCTTGAAGCGCATCGAATCGCACGACCAGTTGCTGAACAGCTTCGTCACCGTCACTGCCGATCAGGCGCTGAAAGCCGCCGATGCCGCCGACGCCCGCATTGGCAAAGGGCAGGCGGGTCCGCTCACCGGCGTGCCGATCGCGCAGAAGGACATCTTCTGCACGGCCGGGGTGAAAACCTCGTGCGGCTCGAAGATGCTCGACAAGTTCGTCGCGCCGTACGACGCGACGATCGTGAAGAAGCTGCACGCCGAGGCCGGCGCGGTGATGCTCGGCAAAGCCAACATGGACGAATTCGCCATGGGCTCGTCGAACGAGACGTCTTACTACGGCCCGGTGAAGAACCCGTGGGACGTCACGCGCGTTCCGGGCGGATCGTCGGGCGGTTCGGTCGCTTCGGTTGCAGCGGGACTTGCGGTCGCCGCGACGGCGACCGACACCGGCGGCTCGATCCGTCAGCCCGCCGCGCTCACCAATCTCACCGGCATCAAGCCGACCTACGGCCGCGTCTCGCGCTACGGGATGATCGCGTTCGCCTCGTCGCTCGATCAGGCCGGCGTCGTCGCGCATTCGGCCGAAGACGCCGCGTTCGTGCTGCAGGCGATGGCGGGATTCGATCCGCTCGATTCGACCAGCGTCGACAAGCCGGTCGACGACTATGTCGGCGGCCTGGAGAAGTCCATTAAAGGACTGCGCATCGGTCTGCCCAAGGAATATTTCGCCGAAGGCCTCGCGCCCGGCGCGCGAGAGCGCGTGAACGCGGCGATCAAGAAATTCGAGGAGCTCGGCGCGACGGTTTCGGAAATCTCGCTGCCGAATTCGCCGCTGTCGGTGCCGACCTATTACGTCGTCGCGCCGGCGGAAGCGTCGTCGAATCTCGCGCGCTACGACGGCGTGCGCTTCGGCCATCGGGCCGACGGCGTGAAGACGCTCGAGGAGCTCTACAAGCGCTCGCGCGGCGAAGGCTTCGGCGCCGAAGTGCAGCGCCGCATCATGGTCGGCACCTACGTGCTGTCGCACGGCTATTACGACGCGTATTACCTGAAGGCGCAGAAAGTCCGTCGTCTGATCTACGACGACTTCAAGCGCGCGTTCGAGTCGGTCGACGTCGTCATGGGCCCGACTGCGACCGACGTTGCGTTCAAGCTCGGCGCCAAGACCGACGATCCGGTGGCGATGTACTTGAACGACATCTACACGATCGCTGCGAATCTGGCCGGCATCCCGGCGATGTCGATCCCGTGCGGCTTCGTCGACGGGCTGCCGGTCGGCCTGCAGCTGATGGGCAACTACTTCGACGAAGCGCGGCTGTTCAACGTCGCGCATCAGTATCAGAAGGCGACGGAGTGGCATGCAAAGGCGCCAGAGGCGTTTGCGTGAGGATTGCGGTCACACTGATCGCGACGCTTTTCGCGCTGCCTGCTCTCCCCGCGCCGTCGGCGGAGTGGCACCCGATCACTCTTCCGCAACCACCCCAGCAGGTCGAGCCTGTTGTGCGCAAGGCGCCGCGATACCCTGCGGAAGCGGCGCGTGACCACGTGGAGGGTTGCGTGGTCGTCGCCTTCGAGATCGGTACGGATGGATTGCCCGACAAATTCCAGGTGCTGGACTCGAGTCCGAAGGGCGCGTTCGAAGCCGCTGCCCTGGCAGCGCTTGCCCAGTGGCGATTCAAGCCGCTCGATCATCCGCAGAAGGGCATCCAGCCGATCAGCTTCTTGCTTGATCGCCGTGCGACCGGCACGCAAATCGGCAGCGTCCCACCGAACTGCGTGAACCCGGATGTCGGCTTGGACGGGCTTTGGGCAACGGACGCGCCGCCGGTCATCAAGGTCGTGCACAGCGAGGCGCCCTACTACCCACCGTCAGCAGTGGCTGAGCGAGCCGAGGGGTGCGCAGTCGTTTCGTTCGGCGTGCGGCCCGACGGTAAGGCCGATGACTACGAGGTCGTGCAGGCGAAGCCGGAGATGCATGCGTTCGTGGATGCAATCGTCTACGCGCTCAACCATTGGCGATTTGATCCATCGGCGAGCCGCGGCCGCTACCAGGTTCGCTACGCGTTCCGTTTCGCGCCGAGCAAGCGTGACGATTGCAGCGTCCCGATGGCCGTCGCTGCAAGCGGGTCGCCATGACGTTCGCCGTTGCACGAAGGCCGATGCGAGCACCATGAACGATCTCGCCCTCTTCGGAACGGTTGCGATCGCGATGCTCTGCGCCAGCTGCGCGTTGGACCCGCGCGCTTATGGCACCTCCGAGAATTTCCGCCAGCAGCTGCGCGCGGCCGGATGTCCGGCACTGCTCGAGTGGGAACAGATCCGCGTGACACCGAACATGATCGTCCCCGGCTACGAGGAGTGTTTCGTCGTCGACTACCGGATCGGCCCGGATGGCGTGCCCGGCAATTTCGCCATCCGCGAATCGCATCCGCCCGAGGTGTTCCAAGACCCGGCGATCGAAGCGATGCAGAATTGGCGCTTCGAGCGCAGGAACCGGTCGACGCATGTGATGCAGCGTTTCACTTTTTCCACGGACGGCCTGCTGGTCGATCCGCATGAATTCACCGACGACCTGCTCTGCGGCGCAGCCGCGGAGCGCGATCCTTCATGGTCATTCTGTGATCAACCCTTGAACGACCGGAAATAGCATGGAATGGGAAGCCGTCATCGGGCTGGAAGTGCACTGCCAGCTCCTCACCAAGTCGAAGATCTTCTCCGGCGCGCCGACTGCGTACGGCGCTGCGCCGAACACGCAGGCCGATGCGGTGACGCTCGGCTTGCCCGGCGTATTGCCGGTGCTGAACGGCGATGCGCTGCAGATGGCGGTGAAGTTCGGTCTCGCGATCGACGCGCAGATCGCCGAGCGCTGCGTGTTCGCGCGCAAGCACTATTTCTATCCCGATCTGCCGAAGGGCTATCAGATCTCGCAGTACGAATTGCCGATCGTGTCGAAGGGCCATCTCGACATCGAGCTCGAGGGCGGCGCGACGAAGCGTGTCGGCATCACGCGCGCGCACATGGAAGAGGATGCGGGCAAGTCGTTGCACGAGGGCTTTGGCACGGGCAGCGGCATCGATCTCAATCGCGCGGGCACGCCGCTGATCGAGATCGTCTCCGAGCCGGACATCCGCTCCGCGTCGGAAGCCGTCGCATATCTCAAGAAGCTGCATCAGCTCGTCGTCTACCTCGGCATCTGCGACGGCAACATGCAGGAAGGCTCGTTCCGTTGCGATGCGAACGTCTCGGTTCGCAAGAAGGGCGAGTCGAAGTTCGGCACGCGTACCGAGACGAAGAACGTCAACTCGTTCCGCTTCGTCGAAAAGGCGATCGAGTTCGAGATCGAGCGGCAGATCGGCGTCATCGAATCGGGCAAGAAGGTGATCCAGGAAACGCGCCTGTTCGATCCCGACAAGGGCGAGACGCGCTCGATGCGATCGAAGGAGGAGGCGATGGACTATCGCTACTTCCCGGATCCCGATCTGCTCCCGGTCGCGGTGAGCAAGGCCGACATCGAGCGCATCCGCGCAACCATGCCGGAGCTGCCGGAATCCCGTCGCGAGCGCTTCATGACGCAGTACGGATTGTCGAAGTACGACGCGGTGACGCTGACCGGCGAGCGCGCGCTTGCCGACTACTACGAAGCGGTGGTGAAGAGCTCCGGCGCCGACGCGAAGATCTGCGCGAACTGGGTGTCGACCGATCTGCTCGGCGCGCTGAACAAGCTCGGCAAGGACATCGCGACGACGCCGATTTCAGCTCAGCAGCTCGCGGGTCTCATCAAGCGCATCGCCGACAAGACCATCTCCGGCAAGATCGCCAAGGAGGTGTTCGAGGCGATGTGCGCCGGCGAGGGCGACGCGGACACGATCATCAAGGCGAAAGGCCTCGTGCAGATCACCGACGAGTCGGCGATCGTGAAGGCGATCGACGAAGTGATGGCGAAGAATCCCGGCCAGCTCGCGGAATATCGCAGCGGCAAGGACAAGCTGTTCGGCTTCTTCGTCGGCCAGGCGATGAAGGCGACGCAGGGCAAGGCGAATCCCGACGCCCTGAACCGCCTGCTGAAGGAAAAGCTCAAAGGGTGATGGCTGATCACCTGATCCCGTTCCTCATCGAGAACCGCGGCGTCCGCGGCTTCGCGGTCGAGATCCAGAGCGGCATCCCCGAGATGCTCGGCTGGCGTCACTATTCGAAGGACGTCGAGCGCCTGCTCGGCCAGGCGCTCGCCGCGACGCCGCTGCTCGCCGCCGATCTGCGCGACGAAGGCCGCTTCAACATCCAGTTCAAGGGCCACGGCGCGCTGTCGATGCTGGTCACGCAGATCGACGAGCAGCTGAAGCTGCGCGGCATGGCGAAGGCGACGGCCGATGCGCAGGGCGACTTCCATTCGCTCATGCAGGGCGGGATGCTCGCGTGCCTGCTCGAGCCGCGTGCCGGCGCCGAGCAGTACCGCGCGATCGTCGAGATCAAGGGGCATTCGCTCGCCGAGGCGCTGGAAGGTTACTTCGAGCGCTCGGCGCAGCTGCCGACGCGCATCCGTCTCGCCTCGTCGCCAACGAAGTTCTCGGGGCTCATGATCCAGCGCAAGCCGGAGGGCATCGGGCTCGAAGGGGACAACTGGGATCACGTGCAGGCCTTGTTCAACACGCTCGGCGACGACGAGCTTCTGGCGGCGGACTCGATCACGCTGCTGCGCCGCTTGTTCCCGGAGGAGGACGTGCGCGTGTTCTCCGAGCGGCCGATCCATCTCGCCTGTCGCTGCGACCACGCCGGCATCTCGGCGATGCTGCTTGCGCTCGGCGAGGAGGAGCTGCGCTCGATCGTCGAAGAGCAGGGGCACGTCGAGGTCACCTGCGAGTTCTGCGGCCGGCACTATCGATTCGAGCCGGCCGAGGTCAATAACCTGTTCGCGGCGGCGAACGTGAAGCTCGGCGACCAGACCCGGCATTGAATCCGCCGGCGGGGCCGCTGCGTATATGCTCGTAGCATGCATCCGCTCAACGTCTTTGCCATCACCGTCGGCGTCGTGGTCGCCGCGAAGACGATCGCGTGGCTCCTGCAATTGCGGACGCGCAACGCTGGAATCGTCGATGCGATCTGGGCGTGGAGCCTCGGTGGACTCGCGCTGATCTATGCCGGCCTCGGCACTGCGCCCGCGACGACGCGCGTCGTCCTCGCGCTGATGGGCGGCACCTGGGGCATCCGTCTGGGCACGCATCTGTGGCGGCGCAACTGGGGCCAGCCCGAGGATTTTCGCTACGCGAAATTCCGGCGTGAATGGGGCGCGCAAGCGGATCGCAACATGTTCTGGTTCTTCCAGTTCCAGAATGTGTTCACGCTGATGCTTTCGGTCGCCGCGTTCATGCCGATCGCCTATCGACCGAGCGACGCACCGATCGCCGCGATCGTGCTCGCGATCGCGCTCTGGTTCACCTCAGTGATCGGCGAGGGCGTCGCCGATGCACAGATGGCTGCGTTCCGCGGCGATCCCGCCAACAAAGGCCGCGTCTGCGATCGCGGACTGTGGCGCTACTCGCGCCACCCGAATTACTTCTTCGAGTGTCTGCACTGGATCGCGTATCTGCCGCTCGCACTCGCGCCCGGCGGCGTGTCGTGGAGCTGGATCGTGCTCTTCGCGCCGTTGGTCATGGCGTTCCTGCTGATGAGACTGTCCGGCGTTCCTTTGCTCGAGGCGGAGATGATGAAGCGCAAGCCTGGCTATGCGGACTACGTGCGCTCGACGAGCGCGCTGATCCCGTGGTTCCCGAAATGAACGCGATCGAGCTCTGCGAGCGCGGACTGATGCCCGACATCGTCGCGCGCTTCGGCATGCGTCAGCTGGTGAAGCAGCGCATCGACGACGAGCGCGCCGCCGGATCGAAGCTGCAAGCGTTCGTCGACGAGCTCGGCGCGAGCCCGATCGCCATCGAGACGCATGCCGCGAACGCGCAGCACTACGAAGTGCCGCCGGAGTTCTTCCGGCTGCACCTCGGCCCGCGGCTGAAATATTCCTGCTGTCTGTATCCGACCGGCCTCGAGACGCTCGCGCAGGCCGAGGAGCGGATGCTCGCGCTCTACGCGGAGCGCGCGCAGATCGCCGACGGCATGCGCATCCTCGATCTCGGTTGCGGCTGGGGCTCGCTCTCGCTCTGGCTCGCGGAGAAATTCCCGCACGCGCAGATCACCGGGCTTTCCAATTCGGCGGGGCAGCGGGAATTCATCCTCCAGCGTGCTGCTGAGCGCGGCCTGTCGAACGTGCGCATCGTGACCGGCAACATCGCCGAGTTCGATTTCGACGCGCCGGCCATGTTCGATCGCATCGTGTCGATCGAGATGTTCGAGCACATGAAGAACTATCGGCTGCTGCTCGCCAAGCTCGCGCGCTGGCTCGCGCCGCAGGGCAAGCTCTTCGTGCACATCTTTGCGCATCAGGATCTCGCGTATCACTTCGAGGATCAGGGCCGGGACGACTGGATGAGCCGCTATTTCTTCACCGGCGGCACCATGCCGAGCCGCGCGCTCCTGCGGAGCTTCCAGGACGATCTCCGCCTCGCGACCGAATGGTGGATCGACGGCACTCACTACGAGCGCACGGCCAATCACTGGCTCGCCGGGATGGATGCCGCGCGCGAGCCGATCCTCGAGGTGTTCCGCAAGACCTATGGCGTGGCAAACGCGAAGCGCTGGCTCCATCGCTGGCGCATGTTCTACATGGCGGTGGCCGAGCTGTTCGGCTATCGCGGCGGCGCCGAGTGGGGCGTGGCGCACTATCGGTTCGAGCGAAAGTCTTAAGGAGACTCGAGGCGCAGGTGCGCTAAACTTTTTTCCAGAAACGATTCCAACGACCTTTCCGATGAAAACTGCCTTCGCCCTGGCCCTGTCGCTGGCCGCGTCGAGCGCGCTGGCCGGAGCGCCCGAGAACCTGCGCTTCTACGGCTACGCCTACGACCTCAAGACCAACAAGTACCTCTACACCGAGGTGCACGAGCAGCACATCGTGGACGACCGCTGGGTCAGCGGCACGATCGACTACTACGCGCCGGACGGCCAGGTGATCGGGCACAAGTCGCTCGACTTCGGCAAGGATCCGGAGCTGCCCGCGTATCACATGGACCAGACGGACATGGGGCGCGTCGAGGCGATCACCGACGCCGGCGATCCGATCAAGATGATGCTGAAGCTCCCGGGCAAGGACGAGAAGACCTGCGACGTCGCCAAGAAGCCGAACTACACCGCCGACTCCGGCTTCCACATGTTCATCCGCAACCACTTCGCGCAGCTGATGCGGCGCGAAACGGTGAAGTTCGCGTTCGTCGTGCCCGCCGAATGCGATCACTTCAAGTTCAAGATGTATCGCGTCGAAGACACCACCTTCGAGGACAAGCCGGCGGTGCGCATCAAGGTCGAGCCGGCGTCGCTGCTCACGTTCCTGGTCGACCCGCTGATCATGACCTACGACGAGAAGCGCATGGAGCTGCTCGAGTTCCGCGGCATCTCGAACATCCACGATCCGAAGACCGGCAAGGCCTACGTCACGCGCATCGCGTACTATTCGCAGCCGCCGGTCGACGCGCCGAAGAGCCTGCCGCCGCTCGGCGGCGTCGAGCAGCGTTTCCCGCACTAGAGCGATCCATGAACCGACTGCTGTCGTTGCCGCTGGTCTTCGCGGCGATCGTTGCATCCGCCGCGCAAGCGCCCCCGGACGCGCTGAAGAGCGCGCTCGATCGCGCGAAGAAAGCGCACTCGCCGGTGCTGGTCGAGTTCCACGCCCCGTGGTGCTACTCCTGCTACTACATGGCGAAGAACGTGCAGACCGGCCCCGAGTGGGACAAGGTCGAGCATGCGATGGTCGTCGTCGGCTTCGACGTCGATTCGCCCGAAGGCGCGCAGGTGAAGGAAGCGCTGCGCGTGAAGGCGCTGCCGAGCTACGTCGTCCTCGACAGCAAGGGCGGCGAGCTCGGCCGCATCCTCGCCGAGCAGACGCGTGCGGACTTCTACAGGAAGATCGACGAGATCAGCGCGCGCTCGACCTCGCTCGACGATCTGCGCGCGAAAGTGCGCGACGCGAGTCCGGCTTCGATCGAAGCAGGGCGCGCGGTGCTCGCCTCGTACCTCGCACGCAACGACGCCGCGGGCGGCATCGCCTGGCAAGCGCAGCTGCCCGAGCCCGCGCGCGCGGCGCTGGAGAACGATGCCCAAGCTGCTCTGTTGTCGAAGCGGCTCGTGTTCCTGTCGGCGTCGCAGTCGAAGGACGTCAACACGTGCCTCGTCGCGGGGCAGGCGGTGCTCGACGGCGATCTCGGCTGCGATCGCTACTATGAGCTCGAGAAATACATGGAGTGCGCGGACTCGCGTCCCGCCGGCGAGCAGAAGCGTCTGCTCTCATCGCAGCGCGCGTCGATGGACAAGCTGATCGCAAATCACGTGTTCAGCAAGAGTCCCACGTGCGCCGACGAGCGCAGCGCGGTTCTCACCGCGGCCGATCTCTACGCCAAGCTCGGCGACAAGAAGGCGGAGCAGTCGGTGCTCGGCCGCGCCATCAAGCGCGATCAGAAGAAGCTCGGCGGCAATCTCAAGAAGGATCGCAATCTCGCGGACAACGAGCGCGTCTATCTCGATCGCGCCGGCCGCACGAAGGAATTCGATGCGCTGCTCGTCAAGCTGATCGCCGCGTATCCGGACGATTACGTCTATAACTTCCGCTACGGCAAGAGCCTGCTGGCGCGCGGCGAGGCTGAGAAGGCGCTGCCGTATTTCGAGAAGGCCGCCGAGAAAGCCTACGGACAGAATCGCCTCGCAGTCGCGCAGCAGCGAGCGCAGGCGCTGATCAAGCTGGGTCGACGCGACGAAGCCAAGAAGGTCGCCGCCGACGCGCTCGCGCAGAATGGTCCATGGTTTCCGGACGATGTGGCGAAGCTGAAGCAGATCGTCGGGTCGTAGCGGTCGTCTCGCGCAGTCCGCCGATCCTTCTCGGCGGGGGACGGCCAAACTAGCCTTCCCTGGCCGCCTCGTCGCCCGCCATCCCTGGCGGTCGAACGCCCCCGCCGAGAAGGATCGGCGGCCTGCCACGAACCGCGGCTGTGACCACGCGGCTGTTGATCCGCCTCGACGGGGGCGTATGCGGCCATGGACGGCCGCATACGAGCTCCAGGGAAGGAATTTTCAGGCGTCCCCCGGCGAGGCGGATCAACAGCCAGCGCGAGGCACTACGCCCAGGCGATCTTGTTGCGGTTCTCCGACTCCTTCGTCAGCAGATCGGCGTAGCGCTTCTCCACCTCGGCGCGCTTCACCTTCATCGTCGGCGTCATGAACCCGTTGTCGATCGTCCAGGTGTCGCCGACCACGATGATCTTCGCGATCTCCTCGTGCGGCTCGAGCGTGGAATTGACGAGCTCCATGTCGGCGACGAGCTGCTTGCCGACGTCCTCGCGCGGCTTCTTCCGCGCGTCGGGGGTGAGCGTGACCAGCATGATCGGCTGCTTCAATCCTGATCCCACGAAGCAGAGCTGGTCGATGTCGGTGTTGCGCGAGAGTGCGCCTTCGATCGGCGCCGGCGCGACGTACTTGCCCTTCAACGTCTTGAAGATGTCCTTCACGCGGCCGGTGATGTAGAGGTAGCCGTCGGCGTCGACGCGGCCCTTGTCGCCGGTGCGCAGATAGCCGTCGGCGGTGAACGTCTCCTTCGTCTTCTCGGGCTCGCGATAGTAGCCGGCCATGACCGCCTGGCTCTTGTAGAGGATCTCGCCCTCGTCGCTGAGCTTGAATCCCGAGTCGGGGAAATTCTTGCCGACCGAGCCGATGCGATTCTGTCCCGGCAGGTTCGCGCTCGCGTAGATCGAGTTCTCGGTCATGCCGTAGCCCTGCAGGATCTCGAAGCCGAGCACCTTCTTGAACCAGTCCATCAGCGGGATCGGCAGCGGCGCCGCGCCGGAGAACACGTAGCGCGTGCGATGCAGGCCGATGCCCTTCAGGATTTTCTTGCGGATGAATCCGCGCACGATCGGGATGCTCATGAGCCGATCGAGCTTGTGCTGCGGCAGCTTCTTCAGCACGCCGGCCTGGATGCGTCCGTAGACGAGCGGCACGCCGAAGAAGCGCGTCGGCGCGACCTTCGGCAATTCCTGCGCGAGCTTCTCGATGTTCTCGAGGAAATGCACTTCGGCGCCGAAGTAGAGCGATCCGAGCTCGACCGCGCCGCGCTCGAACGCGTGCGCGAGCGGGAGATACGAGAAGAGCACTTCCTGGCCTTGCGGCGGCAGGTACCTCATCAAGCCTTGCGCGGCGAAGATCATGTTGCCGTAGGTGATCATCACGCCTTTCGGGTTGCCGGTGGTGCCCGATGTGTAGATCAGCGTGAGCAGCGCATCGTGCGCCGGCGCCTTGTACTCGCGCAGCGGCTCGTGCTTCGCGATCAGATCGTCCCACGCGTAATCGCACTGCGGCACGTCGGGATACGGGAACGACACGGTCTTGATGCTCTTCGGCAGCGTGCGCATGAAGTCGCCGATGTCCGGCATCGGCCCGACGAAGATCAGGCGCGTCTCGCTGTGCTCGAGGATGTATTTCGTCGCCGACTCGGCCTGCTTCGGATACAGGCCGACTGCGACATAGCCCGCCATGCTGATCGCGAGGTCGGCGAACAGCCAGTGCGCGGTGTTGCGGCCGGAGATCGCGATGCGCGCGCCGGGCTCGAAGTTCATCGCCTTCAACGCCGCGGCCATGCGGCGGACCTGATCGGCCGCCTGCGCGAACGTGTAGGTACGGGTCTGGCCTTCGACCGGCTGGATCAGATAGCGCTGATTGGGCTTGACCTGCTCCCAATGGAACAGCATCTCCAGCGGATTCTTCTGGTCTGCCATGGCTCCCCGCCGCTCATATGGTTTTAGGATGGGCGGCACAGTTTGCTAGGCTCAAGGGCAATAAGCAAAAAGGGAAGGGCCGATGAAATGAAACGCTTCTTCGTGATCCTGCTGCTTCTCCTCGTCCTCGCGGCGCTGTACCTGCTCATCGCGCCCACCAAGGTCGCGCCAGTCGCCTGGTCGCCCAAGCCTGCGCCGTCGTCGACCGAGGGCACCTTCGCGCTGAACGACAAGCTGAAGGGCATGCAGCGCATCGCGCAGATCGGCGTGGTCGGCCCCGAAGGCATCGCGGTCGATGCCGTCGGCCGCATCTATGCCGGCTATCTCGACGGTCGCGTCGCGCGCTTCGCGCCGGACGGCAGCGGCTACACGTTCTTCGGCAACACGCACGGCCGTCCGCTCGGCACCGCGTTCGGGCCCGATGGCGGGGTCGTCGTGGCCGACGCGTTCAAAGGCCTCATGTTCCTCGACGGCGGCAACGAGCCGCAGGTCCTGGTCGATTCCGCCGACGGCGTGAAGTTCGGCTTCACCGACGACCTTGCCGTCGAGAAGCTCGGCAAGGGCATCTACTTCAGCGACGCGTCGTCGAAGTTCGGCTTCGGCCATCACATGGAGGATCTGATCGAGCACGGCGCGAACGGCCGCCTGATCCGCTACGACTTCCGCACCAAGGAGACCAAGGTGCTGATGAAGGATCTGCACTTCGCCAACGGCGTCGCGATCGGACCGGACGACGAATTCGTGCTGGTCAACGAAACCTCCGAGTACCGCGTGATGCGGTACTGGTTGAAAGGCGACAAGGCCGGCACGAGCGATGTGTTCATCGACAACCTGCCGTGCTTCCCGGACAACCTCTCCTACAACACGATGAGCCGACGCTTCTGGATCGCGTGCGCAGCACCGCGCGATCCCATGCTCGACAAGATGGCCGGCGACGTGTTCGCGCGCACGATCGTCGCGAAGCTGCCGGCGTTCCTGCAGCCCGGACCCAAGCGGCACAGCATCGCGATCGGCGTGGACGTCAACGGACAGGTCGTCGCGAATCTGCAGTACGCCGGAACGGATGCGTACTCGCCGGTCACGAGCGTGCGCGAGTTCGGACCGTGGCTGTACTTCGGCTCGCTCACCGAGAAAGCGATTGGCCGCATTCCACTGCGCGTCGCCTTTCCCGATGCACCGCCCCCGCCGCCGGGCTGGGAGAAAGTGCCGGGCCCATACGACGCGGGCCCGGCGGATCAGAAGCTCGAGGGCGGGGAGCGCGATTAGGAGCGTGCGATGAAAGCGAAGACGGCGACGAAGCGCAGACAACGCGGCCGGCCGACCAAATGGGTCACGGCTTCATTTTCGGAAACGGTCTGGATCGGCAAGAAACCCGGCATGACTTTCGAGGTCTGGGAGAAGTGGAAGAAGAAGCGGCGCAAGCTCGGCACGCTCTTGATCACGGTCGGCGGCCTGCGCTGGTGGCCGCACAAGGCGCCGGCGCCGAGGCATCGCACGTGGGAAGAGCTGGATCTCTGGTTCAACTCGTAAGCAAGGTCTAACAAGGAGCCGTCATGTCTCACGAGGGTTATCACGAGCCGGTCAACGAGCTGTCGCCGCAGATCCGCGACATGCACCGCGCCATCGAGTCGCTGATCGAGGAGCTCGAAGCGGTCGACTGGTACGCGCAGCGCGTCGCCGTCTGCAAGGACGAGCAGCTGAAGCGCGTGCTGGAGCACAATCGCGACGAGGAGAAGGAGCACGCCGCGATGACGCTCGAATGGATCCGCCGCAACGATCCGAAGTTCTCGCACTACCTCAAGGAGTACTTGTTCACGACGGGCGAGATCAAGGACGAGGAATCGGAGCCCAAGTGATGGCCGCCATCAACGGCATCGCGCACATCCAGCTCACCGTGTCCGACATGGCGCGGTCGATCCCGTTCTACGAGAAGCTCCTCACGTCGCTCGAGATGGTGGTGCTGGTGAGGCAGAAGGAGTTCTTCTACTGCATCGGCGGACGCACCGGCGTCGCCATCTCGCCGGCGGCGAGCAAGGGCGACGCGTTCGATCAGAAGCGCGTCGGCCTGCATCATCTGTGCTTCCGCGCGAAGTCGCGCGAAGACGTCGACGCGATCCATCAGGTCGCGGTCGAGCTGAAGGCGAAGATCATCCGCGCGCCGCGCGAGGATCAATGGGCGCCGGGCTATTACTCCACGCTGTTCGAGGATCCGGACGGCATCCGCATCGAGGCGAACTTCGTCCCCGGGAAGGGGCATCTCGAAAACAAAGGGGACGCAATGCCATGAAAGCGCTATCGCCGTCCGATGCGATGTTCCTGCTGGCTGAGAACCGCCGCACGCCGATGCACGTCGCCGGCCTGCAGCTGTACTCGCTGCCGAAGGACGCGCCGCCCGATTTCATCGCAGGCATGGTCGCGCAGATGCGCGAGTATCCCGATCCACAGCCGCCCTACAACCTGAGGCCGGTGTTCCGCGGCACGTGGTTCTGGCAGGAGGACGCGGACTTCGACCTCGATCATCACCTGCGTCATCTGTCGCTGCCGAAACCGGGGCGCATCCGCGAATTGCTCGCGATGACCTCGCGGCTGCACGGCGCGCTGATGGATCGCAGCCGTCCGCTGTGGGAGACCAACGTCATCGAGGGCCTGCAGGACGGCCGCGTGGCGATGTTCTCCAAGGTCCATCACGCGCTGTTCGACGGCGTCGGCGCGACGCGCGAGGCACGCAAGGCGCTCTCGGAGGATCCGAACGAGCGCAACATGCCGCCGCCATGGGCGCGCCCGCGCGCGAAGCGCGACAAGTCCGAAGACGGATTGATTGCGCCGCCGGCGAGCCCGCTGCAGAACATCATGGAAGCGGTGAAAGGCAACGTGCGCGTGATCCCCGGGGCGGCGCGCGGCTTCTGGGATCTCGTGCGCAAGTCGAAAGGCGACGGCGCCGACGTCACGCCGTACCAGGCGCCGCCGACCCTGTTCAACGTGCGCATCTCGAGCTCCCGCCGATTCGCGGCGCAGTCGTATCCGCTCGCGCGCATGAAGGCGGTCGCGAAGAAATGCGGCGCGACGCTCAACGACATCGCGCTCGCGATGTGTGCGGGCGCGCTGCGCGAGTACCTGATCGTGCACGAGGCGCTGCCCGACAAGCCGCTGATCGCGATGGTGCCGGTGTCGGTGCGCGCAGCGGACTCGCCCGAAGGCGGCAATCAGGTGTCGGTGATCCTCGCCAATCTCGCGACGCACATCGCCGATCCGGGCAAGCGGCTCGACACGATCATCAGCTCGATGAAGAAGGCGAAGGAGCGCACGTCGAAGATGACCCGGGTCGAGCAGATCGCCTACGCCGCGGCGGCGCTGTCGCCGATGATGATCACCAGCCAGCTCGGGCTCGATCGCATCCGCCCGGCGTTCAACATCGTGATCAGCAACGTGCCGGGGCCGACCAAGCCGCTCTACTGGAACGGCGCGCGGCTCGACGAGACCTATCCGGTCTCGATCCCGATCGACGGCCAGGCGCTCAACATCACGCTGACCAGCTACGTCGACCAGATGGCCTTCGGCTACACCGCGTGCCGGCGCTCGGTGCCGAGCATGCAGCGCCTGCTCGATTTCACCGAGCGCGCGCTTTCGGAGCTGGAGACTGTGGCGGCTGGTTGAACGGCTGCGGCTGCCGCGGCGCCGTGGCTTCGGCTCGACACATCGCGCCGACGCAGCGCGAATAGCGCGCGAGCGCATCGTGCATCGCCGCTTCGATGTTGCGGTACTGCGGCACCTCGTGGACGTTGTGCAGCTGGTCCGGGTCTTCGACCATGTTGTACAGCTCGACCTCGCCGGTGCCGTGCTCGAAATAGGCGAAGCGCTGCGTGCGCAAGCCGCGCATCGCCGGCACGACGAGCCCCGGCACGCCGTTCACCACCCGCAGCGCCTGCTCGTGCGGCGCGTCGAGCAGGATCGGGCGCGTCGTGCGCAACGTGGGATCGCGCGCGAACGGCATCAGCGAGCGGCCGTCGATCGGGCGTCCCGGCTGCGCGCCGGCGAGATCGACGAAGGTCGGCGCCAGATCGACGTTGGCGACGAGCTCGTCGGAGGTGCGACCAGGCGGGATGCCGGGCCCGCGGATGAGCAGCGGCACATGCGACGACGGCTCGTAGAAAAGATACTTGCCGAGCCCGATGTGGTGCTCGCCGTTGAACCAGCCGTTGTCGGACGTGAAGACGATGTAGGTGTTGTCGAGCAGCTGCAGCGCCGCGAGCCGCGCGACGATCGCCTGCACGGCTTCGTCGACCGAGCGCAGCGAAGCGAGGCGGCGTCGATAACGCGATATGCGCTCCGCCATCGTTTCGCCACCGAAGATCCTGGCGAACTCCTGCACGAACCTCGGCTTGCGGACCAGGTACACCTCGTCGAAGTTCGCAGGTCGCGGCAGCTGGATTCCCGCGAAGGCATTGCGATGCCGCGGCG
>Ga0070741_10011916_pt1 | contig 15888 bp, 11 predicted proteins | sample Coa_R1_4_FD_66440 | JGI IMG/M metagenome (GOLD analysis project Ga0070741, IMG submission 66440) | Surface soil microbial communities from Centralia Pennsylvania, which are recovering from an underground coalmine fire - Coalmine... | ecosystem: Environmental > Terrestrial > Soil > Unclassified ...
CGCTGTTCGACGCCGCCCTGGCCGCATCGCCCACCGCCATCGCCCTGTCGTTCGGCGACGCGTCGGAGTGGATCGGTAAGGCCAAGGCGGCAGGTGCCAAGGTGATCTGCCAGGTGCAGACCCACGACGACGCCGACACCGCCGTGGCCGCGGGCGCCGACGCGCTCGTCGCCCAGGGCACCGAGGCCGGCGGACACACGGGCACGATGACGCTGCTTCCCTTCCTCGCCGCTGTCGTCTCCCGTCATCCGGACGTGCCGGTGCTCGCGGCGGGCGGCATCGCCGACGGGCGCACCCTGGCGGCTGCCCTCACCGCCGGCGCCGACGGGGCCTGGCTCGGCACTGCGTTCCTCGCCACGCCCGAGGCGGTCGAGGTGGGCGACGAGCACAAACGGCGCATCGTCGAGTCCGACGGCACCGACACGATCTTCACCCGGGCGTACGACATAATCTCCGGCGCGCCGTGGCCGGCGACGATCGGCGCCCGCTTGCGACGCGACGATTTCACCGACGAGTGGGCCGGCCGCGAGGACGACCTGCGGGCCCGCAAGGACGAGGTGAAGGCCGCGGCCGAGCCCTACTACTACGGCCAGTCCGCCGCCTTCGTCGATGCCGTGCGGCCGGCCGCCGACGTCCTGCGCACCGTGTGCGGCGACGCCGAGACGATCCTGCGCACGCGCCCCCAGGCCCTCCTCACCTAGCGCACGTCAAGTCGGCTGAGGCCATCGAGGCGCGGCCGGAGGCATCGTGGTAGACCACGCGTACCTGTGGGTCGGCTGAGAGAGGGGAAGGCGGATGCGCAAGAGGCTCGGAGTTGCCGTGTTGGCGGTCGTGCTGCTGGCGACAGCCTGCGGGAAGAGCAAGAGCAGTGGTTCGACGGCCACGACCGCGAGTGGTGGCGCCGGGACGGTGACGGTGGGTGTGGACGCGAAGAACGACACGTTCAAGGCGGCCTACACAGCGTTCTTCCCGAACGATGTGACTGTGCATCCGGGCGACACGGTCGACTTCAAAGAGGTCTGGACCGGCGAGCCCCACACCGTCACGTTCGGCACGCTGATCGACACCGGGCTGGCGGCGGCCGACAAGTTGGGTCCCAACGCCACGGACGAGCCGGCTGAGCTCAAGAAGGTGCCCGACGTCTTCCCGACGGGGCCGGGCGATGCGGTGCAGACCACCGCGCAGCCCTGCTTCCTCGCCACCGGCGACCCGCCCACCGGCGGAGCCGTGTGCCCGAAGGTGAAGCAGCCCGCGTTCGACGGCAAGCACACGCTCTACAGCAGCGGCTTCCTGGCCGAGGGTGACACGTTCTCGATGAAGCTGGCCTCAGACCTGGCGCCGGGCACCTACCGCTACTTCTGCGTGATCCACCGCGAGGGTATGGAGGGCAAGATCACTGTCGTGCCCGCCAGCCAGAAGGCACAGTCGGCGTCCGAGGTCGCCACTGCCGGCAAGGCCCAACAGGCCGCCATCGACGCCAAGCTCAAGGCCATCTTCGACACCTTCCCGACCCTCACCGCAGCCAAGGCCATGGCCGGCGGCGGATCGCCCGACGCGCCCGACGGATTCCTCGCCGAGTTCGGACCCAACAGCGTGTCGGTGCCGGTCGGCGGCACGGTCACCTGGGACGTGCAGGGGCCACACACCATCGCCTTCAACGCGACCGAGGACGCCGTCGGCGCCATTGCCAAGGCACCGGACGGATCTGTCCACCTCAACATCAAGGCGGGCGGGCCGGCCGGCGGGCCGGGCGCCGATCCCGGCGCACCTCCGCCGACCAAACCAACCGTGATCGACGGCGGGAAGTGGGACGGCACGGGCTTCCGCAACTCGGGATTCCTGCTCGGCTTTGGCCCGCCCGGCATCCTGAAGTTCAAGCTGACCTTCACCAAGGCGGGCACGTACCAGATGCGATGCCTGGTGCACCCCGACATGAAGGGCACCGTCAAGGTCGGCTGAGTCGGCTGAGTCAGCTGACAGAGCTCGCGGCGCGACGGCGCCGGCGGCGTGCGACCACGTACACGCTGCCGGCGCCCAGCCCCGCGCCGACCACGATCGGCACGGCGATCGGCAGGCCGCGACCGTTGGTGTGACGGCCCGCCCGCCGCGCTCGGGGAAGGCGGCGCAGGCCCGCCTCGTTGCTGTGCGCGGGCGCAACATGGAGCAGCCCCCACAGCCCGGCTTCCTTGTACGCAAGGCGGCCGTCGCCGTACTGGTAGTCACCGGGCACGCGGGCCGGCCCGCCCGCTCCGCCTTCGAGGGAGAGCGTGAGGGCGTCGGTCGCGCTCAACTGCACCGAGCTGAGCAACGGCGTGCCGGCCCGGCCCGGCTCGAGCGGCCAGCGGTGACCCTCGAGGGTGAACACCTGGGCCTGCTCGCTCGCTGGTGCGAGGACGTGTAGCCGCACCGCGTCGCCCGCGTACGCCCGCAAGGTGGGCGTGGCGGGAGCGGTCGCGTAGTTGACACCCACGACGCCGTCGACCCCGCGCCGGTACGGCATGCGGTGGCCGCCCAGCCCGGCGTCGTCGTCCTGGAACAGCAGGCTGAAGTCGCGGTACGGCTTGCCGGTCGGCGGGATGACGTCGACCGCCCACGCCGAGCCGCGCGACGCGTCGGAGCCGGTCGCCGGGTCGAGGAAGCGCGACCCCGGCGGCCCCACCACGACCGCCCCGTACAGCCCGAGGTCGGGGTTGTGCACGACATCGCCGAAGTCGCGCACCAGGGAGGTGGTCTCGCCCACCTGCGGCGACGCGTAGTAGGTGAGGGTGTGGACCCCACCGGGCGGCACACCCTGGGCCGCGTCGGTGCCGGCCGCCACGCCGCCGCCGTCGCCGGGGTCGGCCGCCAGCATGTCGGCGTGGAACGTCACCGGCCCGTCACTCGTCGTGTTGCGCAGCGTGACCATGAGGCAGTCGCCCACGCCGATGTGCAGCACCAGCGGCGCGGGCGGCTGCTTCCCGCTGGTGACGGCGGCGCGGTCGGCGTCGAGGACGAACACCTTCCCCTTGTCGCCCTCGAGCATCGGCAGGGCAGCGTCAGCGGCGTCGACCGTGAAGGCGCGCCGGGGCGCGCCGGCCGGGCACACGTTGGTGGCGGCGGCCGGTACCACTTCGTGACCCGGAAGCTTCTGCAAACCCGTGTGCGAGCCGTCGTAGACGCGCAGCAACCCCCACGAGCCCTCCCGGAGCTCGCGTGAGCGCGCGTCGTAGTAGAGGTAGTCGCCCGGCATGCGCTGCGGCCCGCCCGCGGCGGGGATCACCACGTCGTAGCGCTCTGAGATGCCGACGTTCACGGTGTCGGCGGGTGGCGACCGCGAGTCCCACGGTTCGACGCGGAACCAGTGACCGTCGACGTGCAGGGCGTGCACGTCGTTGCTGGCGCCCACCAGGGTGCGGACCGCGACGGGGTCGCCGAGGTACGCCTCGACCAGCTGGGTCGACGGATCGCCCCGGCCGTCGGCGCTGCTGAACACCAGTGAAGAGTCACGGGCCCGCCCGTCGAGCGGTGCCACCCGCAGACCGAGGGAACTGCCGGGCGACTCCCCCGAGGTGGTCAGGGGGTTGTCGTCCTGCAGGAGGGCGACCACCTCGCGGTAGCTGCCCTTCACGTCCACCGAGATCGGTTGCGTCGTGTGCACGTCGGCCACCGAACCGCTCTCGACGGGCTCGCCCGTGTGCGGGTCGAGCCAGGTGGCGTCGGGCGGTTCCACGATGAGCGCCCCGAACAGGCCGTGGCGGCCCGAGTTGATGACGTTGACGTGGTCGTGGATGAACGCGGTGCCGGTCTGTGCGTCGGGGTACCAGCGGTACCGCACGAACTCCTCGCTCACGATCTCCCCGGCGCCGTGGGGGTGGCGGAACGGCGCCGCGAACGTGACGGTGGTGCCGTTGACCGACGCCACCTGGCCCACCTCGAACTCGGTGTCGCGGTCGAGGCCGATGCCGATGACGGCACCGGGCTGCAAGCGATCGGCGCTGTCGACCGCGATCGACGCCACCCCCGCCGGCACGGCGCGCGTCACGGTGGCGCCCTCGGCCCGGTACGGGCGCACCGTCTGCTCGTAGTTGAAGCCGGAGTCGACGCCGTCGCTGGCCTGCACGTCGAACTGCACGAAGTGGATGTGGGCGCTGACCTTGTCGAACGGGTCGAGCGGAGTGTCGGTCAGCTCGTTGCGCAGCGTCACGTCGAGGCAGTCCTGGCCCGCGTTGGCGCGGATCACCAACGGCAGACGCTTCGACGGGTCGGCCTTGACCGCGTCCTCCTGGTCACGCAGCACGTAGAGCTGCCCGAGCGGGTCGACCAGGTTGCCCTTGGTGTCGAGCGGGAGGGGCGCGTTGATGACGTTGATCGGGACCTGCCGCAGATGGGTGCCGGCGGGGCAGTCGCTGCCGGGGCCGTTGGCCCCCGGCGCAGGTGGGTCGGTGCCGGTGTGGGCCGGGTCGAGGAACGGCGCCGGCCCATGGTTGGGTGCGAACGGTGGACGGGCGCCGAGGTGTGGGCTGAGGAACGGGTAGGCGAGGCGGCCGGTGCGGGGGTCGAAGAGGAGGGGTCGTCGCTGTCCCGGCCCGGGCGACCGGTAGCCCGGCCACACGTGGGTGTCCTCCGGCTCGCCGACAAATGTCGCCGGCTGCCAGTCCCACACCGAGGCGTCATAACCGCGCGGCACGCCCGCCGGCGGCAGCTGGGCACCGACCCACCCCGCCAGGTCGGCGTCCTTGATGGAGGTGTCCTGTCCGTAGGAGCTGACGGTGCGGCCCACGAGCCCCGGCGCCGGGACGGCGGGCGCGATGTCACTGGTGCGGTCGGGCAGCGGGGCCAGCACCGGCATCGTGTCCGTCGACGCGGCGCCGTTCTGTTGTGTGTTGTACACGCGCCACAGTCCCCACATGCCCGAGAAGTAGTGGTAGGTGACGTGGCAGTGGTACATGAAGTCGCCGGCCGACTGCTGGCACCCGCCGCTGCCGCACTCGTCGGCGATGTCGACCGTCTCCGACGGGCCGATCGACTGCGCGTCGGTGCGCTCGCTCACGGCCGGGTGCAGCGGCGGGTGCTTGTTCAGACCGGTGGCAAAGCCGGTCGCCTCGACGCCGGGCTGGCGCACCCAGCGGGTGGCGCCGCCGTGCACGTGGTGCACGTGGAACACCTCCGAGCCGGCATGGATGACGCGCTGCTTGACCGGGTCACCGAGGTAGCTGCGCATGATCGGTGTAGCCGGGTCGCCGAACGAATAGGAGCTGTACTGCACCGACTCGTCCACCCGGCCGGTGGCGGTCTGCTCGAGCTGCAGCCGGTTCATGAACGGCTCACTGCGGTAGTTGAGGGCGCGCCCGTCGGGCCGGTAGGTCCTGGTGAACGGGTCGACCTGGGGCACGAACTGGTCGTGCCGGTCGAGCGACTGGTACAGCTCGTCGCCCACCTCGTGGTAATAGAGCGCGAACTCGCGGAACGCAGGACCGCGGGTGGGGCGGATGATGGCGTCCCACCCGGTCGTGATCGGCTTGGCGGTGCCGGGGTCGAGCCAGGCCGAGCCGGCCGGCTCGACGATCACGGCGCCGAACAGGCCGTGGCTGGTCTGGGCCCGTTCGTCGCCGTGGCTGTGGAAGTAGTGGGTGCCCTCCGGCTCGCGGGCGCCGACCATCCACTCGTACGTGGCGCGCTCACCGGACGCCACCGACGCCTTGCGGTTGGTGGACGTGGCGGGCCCGCCGCCCACGACCTGTATGGCTGAGCCGTGCAGGTGGAAGCTCGCCATCTCGCCCGACGGCAGCGCGTTGCGCAGCCGGACGCGCAGGCACTCGCCCTGGTGCACGCGCAGGGTCAGGGGCTGGATGGCGTCGCCCTGCAGGCCGATGCTGTCGGCGCCGTCGTCGGCCTGGTTCTGCGACGTGCGGGCCGCTGCGTTGCGCGCCTCCTCGGCGCGCACCTTGGCCACGTCCTGCTCGAGCGCGTACATGCGCCCCTTGGGGTCGTGGTCGAGATAGCGGTTGAGGGTGATGTCGACGGCGATGGCGGCGACGTCATAGGCGCGCACCGGCGCGCCCGACGCGCAAGTGGCGTGGCTCGAGGCCCGGTCCGGCGCGGGCGTGTCGCCGAGCACGTAGCCCTCCGAAGCAGCGTGGGCCGGGAGCTGCGCGGTGGTGGAGCTGCCTTGCATGGCGCCCGGTTTGGTCGCCTTGGCGGTACCCGTGGCCGCCCGGCCAGGCGTGGCCGTCAGCATCGGCACTACCACCGCGACGGCCAGCACCGCGGGACGCGCCCACCCGGCCCGGCCCCTCATGGGGGTCAACCTAGGCAGCGTTGAAGGCGCCCACCATTCCCGATTCGTCGCGGTGGTACTTGCAGTAGAAGATCAGCTGCCCGGTGGCCGGCACGGTGACCTTGGCGCTGGCCGAGGTGCCGGCGGCGACGTCGACGTCGATCGACTGGCCGGGGATGCTGAGGTTGTGGAGCCCGGCCGCCTTGCTCCGCAGGTTGATCGTGACGGTCGACCCGGGCGATGCGGTGAGGAGGTTGGGCGTGAAGTAGTTGTCGTCGATCTCGATGGCAGCCGCGCCGGTGACCGACTGACGGCCGCGCACCACGACCTGGCGCCCGTCGAGCGTGGTGGTCTCGGGACCGGCAGCAGTGGTCGCGGCGCTCGCGGCGGTCGTGGTCGTCGACGCCGCCTTCGACGACTTCGAACTGCTCCCGCAGGCCCCCAGCACGGCGATCGGGAGGAGGGCGAGGGCGACCACGCCCCGGCCCCTACGGAGCGATGGAGAACTCGACGGTGCGAACATGGCGGCTCCCGTTGTTGGCGATCGCGGTGATGGTGGCGGTCCACCGTCCCGCACGGTGGAAGGCGCCCGTCTCGGTCACATAGTGGCCCCGTCCCTCCTCACGGAGGTGGACGTCGGCCGACTGCCGGCCGTGGCTCACGACGATGCTGGCACGGGCGACGTCGGTGGCCAACTCGCCCGGGGCGTCCAACAGGAAGAGATGCACCTCGTCGGCGCCGGTGCGCGCCGGGTCCACCACGAAGCTGCTGCGCCACGGGCCCAGGTCGAACACGCGCGACACCGGCCCTTGCCCGGCCCGCGCCGGTGCCATGCCGCTGAGAGTCACGCCCAACGCGAGAATGAGGACGAGCCCCGCCAGCTCGGGCAGCACCACCAGACGGTCAGCGGGGCGGCGCCGGTTCCACGCCGCCAGAACGATGACAACCGCGAGCACGGCGAGCTTGGCGAGCAGCACCTGGCCGTACCGGGTATGGAAAAGACGCGTCAGTGTTCCCACCTCGACGAAGCCGTTCCACGTGCCGGTCGCGAGCAGCGCCACCAGGGCACCGAGGGCGAGGGTGCGGAAGCGCGCGAGCACCTCGGGCCGCCGGTGGCGAACCAGCGCCGCCAGCCCTCCCAGCCAGACCCCCATCGCCACCACGTGGACCGCCTGGACCAGCTCGGCGATCACGGGATGCGGCGCTACCGGCGGATGGCCGGCGAGGGCTTCAGCGGCCAGCGCCAACACCACGGCTGGGCCCGCCAGCACCGGCGCGGCCAGCGCTGCCACGCAAAGTACGAGCTGCGTCACCCGTGCCTCTCCCGTCGACGTGCGCACCACCTGCGAGAGCACGCTCGGGTCGAGTGCACGTGCGACCGAGAGGCCGGACAGCCCCGCGGCGTCGAGGGCGAGGAGGACTGCGAACGCCACCAGTGCGACCGCAGCCAGCGGACGCCGGGCGCCCCCCACCGGCAGGAGGCAACGACCGAGCAGCAGCGCGAGGGTGAGCAGGGCCACCCACCGGGCCACTCCCCGGCTCTGCGAGGTGTGATCGGGGCGCTCGTGCACCACGCCCGCCCTCGTCGGTCGCAGGTAGTCGAAGACGAAGGAGTCGGTAGACGGATGTCCATCGGCCCCGACGGCGCGCCAGTTCACCACGTAGGTGCCCGGCGCCAATTCTCGGGCCAGATTCACCACGACTGTGCGGCCGCGCGTACTCGGCGCTCCGCTGTCGACGCGAAGGCCGCGGTCGTTGTAAACGCGAACCTGGGCGAATGGCGCCAACGTCTCCGCGAATCGCAGCACGACCTTGGTCGGCCTGTGCGTTTCAACAGACCCCGCCGCGGGCGTGCTCGATTCGAGGACGGCGTGCGCGTCAGCGCGGCCGGTGGCGGCCAGGGTGGCGACGATCAGAACCGCCACCCCGGCAACCAGCCGGCGTGTCCCCCTGGTGCGGCTAACCGACCGTGATCTCGATCGGGAGGACCACCACGTCGGCGCCGACCTTGGCGGGGGCGTCGCCGTTCGGGAAGTCATAGGTGGTGTTGTTGTTGTCTTCGAGATGCAGCATCGGGAAGACCTTGGCCGTCGCCGTCAACGGCTTGTCGAGCGTCACGACGACATCGTTCGCAGTGCCCGCGTCGAGGATCTTCGACACTCCGATCACCGGTCCCGGCGCGCCGCCCGCATCCGAGTGGATGGCCACCCAGCCCTTGGTACCGGTGAAGACGGCCTCGTCGATCTTGACCGACTTGCCGTCGTTGGTCTGCGGCGTGGCTGCCAGGTAGAACGACGACTTGTCGCCCTTCGTCACCTGCGCAGCGGCCGTCGCCGCGGTCGTCGTCGTGTCCCCGCTCGACGACGAGCTCTTCTTGCTCTTTCCACACGCGGCCGTACCGAGAGCGAGAACGGCCAACACGCACACCACAACTCCGACCTTCGTCCGCACAAACGCACCTTTCGTCCGAGTAGGCAAGCAACGTACCCCGCCGCTTCGTAGGCTGCCGATGCCATGGCCGAGGTGCAGGTCATCGACCTGAGCAAGGGGCCCGAGGGAGTGGCCGGCGAGATCGACGCCGCCTGCCGGGAGGTGGGGTTCTTTTACATCGTCGGCCACGGCGTCGACCCTGCACTGCTGGCGCGGCTCGACGAGTTGGCGCGGGATTTCTTCGCCCTGCCCGAGGAGGAGAAGGCGCAGATCGAGATGCGGCGGGGCGGGCGGGCGTGGCGGGGCTGGTTCCCCGTGGGCGGCGAGCTGACGTCGGGAACACCGGACCTCAAGGAGGGCATCTACTTCGGCGCCGAGCTCGGGGCCGATCATCCGCGCGTCGCCGACGGCACGCCGCTGCACGGCGCCAACCTCTTCCCGCGCCGTCCGGCGGCGTTGCGTGACGCGGTGCTCGCGTACATGGATGCACTCGTCGGTGTCGGCCAGCAGGTGCTGCGCGGCATCGCCGTGGGCCTCGGCCACGACGCCGGCTTCTTCGAGCGGGAGCTCACGGCTGACCCGCTGGTGCTGTTCCGCATCTTCCACTACCCGCCGAGCGCCGACACCTCGTGGGGCGTCGGCGAGCACACCGACTACGGCCTGCTCACCCTCCTCGCCCAGGACGAACACGGCGGGCTGCAGGTGCATTCGACCAGCGGGTGGGTCGATACCCCGCCGATCCCGGGCAGCTTCGTGTGCAACATCGGCGACATGCTCGAGCGCCTGTCGGGCGGCGCTTACCGCTCGACTCCGCACCGGGTGCGCAACACCACCGGCGCCGGCCGCCTGTCGTTCCCGTTCTTCCTCGACCCGTCGTGGGACGCCGTGGTCGACGACAACGGCGGCACGTACGGCGATTACATCCTGGGCAAGGTCACCAAGGTGTTCCCGGAGCTCGCCGCCGACAACATCGGGTAGCCGTGACGTACGACCCGACCATCTATCTCGGCGCCGCTCCCCACTACGTGAACGGGCGCCCTCCGTACTCGGCGGCGCTGGCCGACACCGTGCGGGACGAGCTCGGGCTCGACGGTCACGGCCTGCTGGTCGACGTCGGCTGCGGGCCCGGCATCGTGGCCCTCGGGCTGGCGCACCTGTTCGACGCGGTGATCGGCGTCGACCCCGACGCAGGGATGCTGGCCGAGGCGGAACGGCACGCGCAGGTGCGAGGCGTGACCAATGCGTCGTGGCGGCAGGCCCGGGCCGAGGAGCTGTCGACCCTCGGGCTGCCGCCGCCGCGGCTGGTGACGTTCGGCCAGTCGATCCACTGGACCACCGACCGGGTGGCGGTGGTCGACGCCGTGCACGAGCTCCTCGCCCCGGGTGGGTCGATCGCGCTCATCGCCCACGCCGGCGGCGCTCGCCCTTTTCCGGTGACCCTCGACGTGCCCACCATCCCGCACAAGCAGGTCGAGGCACTGGTGCGGCACTACCTCGGGCCCCGCCGCCGCGCCGGTCAGGGCTTCCCGCCCGTGTCCGACGAACGGTTCGTCGACATGCTCGAGCGCAGCCGCTTCGGCACGTCGCGCACCGTGAGCGCGCCCGGCCGGCCCGACCTGGTGCGCGACCTCGACAGCGTGGTCGACGGCTTCTTCTCGATGTCGTGGGCGGCGCCGCACCTGTTCGGCGACCGGCGCGACGAGTTCGAGGCCGAGCTGCGCGCCCTGCTGCTCGAGCACGCGCCGGAGGCCCGGTTCTGGGACTGGCCCGGCGACACCGACATCGTCATCGCCACCAAGCCCACCTGAGTCGTCAGGCGGGCGGGGCCGGTGCAACACTGCCCCGGTGAGATTGGACGGCAAGGTCGCGCTCATCACCGGCGCGGGCGGAGGCATCGGGCGGGAGGCGTCGACACTGTTCGCCCGTGAAGGTGCGGCGGTGGTGGCGATCGACCTCGACGAGGCGGCGGCCAAGGAGACGGCCGCGCTGGTGGAGCAGGCCGGCGGCAGGGCCAAGGCGTTCGCGTCCGACGTGTCGCAGGCCGCCGACTGCGAGGCGATGGTGGCGGCGGCCGAGCTCGAGTTCGGCCGCCTCGACGTGCTGTTCAACAACGCCGGCGTGATGCTGGCCGACGACGACGACGCCGTCAGCACGGACGAGGCGGTGTGGGACCTCACCATGAACGTCAACGCCAAGGGTGTGTTCCTCGGCTGCAAGTACGGCATCCCCGCCCTGCGCCGGGCGGGTGGTGGGTCGATCATCAACACCGCCTCGTTCGTCGCCGTGCTCGGTGCGGCCACCCCCCAGATCGCCTACACCGCCAGCAAGGGGGCGGTGCTGTCGCTCACGCGCGAGCTGGCCGTCATCCATGCCCGCGAGAACATCCGCGTCAATGCCCTGTGCCCCGGCCCGCTGCGCACCGAGCTGCTGATGAAGGTGCTCGACACCGACGCCAAGAAGCAGCGCCGCCTCGTGCACATCCCGATGGGGCGGTTCGGGGAGGCGGCCGAGATCGCCAACGCGGCGCTGTTCCTGGCGTCGAGCGAGTCGTCGTTCGTCACCGGCGCCGAGTTCCTCGTCGACGGCGGCATCACCGCCGCCTACGTCACCCCCGAGTGAGCGTGGGCGTCCAGACCACGATCAGCCCGGTCGACGGATCGGTCTACGACGAGCGGCCGCTGCACACCGACGAGCAGGTCGACACCCTGCTGGAGGCGGCGGCGCGTGCGCAGCGGTCGTGGCGCCACGTCCCCGTCGACGAGCGCGTCGCAGTCGTGCTGCGCGCCGTCGACTGGCTGGTCGAGCGGGCCGGCGAGCTCGGCACCGAGCTGACGTGGCAGATGGGCCGCCCCGTCTCGCAGTCGCCCGGCGAGCTGCGCCGCGGCTTCCTCGAGCGGTCCGCCTACATGGCCCGCATCGCCCCCGACACGCTGGCTGACCTGCGCATCGAGCCCGCCCCGGGATTCGAGCGCTTCATCCGGCCCACGCCGCTGGGCGTCGTGCTGGTGCTGGCGCCGTGGAACTACCCGTGGCTGTCGTCGGTGAACGCGGTCGTGCCGGCGCTGCTGGCGGGCAACGCGGTGGTGTTGAAGGTGGCCAGCCAGACGCCGCGGGTCGGCGACCGGTACGCGGAGGCGTTTGCGGCGGCGGGGCTGCCCGACGGGTTGTTCGCCCACGTGGTGGCCGACCACGACGGGGTGGCCGGGATGATCGGCGACCCGCGCGTGGCCTTCGTCGCCTTCACCGGGTCGGTGCCAGGCGGGCACGCCGTGCAGCGGGCCGCCGCCAACCGGTTCATCGCGTCGAACCTCGAGCTGGGTGGCAAGGACCCCGCCTACGTGCGGCCCGACGCCGACCTCCCTCGCACCATCGAGGAGCTGGCCGACGGTGCCTTCTTCAACGCCGGGCAGTCGTGCTGCGGCGTCGAACGCATCTACGTGCACCGCGACGTGTTCGAGCCCTTCGTCGACGGCCTGGTCGAGGCCGCCTATGCGCTGCGCCTGTCTGACCCCACCGACGCCGCCACCACCCTCGGGCCCATGGTGCGCACCAGCGCGGCCACCTTCGTGCGCGAGCAGATCGACGAGGCGGTGAAGCAGGGCGCTCGCCCGCTCGTCGACACGACGCGGTTCGACCGCGACGAGCCCGGCACGCCGTACCTCGCGCCACAGGTGGTCGTCGACGTCGACCACTCGGTGCGGCTCATGACCGAGGAGACCTTCGGCCCCGTGGTCGGCGTGATGGCGGTGGCGAGCGACGACGAAGCCGTGCTGCTGATGAACGACAGCCCCTACGGGCTGACGGCGTCGGTGTGGACGGCCGACGTCGACGCCGCCGTCGCCATCGGCGACCGGGTCGACACCGGCACCTGGTACCTCAACCGATGCGACTACCTCGACCCGGCCCTGGCGTGGACGGGCGTCAAGGACTCGGGCCGGGGCGTGTCGCTGTCGCGTCTCGCCTACGAGGCGTTGACCCGGCCCAAGTCGTTCCATCTGCGGACGGAGCTGTGACCGTGCGCATCGGGCTGCTCGAGTTCGACCACGTCGACGAGAGGTACCGCCACCTGTCGGGCGACTACGCCGACATGTTCACGGCGCTGTTCGGTGAGGCGAGCGACTTCGAGCTGGTGCGCTACGACGCCGTCAACGGCGCCCTGCCGGCGTCGCCGGCCGAGTGCGACGGGTGGCTGGCCACCGGGTCACGCAAGTCCGCCTACGACGACGAGGAGTGGATCCACCGGGCGGGCGGCTTCGTGCGGGCCGCCGCTGCCACCGACGCGCCGTTCGTCGGCATCTGCTTCGGCCACCAGCTGCTGGCCCACGCCCTCGGCGGCACGGTCGAGCGGGCGCCGTCGGGCTGGGGCGCGGGCGTCGTCGCCGTCGACGTCGTGCAGAAGGAGCCGTGGATGCAGCCGCCCCGCGCCGACGTGCGGCTGCACTTCATGCACCAGGACCAGGTCACCGCGCTCCCCGACGGGGGCCGGGTCGTGGCGGCCGCCGCCCACTGCCCGGTGGCCGCGTTCACCGTGGGCGACACCATGCTCGGCATCCAGGCCCACCCCGAGTTCACCGTCCCCTACGCCGAGGCCCTCCTCACCGACCGCACCGAGCGCATCGGCGGCGACAGCGCCGCCGCCGCCCTGGCGTCGCTCACCACCCCCACCGACGAGGCCGTCGTCGCCCAATGGATCACGTCCTTCTTCGCTTTCGGGCAGAAACTCGGCGCATGAGCGAGTTTCTGCCCGAAAGCGAGGGGTGCGAGGCAGGCCGATGACCGTCGACCGCGACCGGTACTGCCTGGCCATCGATCTGGGGACGGGCGGGCCCAAGGTGGGGTTCGTCACCCTCGCGGGCGGGATGGTGTGGTCGACGCACCGCGAGGTGAAGACCGAGTTCCTGCCCCACGGCGGGGCCGAGCAGGACGCGGGCGTGTGGTGGGACGTCATCCGCGACGCCGTCCGGGAGGGCGTCAACAGCGGCGCCGTCGACGCGTCGCGGGTCGCCGCCGTCAGCGTCACCGGCCAGTGGGCCAGCACCGTCCCCGTCGACGCCAACGGCGTGCCCGTCGGCCCGTGCGTGATGTGGATGGACACCCGCGGCGGCCGCCACGTGCGCAAGCGCATCGGCGGCCCCGTGGTCGGCTACGCGCCCCGGCCCATCCTCAGCTTCATCCGCAAGACCGGCGGCGCCCCCTCCACCACGGGCGCCGACCCCATCGGCCACATGCTCTACCTGCAGGAGGAGGTGCCCGGCGTCCACCGGGCGGCGCGCTGGTACCTCGAGCCCGTCGACTACCTGTCGATGCGGTTCACCGGCGTGGCGGCGGCCTCGCACGCGTCGATGACCGCGTCGTGGCTCACCGACAACCGCGCCCTCGATCGGATGTCGTATGACAAGGGCCTCCTGAAGCTGGCCGGCCTCGACGCCGACAAGCTGCCGCCCCTCGTGCCGACGGGCAGCGTGGTCGGCACCGTGCACACCTCCGTCGCCCGTGAGCTCGGCCTGCCCGACGGGGTGCAAGTGGTGACCGGCACGCCCGACCTGCACACGGGCGCGTGCGGCGCCGGCGCCGTCACCGACTACCAGACCCACATGGCGATCAGCACCACCAGCTGGATCAGCTGCCCGGTCGCCGACAAGAAGACCGACGCCATCCGCCAGATCGCCACCGTGCCGGGCCTGTCGCCCGACCGCTACCTCATCGCCGACAACCACGACACGTCGGGGCTGGCGTTCCAGTGGCTGCGCGACAACGTGGTGACCGGTCTCGACTTCAACGCGTTGACTGCCCTGGCCGCCGACAGCCCCGCCGGCAGCGGCGGAGTGATCTTTACACCGTGGCTGCAGGGCGAGCGCTCCCCCATCGACGACCGCAACGCGCGCGGCGGGTTCCACAACCTGTCGATCAACACGACCAAGGGCGACATCGTGCGCTCGGTGCTGGAGGGCGTCGGCTACAACGACCGGTGGCTGCACGAGGCGGTGGAGAAGTTCACCGGTCGCCGCCTCGACCCCATCCGCATCGTGGGCGGCGGCGCCCAGTCCGACCTGTGGTGCCAGATCCACGCCGACGTGATGGACCGCACCATCGAGCGCATCGCCCAGCCCTACTTCGCCCAGCTCAAAGGGGCTGCCATCTTCGCCGGCCTCGGCCTGGGCGCGGTCACCCCCGACGAGGTGCGCGGCCTGGTCGAGCTCGACGCCACCTTCACCCCCAGCGCCGACGCACGCGGCGCCTACGACGAGCTGTACTCCGAGTTCCCCGGGCTCTACAAGGCGCAGAAGGACATGTTCAAGCGCCTCAACCGCAAGAAGCGGAGCTGAGATCGCGGCTTGAGCCTTTGCTGCCGCGATTCGTCGGCATTGCCCGAATCGCGCGGCAGCAAAGGCTCAATCCGGCTCGGTGTCGGCGGCGTGCGACGCCAGCACAGCGCCGGCCGTGCCCGCGGCCAGCAACGCGGCGGCCCAGGGGAACGACGGCGACGCGCCGGTGGCGGCCAGCTCGTTGGCCTTCGACTTGGTGGTGGACGAGCCCGGCCCGCCCATGCTGATCGGCGCCGCATTGGGGTCGGGCGTGCCGCCGAAGAAGTAGCTGGCGGGGAGCACAGCGCCGGACTGCGTGGGCATCGTCTGGTGGGCGGGCACGCTGGGGGCCGACCCCATCTGCTCGCTCTCCTGCAGGTACTCGGCGCAGTCGCCCGTCGCCTGGAACGACCCGAGCGGCGCGGCGGGCAGCGGCGGGACCGAGGTGCTCGGCGTGCCCTGGAACAACGCCGAGGTGAGGTCGCCCACGACACCGCGCCGCCACGCCGAGATGTTCGGGACCTCCACGCCGAACCGCTCGCCGATCAGCTTGAGCTGCGACGTGTGGTCGAACACCTCGCTGGCAATGTGGCCGCCCCGGCTGAAGGGCGACATCACGATCATCGGCACCCGCATGCCGAGGCCGATGGGGCCGAGGATGCCGGCGGTGTTGAGCGTTCCCGCCGGGAGTGCCTTGAGGAACTCGCCCGGTGTGCCGGGCGGCGGCGTCGGGGGCGGCACGTGATCGAAGAAGCCGTCGTTCTCGTCGTACATCAGGAACAGCGCCGTCTTGGCCCACACCGCCGGGTTCTTCAGCAGCGCGCCCAGCACCAGCGACGTGAAGTACATGCCGTGGTCGGGTGACGCCGACGGGTGCTCGTCGAAGCCGAGGGGCGG
>Ga0070741_10011918_pt1 | contig 15885 bp, 10 predicted proteins | sample Coa_R1_4_FD_66440 | JGI IMG/M metagenome (GOLD analysis project Ga0070741, IMG submission 66440) | Surface soil microbial communities from Centralia Pennsylvania, which are recovering from an underground coalmine fire - Coalmine... | ecosystem: Environmental > Terrestrial > Soil > Unclassified ...
TCCGACGCCTGGCGCGAGATTACGAAAGACTGGCCAGCACCCTGACCGGTTACCATTGGGTTGCCTTTGCCATGCTCATGCTCCAATCCCTCTTTCGCAAAAGTTAATGACAGACTCTAGTATTTTCGGTGATCTAACGTTGCGGCGGCAGGCGCTTTGCCACGGCCTCGCTTTTCAATCTGGATCTGGTGCTCGCCAACAATGAGCCGGTGTTAGGAATGCGGTATTCATGCCGGTCCTCCGGACCTCTTGGTCCTGTTTGAGGCTGTTCTACAAACATGACGCTCCCATGGAGCTTGGGCGGAGAATAGCGGAGGGTTTGTCCGCTATCGTCCACATTTTCCGATAAAATGTGTCGCGCGAAGCTCGCGAAGGTTGCGAAAGGGACAGCAAATTTAACCGCGGATTACGCGGACAGCGCGGATAAGTTTGCTTTGCAACATCTTTTCTGGAAATCCATGTGTGCGGATATTTGCGAATCAAGCGGTTGTGGAAGATTGCCCGATATTGTCCACATTTTCCGATAAAACTGCTGGGTGAAGACGCGAATTGCGCGAATTGACGCGAATGGGAAGAAGCTGACGGAAGACGATGGGACGGATGGGATGGATGGGACGGATGTGCGCTGTCTGTGCAGGTGCCACACTGCGCTGCCGGAATCAGCGGTTGCGGAGGTTTTTACGATAATGTCCAGTTTGTCCGATAAAATGGAAATTGATTATCAGATTTTCAGATTTTCAGATTCTCAAATTGGGCATCAGGGGGTGGAATCGGATTCGTGGTTGAGTTTCCGGTGGAGTGGAAATGCGGAGGGGAAGTTGACAATCTGATTGGAAACGCCGATCGGCAGTAAGGGTCGCCGGGGATCCCGATTGGGCGGGGTGGCGGCTGGATACCGGGTCAGCAACCCATTTGTATTCTGCTGTTTTTGATCTGAGGCTGGTCTGGAAGATGATGCCTCGGGGGCGGGCGAAGGAGGAACATGTATGCGGATCAGCACTGGAATTGAAGGCACATTTGCCCCTCAGACAGGGCGGAATACGCTGAGTGTGACGGGTCACGAAGAGCTTCTGCGTGAGGACCTGGCGCTGATCGAAGAGTTGGGGATTGGGGAGTTTCGGTATCCGATCCCGTGGCATCTTGTGGAGCAAGTGCCGGGAACATACGATTGGAGTTTTGTGGATCGGGTGTTATCGGTGGTCCACGAGGAGTTGGAATTGTCGATCATTGCCGACCTGCTGCATCACACTTCCTACCCCGCATGGCTGGTGGATGGTTTCCTGAGTGAGCATTTTTGCGGGGTTTACGTGAAGTTTGTGCGCGCTTTTGCGGAACGTTACCCGATGGTGACGAGCTTCACACCGTTCAATGAACCGACGTGTACGCTGGATTTCTGCGGGAAAAGGGGGTTTTGGCACCCTTACGCCGCCGGCGACAGGCCGTATGTGCGGATGCTTCAGAATACGGCAACCGCCTTTGCCCATGCGGTGGGTTTACTGCGGCATGCCAATCCCAGGACACACATCGTGCACGTGGACACCTTTGAACATCACTGCGCGAGAGATAGGGAGTCGATCCGTTGCGCTGAATTCCTGAACGAGCGCAGGTTTTTGTTCGAGGAATTGGTGCTGGGCGAGGTCACTTGCGATCATCCGCTTCGACCATATCTGATCGCGAACGGTTTCGACGTGTGGCGCCTGGCGTGGCACCGGGACAATCCGGTCACTCTCGATGAGCGCGGCGGCAATTATTATCCGCTCTCGGAGGAGGAGTTGCTGCGGGGCCGGACCGCGCGTGCGCCTTCCTGGAATGCGCGGGGGTTCGCCGCGGTGGCAGGGGATTACGCACGGCGGCTCCGGTGTCCGCTGAGTCTCACCGAGACAAATATTCAAGGCAGTGTGACCGACCGGATCTCCTGGCTGAAATACATGCTGGAACAGGCCGAACTTCTGGCCGAACGCAATATACCGCTGCAGCAGTTTGCGTGGTTCCCGCTGTTCGATTGCGCGGGCTGGGGTTGCCTGCTCCAGGGGCATGACTGGCCGCACGATCCGCAGGGCATTTATTCGTGCAATGAGCACTGGAAGAGGATTCCCACAGCGCTTTCACAGAGCTACGGGCGAGTGGTGCGGGGGGCGACCTCCGCGGACCTGCCGGCGTATCGGTTTCACCGCCGGCATGACGAAACTTTGTGCGGGCTGCTTCCGCAAATGGAATGGGAGTGGCAGGACCCGCCGGAGGAATTCGCGCGCCGTGTTTGAAGGATCCGCGCCCCGAAATGCTGGACGAATTGCAGATGAGCCCGCGAAAACAAAAAGGGCGGGTTGTGGACCCGCCCCGTGTGAAATGTCAGCGTATGGCGATTACATCACTGCTTGAGCAGTTTCCATTTTTGATTGCTGCCGCCGTTGGAGGTTTCCTGGTCCATCTGGGTGCTGGTGGATGTGCTGGAACCGGGATCGCCGAGCACGAGGCCGCTGTGGAGGTTGATGAAGGTGTAGCTGCCGTCGCTGTTGGAGTTTGGTTTCCATTGGTCGTTGCCGGAGGAGCCGAAGGACCACTGGACGATTTTGGCGCCGGCAGAGGTGGAAGCGCTCTGGACGACGGCGTCCTTGCCGCTCTTGGAGCTATTGATCTGGTAATAGCCGCCGGAGGTGGGGATGAAGGTCCAATCGAGATTTGAGCTGGAGGTGCTGCTCCATTGGGTGATGGGGGAGCCGTTGGTGAGGGAGCCCTGGTTGTTGAGCACAAGGCCGCTGGCTTCGTTTTGGATCTGGAAGATGCCGGAGAAGTTGCCGCCGCCGCCACCGCCGGTGGGATCCACGTCGGCATAAGTGGTGCCGAGCTTGGCGCCGCTCATGTAAGCGGTGGCCGGGCCGGTGCCATCCATGGCTCCGGAGCGATACACGCCCCATTTGAGGGCGTCATAGGAGCCCGACGTTGGGTCCACGGTCTGGCAATAGAGACGCGACACGCCGCCCACGGACACGCCGCCCGCAAGAGTTTGGTTGACGCCATTGTACCAGATCTCCACATAGCCCACGCTTGCGGAGGAGGAGAGGTTTATATGGACGACAAAGTTCTGCCAGGTGTTGAGCTTGAATGGCACGTGCCAAAAGTCGTTGTTGCCACCGGTGACGCCATTCTGTGCGCTGAGATTGCCATCGCCGAGCAAGCGAAAGACGAGCGGAGCCGGTTGACCCGACGGGCCGTAGCCGTGGATCTGGAAGAGAGCGACCCAGCCGGGATTGGAAGGCATGGGATTCCACATGGAGCGCCAGCCGATATAATAGTCCGTGTTGTTCTGCAATTGGTAGTTGCCGCTGGGGGTGACGGTGCCTTTGGATTCGGTCCGTTCCTTGCCGAAACCGGACGGTTCGTCGGGCAGATAGTATTTAAAGACATTTCCGTATTGGCCCAACGGATCGGAAGCGACGGTAATCGTCCCGCCAGTTTCGTCGATATCCAGGTTTTCGAAGTTAGCCGTGCCGCGGGTGGTGTCCGCCGACCAGATGAGCGTTGCGTGGAGTCGGGGCGCAGCGAGGCAGAGGAGGGTTGTGCCTGCGAGCCAGGCAGCGAGCCTGGCCTTTCCGGGGAATGTATAGAGACGTGTGATCATAACGGGTTGATAGTGCAATACAGCCGTTGGTTGTGGTTTGTGGTCAGAGCGAAGATAAGTGATGCGCAGGCTGCGTGACATACCGCAAATGCGGTATGTTTGCCGAATTGTGCTGAAAGGGAGCGACTTGCGAACACAGCGTGATTCCATGCGGAAAATGAAAAGGCGGGGTCGTTTCCAACCCCGCCTTTGAGAATAAAGAATTTTACGGCAACCGCGTCACTGCTTGATCAGCTTCCATTTTTGATTACTGCCGCCGTTGGAAGTTTCCTGGTCCATTTGTGTGCTGGTAGACGTGCTGCCGCCGGGGTCGGCGAGCACCAGTCCGCTGTGGAGGTTGAAGAAGGTGACGCTGCCGTCGCCGTTGGAGACCGGCTGCCATTGATCGTTACCCGAGGTGCCGAAGGACCATTGGATGATCTTGGCGCCGGAGGCAGTGGAAGCGCTCTGGACGACGGCGTCCCTGCCGCTCTTGGAACTGTTGATCTGATAGTAGCCGCCGGAAGTGGGGATGAAGGTCCAGTCGAGGTTCGAACTGGTGCTGCTGGTCCACTGGGTAATCGCCGAGCCGTTGGTCAGTGAGCCCTGGTTGTTCAAGTAGAGGCCGCTGGCGACGTTTTGGATCTGATAAATGGCCGAGGGGTCAACGCCGCCATCGGGGGCGACGTCGGCATAGGTGGTGCCGAGTTTGGCGCCGCTCATGTAAGCGGTTGCCGTGCCCGTGCCGTCCATGGCGCCGGAACGATACACACCCCATTTGACGGCGTCGTAGGAGCCGGAAGTTGGGTCCACGGTCTGGCAATAGAGACGCGAGACGCCGTTCACGGACACGCCGCCCGCGAGCGTTTGGTTGACGCCATTGTACCAGATCTCCACGTAGCCCACATTTGTCTGGGCGGAGATGTTGACGTGGACAACGAAGTTTTGCCAGACGTTGAGCTTCAGCGGCACGCTCCAAAAATCGTTGTTGCCGCCGGTGACGCCGTTTTGCGCGCTGAGAGTGCCGTCGCCGAGCAAGCGAAAGACGAGCGGCGCCGGCTGACCCGTGGGGCCGTAGCCGTGAATCTGGAAAAGAGCGACCCAGCCGGGATTGGAAGGCATGGGATTCCACATCGAGCGCCAGCCGATATAGTAGTCCGTGTTGTTGGCGAGCTGGTAGTTGCCGCTGGGGGTGACAGTGCCTTTGGATTCGGTGCGTTCCTTGCCGAACCCGACAGGTTCATCGGGCAGATAGTATTGATAAACATTTCCGAATTGGCCCAACGGATCGGAAGCGACGGTAACCGTCCCGCCCGTTTCGTCGATATCGAGGTTTTCAAAGACGGCGGTGCCGCGGGTGGTGTCCGCAGACCAGATGAGCGTCGCGTGGAGCGTAGGGAGCGCGAGGCCGAAGATGAGAGCGCCGGCCAGAAGGGACGTAATTTTGGTCTTTCGATGGGTCGGGTGTATGGAATGAAGCATATGATGGGTTGGTTAGAGTTCGGGACAGCGGGAATCTAGGTCAGGCGGCGGAGGCACAACATACCTCAAATGAGGTATTTCAGGGCAACGATGACGCGGAGGGCCGGCCGCGGACGGGAAATCGTACAGGAAACAATTCTCGGGGAAATATTCGCATCAAATCCTGCGGGGGATTGGTCATAACGTGCCGCAGGAGGCTCCGCAGGCGTTCGCCCAGGCGTTCGTCGATGTTGCCAGCCTGAATCCTACGGGGAAGTAAAAGGGCGGGGTTGCTTCCAACCCCGCCCGCGGGAATTACTGTTTTACGGTGATCGCGTTACTGCTTGATCAGTTTCCATTTCTGGTTGCTGCCGCCGTTCGAAGTTTCCTGGTCCATTTGGGTGCTGGTGGATGTGCTGGAACCGGGATCGCCGAGCACGAGGCCGCTGTGGAGGTTGACGAAGGTGTAGCTGCCATCGCTGTTGGAGTTCGGCTTCCATTGATCGTCGCCGGAGGAGCCAAAGGACCACTGGACGATCTTGGCGCCGGCCGCCGTCGAGGCGCTCTGCACCACGGCGTCGCGGCCGCTCTTGGCGCTGTTGATCTGGTAGTAGCTGTTGGAAGTGGCGATGAAGGTCCAGTCGAGGTTCGAACTGGTGCTGCTGGTCCACTGGGTGATCGCCGAGCCATTGGTCAGTGAGCCCTGGTTGTTCAAGTACAGGCCGCTGGCTTCGTTTTGGATCTGGAAGACACCGGCGAAATTATTGGTCGAGACGGCGTTGATCGTCAGGCTGACACTCGCCGTATGCGTGAGGCTGCCACTGGTGCCCGTGATGGTAAGCGGGTAAGTGCCTGCGGCGGTACTTGTCGTCGTGCTGACCGACAGCGTGGAGGATCCGGCGCCGGTGATTGACGTGGGATTGAAGCTGCCACTTGCGCCGGTGGGCAGGCCGCTGACGCTGAGCGCGACGCTGCCGCTGAAACCGTTGAGGGCAGTGGTGGTCGCGGTGTAGGTGGTGCCATTACCGGCGGTTACTGTTTGGGATGACGGAGAGGCAGACAAGGTGAAGTCAGGCGGAAGCGGAGCATTTACCACGAGCGTGGTCGTTGTGCTGTGGCTAAGACCGCCGTCAGTCCCGGTGATGGTGAGCGTATACGTGCCTGGCGTGGTGCCGGTGGTGGTGCTGATTGACAACGTGGACGAGCCTCCGCCGCTGATTGAAGTTGGATTGAAGCTGCCGCTGGCGCCGGAAGGCAGGCCGCTGACGCTGAGCGAGACGCTGTCGCTGAAGCCGTTGAGGGCGGTAGTTGTCGCGGTATAGGTGGTGCCATTACCGGCTGTGACCGTTTGCGAGGAGGGACTGACGGCCAGGGTGAAGTCCTTCACAGCCAGCGATACCGAGGCGGAGTGCGACGCGCTGGTGCTGGAGCCGTCGATCGAGATGCTCGAGGTGCCCGCCGGTGTGGAACCAGAAGTGGTCACGGTGAGAGTCGAAGTTCCCGAGCCGGAAATGGTGGCTGGATTGAAGCTGGCAGTGGCGCCGGTCGGAAGGCCGCTGGCGCTCAGGGTAACAGTGTCGGTGAAACCATTGGTCGGAGTGATCGTGACTGTATACGTGGCAGAGTTTCCGACGAGCACCGAGGCGGAAGACGGCGTGGCAGAGATGGCGAAGTCGGGTGTGCTGCCGCCGGTGGGATCGACGTCGGCATAAGTGGTGCCGAGCTTCGCGCCGCTCATGTAGGCGGTTGCCGGGCCGGTCCCGTCCATGGCACCGGAACGATACACGCCCCATTTGAGGGCGTCGTAAGAGCCGGATGTCGGGTCCAAAGTCTGGCAATAAAGACGCGAGACGCCGTTCACGGACACGCCGCCCGCAAGAGCCTGGTTGACGCCATTATACCAGACCTCCACGTAGCCCACGTTCGCATCGGCGGAGATGTTGACGTGGACAACGAAGTTCTGCCAGACGTTGGTGTGGAAGGTTGTCTTCCAGAACTCGGGATTGCCGCCGGTGACGCCGTTTTGGAAGCTCACGGTGCCGTCGCCGTTGATGCAGCGCAGGACGAGCGGGGCTGGCTGGCCCGATGGGCCGTAACCGTGCAATTGGAAGAGGGCGACCCATCCTGGGTTGATGGGCATGGGATTCCACATGGACCGCCAGCCGACGTAGTAGTCCGTGTCGTTCTGCAATGTGTAGGTGCCGCTGGGGGTCACGGTGCCTTTGGATTCGGTCCGTTCCTTGCCGAAACCAGAGGGTTCATCGGGCAAATAGTATTTGAAAACATTTCCGTATTGCCCCAGTGGATCGGAAGCCACGGTAATCGTCCCGCCTGGTTGGTCTATATTCAGGTTTTCAAAATTGGCGGTGCCGCGCGTGGTGTCCGCCTGCCAAATCAGGGTGGCGTGAAGTTGGGGGGCCGCGAGGCAAAACAATGCCGCGCCTGCAAGCAGGGCGGCGATTCGGGATTTTTTGGGAAGGATGTTCAGGGGGATAAATGAGTTCATAGCGGTTCAGTAGTTGTGCGCAGTGCTGCTGCCGGTCAGAGGCGAGGGTCAGCAGATAACCTATTCATCCGGGAGCGGAAAGATATACTACAAATGAGGTAGGGGCTGTGAGGTCAGTCCCATCAGCGGGCGGAGTCGCGGCCGAGGAATTTCAGGATGGCTTCGCTGCGGGACTGGACGTGGAGCTTTTCGTAGATGTTGCGCAGGTGGGTGCGGGTGGTGTGGAAGGCGATGCCGAGTTGATCGCTGATTTCCTTGATCAAATAGCCCTTGGCCAGCAGGGCAAGAATTTCCTGTTCGCGACCGGTGAGCTTCTGGACCTCGACCGCCGGGGAGGTGGCCTGTTTCTCGACTTCGCGGAAGTAGGTGACCACCTTGCGGGCGATTTGCAGTGACATGGGCGCGCCGCCGGCGTGGACCTGTTCAATGGCGGGCAGAAGTTCGGTGGGAATGTCCTTCTTCAGCAGGTATCCACTGGCGCCGGCGCGAAGGGCGTCGAAGATGAGCGTGCTTTCCTCGTAGATGGTGAGGATGAGCATCTGCAGTTCCGGGAATTGAAGCTTGAGCTTGGCCACGAGCTCGATGCCGTTGACGCCGGGGAGGTTGATGTCCACGAGGGCGACCTTGGGTTTCTTCTCGGGAATGCCGGCGAGGGCGGCTTCGCCGGAACTGTAGGTGGCCAGGCAAAGCAGGGCCGGTTCCTGCTCGAGCAAGGTGACGAGGCTTTCCCTGGTGCCCCGGTTGTCCTCAACAATGCAGACGGTGATGGGATTATCGGCGGGCATTCATCTAGGCGTAACTCGAAATTCACCAAAGTGCGAGAAAAATGACGAAGGCATACGGACTTGGCGGCTCAGGAGCCGCTTTTAGCCGGCGGCCAGATGAGAAAAACAGAGACGCGGGTGCCGAAGCCGGGTTTGCTTTCGATCAGGCAGCGTCCGCCGATGTCAGCCATGCGTTGGCGCATGTTGCGCAGGCCGTTGGCTTCCGCTGAATCGGGCGGTTCCTGGGCGAAGCCGTGGCCGTCATCCTCGATGGTGAGGCTCAGGTTTTCGGCCGAGACCGTGCCCCAGAGACGGACCTCCCGGGCGTTCGCGTGGCGAACAATATTGTTCAGCGATTCCTTTACGACGAGGAACAGGTTGTGTCGCACTTCGGGCGCGAGCGGCCGGTTGGGGGGATCGTCGGGAAGGTCCACGCGGCAGCGGATATTGGCCGCGCGCATGAAGCCGGCCGCAAACTGCCCGACGTAATCCAACAGGTGCGGGAGCGTGTCGTTGCCGGGATTGACGGCCCACACGATTTCGTCGAGCGCACCAACGACCTGGATGATGGAGGCGGAAGTCTGGCCGAGATAGGCATCCGCCTTTCCGGCGTCGGCGCGGTTTTTGCGGGCAAGTTCCAGAAGCAGGGAAGTCTGGGTGAGACTGCCGCCGAGGTCGTCGTGAATGTCCCTGGCAATGCGGGAGCGCTCGCGGTCGAGGGCGGCCTTCTGTTCGAGTTCGCGCAGGCGGAGTTGGAGGCGATGGAACCAGATGTAACGTCCGACGCCGGTGACGGCGAACACCAGGCACGCGAAGGCGCAGCAACGGAACCACCAGGTTTGCCAGAAAAAGGGAGTCACACTGAAGCCAAAGGCCGCGCCGGTTTCGTTCCAGAAGCCATCGCCGTTGCAGGCCTGGACCTGAAAGCGGTAACGGCCGGCGGGCAGGCGGGAATAGCTCGCGCTGCGCTGCGGGCCACCGGGTATCCAGTTGTCGTCAATGCCCTGGAGGCGATAGCGGAAGTGGACGTTCTCAGGCGCGCCGAAGGTCAGCGCGGTGAAATCGAACTGGAGCCGCCGGTGGCCGGGCGGCAACTGGATGGTGGCGGAGTCTTGTTTGAGATCGACCTGCGTTGAGAGCGGGGCGTCACTGCCGTAAGCGGCGACGACCTGATCATCCACCGAAATGCGGCGGAGCAGAACGGCAGGGGGATTGGGATCCTCGTGCAGGCGGCGCGGGTCGATGATGGCAACACCGGTGAGCGTGGGGAACCAGATGCGGCAATCGCGAGTCTGGATGGCGCCCGGCGAATCTCCGGCACTGGCCTGGACACTGGGAAGTCCGTCGTCGCGCCCGTAATGGATGGGGCGCACGGCGGCAGCGCGGCCTTCGGCGACATCAGCCAGCTCCTGCTCGCGGACCTTGAAGATGCCGTGATCCGAGCCCAGCCAGAGCCAGCCGCGTTGATCGGAGGCGATTTGTGAGACGATGCCATCGAATAAACCTTCGGGCGGCCCGATTTTAGCGAATTTTCCGTCTTTGTAGCGCCCGATTCCGGAACCGACATAGCCGATCCACAAGGTTCCGTCGGGCGTTGCGTGCAGGCAACGGATGGAGACGGGCGAGCCGGTGGTGCTGGCGGTTTCGTCAAACACCCTGCCGTTGGTGACACGCAGGAGAACCCCCAGCGAAGTGGCCAGCCAGAGATTGCCGGAATTGTCCTCGGCCATGGCGCGGATGATGCGGATATTGGGCGGCAGGGGAATTGCCTCGAGGGCGCCATTGTGGATGCGGCCGAGAAATTCGGGAACTTCGCCGCCGACCCAGACATCGCCGTTGGAATCGGCGAGCAGCGCGTGGACGATCATGCACGGCAGGCGGGCGGCGACACGAAAGTGACCATCCCGCCAGCAGACGAGTTGGTGAACGCGCGTTCCTATCCAGACCGCGCCGCTGCGGTCCGCGGCGACGCAGGTGGCGCGTCCGCCTGACCAGGCGGCATTGGAGGAAACGATATTCCAGCCGGTGTGATCGCGGCGCAGGATTTGGCCGCCCGCAAGTGTGGCCCAGACATTGGTCTGGTTGTCCTCACAAAGCGATTGTACGGTTTCGAGCGAGACGCCGTTGCCGCCTTGCTCGAGACGCGCCACACACGGACGAATCTGGTCCAACCCGCCGCCCCCGGTGCCGACCCAGATGCAGCCCTCGCGATCTTCGAGCAGCCCGAAGATGCTGTTGTGCGAGGTGGGAACGTGCTCGAACCCATTGGTCACGCAACGGAACAGACCGCTGGAGGAAGTCCCCACCCAGACCGCGCCGTTGCGGTCTTCCATGAGAACGGTGGGCTCGGACGCCGGTTGGTCTGATTTGAAGCTGGCAAATTCGGTGGGCGCGGAACCCGGCTGCCAATGAAGAACGCGGCTGTCTGCGCAGATCCACAGGCCGCCCTGGCCGGCGGCAGTAATCCGGACGGGGATGTCGGAACTTCCCACAGTGAGGGCAGTCTCGAAATTCGTGCCGTTGAAAAACTCGAGCTTTCCGGCGGTTGCCAGCCAGATTTTTCCATCCCGATCCGCCGCAATGGAGCAACCCGAGCGCGGCGCCACCGGCATGCCGTTGGTGCGATTGAAGCGCGTGACGTTGCCATCCTTGAGGCGGCAGACGGTGCTGCCGCCGTAGGTGATCCAGAGCGCATCCTGTCCATCCTCAACGAGCTGCCAGGCAATCATGTTGGGCAGCCCGTTGGTGAAGGCGCGCACTGTGCCGGATTCGAGCTGAAAGAGGGCGGAGTGGTCGGTGGCGAGCCAGAGGCCGCCCTTGCGACGGCGGAGGACGACGTTGACCTTGCGATCGGCGATGGTGCCGAAGCTGGGGCAGGAGATCAGTTCGAAGGTGGCGCCGTCGAACCGGGCGAGGTCGCCGTGATTGGCGAGCCAGATGAAGCCATCGGGAGTCTGGGCGAGGGCGGGGACGTAGTTGTTGGGCAGGCCGTCATCGGTCCGCCAGGTGCGGACGACCCAGGCGGATTCGGTGGAGGCGAGGCTGGTAACGGCCGAGGCAAGGAGCCAGAGCAGGCACGTGCATAGCCGGTTGCGCAACGACCGTGTGAGGGCAAGGGGCACGGAGTTATTTTAGATGTTAGCAGGGGTTAGGGCAAGGAGGATGAGGGAAGCTCCAAGGTCCAAATATCCGATGAAACACGATCCAGCGCAGGTCATTTTACGGTTCGCGCACGCGGAAAAAAACGGGACCGCTGACAAGAGGCTTCGAGAACTGGAAGGGAGAGCCATTGGCGGTAAAGTTGGTGCAGGCGGTCCAGTTGGTGCCGGGCAGGCTCGTGCACTGCTCGACAACGTAGGCTGTATTGGGGAGAGTCGCGAAACTGAAAGCGATTGCGCCGTTTGAGACTCTAGGAGTGGTGATTTGCACAGGGAGGGTGATTTGATTGGTCACGACCAAATAGACCGCATTGCTGCTGTATTGAACGGAGACTCCACGGGGGAGGGAAGCGGTGCTGAAGGTGCCGGTGATGCTACTGGCGGAGATGATTTGAAAACTCATTCCGGGGGACGGGATGAAGCTGTCGAGAAATTTGAGAACGACCGGTCCATCCAGGTATACATTGTAGGCGAGCAGTTCCCCATTCTCGATGAAGTAAGGATCCGAAACACCGAACACGAGTGGACCTCCACCTTGATAAAAGTTGTCTTGGGCGAAACTGATGCTGCCGGTGTCCACTTCAATCGTGCCACCCTCATTTCTGAAATTGACAGGCCGGTTGACCAGCGACCGACCACCGCCTCCGCTCTTGCGGAAGAGGCCCTGATTGGTAAAGGAACCCGATCCGTTTCCAACTCCGTCGTCAGTTTGGATATCGAATGTTGCGCCAGGCAAATTGACAAAAGCATCTCCGTCGTGGATGGTCAGCGTCCCATTAGTTTCCTTTACCAACCCTTCGTTATAAAAGGTGCTATGTATGGCACCGTCAGTTCCGACGGAGGGAGAACCCGAAATCGTAGCGGAACCTATGTTGGTCACGTTACCTAGAATTTCCGTCTCGTCCGAGATTTGCAGCCTCCCTTCCTGGAAATCCAGAGTAACAGACGGCGCACCTGTGAAAACTACCCAGAGAAAGGCCTGGCCGTTTCCGGTGCCTTTCAGAGTTCCACTCCAGGTATTCATAAAGTACAAGGAGGCCTCTTCCGCCACGGAGAAGAGACCGTTCGAGGAAAAACCTGGTCCGACAAGGGTTAGAGTTCCGCTCTCCACCTCAACCGTTCCACCGAGGTTATTGAAAGGGATGGCGGCCTGGATGAAGGCATCGCTATTGGTGGGACCGGTCTTGCGGAGCAGACCGTAATTGTTGAACACAGGACGTATCCAGCCGTCGCCGGTGGCTCCGACGGTTGCCCGGCCTTGTAATTCAAAGATACCTCCAAAGAGATTGTTGAATACGGCGCTACCATCCATCTCGAGGTCGGATTGATCAGTCTGGACGACAAGACCGGCGTTGTCGAAAACCGGGGCAATACCGTCATTTGTGATGAGTGGATAGCCTGAAATCAGGACAACAGTGTTTTCGGGATTGGTAAAATTTTCGGAGAAAGTGCAGCCATCGCAGAAATTGGTAGTTTGGGCGCGGGCGCCAGGTGAACTCGACAGCAGGAGGGCGACGATCAGCGCAAGAAAGGTCGTCGGAAGCGTTCCCGCCGCAGTGCGAGCTTTCAAATACAATTTCATCGATCTCTCGCGCCCCAACCAAGCGGATTTCGTGCCAGATCTGGATTCCCTGCGGCAAGGGTTGATTTTAGTTTGTTCGTGGGTTGGGCGTTTGTCCCGCTAACGTTTCAGTCGCGCGGGTTGCAATCCAGTCCTCGATTATTTTCAGGGCACTAATGGAGAGGTGGTTTCCGCAATAGCAGACAGAGCAAGCGGGGCGGCGTGGCGACCGGCACCATTTGGGGTGTGCGGAGACATGGTGCTTCCAGGGGGAGCCCGGGCGATAGGCGCAAATTGGGCTCTTGGGAATTTCTGGTTGTGGCACCCATTCTGGGTGCATGAGATTTTTTTGCGGGTGACCGGAGGTCTGCGCTGCGCTTCGACGCTCCGGCTAGTCTGTGTCAAGCCTGCGGCTTGAGGAAGGGGGCAACCTTGCTCGTTCCAAGCGTTGGATGCGTTGCGGCCCGATGTCCTTACCCGACCGGTTTCAGTTCGTCCACGGGTTGGGCGATTTTGAGATGGTAACCGTTCGGGTCTTCGATGACGTATTGGCGGGCGTCCCAGGGGCGGTCGGAGATGGGTTCGACGATTTTGGCGCCGCGCTGGCGGTGGTCGGCGAAGAGTTTGTCGACCTCCTCAACCCAGAGGAAGACGTCGGGATGGAGATTGGCGGACTTGAGAGTGGCGGCGAGTTGTTCGTCGAGGGCGATGTAGAGGAGGACGCCGTCGCGTTCGATTCCGGCGTAAACGGGCGGATCGCCGTGGACAAAGTGTTCCGAGAAGCCGAGCACGCGTTCATACCAGTCCATGGTGGCGCGGACATCAGCGGTGGCGATGACGGGAACGGCGGATTGAAAGTTCATATAGTTTTGTGGTGCTCCTGCAGTTGGGGGATTTTAGCCCACGTTCGGGATTTTCTCAAGAGGTTGCCTGGCTGCCGTGATTCCCATATAACGCTTCGGGCGTCCGGCAACAACCGGCCGCCAGGGCGATTATGACAGAGCTTGCTGGATGGGAGAATTTTTACGTGATCGTCGGGTCGTCGGCCGGCGCTCTCATTGGTTTGCAGTTCGTGGTGATCACGCTGATTGCGGACATGCCGATTGTGAGAGCCGATGCGCAGGCGAGCAATGCGTTTTCCACGCCGAGCGTGGTGCATTTCGGTGTGGTGCTCTTTTTGTCGGCCATTGTGAGTGCACCATGGAATGGTTTGACGCATGTGGCGATTCTTTGGGGTTTGCTGGGGATTTTTGGAATGGTGTACTCGGTGATCGTCGCGCGGCGGCTGCGGTTGCAGACGGCCTATAAGCCGGTGCTGGAGGATTGGCTATTTCATGCGGTGCTGCCGCCGGCGGCTTACGTGATGCTGGCGGTGTCGGCCTGGAAGGTGCATTCCCATGCGCGTCGGGCGTTGTTTTTGGTGGCGGCAGCGGCGTTGTTGTTGCTGTTCATCGGGATCCACAATGCATGGGATGCGGTGACGTACCATGTGTTTGTGAGCCGGCGGAAACGGCGGGAGGCTGAGCAAGGCGGGTCAGAGGAAGCGTAATCAGCGCCTCCATATCTCGACAGTTACTTCAATTGGCCATTGGCTCCGCTACCGCCGCCGGGTCCGGGTCAATTTCTTCGAGAGCTGATTGGGCGAGCTTCCGGACGATCCTATTCTGGTCGTTGAGCGATTGAGTCAGGGCGGAAACCGCGGGTTTGGCATCGGCGCCAAATGATTCCAGCGACATAATTGCGCTCGCCCTGACGTTCCAGTCGGGGTCTTTGAGCAGTTTTACCAGGGCGGGCACCGCCAGTTCCGGTTGAGCGTGAATGCGGCCAAGCGCATCAATCGCGGTCCTGCGCGTATGGTACGTGCTGGTTGTTCCGTTCAGCAGTGTGGGAATCGCTTTTGCGGCAGCCGGACCAATCGCACCCAAAGACCAGGCCGCGGAGTTTTGGGAGTCATCGGAGATATCCTCTTTGAAGATTCTGATCAAGTCCGGCACGGCCTCGCTGGCGTCGGCGCCCAGGATCTCAAAGGCGTGTGCCGCCTCGACGTTCTTCTCGGATTCACGGGTATAGGTAAAGTTTACGAGGTGCTGTTTTCGGGCCAATCTCACGAGCCAGGTTGTCATTTTCGAATCCCTGGCTCTGAGCATCTGCAAGAGTGTGGGTATGGCATTGGTCCCCAACTGGTGGACAGCCTCGTCCGTTTCGGGCGACCATTTTGCGAGCCATACACCCAATCGTTTTCCGTGATACATCGGTCCGGGCGGTTGCTTCGGCCATAACACTTCCCGCGCCAAGCCGCCCAAAAGCGCAAGCAGCACCACACAAGGGCCGGCAATCCGGAAGTATTTCGCGCGGATTTTCATCAGCGGGCCAGTCGGCGAGCGCAGCAATGCCTGGCCGGCGACGCCGGCTTCGACGGAGGTGAAGCCGTCGGCGTTGGCTGGCGGGAATGGTTGGAAGGGCTCACCGCGCGACTCTACCATCCTTGCATTTTCTCACAAGTCGAGGAACTGGCTTGGAGAGGCATTGGCGTTCCGGAAAAAGTTTGCGTTCGGGTATAAGAGGCGTATTCTTGCTGACGACAGTCATGGCTGTCGCCGGGGTTAACGCCGGGGCCTGAGAGATCAGCGATCAGGCCGGGCCGAACACATAAGGCCAGGCGCATGCCCGAAACAGCCCAAGGAGGGAATCAGCTTCGCTGATTGATCCAGGATGCATGATCCGGGATCGGAACCAGCCAGATCGACGCTTCATAGTTTGTCCCCTCCTGAGTGCTCTTTGACAATTTGCAGAGATCGAATGTCGCGCGAAGTTCGCGAAGTGGCGACGGAGTCCGC
>Ga0070741_10011919_pt1 | contig 15885 bp, 16 predicted proteins | sample Coa_R1_4_FD_66440 | JGI IMG/M metagenome (GOLD analysis project Ga0070741, IMG submission 66440) | Surface soil microbial communities from Centralia Pennsylvania, which are recovering from an underground coalmine fire - Coalmine... | ecosystem: Environmental > Terrestrial > Soil > Unclassified ...
TGGCCGGCACAAGGCCGGGCATGACGTGTTGGGGGGCGTAGCGATGTGCGAGGCCGCGGTCGGGTCGGCCCGTCGCGGCGTCCTCCTGACAGCCCCAACCCACGACGTCATGCCCGGTGGGCCTTTAGCCCTCGGGCTTGACCCGAGGGTTGACCCGGGCATCCACGCGAACACGCCGTTGCCGAGGGAAGACGTGGATGGCCGGCACAAGGCCGGCCATGACGTGTTGGGGGGCGGCAGTGGGCCGGAGGCCGGTAGGGTGGGATACTACGCGCCGCCCTATCAATCGCCTTTCAGTCCGGTCCTCGTCAGCCCGTCGAGCAGCGATCCGCTCGTCGGCACCAGCGGGATGAGGCACGCCTGCAGCGCGTGGTAGATGTCGGGCTTGCCCTCGAACAGGCGTTTCGGGGCGTCGGCAAGCTCGGTCCGCCAGGCGCCGTGCTCGCGGTCGATCAGCCGGGCGGCGATGAAATCCCAGATGCGCCGGTACCATTCCTCGTAGGCCGGCGCGCCGTCGATGGCGTTGAGGAAATGCGCGGCGCCGACCCCCTCCGCCGCCGGCCACCACAGGTGGTTCCGCATGCGCGGCTTGTTCGCCCAGTCGAGCGTGTAGAAGAAACCGCCGCCGTCGGGGTCCCAGCCGTCGGCGGTTGCCCGCCCGAAGAGCGCCTTCGCCGCGTCGGGCAGCCAGGCCAGCTTTCGCCCGCCCAGTTCCCAGAGCTGCAGGCAGAGCCGCGTCCATTCGAGCGAATGGCCGGGCGTCGTCCCGAAGGGACGGAAGACGTCGCCGTTGGAATAGTCGCGGTCGAGCTCCCAGTTCTCGTTGAAGTGCTCGGCGACGCGCCAGCCGTTCTCGGCGGCGCGCTTGCCGATCACCAGGGAGGCGATGCTTTCGGCCATGTCGAGCCAGGACCGGTCGGCGGTCGCCTCGAAGGCCGCCATCAGCGCCTCGGTCGAATGCATGTTCGAGTTCTGGCCCCGATAGGTGCTGATCGGCTGCCAGTCGGCGGCGAATTCCTCCGCCATCGCGCCGTTCTTCTTCTCCCAGAAGCGGGCGCGGATCACCTCGCCGACGTCGGCGAGCAGCCGGTCGGCATCCGGGTGCCCCACCATCCGGGCGCTCGCCGCAGCAAGCAGGACGAAGGCATGGCCGTATGCCTGTTTCCGCGGGTCGGTCGGTCCGTCTTCCCCGACCGCCCAGAAATAGCCGCCGTTCTTCCGGTCGCGGTGGCCGTTCCAGAGATAGGCCATGCCGTGGTCGATGAAGCGGTCCGCGCCCGGCCGCCCCATCGCCCTGGCGATGGCGAAGCAGTGGACCATCCGCGTCGTCACGTGGATTTCGCGGATCGGCGAGGGGAGGGGGTCGCCGCGGTCGTCGAGCGCGTGGAACCCGCCTTTCGGATTGAGGCTCGCCCGCTCGAAGAAATCGAAGAGGCCGTCGGCCTGGCCGAGCAGCCAGCGCCGGTGATAGGCGAGATCCGCCCACTTCCTCGGCGCCGCCGGTCCGCTTCCGCTGGTCATGCGGGCACCGGCTAGTTCACCTTGGTGTCGTCGAGCGCGCCGACCATGTACTGCACCAGTTCTTGCGTGTTGGTCTGTGCGGTTGTCTTTTCCGTCACCTTCCGCCCGCGATGCATCACCATCAGCCGGTCGGCTACCGCGAACACGTCGGGCAGCGTGTGCGTGATGAGGATCACGGGCACGCCCTGGTCGCGGAGCTTGCGGATGAGTTCGAGCACCTTCTGCTGCTCGGGGACGCCGAGATTGTTGGTCGGCTCGTCCATGATCATCAGGCGGGCGTCCCAATAGACGGCGCGGGCGATCGCCACCGCCTGGCGCTGGCCGCCCGACAGGCTCTCGATCGGCTGGGTGAGGGTCGGGAAGTGGATTTCGAGCGAGTTGAGCGCCGTCTCCGATTCGGTCAGCATCTTCCTCTCGTCGAGCGTCTTGATCAGCCCGCCGAGGTAGCTCCGCTTGACCTCGCGGCCGAGGAAGATGTTGGCGCCGACGTCGAGATTGTTGGCGAGCGCGAGGTCCTGGTAGATCGTCTCGATGCCTTCGCGGCGGGCGTCGATCGGCCGCTGGTAGTTGGTGCGCTTCCCGGCGAAATAGATCTCGCCCTCGTCCGCCGCATAGACCCCCGAAACGCACTTGATGAGGGTGGATTTTCCGGCGCCGTTGTCGCCCAGCAGCCCGACCACCTCGCCGGGATAGATGTCCCAGCTCACCTTGTTGACCGCCGTCAGGCCGCCGAAGCGCTTGGTGAGGTTCCGGATCGACAGGATCGGGTCCATCACGCCCTGCCCGGCTTGCGGCGGCCGATGATGAGGTCGCGCGACTGGTCGATCAGCACCGCGATGATCACCACCGCGCCGACGACGATGAACTGCCAGAACGCGTCGACGTTGAGCATCACGAGGCCGGTGGTCAGCACCGCGATGATCAGCGCGCCGATCACCGTGCCGGTGATCGTGCCGGCCCCGCCGAAAAGGCTGACCCCGCCGATGATCACCGCCGCGATCGAGGAGAGGAGGAGCGGATCGCCGATCACCGCCGATCCGGCGGTGTAGCGCAGCGTCGAGACGAAGCCGCCGATGCCGGCCGTGACTGCCGACAGCATGTAGATCTGGATGATCCGCCGGTCGACCGGGATGCCGGCGCGGAGCGCCGCCTCGACGTTGCCGCCGATCGCGTAGGTATGGCGGCCGAACTGGGTCTTGCGCAGGATGAACATGGCGATCGCCACCACCACCGCGGTGATCACCACCGGATAGGGGAGGATGCGGTCCATGCGGCGCAGCATGTCGCCGCTGATCTCGGGCGGGGCGAAGAAGTAGAAGCCGCCGCCTTCGCCGCGGATGAAATAGAAGAGCGCCTCGTTGCCGTAGGCGCGGATGCCGGGCGGCAGCCCGATGACCGTCGTGTTCTCGGACCACAGGAGCCCGAGGCCGCGGACGATGAACGACATGCCGAGCGTCACGATGAAAGCCGGCACCTTCAGCTTGGCGATGATGACGCCGTTGAAGAAGCCGACGATGCCCGCGGCGGCGACCGCCGCGAGGAACGAGATCACCACCGACCAGAACAGCGGCACCCCGGCGTTGAACGCCGCGCGGACGGCGAGCGCCGACACGACCGAGGCGAGGCTCATCACCCACCCGACCGACAGGTCGATGCCGGCGCTGATGATGACGAAGGTCTGGCCGAGCCCGAGGAGGAGCACCGGCGTGATCGCAACCAGGATGTTCTGCGAGTTGCGAACCGTGAGGAAGTTGACCGAGCCGCCGTTATAGACCGGCACGGCAACCACGAAGAACGCGATCATCAGGCCGAGGAACACCCAGGCCCAGAGCCGGCTCAGGCGGAAGAGGATTTCCCGGCCGCGGCCCCATTTGCCGCCGGGCCCGGCCGCCTCGAACCTTATCTTTGCGGTATCCGCCACTCCCCCGTCCTCCCGGAAAAACGGCAAGGCCGGGAGCACCGCTGCGCTGCGGCGCCCCCGGCCGGCTGGTCAGGTGAACCCGGCTACTGGGCCTTGTAGATGAACCGCGAGTAGTTCGGGTCCTTGACGTTGTCCTTGTCGATGATCGCGAACCCGGTCTGGACGCGCTTCGGCAGGCTGGTCACGCCCGCCGCGTCGGCGGCGGCGAACTGGACTGCCATGTAGCCCATGTCGAAGGGCTTCTGCGCCAGGACGAGGGAGACGTCGCCCTTGTTGAGCGACTCGATCGCCGCCAGCGTCGCGTCATAGGCCACGACCTGGACCTTGCCGCCGAGGCCGGCATTGACCACCGCCGCGCCGGCGCCCTGGGCGCTGAACACGTTGGTGCCGAAGACGCCGGCGAGATCGGCGTTCTGCTCGATGACTGCCGCCGTCTGCTGCGTCGCCTTGTTCTGGTCGTCGAGGTTGTAGTCCGGCCCGATCACCTTGATGTCGGGGTATTCCTTCGCCATCACTTCCTTGAAGCCCTGCTCGCGGCCCTCGACCGAGCTCACGTTCGGGTTGGTGGAGTTGATGTAGACCTTGCCCTTGCCGCCGATCGCCTTGGCAAGGCCGCGGGCGGAGATGCGTCCGCCCTCGACGTTATCCGAGCCGATATAGCTGATCGGGAACTTGACCGGCCCGTTGACGTAGTCGCCGTCGCCGAGGAACGTATCGACCGTGATCACCTTGATGCCGGCGTCGAGCGCGGCCTGCAGCGGGGCGACCATCTGCTCCTTGTCGGTCGGCGCGGTGATGATGTAGTTGAGGTCGCCGCGCGCCACCATCGCGTTGAGGATCGGGGTCTGCGCCTCGACGCCCCAGGTCGGCGGGACCTGCGTCACCACCTCGATGCCGAGTTCCTTGGCCGCCTTTTCGACGCCGATCTGCATCACCTGGTAGAACGGGTCGACGACGCCCGGCAGGAAGCCGATCTTGATCTTGTCCGCCGCCGATGCGGCACCCGCCGCGGTCGCCAACGCTGCTGCGGCAAGCGCAACAATCACATGTTTCCGGGTCATTCAGTTCCTCCCTTTGTTATGAATTATCCTGCGGTCGTCGCATTGCTGCGTGCCGGCCGTGGTTATATGGCAACGTTAGCAGAACAATCGCCCGGCGCAATCGAACCGCGGTAGGCGCGGCGGAATTGTTCGCGGGCCGCGGCCGCGGCGCCGAAGGCTACGCCATGTACTGGCCGCCGTTCACCTCGATGATCTGCCCGGTCATGTAGCCGCTGAGGCTCGGGCAGGCGAGAAAGAGGAAGGCGCCGACGCAATCGTCGGGCACGCCGGTGCGGCCGAGCGGAATCGTTGCCGCGAACGTCTCGAAGAGCGCCGGCGGCGTCCGCCGGGCGTGCAGCGGCGTGTCGATGACGCCCGGCGCCACGCCGTTGACGCGGATGCCGTCGCCGGCGAGTTCGCGCGCCAGTCCGCGGGTGTAGGTCGAGATGAACCCTTTCGCCGATGCGTAGAGGTTGGCGCCGGCCGCGCCGCCGCTATGCGCGCTGATGCTGCTGACGTTGATGATCGCGCCGCGGCTCTGGCGGAGTAACGGAACCGCGGCGGCGGAGGCGAGCACCGTCGGGCGGATGTTGAGGTCGACCATCTGGTCGAGGTCGGCGTCGCTGATCGCGGCAAGCGCCCGCCGCTCGAACATGTCGCCGGCATTGTTGATGAGGAGGTCGAGGCCGCCGAGCCTGTCGGCCGCCTCGGCGACGAGGCTCGCCGGTGCGCCGCGTCGGGTGAGGTCGCGTTTGAGGAGCGATGCCTCGCCCGGGCCCGCGGCGACCGCAGCCGCCACCCTCTCCGCGCCTTCGCGGTTGGCATTGTAGTGGACGGCGACACGGGCGCCGCAGCGTCCGAACTCGGTGGCGACCGCGGCGCCGATTCCCGAACTCGCGCCGGTCACCAGGACCCGCAGTCCGGCGAGTTCGGCGGCGAAGCGGTCTCCAATCACGCGCTGGCGTCCATCCTGAAGAGCGACGCCCATGGCTGCCATGCCAGGACCAGCGCCGCAATGCGGTCGTGTCCGCGCCCCGGCGGATGGATGCCGTCGGTTCCGCGGAGCGCCTCGAACCAGTCCTCGTCGGCGGCAAGCCGGTGCATCAGGTCGAAATAGGGGATTCCGGCGCGCTCCGCTTCCTCGGCGAGGATGTCGGAGACGATCCCGATCTGGCGGTTCGACGGTACCGGGACCGAGCCGGACGGATTGAGAACCTTGGCCAGCGCCGCTTCGTCGACCGGCGCCGGTCCGATGAGCAGCACCGCGTGATCGCGTTTCGCGCCGCTTAGGATCGCCGCCGTGTTCCGCCGGGTCTCCTCCGGTGCGATCAGGCTTTGGCCCCTGGCGTCGAGCTTGGCGTCGTTGGCGCCGAAGGCAAAGACGATCGCCGAATGCGCCTGCTTCCGGCGGCCGACCTCGTCCTCCCAACGGGCCAGGATCGAGCGCGACGTGTCGCCGCGCACGCCGAGGTTATAGGCAGTGACGCCATGCCGGTTGGCGATCGCTCCGGAGAGGCGCGCCGGCCAGCCGCCGACATCCTCGTCGCGCCAGCCGAAGGTGATGCTGTCGCCGACGAAAAATACTGCGTCGGGAATTCCGCCCGCATATTCTGGCGGGGCGGATTCGCGGTGTTCGAGCGGTCCCGGCACAAAGTCTTCCTTCATATAGAAACAGGACGCGTTATATATGAACACGCGTGGCCCTCCAAGGGCAGGGCCCCTCCGGACGGCACGAGATCGGTCACAGGTGACGGCATGACGGTCGAAGCTCAGGAAGCCGAAGGCGAAGCGGCGTGGGAAACCGGCGAGCCGGAAACCCGCTACCGGGTACCGGCGCTGGAGCGCGGCCTCGATATCCTCGAACAGCTGGCGCGCAGCGACACGGGGATTTCCCGCGCCGGGCTGGCCGAGGCGCTCGGCTGCTCGGTCAGCCAGATCTTCCGGATGCTCGATTGCCTGCAGCGCCGGCGCTACGTCAGCGTCGATCCGCGCAACAACCTCTTCTCGCTGACCTCCAAGCTCTTCGAACTGTCCCACCTGCATCCGCCGACCCGCCGGCTGATGGCGCTGTCGCTGCCGATCATGCGCGCTGCCGCCATGCAGGCCCACCAGTCCATCCACCTGTCGATCTTCGACGACGGCCAAACCCTTGTCCTGGCTCAGGTCGATGCTCTGGAAGACTCCGGCTATTTCGTGAAGCCGGGCACCCGCCGCGACGTCTTTCTGACTGCCTCCGGTCGGGTCCTGCTTGCCTTCCAGGGCGAGGAGGAGCGCAGGAGCATGCTCGAAGCGGCCCGCCGCAAGACCGGCGACCTGATGCCCGAGGCCGAGCTCAACAAGCGGCTCGAAATCGTCCGTCTGCAGGGTTTCGAGGAAAATCCCAGCCTGCAGATATCGGGGGTCCACAATCTCAGCTTCCCGGTCATGGGAGTCGATGGCCGGGCCGTCGCGGCCATGACCATGCCGTTCCTCGTGCGCACCGACCTCCAGTCCAACATGGACGATGCCCGCCGCATTCTCCGCGAGGCGGCGGAGGAGCTCTCGAAGCTTCTCGGCTATGCGACCCCGGCGGGCGGCACTTGACGCAAGTTCAAATACGGTGAACTATATTAATCAGTGAACTTGCCTTGGCAGAACGCGGCTGAGAAACGCGTCATTCCCCGGGCCGGTTCGGGGAGGAACGTGCGGTGTTCGCCAACATTGCGGTTTACCGCATCCATCCGCAGCACGTCGAAGCGTTCAAGGCGCGCATGCTGCGTCATGCCGAGACGAGCCTGCGCGATGAGAGGAACTGCCTCCGGTTCGACGTGAACCAGTCGCTGAGCGATCCGGCCGTCTTCGTCATGTACGAAGTGTTCCGCAGCCCACAGGATTTCCAGGCGCATATCGAGGCGCCCCACACCAAGGACTTCGCCCGGACGCGTGACGAGAACGGCTGGCTGGCGGAGCGCACGGTCTATCAGCTCGAACAGGTGTTCCCGGTCGCCAGGGGCTGATCAACAGGCGGCGCCGCAGCCGCAGGATAGGGAGGAATCGAGAAATGAAAATGAAGAAGACCGTTCTGGCGGCATCGGCGCTCGCCGCCGCATTGGCCGTCTCCGCCGGCGCCTCGCAGGCGGCCGAATACAAGTTCCTGCTGATGGGCGCGCTGGTCCATCCCTACTACGGGCCGATGCCGTCCGGTATCGAGGCGGCCGCCAAGGCCTACGGCATCTCGCCGGTGCCGGAATTCACGATGCCGCAGAAGTTCGACGTGGTGGAGCAGAACGCGATCATCGACAGCTACGTCGCCAAGGGCTTCAACGGCTTCGCCTTCCAGCCCGACGACCCGGTCGCCTCGAACCAGAAGATGGAAGAGCTGAAGGAGGCGGGAATCCCGGTTCTCTCGATCGGCGGCTGCCCGCAGCAGCCGACGCCGTCGCTCTTCTGCCTGACCACCGACACCAAGGACCTCGCCTATCAGGGCGCCAAGCACCTGTTTGAGGCGATGGGCGGCAAGGGCAACATCGTCCACTTCACCGGCCAGCCCGAGGACACCAACACCAAGAACTCGATCGACGGCGTCGCCGCCGCCGCCAAGGAATTCCCCGGCATCAAGGTCATCCAGGATGTCGTCGGCATGGATGCCGGCATGGATGCCGCGCAGACCGGCGTCTCCAATACGCTCGCCGCGCGCAAGGGCGAAATCGGCGGCATCATCTCGACCTCGGGCATCGCCACCGACGTCATCGCCAACGAGTTCCGCAAGCGCAACGAGAAGTCGATCAAGTACGTCGGCCTGAACAACTTCCCGGTCATCCTCGACGCCATCAAGGACGGTTTCGCGACCGGGACGATGGCGCAGAACCCCTACGGCCAGGCCTATCTGGCGACCTACTCGCTGAAGCTCCTGAAGGACGGCTGCACCTACAAGGGCAAGGATTTCTACATCAATACCGGCCTGCTCTACATCACCAAGGACAACCTCGCATCGCAGGCCGCGGACTTGTCGAAGGTTACGTCCGATCTCGCCAAGGACTGGAAGGATAAGTACTTCTCCTGCCCAGGCTAGAAGCGAGCTTCCTTGAGGGACGGGCCGCCTGCTTTGGCTGCCCGTCCCTTTTTTCTTTATCGTTGCGAGCATGACGGCAGGCTCCGACCAATCCACCGCCCGCCCCGGCGCTTCTGCATCCTTGGGCCGCCGCCTCTGGTACGGCCTCGTGCGCTGGGATCTGGCGAGCGTCACCCTGGCGCTGGTGGTCATTGCCGTGGCGCTGATGATCGGCGCGCCCGCCTTCCACTCCGCCTACAATCTCCGCGCCCTCGGCTTCACGATCGCGGTGACCGGCGTCGTGGCGCTGGCGCAGGTGACGGTCCTCTCCGTCGGCCAGTTCAACCTGGCGCTCACCTCGATCGGCGCGATGGTCGGCCTGCTCTCCGGATGGCTGATGCAGGTCGGCGGGCTGCCGTGGTTCCCGGCCGTCATGCTCGGCATCGCCTTCGGAGCGCTCTCCGGCGCCCTGCAGGGCTGGATCATCGTCCGTAGCGGCATCAACGCCTTCATCGTCAGCCTGGCGCTCGCCGCCGCCTATTTCGGCGCCATGCTCGGCCTGTCGCGCGGCGCCTCCTTCAACCAGCTCCCGCCGAGCTACGTCGCCCTCGGTCGGGCGAGTCTCTTCGGCGTGCCGTGGCTGCTCATTTTTTCCGTCGCCGTCGCCGCAATCGTCTCGCTTGTCTTCACCCGCACGGTCGGCGGCCGCAAGCTCCTCGCCACCGGCGCCAACCCGCGCACTGCCCTGATGTCGGGCATTGCCACCGGGCGGGTGACCATCGCCGCGCATACGCTGAGCGGCCTCCTTGCCGGCATCGCCGCGGTCATGCTGGTGGCGCGCCTCGGCTCGGCCCAGCCCTCGCTCGGTTCGGAATGGCTGCTGCCGTCCTTTGCGGCGCCGGTCCTCGGCGGGACGCTCCTCACCGGCGGCCGGGTCCTTATCGTGGGCACCTATCTCGGCGCGCTCCTGCTGGCGGTCATCGCCAACGGCCTGGTTCTCTTCGGGGTGAGCGCCTACTGGTACCAGAGTCTCCTCGGCGTCGTGCTCCTGCTGGCGCTCGCCATCGACCGCAGCCGCCAGTCCTATGTCCTGAGGCACCAGCTGTGACCGCGCCCCGGCCGCTGCTCCCCGACGCGATGGTCGCCGAGGCGCCGTCCCGTCGCCGCTTCACCGGGGGTCCGAGCGGCGCCGTGATCGCGGTCCTCGTCGTCGGCGCTGCGCTCTCGGTCGCCGCGCCGAAATTCCTCACCGCCGATAATTTCGAGGTCCTCGCCTACAGCGTCGCCAACCTCGCCGTCGTCGCCTTCGCCCAGATGGCCGTGCTGGCCGCCGGCGGCATGGACCTGTCGGTCGGCGCCGTCGGCGGGCTCACCGCCGTCCTCGTCGGCGGCATGATGGAAGCCTGGCACGTCCCGACCCCGCTCGCGATCCTCGCCGGCCTTGCGCTCGGCGCCGCCGCCGGCGCGCTGAACGGCCTCCTCGTCGTCCGCACCGGCCTTTCCGCCTTCATCGTGACGCTGGCCACCGCCAGCGTCTTCACCGGGCTCAACCTCGGCATCACCTCCGGCCAGCCGTTCTACTACCTGCCCGAGGACTTCAAGGCGATCGGCGCGCTCACCATCGCCGGCGTCCCGGTCCTCCTCCTCGTCATGCTCGCCGTCGGCGCGGTCCTCTGGTTCGTCTTCAGCCGCGTCGGACTTGGCCGGCAGATCCTCTCGGTCGGCGCCAATCCGCGCGCCGCCGAACTCGCCGGCGTGCCGGTCGAGCGGAGCCGGATCGTCGTCCATGCGCTGGCCTCGTTCCTCGCGGCCTTTGCCGGCATCATCCTCACCGCCCGCCTCGGCGTGGCGCAGCCCAGCATCGGCAACGACTGGCTCCTCCAGTCCTTCGCCGCGCCGATCATCGGCGGCACCCTCTTGTCCGGCGGATTCCTGTCGATTCCGGGCGTGATCGCCGGCGCCTTCCTCTTGACCATCGTCGCCAACGGCCTGATCCAGCTCAACATCGACCCGTACTGGACCCAGCTCTTCTCCGGCCTGATCATCCTCGCCGCCGGCGGCATCGACCGCCTGCGCTCGCTCAACGTCCAGCGCCTCGAACGCGCCGAGCGCTTCGCGCTCGCCAACATGCCGGCGCCGCGGCCGGGGGAGCGCTGAGATGGCCGAGGCAGCCCTCGCGGTTTCCGCCGCTTCCCCCGCCGAGCATCCGGTGGCCCTCGAACTCACCGATATTTCGAAGGGCTTCCCCGGCGTTCAGGCCCTCGACCGCGTCTCGCTGACGCTCCGCCGCGGCGAGGTGCAGGCGCTCCTCGGCGAGAACGGCGCCGGCAAGTCGACGCTGATCAAGATCATCACCGGCGTCTACCGCGCCGACCAGGGCAGCTACCGCATCAACGGCGAGCCGGTGACGATCGCCAATCCGCGCCAGGCCTTCGCGCACGGCATCGGCGTCGTCCACCAGGAACGCAGCCTCGTCCCGACCTTCACCGCCGGCGAGAATGTCCTCCTCGAGCGGATCGTCGGCACCGCCTTCCAGGTCATCGACCGCGAGAAGATTCATCGCGATGCCCGGCCGTTCATGGAGATGGTCGGGCTCGCCATCGACCCGTCGCACCGGGTGGAGAGCCTCAGCCCCGCGCAGAAGCAGCTGATCGAAATCGCGCGGGCCCTGTCGCAGAACACGCGCATCCTGCTCCTCGACGAACCGACCGCCTCGATCTCCCTGAAGGAGGCGGCATCGCTCCTCGAAACGATCCGCCGCCTGAAGGCGCAGGGCGTCTCGATCCTCTACGTCACGCACAAGCTCGAAGAGGTCTACGAGATCTGCGACAGCGTCACCGTCCTCCGCGACGGCAGGAACGCCGCCCCGACCTCGCCATTGTCGGAGCTTGGCCGCGACCAGCTCATCCAGCGGATGATAGGCCGCAGCCACACCAACGCGCCGCTCCCGGCGCGTCCGCTCGGCGACCGCAAGTTCGTCCTCGAAGTCGAGGCCCTGCAGAGCGCCAACAGCCCGATTCCGGCCACCTTCAGCCTCGCCAAGGGCGAGATCCTCGGCTGGTACGGACTCGTCGGCTCCGGCCGCACGGAGCTCGCGCGTGCCGTGATCGGCGCCGACGGGGCCACCGGCGGCCGCGTGCGCGTCGACGGGAAGGATGCCCGCATCGCCTCGGTCGCCGACGCGCTGCATCGCTGCCGGATCGGCTACATCAGCGAGAACCGTCAGGAGGAAGGCCTGTTCCTCGCCCACCCGATCATCCGCAACGTCGCGGTCACGGTCTGGGGGCGCCTCCGCCAGTCGATCGGCCTCCTCGACCTCGCCGCCGAGAAGCAGACGGCGGAGACCTACCGCGCCTCGCTCTCGATCCGCATGGCCTCGCTCCGCCAGGCCGTCGGCAACCTCTCCGGCGGCAACCAGCAGAAGGTGAGCGTCGCCAAGTGGCTCGCCGCCCGCCCCGAGATTCTCATCATCGACGAGCCGACCGTCGGCATCGATGTCGGCACCAAGTACGAGCTGCACCAGCTCATCTGGGAACTGGCCAATTCGGGCATCTCGATCATTCTCATCTCGTCCGACATGCCCGAGATCGTGCGCCTCGCCGATCGCATCCTCGTCTTCCGCTCGAACCGCATCGTCGCCGACCTGCCGAACGACCGCGACTACGATTCGATGAGCCGCGCGATCATGGGGCGGATCGTCGGAACGGGCGATGACGGGAGCGGCGGCGGGACACGTCCCCGCGAAGGAGCTGGTCCATGACGGCTGACGGAAAGGCCGATTTCGGCATCGCCGAGCGGGTGGCGCTGGTCACCGGCGCCGGCGGCGGCATCGGCTCGGCGATCGTCGAGGTGCTGACCTCGCTCGGCGTCGTCGTCGTTGCCACCGATATTCCCGGCGAGGGACTGCAGCGCCTGCCTGCCGGAGCCGGCGGGGCGCCGATTGCCGCGGACATCGGCCGGCGCGGCGTCTGTGACGAGATCGTCGCCGAAGTCGTCGCCCGCCACAAACGCATCGACATCCTCGTCAACAACGCGGCCCTCCTCATCCGGAAGGAAATCGACGAGTACACCGACGAGGACTGGGACCGGACCTTCGACGTGAACCTCCGCTCGCAGTTCCTGCTCTGCCGCGCGGCGGCCCGCCACATGAAGGCGGCAGGCTGGGGCCGCATCGTCAACATCGCCGCCAGCAACGTCTATAATGGCGGCCTCTACCAGTCCTCGATGTATGCGATCGCCAAGGGCGGCGTGCTGACGCTCACCCGGTCGTTCGCCTCGCGCCTCGCCGCCTTCGGCGTCTGCGTCAACACGGTCGCGCCGGGGCCGGTCAACACGCCGATGTTCAGGTACAAGCTGACCGAAAAGGACATCGCCGATTTCTACACGCGCCTGCCGATGAAGCGCATCGCCGAGCCGGTCGAGCTGGCCCGCGCCGTCGCGTTCCTGTGCAGCGAGTGGGCGTCGTACATCACCGGCCAGGTGATCGACGTGAACGGCGGCCAGATCATGCGGTGAACGGGAACCACCCGGGAGAAGAACCAATGAGGCTCGATGGGAAGCGCGTCGTCGTCACCGGCGGCGCGGGCGGCATCGGCGGCGCCATCGCCCGCCGCATGGCCGCCGCCGGCGCCAGGATCATGATCGCCGATCTGAACGGCGAGCGCGCCGAGGCCACGGCCACGGGGCTGGGTGCGGGCCACGCCGCCGTCACCGTCGACGTCGCCGACCTCGACTCGGTCAACGCGATGGTGAAGGCGACGGAGCAGGCCTTGGGTGGCGTCGACGTGCTCGTTCATTCCGCCGGCGTCGCCATGCTCCGCGACATCCTCGAAGTCGATCCGGCCGACTGGAAGCGGGTCATCGACATCAACCTCATGGGCACCTACTACGCCTGCCTCGCCGTCGCCCGCTCGATCGTGGCGCGGAAGGGGAGCGGCTCGCTCATCACGATTTCCTCCGCCGCCGCGGCGCGGCCCTCGCGCGGCGCCAGCGCCTACGGCGCGTCGAAAGGCGGCGTCGTCACGCTGACCAAAGGCCTCGCCGTCGACCTCGCGCACCGCAACATCCGCGTCAATTCGATCGCGCCGGGCCCGGTCGATACCGACATGGCGCGCGGCGAGCACAAGTCCGAGACCCGGACGATGTTCGAGAAGATGATCCCGATGCACCGCTATGCCCGCGCCGAGGAACTGGGCTCGGCGGCGGTTTTCCTCGCATCCGACGAGAGCAGCTACGTCTCGGGGGCGATCGTCACCGTCGACGGCGCCTATTCCGGCGCCGGCAACCTCGGCTGGCCCGGCGAGGTGAATTGATGGAGGGGATGGCCGGCTATTCCTTCATCGTCATAGAGCGGCCGGCCGACCTCGGCGAGGCGGAACTGTTCTCGCGCTTCCGGCTTCTCGCCGAACTCGGCTACGGCGGCGCCGAACTCAACCTGACGCCCCTCGATCCGCGCTTCGTCGATCGGATCGAGCGCGCGCTCTCCGACCACGGGCTGGTCGTTCCGTCCTTCCTCACCGGCGAGGCCTATGCCGAGGGCCTCTGCCTTTGCTCGCCCGATGCCGCCATCCGCAAGGCGACCGTCGACCGGCTCGTCGGCTACCTGCCCATTGTGAGGCGCTTCGGTGCGGCGATGGTCGTCGGACTCCTGCAGGGCAAGAACAGCGACGAGCCCGACACGCGGGTCGCGGTCGCCCGAATTGAGGAGGGCTTGAAGCGCGTCGCCGATGCCGCGGGCGCCGCCGGCGTCGATGTCGTCGTCGAGCCGGTCAACCACCTCCAGGTCGGCTTCCATCACTCGGTCGCGGAAGTGCTGGCGCTGATTTCGCGCGTCGGATCGCAGGCCCTCCGCCCGATGGTCGACACGCTCCACATGAATATCGAGGAAGCCTCGCTGACCGAGCCGATCCGGGCGTGTGGCGCTGCGCTCCGCCACGTCCATCTCTGCGAGTCGCACGGCGGAACGTTCGGGACCGGCCGGGTCGATTTCGCCGCCGTGCTGAAGACGCTCCGCGAGGTCGGCTATCGCGGCTGGTGCTCGGTGAAGGCCTATCGCGCGCCCGGCTTTGCCGCGGCCGCCCGCACCAGCATCGAGTATCTCCGCAACGTTTCGGCGTAGCCGGACGCCGGTCCCGGCGCTGCCCCGCGCCTCAGCCCTCTTCCTCCCGGCGCCGCAGCATCGCGAGGTAATGCGCCTTCGTCGGCTGGATGTGGTCGACGCAGATCTGCGCCAGCGCCCACGAATCGGTCCCGCCGAGCAGGTCGAGCATGATCCGGTGATGCCGGCGCGACGTTTCGAGATTCTCCGGATCGCCGAAGGCCGAGCCGCGGATCGCATAGGTGAGGTCCATGTAGTGCTTGACCAGCTGCAGCAGCAGGTCGTTGCCGCAGAGGCGAAACAGCTCGGTGTGGAAGAGGTCGTTCTCGCTGTGGATGCCCTGGAAGTCGCCCGCCTCGACCGCCGCCTCGTAGCGCGTATTGATGCCGCGCAGGCGCGCGATCGCCGCCTCGTCGGCCGGCAGCCGGATTTTCAGCGCCGCCTGCCGCTGCACGATCTCGCGCACCTCGTAGATCTGCCGCACCTCCTCGATGGTGAAGCGCCGCACCGAGACGCCGCGGTTGCGCTCCTTGATGACGATGCCGATGCGTTCGAGCCGCGCCAGGCCCTCGCGCACGTGGTGGCGCGAGGCGCCGAAGCGCTCGGCGAGGTCTTCCTCGCGCAGCTTCTCGCCGGGCTGCAGGCGGCCGAGCACGATGTCCTGTTCGAGCGCGCGGGCGATCTGGCCCGCGGCCGCGTCGCCGCCGCGCGCCATCGCGCCCGAGTCAAGCGGGACGTCGAGCTCGTGCATGGTCGTTGGGTGTCATCATTGTCAACAAAACGGCCCCTTCTATCGTCGAACGCTGCTCCGGCGCAATCGCTTGCCTAAGAAATCTCTGCAGAAATGCGCCATGGAGGGCGTGACGCCAACAAAGATTGTCGACAATTCGCAGATCGTTCGATAGCGTGGCTTCGGATCCCGGCGGGAGCCGGATGAGCGGGACGGGCGATGATCGCGGACAGAATCAAGCGCGATCCTGTTGCAGGGCGGGCGGCGGAGTTTTCCCCGTCCGTGACGGTCGAGCTGCGCGGCATCGGCAAGGACTTCGGCGGCACCCGCGCTGTCGACAATGTCGATCTCGACCTCCGTGCCGGCGAGATCCACGGCCTCATCGGCGAGAACGGCGCCGGCAAGTCGACCCTGATGCGCGTGCTCGCCGGCTTCTTCCCCGACCATGAGGGGACCATCGCCGTGGCCGGCGAGAATCTCCGCATGGCCTCGCCGGCGATGGCGCGGCGCCACGGCGTCGTGCTGGTCCACCAGGAACTGAGCCTC
>Ga0070741_10011920_pt1 | contig 15885 bp, 12 predicted proteins | sample Coa_R1_4_FD_66440 | JGI IMG/M metagenome (GOLD analysis project Ga0070741, IMG submission 66440) | Surface soil microbial communities from Centralia Pennsylvania, which are recovering from an underground coalmine fire - Coalmine... | ecosystem: Environmental > Terrestrial > Soil > Unclassified ...
TTCGACTCCATGTCGAACCACATGGCGAACAGCGTGAACTGCGAGCCGAAGATCAGGAGCAGCGCGACCAGGACGCCCGTGGCGGCGGTGATCGAGTGGCCAAGCACGCGCAGGACGATCAGCGCGACCCCGAGCGCGAAGCCGGCGACGCTCATCAGGATCCCGAAGACGTAGAAGAACACGAGCGGGTGGAAGTCGCGGATCACGTACTTCTCCCGCAGCCGCCAGAAGAACGCCTTCACGAGCAGCCACGAGATCCGCGGGACGACCCTGCGCAGCTTCATCCCCGACCGTTCGCCGACGCCGTAGACCGGGCGCGACGGCACGTCGCGCACGCGGGCGTTGCGGACGTTCAGGTGGACGAGCATGTCGTTGGGGAACCCGTAGCGCGGGTAGATGCGGTCGAGGTCGAGGCTCTCGAGCGTCGCGCGCGAGACGGCGGTGTAGCCGGACTGCGAGTCGGCGACATGCCAGTAGCCGGAGGCGATCTTCGTCAGCAGCGAGAGCACGGCGTTGCCGAGGTAGCGGTGGTGCGGGATCAGCTCCCAGGCCTGCCCCGTGAACAGCCGGTTCGCCTTCGCGTAGTCGACCTCGCCGCGGACGACCGGGGTTGCGATCGCCTCCAGGTCGGCCGGGTCCATCTGGTTGTCGGCCGCCATCACGCAGGCGACGTCGACCTGCTCCTCGACCGCCCGCCGGTAGCCGGTGACGATCGCGGCGCCGACGCCGAGGTTGCGCTCGTGCGCGAGCACCTCGATCCGGCCGTCCGCCGCTGCCGCCTCGCGGGCGCGCGAGGCCGTCCCGTCGCGGGAGGCGTCGTCGACAACGTAGATGCGGTCGACGAACGGGGGGATGCCGGCGAGCGTCTCGGGAAGGAGCGCCTCCTCGTCGTGGGCGGGGACGACGACCGCGACGCGCTTGCCTTCGAGCACTACGACTCCGGCGTGCGGCGGCTCGTCAGCGGATCCCAGAGCAGCGCGGCGAGGATGCCCGCGATCAGGCCGATCAGCCCGCCGACGGCGGCGCCCGTCCGGCTATTCGCGCCCGCCGTCTTCGTCGCCGAGGCGGGCGAGACGATGCGGCCGACCTCGACGTCCTGGGCGAGCGAGAGCTGCTGGCGGACGGTGAACCGGTCGAGCGAGATCGTGTTCTGCTGCTGGAGCGCCTGCGTGATCACCGAGTTCTGGTTCGCGAGCGCGACCAGCTTGTCGGTCGCGCCGATGGTCTTGTCCTTCAGCACCTGCGCCTGCAGCGCCTGGGCCGAGCGCAGCCGGTTGCCGATCGCCTCGAGCTGCGCGTCGTCGTAGGCGAGCTGGTCGCGCAGCGACTGGATCTTGGCGGTCTGGTACGGCGCGACCTGCTTGATCACCAGGGCGCCGAGCGCGTTCGCGGCGGCGGCGATCTTCGCCGGCGGCGAGCCGCTGACCGTGATCGCCAGGAGCGGCGCGGGCGTGCCGACCTTGGCGCCGGTGATGCCGGTGATCGGCTTCGTCGTCACGTGCCCGCGCAGCCGGCCGGGCTTCAGGCCGACCCGGCGCGCGACGGTCTTGATCGTCGACTCGGCGGTGACGAAGTTGGAGACGAGGCCGAGCGAGGTCGGCGCGGAGCCCACGGGCGCGGCGCCGCCCGGCGCGAGCGGCTGGCCGAGGTACACCTGCGCGGTCGCCTTGTAGCTGGACGAGTGCGTGCCGAGCGCGACCAGGTACCCGATCACGAGGCCGGCGACGAGGCCGCCGATCGGCAGCCACCAGCGGGCGGCAATCGCACGCCAGTAGCGGCCGAAGTCGACCTCTTGCTCCGCGTCGACGTCCACCGCTGGACCGCGCTGCTGGGGGTCAGCCACGGGCGGCAACCCTACCGGAGACCCATTCCCACTGGGCCCTGAGGCCGTCCTCGAGCGAGACCGCCGGCTCCCAGCCGAACTCGGCGCGGATCCGCGTCGTGTCGGCGCTCGTCCGCCGCTGGTCGCCCGGTACCGCGGGGGCGGAGGCGACGTCGAGGGTGCGGCCCGCGATGCGCTCCAGCAGCGCGATCGCCTCGAGCATCGACGCCTCGGTCCCGCCGCCGACGTTGTAGGTGCCCGTCCCGGCCCGCATCGCCGCCTCCGTCGCGGAGACGACGTCCCCGACGTACGTGAAGCCGCGCGACTGGCCGCCGTCGCCGTACAGCTCGAACGAGCCGCCCTCGGCGAGCGCGGCCGCGATGCGGGTGAACGCCATGTCCGGCCGCTGGCGGGGCCCGAACGCATTGAAGTAGCGGAGCACGACGGCGTCGAGCCCGAAGCCGCGCGCGTACGCGCGCACCAGCTGCTCGCAGGCGAGCTTGGTGATCCCGTACGGGGAGATCGGGGACGGCCGGGTGTCCTCCGGGGTCGGGTACCGCTCCGCCTCGCCGTAGACGGACGACGACGAGGCGAAGACGACCCGCGCGCCGGCCTCGACGGCCGCGGCCAGCACCCGCTCGGTGGCGACGACGTTGTCCCGGACGTAGAGCGGGAAGCGCTCGCCGAAGCTGCGCACGCCCGGCTGGGCGGCCAGGTGGAACACGCCGTCGGCGCCCGAGAAGTCGAGCGGGTCGGCGGCGAGGTCGAGCCGCTCGACCGGGAACGCGGCGGCGTTCTCCTCCTTCACGGCGGCGTCGTAGTAGTCGGTGAAGCAGTCGACCGCGACCACGTCGTGCCCGGCCGCGAGCAGCGACTCGGCCAGGTGGGAGCCGATGAAGCCCGCGGCGCCGGTGACCACGTACCTGCTCATCGCGGGACCATCCCATAGAGCTTCGTGTAGCCGGTCAGGTACAGGCGGCCGGGACCGGCGACGACCGGCGAGTACTGGCCGTCCGGGAAGCTCCAGATGCGCTTGCCGGTCGCGGCCTCGAGCGCGAATGTGCGCCCCTTCAGCGTGGAGAAGTAGACGACGTCCCCGATCACGCTCGCGGAGCCGGAGATCGGCCCGCCGGCCTCGAACCGCCACCGGACGTCGCCGGTCGCCGCGTCGAGCGCGAAGAACGTGCCGCTGTACGAGCCGACCAGGATGCGCTGCTTCCAGATCGCCGGCGACGCGTAGACGTACCCGCCGGTCGACTGCGACCAGCGGAGCTCGCCGCTCTTCGCCCCGAACGAGTAGACCTTGCCGTCGGTCGAGCCGATGTAGACGCGCCCGTACGCCGCGGCGGGCGTCGCGTAGAACGTCCCCCGCCCGCCGAGGCGCTCCTGCGCGGACGCCCGCCAGATCAGCGCGCCGGTGCGGGCGTTCAGCGCGTACAGGTGGTGGTCGTAGGAGCCGACGAAGAGCCGCCGGCCGGTGAGCGCGAACGCCCCCTTCACCTCGCCTCCGGTCTGGTACCTCCAGATGCGGCGGCCGGTCGTGCGGTCGAACGCGTAGACCGCGCCGGTCCAGTCGCCGGCGTAGACGAGGCGGCCGGCGACGAGCGGCGAGGTCTCGCTCGGCCCGATCACGCGGCGCCAGCGGACCGTGCCGGTACGGGCGTCGAGGGCGACCAGCTCGCCGTCGATCCCCGGGGTGCCGGGCGAGACGTTGCATGCCTCCCTCCCGGGGCGGCGCAGGTTGAGGAACGCCATGTACACGACGCCGCCGGCGACCGCCGGCGACGCGGCCGTGCAGCGGCCGGACCGGTACCGCCAGCTCGTCCGTCCCGTCGCCGCCTGCACGGCGAAGAGGATCCCGGGGTTGTTGGCGATGTAGGCGCGGCCGTAGGCGACCGCGGGGGGGAACTCGAGCAGGTGGCGGCCGCGGAACGTCCACTCGACCCGGTACGGCGGGCGCAGCGGGCTGGGGAGGTACCGGAGGCGCTGCTCGTCGAAGCCGTACATCGGCCAGTCGATCCGGGTCAGCGCCGCGGGCTTCCCCGGCTTCGGCTTCGGCGCGGGCGGCGTCGTCGGCGGGGGCGCCGTCTCGGTCGGGACGAACTCGACGGTCGCGGAGCCGCGGATGTCCCGGCCCTGGTGCTGCTTGACCAGGTAGTAGGCGAGCCCCGCGCCCACGAGCAGGAGCACGGCCAGCGCGGCCCCGCCGGCGATCAGCCATCGCCGGCGCGTCAAGAGGAGAGCGCCGCCAGCTTCGCCGCCAGTCCCCTCACGCCGTCCGTGCCGTTCACCCGCACCCGCGCGAGGGTGTACAGCTCGCCCGGCCTCGCCTGGCCGTACCTGGTCGTCGTCGCCCCCAGGTAGCCGGCCCGCTGGACGGCGGCGACGACGCCGGCGTCGTACCGGCCGGCCGGGTAGCAGAAGAAGTCGACGGGCACGTGGAACATGGTGCGGATCGCGGTCCGCGACCCGGTGACCTCTTCGCGCAGCCGGGTGGCGCCGACCGCGGTCAGATCCGGATGCGTGAGCGTGTGCGAGTCGAGCTCCCAGCCGGCGGCGAGCAGCCTGCGCACGCCGGGCGGCCGGATCCCCCAGACCGGCTTCAGGTTCGCCACCTCCAGGTTGAGCACGCCGGGCCAGCGGCGCGCCTTCAGCGCCGGGAGCGCCGTCCTGACGTGGCTGAGGTAGCCGTCGTCGAACGAGAGCACGACCGGCTTCGCGGGCAGGGTCGCGGCGCCGCGCCAGGCGTCGAAGACGCGCCGGAGCGTGACCGCGGTGTAGCCGTGCGCGGCCAGCCACGCGACCTCGCCGCGGAAGTCGGCCGGGCGCACGTAGAGCTCCGGGTACGGCGCGTTCGCGGGCGGGGCGCTGAGGACGTGGTACATCAGGATCGGTACCGGCCGGAGCCGGTCGCCGGCCCGCGCGGGCAGCGCGAGGACGGCGGCGACGGCGGCGAGCGCCGCGAGCGGCCTCATCGGGGCAGGTATCCGAGCGAGACCGTGCGGGACCGGCCCGCCGAGTTCGCAACCCGCAGCAGCGCGTGCCAGCGCCCGGGCGGAAGGCGGAGGTGGCGCGTTCCGGCGAGGCGGCGGCGGCCGAGGTCGATCGTCCTGGTGGCGAAGCCCCGGCTGAGATCGAGACGCAGGTGGAGCCACGGCGTGCCCTCCGCCTCGGAGCTCCAGGAGACGCTCGCCGGCGCGGTCACGGAGACTGCGAGCGGCGGAGGGCCGGGCGGCGGCGCAACGGTGACCGCCGGAGCGGCCAGCTCGAACCGCGTGCCCGCCGGGCCGACGACGGTCACGAACGGGTGGTAGGTGCCGGGATCGGCGTCGCCCGGGTTCCAGACGAGCGTGTGCGCGCCGTGCGAGTAGTGCTGCGTCACCCGCCGGCCGCCGACGAGGAGCGTGACGGTCGACGCCTTCGAGAGCCAGAAGGGGATCGACGCCTCGTCCCGGAATCCGTCCGCCGGGCGCGGGAAGACCGTCGGCGGCGGCGCCCGAAACCGGATCAGCGGCGGTTGCGCCTCGTACGACTGGAAGCGGTCGGCGGCCTCCCGCCAGGCGGCCTCGCCGGTGCGCGTCGCGAGCTTGCGGAGGAGGCCGATGACGTAGTCATGGTAGTCGAGCGGGGACTCGTCCCCCCTCAGCGAGTAGAGCGACCAGTAGCCGGTGTCGAAGCTCGGCAGAAGCCTCAGCGCCGCGGCGGTGACCCGGCCGGCCAGCGACTCGGCGCCGTTGCTGCCGCTGATCGCCGCGTAGTCGTCGAGCGAGAGCGCGGCCTGGAGCTGCGCGTTCAGCACCGGCACCCGGTCGAAGCTGTACAGGGCGACCCAGGGCTTCGCCGGCGACGCCGTGGAGAGGAGCCGGGGGACCGCCGCGTAGGCGGCGTCGGCCGTGTCGAGCAGGGTCTGGTCGCCGAGCAGCGTGCCCGCGCGGGCGAAGGCCTGGGCGGCGACGGCCTGCGCCATCCCCGACGTCCACGGCGGCCGGCCCGAGGCGAACGGGAAGTCGTACTGCCAGACGAGCGACCGTCCGAGCGGAACGGCCCGGGCGAGGAGGGCGGCGGCGAGGTGGGCGACGTGGGTCTCGTCCTTCGCGGCGGCGTACGCGTTCAGCTTCGCGAAGTTCGCCAGGGGGTGGAACACGTAGCCGTGGCCGGAGAAGAAGCGGTAGACGGCGCCGTCGTCGGCCTCGAGATCCGGCCGGGGCCCGACGAGCGCGTGCGACTCGAGCCAGTCGGCGTTGACGGCGAGGGTCGAGAAGAGCGTCAGCGCCCGCGGCGCGGTGTACGAGCGCCACTGGCCGGCGACGTCCGCGACGATCGCGTGCAGGAGGTCGGCGCGGAGCGGCGGGAGGCGCGTCGACTCGTCCAGCACGTTCGCGAGCGTCGCCCGGTAGCCGGCCGCCTCGGTCGCGGTCAGCTCGCCGCGGTCGACCGCCCGGACGAGGCCCTGCCGCACGAGGGCGGCCGGAGCCGGGCGCGCGGCCGAGCCCGCGGCGGGGACGGCGAGCAGCGCGGCAAGGACGGATGCTGCTGCGGCGAGGGCGAGGCGCATGACGACCGGGGCAGCCCCCAGGGTACCGGCGTCGTGCGCCGGACTCCGCCGCACTTGCAGCCGGAAACGCGAGAGGGGCGCCGTCGGCGCCCCTCTCGCTGCGTTCCACCTCCGTCGAGATCAGTCGGGCTGCTCTTCCCCCCGGCGGCCGGAGCTGTTGTCCACTCCGACCGGCTGCGGCGTCGGGCCGTCGAACAGCGCAACCACGTCCTTCGCCGCGCTCATCGTCACCGTGCACGGCCCCGTCCCCGGGCAGACACCGTCCGTCGGAGCGGTCCCGTGGTCCGCGACCTGCCAGCCGACGAACGTCCAGCCGGTCGACGGCGTGGCGACCAGGGTCACGGTCGCTCCCGTCCCGTAGGAGCGCAGACACGCGAGCGGGCAGTCCATCCGGTACTTCGGCACGCTCTGCACGAACCCGGCGCCCCACGGCTCCGGCGTCACCTGCAGCAGCTGCGCCCCCGGCAGTGCGACGTACGAGTCGTGGTCCTTCGGCGCCGGCAGCGCACCCGTGCTCGCGGACACGACCCCGACTGCCATCAGCCCGCCGACGATCGCGGCCAGCGCAAAGACCTTCTTCACCGATCCCCTCCCCTCGATTGTCCTACCCCGGGCTCACCATAGACCCGGCGGAGGCCCGGCTCGATCCCGCGTTCGAGGGGTCTTCCCTAGACGGGCTCGACGGCGTAGAGCCGCGAATAGCCGTGCAGGAGCAGCCGGCCGCCGCTCCCCGACACCGGTACGTACTCGCCGTGCGGGAAGCGCAGCAGCACCCGGCCGGTGCGCGCGTCGACGCCGAGGATGCGGTGCGAGAAGCTGCCCGCGTAGACGACGCCGGCGACCACCGCCGGGGCGCCCGACACCGCGCCGCCGGTCTGCACCGTCCAGCCGACGCGGCCGCTCCAGGCGGACACGCAGTAGAGCAGCCCGTTGTACGAGCCGAAGAAGACACGTCCCGCCCAGACCGCCGGGGAGGAGTAGACGTAGCTCCCGGTGTGGATCCGCCACAGGTAGCGCCCGCCGGTGGTGAACGCGGTCAGCGAGCCGCCGTCCGACGACGGGACGAACACGCGGTTGCCCCAGACCGCCGGCGTCCCGTAGATCCGTCCGTTCACCGCCCTCGACCAGCGCAGCCGCCCGCTGCCGGGGGCGAGCGCCAGCAGCCGGCCCGCGTAGTCCCCGATGAAGAGCGTGCGGCCGGCGAGCGCGGCGCTCGAGGTGATCTTCGCGCCGCCGCGGTGGACCCACCGGAAGCGGCGCGTGCGCAGGTCGAGCGCGTAGACGTTGCCGTTCCAGGCTCCGAAGTAGTCGATGCGGTCGCGGACGAGCGGCGAGGACTCGATCGGCGAGCCGACGCGGACGGCGAAGCGCAGCCGTCCCGTCGCCCGGTCGAGCACGCGCACGACGCCGTCCATCCCGTGCACGACGAGCGCGTCGCCGACCACGGCCGGCGAGGCGGCCATCTTCCCGCGGCGGACGTCGTGCCGCCACACCACCGCCCCGTTCCGCATCGACACGGCGTACACCGAGCCGCGGTTGTTGCCGACGTAGGCGACGCCGTCCGAGACCACCGCGGGGAACTCGACCAGGGCGCCGAGCCCGCGGCTCCAGACCAGCCGGAACGGCGGGCGGACGCCGATCGCCGGGTGCGCCTGGTCGCGAACCGGCGTGGCGCCGTACATCGGCCACTGCAGCCCGGGCTGGTACACGCGCACGACCACGCGGCGGCGGCGCTGGAAGGGCATCCGCACCGAGCGCGGGGCGTAGCCCCGCGCCGCGACCGAGACGACGAGCGGCGCGCGCCGGCGCAGGTGCAGCTCGGCGTTGCCCTTGCGGTTCGCCCGGTCGGCCAGCCGGCCGACGCGCACGGATGCGCCGCGGACCCGGCGGCCGGTGTCGCCGTCGACGACGGTGACGACGACGCGGGTCGAGGACGGCGCCGGGTGCACGCGCCGGGGCTCCTGCGCCGTGGTGGTGGGCGGGCGCGCGGTGGGCGGGCGCTCCGCGTCGCGCGATCCGCAGCCGGCGGCCACCGTCGCGAGCAGCAGGACGACCCCGATCCGGCGCACCGGTCGAGGGTAGCCCCCGGTTCGGGCGGAGCCGGGCTAGATGTGGGACCCACAGACCTGCGAGACGCGGCTGATCGGTGGCCGGCCGCCGATCGAGCTGTGTGGTCGGTGCTGGTTGTACCAGCGGAGGTAGCCGGGGAGGGCGCGTGCGCGGTGGGCGCTTGAGGGGTAGGCGAAGCGGTAGGCCCACTCGCGCAGGAGCGTCTTGACGAGCGCTTCGGCTTTGCCGTTGGTCTGCGGCCTGCGGGAGCGCGTGTAGCGGCGCTGGACGCCGAGCGTGGCGCAGGCATCACGCCAGGCGAGGGAGCGGTAGCCGTTGCCGTTGTCGGAGAGCACTCGCTCGATCGTGACCCCATGTTCTGCGTACCAGGACAGGGCGCGGCGGAGGAAGGCGACACAGTCGGCAGGGCTCTCGCTGGGCAGTAGCTCGGCGTAGGCGAGGCGGGAGTGGTCGTCGATCGCGAGGTGGAGGTACTGCCAGCCGGCGTGGCGGCTGCGGTTGCCGACCTCGCTGCCGAGCACCCTTTTGCCGAGCGTCCAGAAGCGGCCGAGTCTCTTGATATCGACGTGCAGCAACTCTCCGGGCCGCGCTCGCTCGTAACGGACGATCGGTCCACGATTCGGCCGCGGCAGCCGCGAGACGCCGTAGCGGCGCAACACCTTCCAGACCGTCGAGGGCGGCAAGTTGAGCTGGGCAGCGACGATCAGCGGCCCAGCTTGGGCGACCTCGCGCGCCGCCAGGATCCGCTGCTCGAGCTCGAGCGGAAGCCGCCGCGGCTGACGCTTCGGCACCGGCGCACGATCGGCGAGCGCTGCCCAGCCGCCATCCAGATAGCGGCGCCAGAGCCGATACCCGGTCGCGCGACTCGCACCGCATGCGGCCGCGGCCGCCTGCGGACTCTGACCAGCAAGAACAAACGAGACAAGACGGCAACGCGACTCGAACGAGAACCGCATCCGTCTCGGCGGCTGCGTACCGTGCACCATTCCGGGCCTCCTCAGCGAGCTGGGGTATCGACAACCACCAGCCTCGCCGGAGGCCCGGACGCAATCAGCCGTCTCGCAGGTGTGTAGGCAACAGAGCTAGCCGGAGGCCACGAGGCGCGGCGACGGCCGCACGACCTGCTCGACCACGCCGCCCTCGATGCTCAGGACCGCGTTCGACCCGCCGCCCCGCACGACGCGCAGGATCGTGATCGGCGACTCGGTGGTGTCGCCGTTCGCGTCGAAGCCGAACGACCCGAGCAGCCCGTCGCGCACCCGCGTACGGAACAGCTCGTCGAGAACGGAGGCGCGCGTGCCGTCCGAGCGCGCGACCGCATCGAGCACGAGCTCCGCCGCCTGGGCGGCGTAGACGGCCGACGGCTCGACCTCCGCCCCCGGCTGCGTCGTGCCGAAGTCCCTGACGAACCGGGCACCGGCAGGCCCGAGCCTCTCGGTGACGACGCCGGCGAGGCTGACGTGGACTCCGATCGCGGCCGTGCCCGCCTTCTGGGTCAGGAGCGACAGCGGGATCAGGCCGTCCGGGCCGAGCAGGTCGACGGCCGGGCCAAGCCCCGCGCGAAGGTCACGCACGACCGCGGCGGCGTTCGTGTCCAGGAGCCCGCCGACGAAGACCGCCTGGACGTTCGCCCGGGCGATCCGGGAGGCGAGGGCCGCGTACCCGTCCGCCTGCGGATCCCAGGTTGCGTGGCCGGCGACCGTCATCCCCAGCCGGCGCGCCGCCGTCTCGAAGCCGGTCGCCATCAGCCCGCCGTAGCCGGAGTCGCCGTCGTCGAGGACGAAGACGCGCCGCTCGCCGCGACCGTGGGCGAAGAGCGCGAGCGCGGCGCCCTGGAGGTCGTCCGTCGGGTAGACGCGCAGGTAGTTGCGCCGCCCCGTCGGGTACAGGGCGGCGGGCAGCACGGGATCCACACCCGGGCCCGAGCGGGTCAGCCCGACGAACGAGTTCGACGGCGAGATCTCGGCGAGCGGGCCGCCGGGAGCGCGGTTGAGCTCGGGCAGGCCCGCCACGGCACACGGCGAGTTGAGCGTCCCGATCACGGCGACGACGTCCTGGTTTGCGGCGTAGGCGCGGGCGTTGGCGGCGCACTTGGCCTCGTCGTAGAGGCCGGTCCGGGCGACCGAGTCGTCGCACGACTGGTACGCGACCCGGAAGCGGCCGGCGCGGAAGCCGTGCGCTCGGACCACGTACGCGATCGCCTGCGCCATCTGCGTGGTCGTCACCCGGACGCCGCCCTGGAGCGGGAGGTCGGAGACGAGGAGGAGGTCGGATCCGCCCTTCCCGGCGACGACCCGCTCGCAGGTCGAGGCCGCGAACGGGTGGATGCCGGCGACCTCGGTGCGCGATGCGGCCGGATCGGCGACGGACGCGACCCAGAGGGTGTCGCCGTCGACCGCGATCGACCCGGGAATCCCGTCGAGGTCGACGGTGCGCTCGACCCGGGCCGACTCGAGACCCACCTTCACGACCGTGGCGGCGAGCGGGTTGGCGACCCAGACGCCGTCCGGCCCGACCGCGACGTCGAAGACGCCCCGCTCGAGCTCGATCGCGCCGACGGTCGGCCTGGGGCCGCGGCTCACCCGCCAGAGGGTGCCGTCGACGGGGGAGGTGACCCAGGCGGCGTCCTTCCCGACCGCGATCGACCCCGGCGAGGAGGCCGGGACGGTCGCGTGCTCGAGCGGGCGGGCGGTGCGCTCGTCGAGCCGTTCGACGACGCCGTTCTCGCCGAGCACCCACACACCCGCCGGGCCGGCGGCGACCGCGACCGCCGGGATCGCGCTCGAGCGTGCGGTGATCGCGCCGGTCGCGGCCGCGATCCGGACGACGGAGTAGTCGCCGGCGATCGCCCAGACGGCGTCGCCCGACACGGCCAGGTGGTTCTCGACCAGGTTGGAGACCGTGCCGGCACGCCGCGGCAGCGCGATGTCCCCGCGGTCGGTGCCGGTGGTCGCGTCCAGCCGGGCGACAGCGGTCGCGACCGGGCCGACGAACTGCGCGCCTGCGATCGGGCGGCCGTTGGCGACCCAGACGGAGCCCGCCCCGACCGCGATGTCGGTCGGCGTGGCCCCGGTCGAGAGAGTGTCGACCGTCCGTGACGACTCCGACAGCCGCAGCACCGTCTGTCCGTCCGCGTCGACGAGCCAGACGACACCCCCGTGCACGGCGATCGCGCTCGGCGAGCGGCCCAGGGAGACACGGCTCCGGACCTTGCCGGACGCGGCGTCGAGCGCCACGACCGCGCCCTTCCCCGGGACGGCGGCCGCCGGCCCCTCGCCGCCCCTGCCCAGGACCAGCACGCCGACGAGCACGGCGGCGGTCACGGCGAGGACCCCGCCGCCGATCCCCGCGAGCAGCAGCCTGCGTCGGCGGCCGTCCGCAAACGGCCGCTGCGGCGGCGGGGCGTCGAGGCCGGCGTCGTGGGCGAGGATCGCCTGCTGGAGGCGCTGCAGCTCGGGGCCCGGGTCGAGCCCGAGCTCCGCGACCATCGTCCTGCGGGCGTCCGCGAACACGTCGAGGGCCTCCGACTGGCGGCCGGCGCGGTAGAGCGCGAGCATCTGCTGCGCGCGGAGGCGCTCGCGGAACGGGTTCGTGCGCGTCAGGGCTCCGAGCTCGCCGGTCAGCTCCGAGTGGCGCCCGGCGGCGAGGTCGGCGTCGATCCGGGTCTCGAGCGCCTCGAGGCGGGCCTCCTCGAGCCGCGGCAGCGCGTCGCGAGCGAACGGCTCGCCGGAGAGGTCGGCGAGCGGCTCGCCCCGCCAGAGGCCGATGGCCTCCCGCAGCGCGCCCGCCGCGGCGTCCGCGCTCCCCTCCTCGAGCAGCCGCCGGCCGTCGCTGACCAGCCGCTCGAACCGGGTGAGGTCGACCTGCTCCGGCTCGACGGCGAGCACGTAGCCCGGCGCACGCGTCTGCAGCACGTCGTGCGGCTCGAGCAGCTTCCGCAGCCTCGAGACGTGCTGCTGCAGTGCCGTGGACGCATCCTCCGGCGGATCGTCGCCCCAGAGCTCGTCGATCAGGCGATCGCTCGACACGACCTGGCCCGCGTGCAGCAGCAGGAGCGCGAGCACGCTCCGCTGCTTGACGCCGCCCAGCCGGAGCTGCCGCTCGCCCTCGCGCACCTCGAGCGGGCCGAGGATGGAGAAGTCAAGGCCGGCCGGCAGGGGCCGACCGTACCACGGGTGTCAGCGCCTTGAAAGGGGCCTGTCAGCGGGCGAAAAGCACCGTCGCCGAGCCTCCCGTCGAACCCGGTCGCACGACCGGACGACGAAGGAGGAACCATGAAGGTCGCGTCTCACATCCGCATCGCGATCGCCGCCGCGACGTGCGCCGCGGTCGCCGCCCCGGCCGCTCTCGGCGCAGGAGAGCCGAAGAACCAGGCGCCGTTCACCCGGCCGGCCGGCGATGCACCCGACCGCTACCTCGCCGCTCAGGCGACGAACGACCCCGCAGGCGAGCCGAAGGACCAGCCGCCGTTCGTCCGCGCCGTCTCGAGCACGCCGCTCGTCGTGCAGTCGAGCGGCGGCGGGTTCGACTGGGGCGACGCCGGCATCGGCGCGGGCGTCGCGCTCGGATTCTGCGGCCTCGCCGCGGGCGCGCTCGCGGCGCGCGGCGGGACGACCCGTCCGCGCACGACGGGCGCCTGACCCGCCGGGACCGACCGGGGCGTGGGGCAACCTCCCGTAACGGGCGCTGCGCCGGCACGTCACTCCGCGTGAACCCGTGCGCCCCGGTCGTACGTCTCCCTAGCCGGACGCGGCCTTGCGGTCGAGCGCCGTGTTCAGCAGCCGGACGGTGTCGGCCCCGACCGCGCCGTCCGGCGTGAGGCCGTTCGACCGCTGGAAGTCGATCACCGCGGCCTCCGTGGTCGCCCCGAAGCTGCCGTCCGGCCGGCCGGCCGAGAAGCCGAGCGAGACCAGCGCCTTCTGGAGCGCGGTCACCTCGGCGCCGCGGTCTCCCCGCCGGAGCGTCGTGCCCTTCGCGAGGGTCAGGTGCAGCGACGACCGGGCCGTGGTCGAGGTCGTCGTCGTGGTGGTCGTCGCCGGCTGCGTCTGCGTCGTCGTCCGCGCGGTCGTCGCGGGAGTCGTCGGGGCGAGCGTCGTCGCCTGGACGACGCTCCCGCCGCCCCCGCCCAAGACGACGAGCGGGATCACGACCGCGCAGCCGAACAGGACGACGAAGACGGCCAGCGCCGCCAGCCTCCGGCGCCGGACCGCGGCGAGCCGCTCCTCCGGCTGCTCGAACAGCCGCTCGTCCGCGCCGCGGGCGGACGCCGGGTCGCCGTCTCCCTGCCGCGCCGCCCGCCCGCCGGCGGCGGGCTCGGCGGTCCGGCGCGGAGCGTCCTCCTCCGACCAGTCGATGTCGTCCCACTGCCAGTCGTCCTCGCGTCCGTCGAAGTCCGGCATGCAACCATTGTCACAGCGGCAGCCGCCGCGCGACCGGCGAACCTGCCGGGACGCGACGGAGCGGCGCAGGAGTCGAACCTACCCAGCCTGGGGTTACCAGACCTGACCGGTTTTGAAGACCGGCTGCGGCACCGGCCGCCGCCGCTCCGGGAGCGAGCCTAGCGGCAACGGCCGGCCGCGCCCGCGCTGCCCCGAGGAGTGCGGATAGCCGCACCGCGAGACGCAAGGTGCCTCCACTGTGCGGCGGGGCGCCGGGGCCGAGACTGGCCGGGATGACTTCGACCGGGAAAGGGGCAGCAATGTCTACTCGCGCTCTGAGTGCCGCGGCGCGGCGGTCGGCGTTCGACCGGCGCGGCACGCTCGCCGTCGTGTGCCTGGCGACGGCCATGCTCATGCTCGACATCGCCGTCGTGAACACGGCGCTTCCGAACATCGCGTCCAGCCTCGACGCCGGGATCTCCGGTCTCCAGTGGATGGTGGACGCGTACACGCTCGCGCTGGCCGCGGTCGTGCTCACCTCCGGCTCGATCGCCGACCGCTTCGGGCGCCGGCTCGTCTTCGCGACCGGACTCGTGCTCTTCACCGCCTCGTCGCTGGTGTGCGGCGCCGCGCAGAGCATCGAGATGCTCGACGCCGCCCGCGCCGTGCAGGGCCTCGGCGGCGCGATCCTGTTCGCGACCTCGCTGGCGCTGCTCGCCGATGCCTTCCCGGAGTGGAAGGAGCGCTCGCAGGCGCTGGCGATCTACGGCGCGACGATCGGAGCGTCGTTCGCCGTCGGCCCCGCCGTGGGCGGTGCGATCACCTCGTACCTTGGCTGGCGGTGGGTCTTCTACGTGAACGTCCCCGTCGGGATCGCCGTGCTCGCGGCCACCTACCGGTGGGTGCGCGAGTCCCGCGACCCGAACGCCCGCCGGGTCGACTGGGGCGGCCAGGCCGCGCTGATCGGCGGTCTCTTCCTGCTCGTGCTGGCGCTCCTGCGGGGCAACCAGGACGGCTGGGGCAGCACCGCGATCGTCGCCGAGCTCGCCGGCGCGGCGCTGATGCTGGCCGCGTTCCTCGGCATCGAGAGCCGCGTGAAGCAGCCGATGCTCCCGCTCGGCCTGTTCCGGATCAAGGAGTTCAGCGGCGCGCAGGTCGCGGCGTTCTCGATCTCCGCGTCGTTCTTCGCGATCTTCCTGTACACGACGCTGTACCTCCAGCAGATCCTCGGGCTCTCGCCGCTGAAGGCCGGGCTCGTCTACCTGCCGGCGACGGTGCTCGTGTTCATCGTCTCGGGGGCGAGCGCGTCGCTCCTGGAGAAGGTTTCGGCCGGGGCGATGATCGCGGTCGGGCTCGCGCTGGTCGCGGTCGGGCTCGCGCTCGGCCTGCTGGCGGAGGCGACGTCGTCGTGGGCGATGCTCGTGCCGATGCTGGTCGTCGCCGGAATCGGCACCGGCCTGTTCAACCCCGCTGTCAGCGCGGTCGCGCTCAACTCGGCTCCGGCGGAGCAGAGCGGCCTCGCGGCCGGCGTGAACGACACGTTCCGCCAGGCGGGGATCGCCGTCGGCGTCGCGCTCTTCGGCGCGCTGATCCCCGGCTCCGCCGCCCTGGGCCAGGGCTCGGCCGAGTCGTTCGTCGGCGGGCTGCACAACGCGCTGATCGTCGGCGCGGTGCTCGCCGCGATCGGCGCGGTCGCCTCCGCCACGCTGATCCCCGTCCGGCGCGCCGCCCGCGGCGCCCTCGAGCAGCTCCCGGTCCGCGAGGAGCCCGCCGAGGCGGCCGCGTAGCTCTCCCGAGATCCGCGGGCCGGGCACCGCCGGCTCGGCCCGCGGTTTCGTCCTAGCGGCGGCGGAGGGCCAGCACCACCGCCCCCGCCGCCAGGTACGGGAAGAAGTTGACGGCGTGCAGGACGATCGCGTACGACAGCGCGTCCGACTTGCCGATCCCGTAGGCCTTCAGCCCGACCAGCGCGGCCGCCTCGAACACGCCGACCGAGCCGGGCGACGATGGGATCACGAGCGACAGACCGACCGCGATCGAGACCAGGAGGCCGGCGAGCA
>Ga0070741_10011921_pt1 | contig 15883 bp, 8 predicted proteins | sample Coa_R1_4_FD_66440 | JGI IMG/M metagenome (GOLD analysis project Ga0070741, IMG submission 66440) | Surface soil microbial communities from Centralia Pennsylvania, which are recovering from an underground coalmine fire - Coalmine... | ecosystem: Environmental > Terrestrial > Soil > Unclassified ...
CAAGAAGTCTTCAAAGCCGCCGGCGACCCCAACGTCTTCCCCGAGCTCACCCGCGAAGGCGTCCTTCCCTGGCAGCCCCTCAAGGTCTACGCCCGCGTTCCCTTCTCCCGCGTCACCCCGCAGGGCCTCTACGACTACGCCACCGGCCAGACCGTCCCCGCCGAATTCACCAACTACGTCACCGGCCAGAAATTCAGCACCGAACCCACCGCAGACGTCACCATCAACGAAGGCGCCTCCGACCCACTGCTCACCACCTGCGCGGCCAATCAGTCTGACTTGCCTCGAAGTCTTTCTTTGTTGTCATCCCGCGAAGCGGGATCTGCGTCTTCTTCGAATGCCCCGAACTGCCACCCGCTCAGCTACGTCCAATTCGCCCGCATTGGTCTCGGCCTCCAGCGCTCCCAGATCGGCGGCGGCGATCGCATCTCACGCGCAGGCCGCGTCGACGTCGGCTATCACCTCTACGGCTCCCGCGTCTGCGCCCCCGGCCTCCCCAACCCCACCCCAAACCTCTGCAACTCGAAGTCCACCGCCGCCGCGAACAAACACGACGACGGCAACCACCACGAAGCCGGAAATAACCCAAAAACCGGGTGGCCTACCCTTTCGCACAGCGAAAGGGTGGGTTATCGCGCTGTGCGCGAGAAAACGCCCTCACCCCGCCTTGAACCTACCTCCTTCACCACAACCTCATCGGACAGCCCCGCCCTCACCACCCGAAACTCGGTCATCCTGAGCGCAGCCTCGCATACTCAACCCGCAAAATTAAAATCCGTCATTCTGAGCGACCGCAGCGAAGCGAAGGGAGCCGAAGAACCCCGAGGATCTTCGCCAAACGAATACAGCTCAACCCTTTTCAACCCTGAACTTTCGACAGCACCATCCTTCTTCGACGGCATCGACACCTCGATCGAAGGTATCGCAACCCTGATGCCCGGAGCGCCTCCAACTGTCACTGAGTCACTGCGTGGAGTTGCCGCAAAAATTGCTGAAGCGCAACATCTTTTCAACCCGACGCATCCGGAAAGAATCGCACCCCTCCTCGCAGAAGCAGAGACACAACTCATCGCCGTGTTGGCCCAGCTAGAGACTCAACACGCCATGCTCGAAACTCAGGAGTCCGAAGGATTTCATTCACAAAAACGTTCATTAGAAAAAGAGCAACTCGAAAGTGCCCTGCACGAACTTCGAGTGAAATCAGTGCAGTTGAACGAGGCTCTCCGGTTATCGCTTGGGTTGGAGCTCGATGCAACCGATTCCGCGAATCGTAGCGACCTTCCTACCGAAACAGTTACCTCTATCAATGCAACAGCCTCATTGAGCACGCCGACGCCGGCTACATTCTTCGGAGTTAGCATTGAAAACTCAAACGGCAAGGAGATCGGTAATTCAACACATGAGCTGCATCCAAGAGGAATACCGCTTAGGGAAAACTCACCGCTGAGCAAGCATCTCTCCCTGGCTGCAGATGCGACTCGCGAGATTACGCGTCCTTATTTCTCACGACCAAACATCGAACAGCCATTCTATGACCTTCACAATTCCAGTTTGCGAAACGCGCCGGTGACACAACCTGCGTTCGTGGCATACGCCGCCGTTGGATACGAGAACCAGATCGTACAGCTTGCAAGAGTCGTTCACTCCGGCCCGCAACCCGTTCAGATCATCCCGCCCGTCAGCCTCACCCTCGACCGCAACGCACAGGTCGTCCCTGACGGCACGCGTTCGCTGAACATCGACGTCCACACCGAAACCGAAGACCACCCGCAAGGCGAACTCCGTCTTCATGCCCCGCAAAACTGGACCATCCGGTTGCCGCAGCGCACCCTCCGCGCCGGCACTGAAACCTTCCCGGCCTCGCTCCCAGCCCATCCGCAGGCCGCGACACTCAAAGCCGAAGCCATCATCTCCGGCACCACCTACACCGAAGGCTTCCGCCCCGTCGGCTACGGCAGCCTCCCGCGCACCAACTACTACACACCCGCAACCCTCCGCGTCGTCCCCGTAGACCTCAAGCTCCCACCCGAAAACAAGCGCCGCATCGGCTACCTCCCCGGCACCGGCGACGACGTCCCCGCCGCCCTCGCCTCCATCGGCCTCACCCCCACGATCCTCAAGGTCTCCGACCTCACGCCCGAAAAACTCAAAGCCTTCGACACCGTCGTCCTCGGCGTCCGCACCTACAACGCCCATCCCGACCTCCACGGCGCGCCCACCCAGGCCCTCCTCAACTTCGCCAGCAACGGCGGCAACGTCGTCGTCCAGTACCAGACACCCGAGTTCACCGCCGCCGACGCTCCCTTCCCCCTCACCACCCACAACGAGCGCGTCATCGACGAAACCGCGCCCGTCAAACTCCTCGACCCGGGTTCGCCGCTCCTCACCACTCCGAACAAAATCACCGAAGCCGACTTCAACAACTGGATCGAAGAGCGCGGCCACGGCTTCCTCGACACCTGGGACCCCCACTACACCGCCCTCACCGAAACCCACGACCCCGGCGCCCCCGCCGAGCACATCCTTCCCCAAGCCCCCCAGCGCGGCGGCCTCATCACCACCCAGCTCGGCAAAGGCCGCTGGACCTACTGCGCCTTCGCCCTCTACCGCCAGCTCCCCGAAGCCGTGCCCGGCGCCTTCCGCCTCTTCGTCAACCTATTGAATCCATAAGGCTTACATGACGCACCGGCACCCCATGAGAGGCTTACCCCTTTGTTTTGAAGACTTTGCAAAAAAGTCCAGACCTAAGTCCAATCTCCTGAAGACTTTGCAAAAACCAAGGGGGAGGGGGTTTACCCGCCGCCGCAAAAAAATGGCCTCCCGAAGGAGGCCATTTCGGTTACCGGTTTTTATCTACCGTGAGTCGCGCGATGAGCTGGCGCGCGATGCACAGGCCGCGCCGGAGCTGCCTTCTTCGGTGTCACCACCGAGGCATCGCTCATCGTGATCATCAGCGGCTTCTGGGTGTAGCTCGCATACGTTCCATCCAGCGTGATCGTGTCGCCTACATTCGGCACGGTCTTCAGCGGCTCCTTCATGTTGAACGTAAAGTCCGCGACCGGCTTTGGCTGCGCCTGCTTCGCGTCATCGGAGACCGCAACCTGCAGTTGGTCCGGCGTCGCCGCCACGACAACCGCGCCCGGAATCTCCACCGCCTTGCCCTTGATCGTGTCAAAGACCTTGTCGGCATCGGCAGGCTGGCCGTACGTCAGCACGAACTCCTTGTCGCTCAGCGCCAGCGTTGCGAGATCCGGAGTCGTTGAGATCAGGTTCGACACGATGTCTTCAGGCTTCGGCGCGGGCGTGACCGTGAACCCAGCCGGAGGATCGACGTTGGTCTTCACTGCGGTCTGCATCGCGTCATAGCCGTCCTTGCTGCCGTGGTACTTCGTGTAGCAGTAAGTGGCGAGCTGGCTGATCTGCGTCTTGTACGGCTCCGGGGCGAAGTTCGCCGCACGCGTCGCATACCACGCGCAGTTCAGATAATCCGGTGGGGTCGACGTGTAGTACGCCTGCGCGAGAATATACACGTCCTGCAGCACGGGGCTCGGCTTCTCCGTCAGCGGCTCATTCGCGTCGATCTCGGTCTTGAGTTCCTTGATTGCGTCGGCATTGTCCTTCTTGGCAATGTCGTCATCAGCGATCGCAGACTCGAACGTCGGCGCCGCCGCCTTCTTCATGGCGTCGAAGTCCGCGTCAGACATGTCCTTCGGCTTGGTTGCGTTCAGGCCAGTGTTCGCGTAGGTCGCCACCTTATCGAGAGCGGCCTGCTTGGCAGCCGGATCGGTGAGTTTGTCCGCATCAGCGCGGCGGTAGTACACCTCCAGCGTCAGCGCACGGATGTTGTTTGGATCTATTGCCAGCATCCGGTCGGCTGCATCCAGCGTCTTGGCCTCGTCATTCTCACTGGAATAGAGGTAGATCAGCTGGTTCAGCACATCCTGCTTCACGGCCGAGTTCGGATACGCCTTCAGGTAATCCTCAAAGGCCTGCGCCTTGGCCTGAGGCGTCGTCGCCGTAGCGGCGGCGTTGTACTTGGCGTACTCCTCCTGCGACATCTGAACCTGACCACCGCCCGGAGCGGTAGCCTGGCCAGGGGAAGCTTGTCCAAACGCTGGCTGAATTGCAAAAGGAATCAGAGCGGCCGCTGAGAGCAGCGAAGCCAGTACGACCTTCTTCATAAAGAGAGCTCCTCGAAAATCAATAGTTTCTGCCTGGGACAGCGCACCGCCAGCCTGATGCTTCCATCGCGCCTCAGCTCTCGCGACCTACGCTCGATGATGCGGATTATATGAACCGTGTTGCTCGATGCGCAACCAAGGGTCGTATTTCCATCAGTTGCCATGAGCGTTGGCGAGTCCCACGCCCGCGATTACCCTTTGTTGGACGCTCTGAGAGTCATTTGCGTCATGCCCGAACGAAGAATCGCGACACTCACAGCGCAAGGCAGCGAGGATGTGGAAATCGCAACATCTAGACATTGGGACTCCTTATCCACAAGATGTCGCGCCGGGACTGTTGCTTCAGCAGATTCCTCCCCATACGATTCAGCTAGCAGTCGGCCGCAGTCAGGCGTCCCCTTAAACTGTACGAGGTACCCTCCCTTGCTCAAGCTCAAAAAAGTACAGATCCTCGGCTTCAAGTCGTTCTGCGACCGCACCGAAGTGCAGCTCGCCGGCGAAGGCATTGCAGCCATCGTCGGCCCCAACGGCTGCGGGAAATCGAACATATCGGACGCGATCACATGGGTGCTCGGCGAGCAATCGGCCAAGAGCCTGCGCGGCATCAAGATGGAGGACGTCATCTTTGCCGGCACGCGCGACCGCAAGCCGACCGGCATGGCCGAGGTGTCGCTGACGCTTGTCGACCCCGAGGTGTACGACGGGCAAACGCTCGCGGAGGGCGAGCCGGAGGTCGTCATCGATGGAGACACGGTTACACACGTGCGTGCTGACGGCGATTGGGACGAGGCCGCGCTGCGCGCGCAGGCCGCTGAGGAAACCGAAGAGGCTGTGATCGACGCACAGCCCGGACAGACGTATGAGAGCGAGGTCAAGGCAAAGAAGAGCGATGCTCCAGCAGCCGCGGAAGGAGAACATGGCAGCAATGTTGTGCTGAAGGTACGGCGGCGCAAGTTCGGCCGCGTCCCCGTGCGTGCAGGTGAGATCGCGATCACACGCCGCCTGTTCCGCTCCGGCGAAAGCGAGTACCTGCTGAACGGAAAGATCTGCCGCCTGCGCGATATTCAGGACATCTTCATGGGCACCGGCCTGGGCGGCGAAACCTACGCGATCATCGGGCAGGAGCGCATCGGACAATTGCTTTCATCGAAGCCGCTCGATCGCCGCTCCATCATTGAAGAGGCCGCGGGCATCACGCGCTTCAAGACGAAGAAGCGTCTCGCCGAACTGCGCCTTGAATCCGCAAAGCAGAACCTCGCGCGTGTGAACGACATCTTTGAAGAGGTCACACGGCAGATGGGCTCGCTGAAGCGCCAGGCCGCGAAGGCCGAGCGCTACGGTGCTCTGCGCGATGAGTTGCGCGGCAAGCTGCGCGTGGTGATTGCCAGCCGCCTGACGCAGATGGATGCGGAGCAGACCGCGACTGCAACGGAGATCAGCAGGCTTGCGGGGCTAATCGACTCGCAGGCGGCAGAGCTCGAGACGATGGACGCGGAGCACTCCGCGGGCGTCGCGCGCGGCTATGAGCTGGACGGGCAGATCCGCGAAGCGGGAGCGCGCGCGAACTCGAGTGCAGTGGAACTCGAGCGCATCACCGCTCGGCAGGGCTCCAACACGGATCGCATTGCAGATCTCGAGCAGCGCATGACGACCGCGAATGACGATCTCGCGAATGCGCGCGGGCAGTTGGAGACGCTGGCGTTTGAGCGCGAGCAGCACCGCAGCTTCCTGGAGAATGCGACTGCGGAGTCGAATGCATCGCGCGAGGCGGCTCAGGCCAAGCAGGCGCAGGCGCATGAGTCCACGCGCAACGTGCTCGCCGCAGAAGCCACCGCAGAGAATCAGCGTCGGGCAGGGATGCAGGCGATGCAGCGCGCGGCGCAGGCGAACAACGAGATTGCGCAGGCCGAGGCGGCGCTGCAAGGACTGGAGCACGAGAACGAGCGGCTTGCGGCGGAGTCTGAGACTGCGCGTGGAGAGCTGGAGTCGCTGGGTGCGCAGCGCGGGCAGGTAGCAATGAACTTTGAGAGCGTGACCGAGCGGCTGAAGCGGCTCGAGACAGAGATCCTTGAAGTCCAGCAATCGCTCGAGCAGAAGCGTGCGGCGGAGACGCAGTCGCGGCGCCGCGGCGACGAACTGCGCGCCGAGATGGCCACGCTGATGGGGCGGCGCAGCTCGCTGGAGGCGTTAATTCGCGAGCACAGCTACTCGACCGACACGGTTCGGAATCTCTTCCGCGCCAATGAGAAGCGGCATCAGGAGAGTGGCATTGCTCCGGTGGGAACGCTGGCGGACTTCCTCGAGGTCGAGGGACAGTATGAGAGCGTCGTCGACGAGTTCCTGCGCGACGAGCTGAACTACATCGTAGTGAAGAGCTGGGATGCGGCGGACGAGGGCATGCGCATGCTGCACTCCGATGTTGCGGGGCGCGCGACGTTCCTGGTGCACCCGAATGACGCGCAGGCTGCCTTCCCGTTCGCGGAGGGAATGCAGAGCGCGACCCACACCACGAACGGCATCGTCCCGCTGAAGGACTGCATTCGCGTGCTGGATGGCTTCGGTAAATCGCTCGAGGTGATCCTGCCCAGGCTGCGCGAGGGCTTCGTCGCGCCTGACTCCGACACGGCACGATCGCTCGCACTCTCGAATCCACAGTCCTTCTTCCTTTCGCCATCGGGTGAGACGTTCCACAACGTGACGGTGACCGGCGGAAGGCCGCGCGAACAGGGCCCGCTGGCGCTGAAGCGCGATCTTGCCGACGTACAGTCGAAGCTGTCGGCGGTTGAGGCGGAGCTCTCGCAGAATGAGCTGGCCACCGCTTCCCTCACCCGTGAGATTGCCGAGCTGACGGCGACGCTGGATGCAAAGAACAACGAGCGGCGCGATGCGGAGCGGGAAAGTGCGAACTCCGGCGCGGCGTTGCGGCAGATGGAATCCGAGGTCGCGCGCATCGAACGCCGGCTGCAGGAATGGCAGCTTGCGATGGGTCGCAACGGCGATCAGCGGCAGGTGAAGCAGGAGCTCATCGGGCGGAAGCGCGAGGAGGCGGACCGATTTGAGGCCGAGCGCGCGAACATCGAGCGTCAGGTGAGCGAGCTGACCGAACGCATCGCCAGCATGCGCGCCAGCCGTGAGGAGCTGCAGGCGGAGGCTTCGGCGGCGAATGCCGCGCTGGCGGGACTCGAAGAGCGGCGGCGCAATGCCAACGCGAACTTCGAGCAGACGAATCGTCTGTATGAGTCGCAGTCCCAGCGCATTGCGCAGCTCGAACAGCAACTCGCAACGGCCTCAGCCGAGAAGCTGCGCCGCGAAGAGGAGAACGCGACGCTCGCGCAGCAGCAGACGGAGCTTGCCGAGATGCGCGCGCAGGCGATCGCCGAAGGGGAGACGCTGTCCGCTGAGGCGACGGCGTTGCGAGCCACGATTGCTGAGCTGGATGCGAAGCTGCGCACGCTACGCCATGAGACCGAGGCACTGCGCGAGCAGAGGGCAACGCTGTCTGCGCGGGCCGCGAAGCTCAGTTCCGACATCGAGCATCTGGAGGCTACGTGCATCGCAGACCTCTCGATCGAAGCAGCAACGTTGCGCGCGGATGAGACCATTGCGCATCTCGAGGGCGAGGCGCTGGCCGCGGAAGACGAGGCGGCGCGCGGGCTGAAGCAGCGGCTCGAGGCGATGGGCCCGGTGAACATGATGGCGCTCGAGGAGTACACCGAGACCGCCGAGCGGCACGGGTTCCTGGAATCGCAGCGCAGGGACCTGGTCGAGTCGATCGAGAACACGCAGGCGTCGATCAAGGAGATCGACGAGGTCTCGCGGGTGAAGTTCGACGAGGCCTTCAAGGTTATCAACGAGAACTTCGCGGCCACGTTCACGAAGCTGTTCGGCGGCGGCCAGGCGTTTATGCGGCTGACCGATCCCGAAGCGGAGAAGAGCGACCAGAGCGGCATCGACATCATCGCGTCGCCGCCGGGCAAGAAGCTCCAGAACGTGCTGCTGCTCTCGGGCGGCGAGAAGGCGTTGACGGCGCTGTCGCTGCTGGTCGGCATCTTCCAGTTCCAGCCGGCGCCGTTCTGCGTGCTGGACGAGGTGGATGCGCCGCTGGATGAGACGAATGTCGGGCGCTTCGCGCGCCTGATCGCGGAGATGAGCGAGAGCACGCAGTTCGTGGTGATTACGCACTCCAAGCGCACGATGGAGCAGGCGGACGTGATGTACGGGGTCACGATGCAGGAGCCGGGCGTGTCGAAGATCGTGTCGGTGTCGCTGGGCGGCCGCTCGCAGGGCAAGGAGTCGCGCAAGGCAGCGCAAGCGGCGTAGCCGGGATCGAGGAGCTGCCCAATGAATCCCCTGGATTGGCTGCTTGCGGCGCTGCTGGTGTATTCGACGATTCGCGCGGCGATCCGCGGCCTGGTCCGCGAGCTGTTCGCGCTGGGCGGGCTGCTGGTGGGCTTTCTCCTGGCGTGCTGGTACTACCGTGAGGTCGCGCAATTCGTGCGCGGGCTGGTGAACTCGGAGCCGCTGGCAGACTTCTGTGCGTTCCTTTTGATTGTGTCCTTGGTAATGATCGCGGCGACGCTGGCGGGTACTTTGGTCCGGCGTGCGGCGACGGCGGTTGGGCTTAGCCCGTTGGATCGGCTTGGGGGAGCAGCGTTTGGAGCGGCGCGCGGGCTGGTGATGGCGATGGCGTTGCTGCTGGCCGTGACGGCGTTTCTGCCGACGGCGCCCTGGGTGCAGGGCTCAAAATTTTCTCCCTATTTGCTTCGCGCCTCGCATGCTGTATCCTTCGTGATGCCGCGACAACTTAAGCGCCAACTGGTCGAGGGTCTGGAGCGGATCAAGCACACAACACCGAACTGGATCAACTACGGCACTTCGTCGCACACTGTCAGTTAAGTCAAAAAAAAGGAAACCGAGCGAGTGAAGCGCGAACTCGATAATCTCGTCCTCCAGATGCATGCCGCGGGCATCAGCTATGCCGATGCGGTCCGTGAGTTCAAAAAGCGGTTTCTCCTCGAAGTGCTGGTTCGTCATCGCGGCAATCAATGTAAGGCGGCCGAGGAGCTCGGCATGCACCGCAACACGCTCAGCCGCACGCTCGCGGAGCTGGATCTCGACTCGGCGCAGATTCGTCGCGGGATCCGCCGTCCGCCACGCTCGGTGCGGCCGGTGGCGCGGCCTGGCCTGCAGGTCGTAGGCAGCCGATAACGCCCGCGAGCTGTTTGGTTCGTCTAAACACAAGGATCATGCGCCTCAACCGTTCGCGCCGAAGCTGCGGCCCTGCCCTGCTGCCTTTGTGTGGCGCGGTCGCGCTGTTGCTGCCGTTGGCGGGCATGCCAGTCTTCGGGCAATCGACGGCGAATGCGCCAGCCAGTGTGCCCGCCGGGGCCGATGCAGCTGCGACGCCGAAGCCCGAACCCAATGTTGCCGTAACTCCTGACGCTTCCGCGAAGCAGGTTCGCGAGGCGGAGGATGCGTACCTGCAGGGTGCGAAGGCAGTCGACCACAAGGACCTGGAGGCTGCCGAGAAGAGCTTCGCGCGCGCGGTCCAGCTTAACCCGAAAAACCGCGACTACGCGCTGGCGCTGATCGTCACACGCGAGCACCGGCTGAGCGAACTGGTCCAGCTTGCGGCGAAGGACCGCCAGCTTGGCAAGCACGACGAGGCCGAGCAGTTGCTCGAACAGGCGCGGAAGATTGACCCGAACAACGCCATCATCGCCCAGCATTTCGAATCTCCTGCCCTGCCCACGGCCTCTGAGCTTCCAGCAGCCAACTCCGTCGCAAATTCGCTCGGCGGTCCAGTCGAGCTCGCGCCGAAGCCCGGGAAGCAGGATGTGCATCTTCGCGGGGGCGCGGCCGAGGTCCTGCGGTCGCTCTATGCGCAGTTCGGCATCACGGCTTCGTTTGATCCTTCGGTTACCAGCGTCTTCCCTGTGAAGCTCGAACTCGAGGGCGTCACCTTCCAGGAAGCAGCGCGGATCGCGAGCGAAATGACGCACACGTTCGCCGTCGCTGTGCAGCCGCACAGTGCACTCATTGCTCAGGACACGGAGGAAAACCGCAAGCGACTCAAGCCTGTCGTGGAAGAAACGCTCTACATGCCTGGGTTGCAGGAAACCCAGATGCAAGAGATGGCAAGACTGGCCATGGCCGTGTTCGATTTTCCGGTGGTGACGGCAAGCCCATCCACCGACACTATCGTTGTGCACGGCGATCCGGACAATCTGAAGGTGCTCAATGCGACCTACCAGGGGCTGCTCAACGGAAGCTCCGATGTGATGCTCGACGTGAAGCTGTACGAGGTCGATCGCACGCACACGCGCAATCTGGGCGTCATACTTCCCTCCTCCATCGGCGCGTTCTCGGTCGCACAGGAGGCGCAGCAGCTTGTGTCCGCGAACCAGTCGGCCATCAACACGGCGATCGCTAACGGAGTAATCAAGCTCACCGGGAACTCGCTCACTGATCTACTCACTGAGGCTGGATTTCTCATCGAAAGCGGCTTGGCAAGCTCGACGCAGTACAGCAACCTGCTCGGCGTCGTCGGAAAAGGTTTGGGGCTCTCCGGGGTGTACATCGGGTCAGGCGCAACCCTGAATCTGTTGCTGAACTCCAGCGATGTTCGCATGCTGGATGCAGTGCAGCTTCGCTCCGGCTCGAACCAGGACGCGACCTTCCGTGCGGGCTCGAGGTATCCCGTGATCACCTCCACGTACACCAGCGGTGTGCCGAGCTCTATTGCGTCTTCCGTCTCGGGCCTGAACATCAACGGCACCAGCGTCAGCTCGCTCCTGCAGCAGTATCTCGGCACGTCATCCGTCACCCTGCCGCAGGTGCAGTTTGAGGATCTTGGATTGACCCTCAAGGCGACACCCGTGATCCTCGGCTCGGGTTCAATCCAGTTGAAGCTGGACATGAAGATCGAGTCGCTCGGCGCCGGATCGAACGATGCCATTCCAGTGCTGAACAGCCGCCAACTCACCTCGGTTGCGACGATTCCGCCCGGGCAGACGGCGCTGCTTGCAAGCGAGGTCTCCCGGTCCGAGACCCGGGCCGTGCAGGGGCTTCCCGGACTAAGTGAACTGCCGGGCTTCCAGAGCACAACCAACGAAAACAAAGAGATTGATACCGGCGAATTGCTCATCACTATCACGCCGCACATCGTGCGCCAAGGCAACCTGCAAATCGCGACCCGGCCGCTGCTGATGCCCTACAACCCGAACCCCGGCACGCAGACCGTTTTCCAGGAGCAGATGCCGATGCCGCCGCCGCCTCCGCCGCCCCCGCAGCAGACGCAGCCACAAACGCCCAATAGAATTTCTCCACGCAACCTGCCGCCACCCGGAGGAACCGCCCCCATAACACCCGCACCACAGTAGGCGTAACTGCGTTGCAAGCCTCTGGTATTCTGGCTATACTTGGTCTTGGCAGGGCGGGAGTAGCTCAGTGGTAGAGTGCTTCCTTGCCAAGGAAGATGTCGCCGGTTCGACCCCGGTCTCCCGCTCCAAAACACCTTCCTCTGCGGTACACTCCACAAGTCAATCTGTGTGTCCTGCATCGCAAGAGTTGAGCGTGTGTGTGGGGCAGTAGGGCGCGGTACCCAAGTGGTAAGGGAGAGGTCTGCAAAACCTTTATGCGTCGGTTCGATCCCGACCCGCGCCTCCATTTCCTTCTGAGCCCCTTCTGAAATCGCTGCGTATTACGGCCGTCGTGATACTCTGCTGCGCGGAGTTACGCATCGTGGGCGCTGTTGACACGCAGACAGAAACTCACGCAAGTCAGCGTCATCACCTTCGTTACATAGTAGGGATCGCGGTGCTGTACCGTGTAATTGCGGTGCTCGCCTTCCTGCGGATCGAGCCGTTACGTCCACTGCGCCTCATCGGCTTTGAAAATATCGCCATCGCACTTTCCATTCATGCCGGGCACGGCTACTCCTCTCCATTTCTGATCTCCTCCGGCCCGACGGCGCTGCTCGCACCCGGATACCCGCTCCTGATCGCGGCTGTGATGCACTTCTTCGGGAGTGGACCGGCGGCGGAGTTTATTCTGATCGCGCTCAATCTGGTCTTCTCGATTCTCACCTTGCTGGTTGTCGTGAAGACCGCGCGCCAGTACTTCGGCTCGCGGGTGGCGAATTTCGCAGGTCTCATTTACGCGATCGGACAGCCGCTGCTCTTTGCTCCCATGCAGGTTTGGGACACCTGCCTGTCTGCCCTGCTCTTGATGCTGGCCTTCGTCCTGGTCCCGAATCTCCTCCACAAAAGAGCGTATTCCATCGGATTGGGTGTGGGATCAGCCGTTGCGATACTGGTGAATCCTGCTCTGCTGCCCAGCCTTGTTGCGATCTTTACCTGGTCCGCCTGGCGAGCGCGAAGAACTCCCTGGCCGGCAATCGTCGCATTTCTCATCGCGTTCAGCCCCTGGCCCATTCGCAATGCGATAACGATGCATGCTTTTATCCCGTTCCGCTCAAGTTTGCCTTATGAGTTCTGGATGGGGAATCGTCCTGGCGCGAATGGAGAGTTACAACAAAACCGAGGCCCGGGATATGAGCCTGCCGAGGCCAGCTTGCTGGTGCAGAAAGGCGAGTTGGGTTATCTGAAGTCAAAGGAGTCCCTCGCGCGCTCCTTTGTCAAAAACCATCCAGGACAATTTGTGCGGCTGACCACAAGGAGATTTTTTCTATTCTGGACCGGAGCATCCGATTCCTCATCTCCGTTTACGGTCTGGCTCACGATATTAGGAATGATCGGTCTCGCGATGCTTTGGAAGCACCGCATGATATTCACTCTCTTTGCGCTCCCGCTGGTTCTGTTTCCATTGCCTTACTACGTTACGCATGTCAGCGTACGTTACCAGTTCGTCGTCGATCCACTGCTGACCATCCTTGGCGGCTATGCATGCGAGTGTTTTTTTGCCTGGTGCGCGCGTCGTCCCGCACCCTTACCGAGCCTCACTGCAACCGTTAGCTGAGCGTCTCTGCACCCCAGAAATGGAGCGCGTCTGCAACCCATAGCGCATCGTGTCTGCAACCCACTGCTTTCGCACTGACACCTAGGTTGCAAAAATGCGCCGGTTGTCCCAAAGGTAGACATCCTTGTGTACTGATTTGGGCGTTACTCGCGTGATGCGTGCCCCACGGCGACAGCCTTTAGCATTTGCTCATTGCCATCCCCCCGGGCAATGGAGGAGGTTCTTCCGATGCATCTCATTGGTAAGTTGTCGCTCGCGATCGTTGGCTCTGCCGTGTTTTTTGGTCCCGTATCATCGCACGCCGCCAGTCTCACGATCTCGCAGGACAAGCTCAACGAATGCGGCCGCGGGTTTGTGTTTTGCAACGCAAGGCAAGCGTATAGCTTGACCGAAATTGAAAACGGCACGATTCAGATTCCGGTATTCCCAATCCTGCCCAGCGAGGTCGTGATCGTCAACGACACTGGACAGACGGTCACGAACCTGCAGTTTACGTATTCCACGCTTCAGTTCTTCGCCTTCAATATTGATTGCGATATCGCGCCGAGCCTGCGAAGTAATCTCAAGAACTGCGCCATTCAGCAGACCTCCTCCGGACTGACACACGATATGTTCGGCTTGGTTACGGTGCAGTTCACATTCGCCGCCGACAACAAGAAAGGCATCCCTGACGGCGCCTACTTCGATCTGACGACCGTCGGATTCCTGCCCGGTGGATACCTTTGCGGCGGAGGCACTGGCACCGGAACTGGAACTGGCACCGGCACTGGCACGGGAACTGGAACCGGCGGCGGCACCGGCCCGACCGGACCACCGCAACAGTAAGAGCTCTCACGCTTCAGACCCGAAGCAGAACGAGGAGGCACAATGGCCTCCTCGTTCTTTTTGTTCCGGATAACTACTTCAGCGTCGTCAGCGTCGGCTGCAGATGCACGGTGATTCCGTCCTGACCCGCCTGAAAGGCGATCATCTGCTTCAGCTGCTCGTAAGGAACTGAGTCAAGCGCGACGAAGTGCCCGTTGATGGCGAGCACCGGAACCTGCACTGCACCGACATCCTGCGCGAGCTTCACCGCTGCGTCCACGGTCGCTTTCGTCTCCGGCAGCGCAGCGCAGGCAGCGACGGCCGCGGGGTCCGCGCCCGCAGCCGTGATGGACGCCTTCAGGGTTTCGTCGACACTCGCAGGCGTCAGGCCGGCCTGCTTCGCGTAAACCGCCTGGACGTAGCTGAAGAACGCGGCATCGCCCTTCGTCTTGCGCACGCAAACTCCATCCAGCGCAGCGCGTTCCGCGTAGGGCTGATTGGATGCCGGAGTGTCTTCGAAGACGATGCGCGCCTGCGGGAAATCCTGCTGCAGGCTGTCCATCTTTTCCTGCGCGTCTTTGCAGCGCTCGCATTGCAGGTCGGCGAACTCGACAAACAGCAGATCGTTGCTCTTCGCACCCTTTGCAGGTCCCTCGGCCCGCTCCTGCAGGGTCTTGCGCGCCTCGGCAAAAGGCTTCACGCCAAAGTCGATCACGTTTTCAGCGATCGCGTGTTTGCCATCCGGCGTGGTGAAGAAGACCAGATGCGACGTCTTGCCCGGCGCGCGTTTGTCGCCCACCAGCACAACCACCTTGGCCACACCCGGCGCGGGCGTCTTCACAATGCCTTCCACCTGCCAGACCCGGTTTGTGTCATAGCCCCACAGCGCCTTCAGGAAGCCGTTCACCTCGTCCAGGCTCGGCGAATCCGCGGTGAAGTTCTTCGGATTTGTAGGAGGAAATGGATTCGCCGGCTCAGCCGAGGGCTGCGGTGTCGGCGCAGCTGGAGCGACGGGTGTGTTCGAGGCCGGAACGTTCTGTGCAGCCATTGTGGCGCCGCTAATTGCCAGAACGCACGCCATCCCGAGGATCACTTGTTTCATGTATGCCAAAAGAGAATCTCCTTCATTGAATGCTGCAACGCGGGGCGCTGCCTGTTTAAACGTCACGCCTCGCCGCGATGGGAAAGCGCCTGCCCATACCGAATGCCTTCTTGGAAACCTTCAGCACCGGCGCGGCCTGTTGCCGCTTGTACTCTGCAAGTTCGACCAGCCGGATGATCCTGCGTACCAGCTCCGGCGAGACGTTCCGCATCTTTGCAATCTCGTCCGCCGAACGATAATCCTCCACATAAGCGCGCAGAATCGGATCAAGGACCTCATAGGGCGGCAGCGAGTCGGTGTCCTTCTGCCCCGGCCGCAACTCCGCCGACGGCTCTTTATCGATCGTCTCCTGCGGGATGATCTCGCGATCCCGATTCGCATACCGGCTGAGCGCGTAAACCTCAGTCTTATATAGATCGCCGATCACCGCCAGCGCGCCGACCATGTCGCCATACAGCGTGCAGTAGCCTGTCGCCATCTCGCTCTTGTTGCCCGTCGTCAGCACCAGGCCGCCTTGCTTGTTGGAGAGCGCCATCAGCAGGCTGCCGCGAATTCTCGGCTGCAGGTTCTCCTCCGCGAGCCCGAACGGTGTGCCCTTGAAGAACGGCTCCAGCGCGCGCGAGAACTGCTCATAAATCGCACGCACCGGAACGACATCAAATTCAATCCCGAGATTCTTCGCCAGCCGCTCGGCGTCCTTCACCGACCCCTCCGACGAGAACTCACTCGGCATCCCAATGCCACGAATGTTCTCCGCGCCGATGGCCTCTACCGCAATCGCCGCAACCAGTGCCGAGTCGATGCCTCCGCTCAGCCC
>Ga0070741_10011922_pt1 | contig 15882 bp, 18 predicted proteins | sample Coa_R1_4_FD_66440 | JGI IMG/M metagenome (GOLD analysis project Ga0070741, IMG submission 66440) | Surface soil microbial communities from Centralia Pennsylvania, which are recovering from an underground coalmine fire - Coalmine... | ecosystem: Environmental > Terrestrial > Soil > Unclassified ...
GGGCGGGAAGGGCACGAAGCGCAGGAGAAGAAGCAGGCTCCAGCCCTTCCAGCCGTTCCTGCCCACGTGCTATGTTTTATGACTGACATGGACGAGACGGTTCACACGCCTGAACAATCGACCACGCCAGACGCGTCGGAGCCGCAGCCGGTGATCCCGACCGAGCCGGTGCCCCCGATCGAAAGCCGATTCTTGTTCGTCGACGTGGCCGCCTTGCGCGCGAAGCAGTTGCGGCGCGGCGCGCGGCTGCGGATTACCGACGATCATTTGCCAAAGAAACCCGAACGGCTGGCGATGGAAGAAGTCCGTCGCGGCATGGTCATGTACGACGTCCCGCAGCCGAAACCGGCAGAACCGAGCGAAGAATGAGCCTCACCGACATTCAGCCGATCGTCATCGGCTTCGTCCAGGGATTTCTGTCGAGCAGCGTGTTCATCCTCGTGCTGTTCATCGGGTTCTGCGTCGTCGTCGGGTTCACGAAGACGAAGCGAACGTCCGGAAACGCACCGGTCGTCAAGAACCTCGACGAAGCGGTCAACCACCACGCGATCAACTACTTACAGCCGAGCGATCCGCGCGGGCCGATCGACCAGCTCAAAGGCGCCACACTCAAATCTGCCATCTGAACTCTGAAATCTGAACTCTCGTCTCAGTGGGTATGTGGTGCCTGCTGATGATGCCGTTTCTCGGAATCTTCCTGCTGCCGTTTCTGCTGTTGAAACTGCTGTTCAGGGCCATCTTCGGCCTGATCATGCTGCCCATCGTCCTGATCGTGATGTTCGTCGTGTTCGCCGCGCTGGCGCTCGGCTTCGCGATGGCAGTGCTGGTGCCGCTCTCCCCGTTCCTGTTGATCGCCTTTATCGTGTGGGCCGTTACGCGAAACTCTCGGGTTGCCACCGCAGTCCGAGGTTGAGGATCCGCTGCAACACCGCTTCGTAGTTCAAGCCGACGCGCTCGGCTGACGCCGCGAAGTCTTCGCCCTTTGCAATCTGCGGATTCGGGTTCGCTTCGAGCACCCACGCGGTTCCCGCTTCATCCAGTCGCAAATCGATGCGCGCGTAGCCGGAGAGTTCGAGCGCGCGATACGCGCGCTTGCAGACGTGCTGCAGTTCGTCCGCCTTCTCCTCGGAGAGGTCTTTCGCCGGTCCGCTGTCGATGCCGTACTTCTTCTGATACTTGACGCTCCACTTCACGCGGTCGGTCGCGATGCGGCGCACGCCCTCCGGCATGCTCGTGAAGTGCAGCTCCCACACCGGCAGCGCCTGCAGTTGCGAATTGCCGATGATCCCGACGTAGATTTCACGGCCTTCGATGTATTGCTCGACGATCGCCGCAGTCCCGATGCTCTCGTGGATGAACGTCACGCGCTCTTTCAGTTTGTCGTCCGTGTCGACAACCGACGCCTGCGAGATGCCGATCGACGCCTCCTGCGTCAGCGACTTCACGATCAACGGAAAGGGCAGCCGCTTGGAACGGCGAACGGGCCGGCCGATGCGGAACACTTCGAAGTCCGGCACGTTGACGCGGTGATAAGCGAGCAGCTTCTTCGACAGCGACTTGTCGCGCGCGAGCAGCAGTCCGCGCGGGTTGCAGCCGGTGTACGCCAGCTTCAGCAGCTCGAGGTGCGAGACGACGTTCTGATCGAAGATCGTGATGTCGTCGAACCCCTCGAGCAGGTTGAACGCGATGTGCGGTTTCCATTCGTCGTGCAGCCGCCGAATTTCGCCGAGGTCGTCGTGGACGCCGAGCGCGCGCACCTCGTGCCCCATGGCGGTCAGCGTCGAGATGACGTCGTACTCGGTCCGCCACGGCGCCGACGTGATGTCGGTCCCTTCTTCGATCTTGTCCGGCGGGATCAGGTGCCGGTGCACGAGCGCGACGATGCGGAGTTTCGTCACAATGTCCTCACAACGCGACTCGATGACGTCCGCTATGCAGGTAGTTCATCGTTTGCACCGTCAGGAACACCATGAAGTCGATCCTCGATTCTTCCTCGGACTCGGTCAGCCGAAGATTCAGCTCACGGCACCGCTCGATGATTTTCTCGAGCAGCTGTTCGATCGTGTATTGGTAGCTGTCGGTGAAGCTGGCGACGCGGCCGCGCACGTCTTTGCGAATGCGACGGACGAATTTGGCCGCTGACATGTTCTTCGCGTACTCGGGCGCGTTCGAAAAGAGATTCAGCAGGTCGGCGTCGTAGAAATCAGGATGGTCCAGGCCGTAGTGCTCGCGCTTTTTCTTGTAATGCTCGCCGAGCGTCTTCTTCAGCTTCGAGAGCGGATCGACCTGTCGTTTCGATTTCACCAAGGGCTTTGATTGGGCGAGCATCCGCATCAGCCGGTCCATGTATTCCAGCTTCCGCTGCGCCGGCCACCCGGCGTAGCGCGTCGACCACATCGAGGCGGGGTCGAGCCAGACCGCAAACGTTTCGGCGAAATCCTCGTCGGGATGACTCTGCGCGTACCAGTGATCGAGGTGATGCACGAAGCTCTTCGAGTATGGCTTCGGCGTGTAGTACTCGGGATATTCCGTCGCCGGGTTGCCGAACAAGCGCCGGCGTGTCGGCCGGCGACGCAGACGGTACGCGTTGTCGATGGCGTGACCGACCTCGTGCCGCAGAATGCGCAGGCACGCGTCGCGGTCGCCCCCTTCCACTTCGAGCATCTGCGCGAGCTCGAGCTTCGCGAGCCGCGGGTGCGCCAGGTAGAACGGAATCGCGACGCCGGGAACGCCGTCCGGCGTGAACCACTCGTCCGACAGCCAGTAGTGGGGGCGGAAGGCGAGACCGCGGACGTCGAGCTCCGCGTTGATCTCGGCGATGCGCTGTTCCAGATCGGTCCCCTCGATCGCGACGCCGAGATCGCACATGCGGACCGCGAGCAGCTGCTCGTCGCTGAACGACGCCCAGGCCGGCGCGGTTACGCGCTCGTCGGGGGTTGGTGTGTCCACCATGACGTGTCGCGTTCGTAGGCCTCGGCGATGCGCAGCAGCGTGGCTTCGTCGAAGCGGCGCCCGGTCAATTGCAATCCCACGGGCAGGGTCGCCGACGTGAAGCCACACGGGACGCTGACAGCCGGTAATCCGGCCAGGTTCGCGCTGACCGTGAAGACATCAGCCAGGTACATCTGCAACGGATCGTCGGCGCGCTCGCCGATCCGGAATGCCGGGATCGGACTCGTCGGCATCGCGACGGCGTCGACTGCGGCGGCGCCCTCGAACGCCTCCACGTAGTCGCGGAGAATCAGCGTGCGCATCTGTTGCGCTTTCAAGTAGTACGCGTCGTAGTAACCGGCGCTCAAGACGTACGTGCCGAGCATGATGCGGCGCTTGACTTCCGGACCAAATGCCTCGGCCCGCGTTTTCGCGTACATCGTCTGCAGCGAATCCCGAACCTCGAATCCCGAGGCCCGGTATCCGTATCGAACGCCGTCGTAGCGGGCCAGGTTCGCGCTCGCCTCGGCGGTCGAGACGAGATAGTACGTCGCAATCGCGTATTTCGCGTGGGGCAGCTCGATGTCGACGAGCGCGGCACCGCGCGCGCGGAGCACGTCGAGCGCGGTGAAAAAGGCGCGCGATACCTCGGCGTCGACGCCGTGTTCCAGGAGGCGTCGCGGGACACCGATGCGGGCGCCGGTGATGTCGCCCGTCAGCGCCGTCGCGAAATCCGGAACCGCGTCGGGCGCACTCGTCGCATCAGCCGCGTCGCTCCCCGCGATCACGTTCATCGTCACCGCAACATCGCGCACCCGTTTCGCAATCGGACCGATCTGATCGAGCGACGAAGCATGAGCGATGAGGCCGTATCTCGAGACGCGGCCGTACGTCGGCTTGAGTCCGACGACACCGCAGAGCGCCGACGGCTGGCGGATCGATCCGCCGGTGTCGGATCCCAGGGCGATCGGCACGACGTTCGCCGCCACCGCCGCCGCGGATCCCCCGCTCGTCCCGCCGGGGACACGCGTCACGTCCCACGGATTGCGAACCGGGCCGAATGCCGAGTTCTCGTTCGACGATCCCATCGCGAACTCGTCGCAGTTCGTCTTTGCGACGATCACCGCGCCGGCGGCCTCGAGCCGCGTGATGACCGTCGCGTCGTACGGCGGGACGTAGTGGTGCAGCATCCGCGACGAGGCGGTCGTTCGCAAGCCGCGCGTGCAGATGTTGTCTTTGACGGCGATCGGGATGCCGGCGAGCGGCGCGTTCTGCCACCGATCCGGATCCGCGTCGATGGCGGCGGCGCGTTCGAAGGCACGCTCGGTCGCAATCGTGTTGAACGCGTTGAGGGACGGGTTGACCGATGCGGCGCGCGCGAGCGCGTCTCGGCAGGCGTCAGTCGCGGAACGCGTCATCCGATGACCCGCGGCACCTTGAAGAAGCCCTCGTCCACGTTCGCGTCGGGCGCCGCGGCGAGCGCGCCGTCGCGGTCGAGCGACGGCTGCGTGACGTCCGGGCGGTCGACGCCGTGACGCGTGCCGATGCTCGCCGTGGGCGGGACACCGGTCGTGTCGATCTGCTGCAGTTCTTGCGCGTAGGCCAGCACATCGCCGAGCTGCTGCGCGAACAGGCGCAGCTCGTCGGCGGTCAAGTCGAGGTTCGCCAGCGCAGCGACGGCGGAAACGTCGAACTGCGCAGCTGGATCGGCCATGGCCGATTCTACAATGTGAAGACGATGGCAACGCGACGCGCCGCCGTGGCCGGGACGTGGTATCCGGGCGACCCGCGTCAGCTCGCGGCGGAGGTCGATCGCTATCTCGCCGCTGCGACACGCGACGTCCGCGGCGACCTGGTCGCGTTGATCGCGCCGCATGCAGGGCTGATGTACTCCGGTCCGGTTGCGGCGCACGCCTACCGACTGCTGCGCGAGCGCACGTTCGAGGTCGCGGTCCTCGTGGGACCGTCGCACTTCGTCGGGTTCAACGGTGTGGCCATTCAAGCGACGGGCGGATTCGAAACGCCGTTCGGCGTGGTCGATATCGACGACGTCTGCGCCGCGGAGTTGATGCGCGCGACGCCGATCGTGCGCGAGCATGAGGCGGCGCACGCGCGCGAGCACTCGCTCGAGATGCAGCTGCCGTTCGTGAAGCATCTCGCCCCGCGGACCAGGATCGTGCCGCTCGTGATGGGTTATCAGACTGCAGAGACCGCGCGATCGCTGGGCGACGCGCTGGGTGACGTGCTCTCGTCGCGAGACGCGCTGCTCGTCGCGAGCACCGACCTCTCGCACTACCACGATGCCGACACCGCGGCGACGCTCGACCGCGTCGTCATCGACTGCGTCGAGCGGTTCGATGCGGACGGGCTGCAGCGCGCGCTGAACCAGCAGCCGGACCACGCCTGCGGCGGCGGACCGACGGTCAGCGTCATGCGTGCGGCGAAGCTGCTCGGTGCAAGAGACGCGCGCGTCCTTCACTACGCCGATTCTGGCGACGTGTCTGGCGACAAGTCAGCCGTCGTCGGGTACATGGCTGCGGCACTGGGGAACTTTCAATCATGACGTCATCCGGCGATCGCGCGCAGCTTCTGCGGATCGCGCGCGAAGCGATTGCCGCGCACGTGCGATCGACACCGGCGGCCGTGCACAACGTCGAGGGTGCGCTGGCGCGGCCTGGCGGAGCGTTCGTCACGATTCACCGTCATGGCGATCTGCGCGGCTGCATCGGCCACATTCAGGCGTCCGAACCGATCGGCCGCGTCGTCGCACGCTGCGCGGTTGCCGCAGCCACCACGGATCCGCGGTTCCCGCCGATCTCCGCGGCAGAACTCGACGACATCGACCTCGAGATCTCGCTGCTCGGTCCGCTCGAGCCGATCGCCGGTCCCGGCGACATCGAGATCGGTCGTCACGGTCTGGTTGTCGAACAGGGATGGAACCGCGGATTGCTGCTGCCGCAGGTGGCGACGGAATGGAACTGGAACGCTGAGACATTCCTCGATCACACGTGTCAGAAAGCCGGTCTGCCGCGCGATGCATGGAGGAACGGCGCGAAGTTGTGGCGGTTCGAGGCGGAGGTTTTCGGAGAGGTCGAGAAAAAATAGTTTCACCCTCGGTGTCTCCCGGTGTCCTCCGTGGTAGAAAATCTCCGTCTCCGCATATGCGTCGAATCATCCTCAACATTCACCTGACGCTGGCTCTCGTTTCGGGCCTCTTCCTGCTCATCTTCGGCATCACCGGTTCGATCATGGCGTTCGAACCGGAACTCGATCACATGCTGCACGCACATGTGTCGTACGTCGTGCCCAGCGGGGAGCCGAAGTCGCTTGCGGAGTTAGGCACGGCGGCGGCGAAGGCGATCCCTGGACAACGCGTGACGGGCTTCCTGTTGTCCGTCTCGCCGGACTTGTCGTGGCAGGTGTTACTCGGTCGTCGCGGCGTGTTCGTCAATCAATACACCGGCGAGATTCTCGGCGAACGCAATCCGAATCCTGACTTCTTGAGTCGCATCCACCAGCTGCATCTCCGGCTGCTGATTCAGAACCGTTCGGACAGCGGGAAGACGATCATGACGTGGGCGGGTGCGTCGCTGTTGCTCCTGATTGTGACCGGGCTGTATTTGTGGTGGCCGGTGAAACGCGTCGCCATCGACGTCGCTGCCGCAGGACGACGGTTCTGGTTCGACGTGCACAACGCGGTCGGCGTCTTCTCGCTCGTGTTTCTCCTCGCGATCGCAATCACCGGCATCGTCATCGGATTCGATGACCGCATTCAGCCGCTGATCTACGCCGCGACGCATTCGCGGCCGGGGATGATGTACGCGCCGCCGCGGACGTTTGACGTGACGCCGTCAGGGTCGCCGATCGGTCCCGATCAGGCGCTGGCGGTCGCGCGCGCAAGCCTGCCGGACGCGACGCCGATCTCGATCAACGTGCCTGCGCCGACAGGCACCTACAACGTGTCGGCGCGCTATCCCGAAGACCGCACGCCGGGCGGCCGCAGCCGCATCGTGATCGATCAGTACGGCGGCGGCGTCCTGGCTGTCGAGGGATCGCGCGAAGCGCCGAGCGGCACGCGCCTGATCACATTGAACCGCGCGATCCACACCGGCGACGTGTTCGGCATGCCGAGCAAGATCGTGATGTCACTCGCGAGCCTCGCGGTCGTGGCACAGCTGGTTACGGGCATCGTGATGTGGCTCAAGAAACAGTGATCAGCCGGCGAAGCGCGTTGAGGTTCTTCCGGTCGAGCGGATCGACCTGAACGTTGGACGGCGAGCGGCCTTCCGTCTTCGGCGTTTCGAGCATCATCGGCAGATCGCGAAATCGCGGATCGTTGACGAGGCGGCGGAACGCGTTGAGGCCGACGAAGCCCTTGCCGATGTGTTCGTGACGATCGACGCGGCTGCCGAGCGGCCGCTTCGAGTCGTTCATGTGAAACGCTTTCAATCGATCGAGCCCGATCAGCCTCTCGAATTGCGCAAACGTCGATGCGTAGCCCTCCGGCGTCGTCAGGTCGTACCCGGCGGCGAGCAGATGACACGTGTCGAGGCAGACGCCGACCCGCTTGTGATCGTTCATCTTCGCGATGATCGACGCGAGCTGCTCGAACGTCGCGCCGAGCGCCGTCCCTTGTCCGGCCGTCTGCTCGAGCAGGATCATCGTCCGGCCTCGACGCCGGTCGCGCAGAAGGTCGAGCAGGCCTTCGGCGATCAGCTGAAGTCCATCGGCTTCGTTGCCGAGCGTGTAACAGCCGGGATGCAAGACGACGCCGAGCAGGCCGAGCGCTTCCGCACGATCGAGCTCGTCGCCCATCGCGTCCATCGACTGCCGGCGCAACGACCGGTTCGTCGACGCGAGGTTGATCAAGTAGCTGGCGTGCGACACGACCGGCCAGATGCCCGACGACTGCACGCGTGCGCGGAACTCGCGAATTTCTTCGGGCGGAATTGCCCGGCCTTTCCATTGGCTCGCGTTCTTCGCGAAAATCTGGAGCGACGCACACCGGTGCACGACCGCGCGCTCGACGGCGCGCGGCAGCCCGCCGGCGACCGACATGTGCGCGCCGAGGCGAGGCATCAGCGTGCGCCGAGCGAACTGTCCACGATGCGGCCGTTCGTGTCGAGATGGACGGTGACGGTAAACGGCCGGACGCGCTGTTCCATCGCGACGAATCCCGATGCGAAGCGCATGTCGTCGAAACGGACGGTCGTGGCGCCGTTCTTGTCCGTCACCGTCCGCGCGTCGGGAAACCGCGAAAATCCGAGAAAGACGTTTACGACCGGCGCAGCCGTCGCCTGGACCGTCGCGGGTGTCCAGATGTTCGGATAGCGCACCGATTGACGCCAGAACACTTCGCCTTCGGCCGCCGGCTCTCGAAACCGCGCATCGAGCACGTTGACGTCATGGATCTCGTAGCCGTTCGACATTTGCGCGATGATGCGCCAGTCGAAGGGAGACGTGAACGTCGGCATCGCGGCGATTTCGATGAGACATCGCCGAGTTCTGGGTTCGGAGCTTTCAGTTCGCAGTTTGGAGGTCTGTCTGGGCCAGACATCGAGCGCGGACGACGTATCAGGAGCATCCGCGCATTTCGCTGGTAGCGTCGGGCCGAAGAGCCGGGGCGCCAGCTCGATCGCCTGGTGATGCGCAAATGCGCGTACACCGTAGATCGCCGCCATCGCGACGAAGGCGATCGACGCGTATCGCTGTTTCGCATCCGCGGACCGATTGCCGAAGAGGAGTCCCGCGGCGAGCGCGATCAGCAGGTACACATCGACGATCGGCATCCAGTCGAAGGCGTACCAGTGCCAGTCGAACGGGCTCAGCACACGCGTGCCGTACGACGTCGGCAGATCCATCAACAGGTGGAACGCGACCATCATGATCGACATCGCCAGCAGCATCGGAAACGTGGCGGCCGGCCGGCGCGCGCCTCGGCCGCCAGCGCGCGCGTCCCACAGCCGCATCCCGTAGTGCGCGATCGCCGCGCTGAGCGCGCCGAGCAGGACGACGCCGATCGGTCCATGCGTGGGACCGCGATGCCAATGCAGGTAGTTCGTGCCGCCGCGAAGTGCGGTGACGATATCGATGTCAGGCGCGTTGGTGGCGAGGACGAGCGCTGCCGTGGTGCCGCGACCGGCACGGCCGAGCGACGTGCGTCCGACCGTGATCGCGAAGAGCGTGTGAGTAACGTTGTCCAATCAAATTAATATACCAACATGCGGAAACCGCTCGTCCTCGCGCTCGTCGCCGTCCTCGCGCTGACCGCCACGCCCTCGTACGCGTGGGGTACCGCGGCGCATCGCTACATCATGCGGCGCGCCATCGATCTGCTGCCGCCAGCGATCAAACCGTTCTTCGACGCCCACCGCGACGAGCTGATCCTGCGCGTCGTCGATCCCGATCTCTGGCGCACGGCCGGGTGGGAGGACGACAAGAACCATTTCGTCGACTTCGGCGTGAAAGAGTACGGCGCGTATCCGTTCGGCGCGTTGCCCCGCGAGTACGGAGCGGCGATCGAGAAGTTCGGCACCGCGACGATTCATGAGAACGGCACGTTGCCGTGGCGGTTCGCCGAGGAGTTCGGCAACCTGCGTCGCGCATTCGAAGCGGCTGGGCGGCGGGGCGAATTCAGCGGCGGCAACGTCGTCTATTTCAGTGCGATCGCCGCGCACTATATCCAGGACGCGACGCAGCCGCTGCATGCGACGTACGACTACGACGGCCGCGAACACGGACAAGACGGGTTGCACAGCCGGTTCGAGACGGCGTTGTTCGAGCGGTACGAACGCCAGTTGACGATCGTGCCGCCGTCCGTCAAACCGGTGACCAACGCGCGCGACCTCGCCTTCGACACGCTCCTCGACAGCTACAAGGACGTCGACCGCGTGCTGGCGGCTGATAAAGAAGCCGTCGCCGGAAAAGACGAATACGACGACGATTACTTCGACACGTTCTTCGCAAAGATGAAACCGATTCTCGAGCAGCGTCTCGCGACGGCGATTTCGAACACGGCAGGATTGATGGTCGGGGCGTGGGAAGCAGCAGGGAAGCCGGACGTGAATCAGAGCGGCGCACGTCGGAGGCCGCAAAAGGTCAAGAAGGGCGACGCTCGAAATATGCCTCCAGCGGCGCCAGCACCCCGAGGACGATAAGGGTAATCGCCGTCCCGACGCTCGCGATCGCGTATTCGCCCGCGCCGGCGGCGACGCCGACGGCGGCGTTCACCCAGATCGTGGCGGCCGTCGTCAGGCCATGCACGCTGCCGCCGCCGCGCATGATCGCGCCCGCGCCGAGAAATCCCACGCCGGTGACGATCGTCGACGCGAGTCGATCTTCGTTGTGACCGATGGCGCCGAGTTGCAGCGACATGACGGTGAACAGCGCCGACCCGAGTGCGATGAGGATGTTGGTGCGCAAGCCGGCCGGCTTACGCCTGAGCTCGCGCTCGATGCCGATCGCCGCGCCGAGCCCGGCGGCCAGCAGTAAACGAAGGACAACCTGCGTTAGTGGCATATCGCTTGCGGATCAAATTCGCCGAGGAGGCACCGCACCATGTTGTGGACGTTGATCGTTCTGCTGCTCATCTTGTGGGCGCTCGGCCTGGCGTTCAAAGTCGCCGCTGGCGCAATCCACATCCTGCTCGTCATCGCGCTCGTCCTGTTTATCGTCAACCTCGTGAGCGGACGCAGAACATCGGTTTAGCGTCTCCTTCAGGGATTTGAGGATGCTAGGATATCCTCAAATCCCTTGAAGCTTCAGGAGATCGCTGACCGGTTGGGGTGTGCCCTCGAGGGCGATCCGTCCATCGAGATCGTGCGCGTCGCCGGGCTTCAGCAGGCGGAACGCGGCGACCTGACCTTCGTTTCCAACCCCAAGTACCTCGAGCAACTGACATCGACGCGCGCATCGGCGGTCATCCTCGGCCGCGACGTGGCAGAGCCGGCGCCGACCGGCTGCGCCACGCTGCGATGTGGGAATCCGTATGCCGCGTTCGCTCGTGCGCTGAACCTGCTCGTCGGCACCACGCCACCCCCGCCAGGGATCGACCGGCTGAGCTCGGTCGCCGTCGACGCCACGGTCGCCAGCGATGCGTCCATCGGCCCGTTTGTGACCGTCGGTGCGCGCGCCACGATCGGGGCGCGCACGATCGTCCACCCGAACGTCGTCATCGGCGCCGGCGTGCGCATCGGCGACGATTGCATCATTCACTCGCAGTGCGCGATCCGCGATCGCGTGACGATCGGCCACCGCGTCATCCTGCAGAACGGCGTCGTCATCGGCAGCGACGGCTACGGCTTTGCGACCGACGATGACGGCACCCACGTCAAGATCCCGCAGGAAGCGAGCATCGTCATCGAAGACGATGTCGAGATCGGGTCGAATTCGACCGTCGACCGCCCGGCCGTCGGCGAGACGCGCATCGGCGCGGGAACGAAGATCGACAACCTCGTCCACATCGCGCACGGCGTCAAACTCGGAAAGCGCGTGCTGCTCGTCGCGCAGGTCGGGATCGCCGGCAGCACGGTCATCGAAGACGACGTGACGGTTGCGGGGCAAAGCGGCATCGCCGGTCATTTGCGCGTCGGGCGCGGCGCGAAAGTCGGCGCGAAGAGCGCGGTGCTGCAGTCGGTGGACGCGAACGGATTCGTGACCGGATCTCCCGCGATCGATCACAACGACTGGCGCCGGGCGTCGGTGGTCTATCGCCAGCTTCCCACACTCAAGAAACGCGTTGAAGAACTCGAGCAACGCATCGCCGAACTCGAGGAGAAGCTTGCGAAAACTTAGTATCGCCGTCGCGGTAATACTCGCGTCCGTCGTCCCCGCTGCCGCACAAATCCCACAGCCGACCGTGCTGCCCGCCGAAAAAGGCCCGGACTTCATGTCGCACTACGAGTTCTGGCTGTCGGCGGCGGCTCTCGCGATTGACAACCCGAAGTTTTCGTGGGACACGCACTTCGGCGGTGCGGTCGATATCGCGGACTACGTCGCCGGACGTGTCGGCATCCGTATCGACTACCAGGCGATCCTGGGCGATGAACTGCGGGCGTTCGATCCGAATCAAGGCAACTACACGCTCGAAGCCAACTCGTCGATGCGGATCGGCACGAACACGGAAGTCGTCGGGATTTTTCATCACGTGTCGCGGCACCTCAGCGATCGTGCGAAGACGGAACCGATTGCGTGGAATGTCGCCGGCGTGCGGATTCTGCAGCGCGTATCGGTGGCCGGCACGACCATTGACGCCGATCTCGAAGGTGGCTCCGTTGTCCAGCATTCCACCGTCGATTACTCGTGGACGGGCCAGCTCGACCTCTTGATCACGCGGCCCATCACACCGCGCGTGAGCGCGTTCGTGAAGGGATCGGGCCAGCTGATTGGCGTGGACGAGACGGTGAATCATCGCAGCACGCTGACGGGCGGCTTGGGCGAGGCGGGCGTTCGCATCAACGGCCGCGGCGGCGCGGTCGAGTTGTTTGCCGGATTCGAACGCCGAATCGACGCGTATCCGACCCTCCTCGACTCCGAGCGGTGGGTGCTCGCCGGGTTCCGCTTACTCAGTAGATAATCAGGCGATGACAGTACGGTCTCTGGTTCTGATCGCGGTGGCCGCCGCCACGGTGACGCTGACGGCTGCCGTCCGTCCGAACAAACTCCAGTACCAGATGATGACGCTGCCGAACGGCCTGACGGTGGTGTTCGAAGAGGATCACTCGACGCCGATCGTCCATCTGCAGCTCTGGTATCACGTCGGATCGAAAAACGAGAAGCCGGGACGTACGGGGTTCGCGCATCTGTTCGAACATCTGATGTTCAAGGGCTCGCGCAACGTGCAGCCGGAAGCGCACACGTCGATGATTGCGTCCGTGGGCGGACAGAGCAACGCATACACGACCGACGACGAGACCGTGTTTTGGGAGACGGTGCCGCAGCAGTACCTGCCGATGATCCTCTGGATGGAATCGGATCGCATGGCGACGCTGCGCGTCGACAAGGACACGTTTACCGGCGAGCGCGAAGTCGTCAAGGAAGAACGCCGGATGCGCGTCGATAATCAGCCGTACGGACGGTTGAACGAAATCATCTACGACCAGGCGTTCACGACGCATCCGTACAAACATCCGACGATCGGCAGCATGGCCGACCTCGAAGCGGCGAGCATCGAGGACGTGCAGGACTTCTATCACACGTATTACGTGCCCGCGAACGCGACGCTCGTCCTCGTCGGCGACTTCGAGACGGCGCAGGCGCTGCAGCTCGTGAATCAGTACATGGGCAAGGTGCCGAAAGCGGCGAAGCCGGTGCCGCGCGACATCCCGCAGGAACCGCCGCAGACGCAGGAAAAACGCGCCACGGTGCATGTCCCGGTGCCGCTGCCGGCCGTCGTGGTCGCGTATCACATCACGCGTGACGGCAATCCGGACTCGTACCCGCTGCACATTGCCGGCAAAGTGTTGTCGGATGGCGAGAGCTCGCGCATCTATCGACGGCTCGTGTACGACAAGCAGATGGCGGCCGCGGCGTTCGGCACGGCGAATTTGATCGAGGACCCGAACCTGTTCTACGCCGTGGCGATCGTGCAGCCGCCGCACACCACCGACGAAGTCGCGAGCGCGCTCATCGGCGAGATCGAGAAGCTGAAGACCGAACCGATCAGCGAGCACGAGCTGCAGAAGACGAAGAACCAGTTCGCGCGCGATTACATCCTCGGCCGCGAGTCGAACCAGCAGAAAGCGCTGCAGCTCGCGCACGCCGTCGTCATCCACAACGACATCAAGACCGCTGATGGCGAGTTCGACATTTTCCAGAACGTTACGGCGGCCGACGTCCAACGCGTGGCGAAAACGTACTTCCGCCCCGAGAATCGCCTCGTGCTGACGCTCGTGCCGTCCGCCAAAGCAGGTGCGCAGTGATTGACCGTGTAGCGCAGGCCTCTGGGCTTCCTGCAGCCCTAAAGGGCTGCGCTACGTGCGCTCTCGTGCTGTTGGCGTCGACCGCGTCCGGCCAGCAGCTCGAATGGCCGCGGGAAACGCCGCCGCGTCCGCTCGCCGTTCACGACGTCAAGTTCCCGCCGTACGAGCTGCAAACGCTCCCGAACGGACTGCAAGTGGTCGCGGTGCTGCATCACGAGCAGCCGTCGGTGACCATGCGGTTGCTGGTGCGCGTGGGGACGGCATCCGATCCGAAGGGGAAACTGGGGCTGGCGCGCATGGCGGCGTCGCTGCTCGACCAGGGCACGAGCGGTTCGAATCCGAAGACGGCCGAAGAAATCAACGACGCGATCGACTTCATGGGCGCCGAGATGAGCGCCGGCGCCGGCAGCGATCTCACCTTCGTCAACATGATCGTGATGAAGGACAGTTTCGAGAGCGGCATGCGGATGCTGTCGGACATGGCGCGGCACCCGTCGTTCGCCTCCGCGGAACTCGATCGACAGCGGCAGCAGACGTTGTCGGGACTGCAGGTCAACATGCAGGACCCCGAGTGGGTCGCCAACTCGGTGTTCGACCGGCTGGTCTACGGGTTCCATCCGTACGGGATGCCCGAGACGGGGACGCCCGACACATTGCCGGCCATCTCGCGGCAGGATCTCGTCGCGTTCCACGACAAGTACTTCGCGCCGAACAACGCGATCCTGGCCGTGGTCGGCGACGTGACGGCCGAAGAAGCCTTCGCGACGGCGAAGAAAGTGTTCGGCGACTGGCCGCACAAAGACATCGCGGTCGACAAATTCATCGACCCTCCCGATCCCACGCGGCGCGTCGTCGTCGTGGACAAGCCGGAGGCGGTGCAAACCGAAGTACGTGTCGGCCATCTCGGCGTGGCGCGCACGAACCCGGATTACATGGCGCTCAACCTTGCCATCCGCATCCTGGGCGGGGAGGGCAGCAACCGTCTTCATCAGGTGCTGCGCACGCAACGGAGCCTGACCTACGGCGCGCAGGCGCAGTTCGACACGCTGAAAGACAGCGGCGACTTCGAGGCGGAAACGAACACGCGATCCGAAGCGACGGGCGAAGTGCTGCGTTTGATCGTCGACGAGTTCTGGCGACTGCAACGCGAACGCGTCAGCGAGATCGAGTTGATGGATGCGAAGGCGTATCTGACCGGCAGCTTCCCGCTGACGATCGAAACGCCGAACGCGATCGCGCTCCAGGTGATCAACGTGCTGTTTTACGGCCTGCCGATGGAACAGCTGCAGACGTTTCGCGAGCGCGTCAACGCGGTCACGGTGGACGACATCCAGCGCGTGGCGCAGAAGTACCTGCGGCCCGACCGGCTGTCGATTGTGCTCGTCGGGAACGCCGCGGCGTTCAGCTCGCAGTTGCGCGGGATCGGCTTCGGCAACTTCGAGACGATCGAACTCGGGGATCTCGATCTCACGTCGGCCAACTTCAAACGAACGCGCGCGGTCGCGCACGCGTTCAGGCCGGCCGTCAGGCTGGCGAGGTATCAGCCGCCCTCGGCCGAGGGTTCTCGCGCCACGGCGCTGCTCGATCAAGCGATTGCCGGCAAAGGCGGCCTCGAGAAGCTGCGATCGATCAAAACGATTGTCGCGAAGCAGACGCTGACGAGCGGCGAACCGGACAATCCGGTGACGACCGATTCGACGAACTACATCGAGTACCCCGATCGGTTCCGCATCGAGTTGCAGACACCGCAGGGATCGATCGTGCAGGGATACGACGGCAGGGAAGCATGGATGCGCGACCCGCGCGGGGTGCACGACGCGCCAGACACGTTGGCGCGTGATGCGCGGCTGAGTCTCCGGCGCGATACCATCTCGTTGCTGCTCGCGGCGAAGAGCGGCTCGGTGTCGGTTCGCGCGCTGCCGGACGTACGCGATGCCTCCGGCGCCGTGACCCACACGCTCGAATTCTCGGCGACCGATCTCAATCCGATCGTCCTGTACATCGAACCGACGTCGGGCCTGATCACGAAGCA
>Ga0070741_10011923_pt1 | contig 15881 bp, 17 predicted proteins | sample Coa_R1_4_FD_66440 | JGI IMG/M metagenome (GOLD analysis project Ga0070741, IMG submission 66440) | Surface soil microbial communities from Centralia Pennsylvania, which are recovering from an underground coalmine fire - Coalmine... | ecosystem: Environmental > Terrestrial > Soil > Unclassified ...
CTGGCCCTTCTTCCTGGTGGACGCGGTCTACCGCGCGCGCCGGACGCGGCCGCTCCTGGTCACCGGCCCGCAGGGAACGAAGGAATGCCTCCAGGCGCTCTGGGCCGCGTGCTACGCGACCGCCGCCGGGCGGCCGCTGCCGTTTCCGCTCGAGGCGAGGGAGCTCGCGCCGGGCGATCGCCTCGAGCTCCTCGGGCGGCAGGTGCAGGTCTTCCGGGCGCAGCACATGACGCCGCCCTGGACGGCCCTCTCGCTGCGCATCGGCGGCCTCGCCTTCACCGGCGACACCGGCTCCATCCCGGAGGGACTGTGCGACGGGGCGGACCTGCTCTGCGCCGAGTGCACCGTTCCGGGCGAGAGCACCGACGCACACCTCGGGTGGGAGACGCTGCGGCGGAGCTTGCCCGACGTCCCGCGCATCCTCCTTGCGCATCTCGGCAGCGAGGCGCGCGCCGCGATCGCCCCGCCGCCCGGTGTGCAGGTGTGCGACGACTTCGACGCCGTCGAGCTATAAGGCGCCCATGGATCGATCCGAGCAGCTCCGCCGATTCATCGCCGCCTCTCCCGACGAGGCGTTCCCCCGGTATGCGCTGGCGCTCGAGCTGAAGGGCAAGGGAGACGCGCAGGCCGCGGCGGCGGAGCTCGAGGAGCTCTTGCGGCGCAAGCCCGACTACCTCGCGGCGTACCTGCAGCTGGGCATGCTCCTGCAATCGCTCGATCGGGCCGCGGAGGCCCGCGAGGCACTGGTGCGCGGGCAGGAGGTCGCCCGCCGGCAGGGGAACACCCACACCCTGTCGGAGCTGACGCAGGCCCTGGAGACGCTCCCCCGGTAGGTGCAGGTAAGCCCGCGCGGTTCCTTGACTGTTCACTGGGGCCCGCGCAGGATCGAAATCGCGATGAAAGCCACCAAGGTCCTCGTCGTCGACGATTCCAAGCTGCTGCATCGGATGTTCGAGATGATGCTGCGCGGCTTCCCGCTCGTGCACGCGTTCGACGGCCGGGAGGCGCTCGATCGCCTCGCCGAGCACAAGGACGTCGAGCTGATCCTCCTCGACATCAACATGCCGAGGATGAACGGCCTCGAGTTCCTCACCGCGGTGAAGGCGCATCCCGAGTTCGCGCGGATCCCGGTGGTGATCATCACCACCGAGGGGACCGAGGACGACACCGAGCGCGGGATGCAGGCGGGCGCCGCCGCCTACGTGAAGAAGCCGTTCCGCAACGAGGAGCTGCTCTCGGTGATCAGCCGCCTGACGGCGAGCCCCGCTGCTTGAATTCGCGCATGGCCCCTCCCGAGCAGCTCCCGTCTCGGATCGGGTCCGCGCTCGATGAGCTGCGGGCGGCGCTGACCCGCGCTGCCGAGCTCACGCGCGAGCTGGAAGGACGGCCGGAGAGCGCCGCGGATCTGAAATCCAGGCTGGCCGACGTCGAATCGGACCGGCAGGAGCTGTCGGCGAAGCTCGCCGAGTACGAGCACCAGGTGGGCCGGCTGATGAACCTCTACGTCGCCACCTACCAGCTCCACGCCACCCTGGATCCCGGCGAGGTGCAGGCGACCATCGCCGAGATCGCGGTCAACCTCCTCGGCGCGGAGCGCTTCGTCCTCCTCTTCCGGAAGGGCGGCAAGAACGAGGGCGAAGGCGATTGCGAGATCGCCTTCTCCGAGGGCATGGAGGAAAATGCTTCCGGGGCGTACCACGACGGCATCTACACCGGCGGGGATCCCGCGGTCGACGCCACGCTGGCCGACGGCATCCTGCGCATCGGGCCGCTCGAAGGCTCCGAGGCGATGGCGTGCGTCCCGCTCACCGTGCAGGGCACGACGGTGGGAGCGCTGGTGATCCTCAAGCTCTTCGATCACAAGGCGCTGCTGCGCCCCGAGGATCGCGATCTGCTCGACCTGATCGCCGCCCATGCCGCCTCCGCGCTGTTCGCGGCGCGCGTCTACTCCAACACCGACCGCAAGCTGAAGACCCTGGAGAGCCTGGTCGCGCTGGTGCGCAGGCAATAGAGGGATGAGCCTCTCCGGCAACCTCGAGGACGTGTCGGTCGCGGACGCCGTCCAGTTCATCCACCTCGGCGCGCGAACCGGCACGCTCACGCTCACCAACGGAGAGCTGACGGGCGGGATCGGCTTCCACCAGGGCCGGATCGTCAACGCCTGGGCTCCCGGGGCCAAGCGCCTGGGCGAGCTGCTGGTGGACAGCGGCGCGATCGATCCGTCCGTGCTCGAAGAGGCGCTGCGCATCCAGGGATCGGAGCATCCGCGGCGCTCGCTGGGACACATCCTCGTCTCCATGGGAGCGATCGACGCCGACGCGATCTACCGGACCGTCGAGCAGCAGATCGAGCACATCGTCTACGACCTGGTGATGTGGAACAAGGGCACGTTCCAGTTCGCCCTCGACGATCTCAAGCCCATCGACGACATCGCGGTGGTGCCGGGCGACGTCATCCGGCACCTGAACCTCGACACCCAGATGGTGCTGCTCGACGCGGTACGGGTCTTCGACGAGCGCAACCGGAACCTCCAGGCGGCTGCGGGAGTGGCGGAGCCCGTCCCGTCCGAACCGTCGAAGCCGCCGGCCTCCGGACCGCCGCCCGCGCACGGGCTTGCCGCGGCCGGCGACCCGCTGCGGCCGCGGCTGCAGGTCGTCTCCTCGGACCGGCAGATCTCGGCCACCCTGATGCAGGCGCTGCCGGACATGACCGTGGCCCGCGTCGAGCTGCGCGACGCGGGGACGCCGCCTCCAGGGGAACCGCCGCCGCTGGTGCTGCTCGACCTGCGCAAGAACGCCGTCGCGCTGGACGCGGTCTCCGCGCTCCGGCGCGCCCGCCCGCGCGCGTCGCTGGTGGCCCTGGTCGACCGCGACGCGCCGGTGGCGCAGGTGTACCAGTCGGGGGCGCTGGCGGTGATCCCCGCCGACTTGCAGCTCGCCATCGCCTGCTTCCGGTCCGTCGCGCAGAACCGGCGCGATCTGATGACGGGAGGCGCGCGCGGCGATCGGATCACCGCGAACTTCGCCAAGCTCCGGCGCATCGTCGGAGACCTGCGCAGCGGGCTGATCTCCACCACCATCTCGCTCAGCCTGATGAACATCATCAGCGAGTCGGTCGAGCGCGCGGTCCTCTTCCTGGTGGGGCGCGACGGGCTGACTGTTCTCGGCGCGTTCGGCAACAGCCCCGGAGGCCAGCCGCTGGCGCAGCTCACCCGCGGGGTGAGGATCGCGCTCACCACCAAGAACGCGCTCACCGACAGCCTCGCCGACGGCCAGGTGCACGCGATGCCCTTCGGGGAAGCGCAGCTGCCGGAAGGCTTCGCCTCGCTGATCGGGAAGCCGCGCTCGGCAGAATGCGCCATCTTTCCGGTCACCGGCGGGCAGCGGGTGATCGCGCTCGTCTACGCGGACAACGGGCCCTCCAACCGCGCGATCGAGGAGCTGGACATCCTCGAGCTGGCGGCCGCGCAGGCCGGCCTGGCCTTCGAAAACGAGCTGCTGCGGCGCCAGGCGGCGCACGCGCACTGAGGTGAACTTGGGAACCCTGGAGATCGAGAAAGCGTTCCGATCCGGAGCCAGCGACGCGGAGATCGTCGCGGCGCTGCAGGAGGCCCAGCCGGCGCTGCGCGAGCGCGCCATCGCCCTGGCGGCGCGGCACGTGGCGCCGGAGACGCTCGGCCGGTTCGTCGGCGACGACGAGAATGCGGTGCTGCGCAATGCCGCGCTCTCCGCGCTCGAGCGGCAGGGACCCTATGCGGTGCCGCACCTCGTCGTCCTCTCGCGGGGCGAGAACGCCGAAGTGGCCATGTTCGCGGTGCAGATCCTCTCGCGGATCAAGGATCCGGGATCGGCGCAGGCGCTTTTGCCGCTCCTCGAGCATTCCGATTCGAACATCTCGCAGGCGGCGATCGAGGCGCTCGGCGCGCTCCGTGCCCGCGACGCCGTCCCCGGTTTGATCCGGCTGCTCAACGCCGATCTCTGGCTGCAGTTCGCGGCGGTGGCGGCGCTGGGAGAGATCGGCGACCCGCGCGCGGTGGAGCCGCTGCTGGACACCGTCGCCAACGACATGCTCGCCGAGCCGTCGGTCGATGCGCTCGGGCGCATCGCCGCGCCGGAGTCGCTGCCGCGCCTGCTCTCGCTGCTCGCCGACCAGGACCGGCTGCCGCTGCGCGACGGGCTGCTCAAGGCCTGCGCCGCCATCCTCGAGTCCCACCTGGCGCCGCCCTCGGTCTTCACCCGGTTCCGGCGCAAGCTCGACGAGGAGCGCCGGGAGCCGGGGCTGATCGACTACCTGGGCGCGCTCCTCGCGTCCGGAGAGGTGGCGCTCGCGCGGGCGGCGGCGTCGGTGGCGCTGGCCGCGCAACTGGAGAAGCTCTATCCGGCGGTGGTGCAGCGGGCGCTTTCACCCGACGCGGAGGAGGCGCGCTGGACGGCGGCCCTCTGCCGCAAGCACGAGCGCGCCATCCGCGAGGCGCTGGATCATCTGATGAACGACGCCGACGCCCGGGTCCGGCGCGGCGCGCTGATGTGCGCGCCCGCGGATCCCGGAACGGTGGCGCTCCTGGTCCCCCGGCTCCAGGACGTGAACGCCACCGTCCGCGCCGCGGCGTGCCAGGCGCTGGGGCGGTGCCGGCACGTCGCGGCGATCCCGGCGCTGATCGTGCACTTCGCCAAGGGCGCGCCTCCGGAGAGCGCGGCGGCGGCCGAGGCGCTCGGGAGCATGCCCGGGCAGAGCCTGATCGCGCTCGCGCCTTGCCTGGAGGATCCACAGCGCGTGCTCGGTGCGCTGGAGATCCTGGAGACCGCGCGCAGCCCGCTCTTCCCCGACAAGGTCGTCGAATTGCTCGACGCTCCCTCCGCGCCGGTGCGCAGGGCCGCCTTGCGCGCTCTCGTCCACCACGACGAAGTGGACGCCGAGGAGCATCTGGTCCGCAAGCTCGAGGACCACGACGAGTCGGTCCGCATCGAAGCGATCGAGCTGCTGGTCCGGAACGGCTCCACCCGCGCGGTTCCGGCCCTCTCCGGCCTGCTCGGGGTCTCGGACGAGCTGCGCTACCACGCGATCCGCGCGCTCGGCCGGTTGCGCGCCGAAAGCTCGGCGCCCGAGCTGGAGCGTCTCTTTCCCCAGGCCACGGGCCACGAGAGGCTGGAGATCGTGGCCGCCCTGATCCGCATCGGCGCTCCGGGGCTGCTCTCGTTCCTCAAGGCCCGGCTCGGGGACGCGGAGCCCGAGGTGCGGCGGGTGGCCGCGGACGGCGTCGCGAGAGTCGCCGGACACGCGGAGCTGCCGCTGCTCGTGCAGCTCGCGCAGGATCCCGACTGGAGCATTCGCAACCATGCGGGGTGGGGCCTCGGGCGGCTCGGTATCCCGCAGGCGCGGGATGCCCTTCTGGCGCTGGTCCGCGATACGGAGCCGGTCGTGGCCCGCACCGCGCGCGCCGCGCTGGCGAAGCTTCCGGGCTCCTGACCGATTTGCTTTTTCGCGCGCGCGTGGTGACCGTCAACGGATGTACAGCGCGATCGCATCCGCCGCCGTGCTGTCGCTTGCCAGCCTGCTGATGCCGGCGCGGGTCACTTCGCCGCTCGGCCGGGCGCCGAAACCGCAGCCACCCGCCCTGGTCGCACCGAAGATGTGGCAGGACCGGACCGGCCAGTTCGCGCTGGAACGTCCGGCCCAGGAGCGGTGGATGTTCCGCAGTGGCGTGCGCGGGCCCGACGGCGAGCCGGTGCCGCTTCTGGCCATGTCGCAGGAGACGGGCGCGCAGCTCGTGGTCCAGAGCGCCGAGGGGATCAACGATCTGCGTCTCCTCGCCCGGATGCTGATGGAGAACCTCGCCACCGAATCGCGGGTCCACGTCGAGGACATCGAGCGCGTGCTCGCCCGCGGCGGCGAAGCGTACGGCTTTTCCTTCACCGTGGCCGACGAGGTGCGGGGCCGGGTCGCCGTGGTCCGGGCCGGCGACCACGTGGCGCTCGCGATCGCGAGCTGGCCGCTGGGCGCGCCGCCGGAGGTCGTCGACGACGTCGATGCGATGATCGGATCGCTGGGGCCGGTGCCGGGGGCCCTTCCTCCGGGCGTGTTCTGAGCCGCAGGGCGGCGCGCGAGAGCTGATCGTACAGCGGAACCAGGTCGCGGGGCAGGGCGCGGCGGTGCGCCGCGACGGTCGCCAAATCGCCGCGGGCGGCGGGGCCGGTGATCACGGAGTGCGGAGGGTCGCGCCGCAGCTTCTCCAGGGCGCGCAGCGACAGGGGCAACAGCGCCGCGCGCGCGTCGGGCTCGGGCAGCCCGGTCGCCTCGCGAAAGGCGCGCACCGCTTCCGAGAACAACGCCACCTGGGCGCCCGCCGCGAGCACCGCGGCGGCATGGTAGAGGGCGCGCGAGCCGTCGGTCCGCAGCGGCGTCATCCCCAGCCGGCGGCAGAGCTCCTCGAGATCGGCGACGGCGCTCTCGTCCGAGCCGGCGATCCCGGCCGCGAACCCGCGAAAGCCGAGGCCGTCGCCGCGGGTGAACGGCCGCAGCGGGTGGAGCGACCCCGTCCGCGCGCCCTTGCGCCGCGCCGACGCCAGCGGCTTGAGCCCGAGCGCGCCGGCGAGGTGCGCCACCAGCTGCGCGGGCCCGACCTCGAGTCGTTTACAGACGTGCGCGATCGCGGGATCCGAGACTGCCACCAGCACCAGGTCCACGTCGTGGAGCGGCGGGGGCTCGAGGCCGCTGCGCCGGTTCCAGGAGGCGAGCACCCGGACTCCGGCGGGCGGCAGCGCCGCCAGCAGCGCCTCGGCCACCGCGCCGCCGCCCAGCACTGCCGCGGTGCGGATCATGCGCGCCGGAACTCCACGCCGCCGTCGCGGGGACAGACGAGCAGGGTGTCGCCGCTCTGCACCCGGCCGGCGAGGATCTCGTCGGCGAGGGGCGACTCCACGAGCCGCTGGATCGCCTGGCGCATCGGCCGCGCCCCGAGCGCGGTCTGGTAGCCCCCGGCGGCGATCAGGTGATCGACGAGTCCCGGACCGGGACGGAAGGCGATGCGCCGCTCCTCGAAGAGCCTTTGCGAGCTCGCCGTGAGCAGCAGGGCGGCGATCTGCGCGACCTCCGCGGGGGTCAGCGGAGCGAACACCAGCTTCTCGTCGAGCCGGCCCCACAGCTCCGGAGGGAAGGCGGCGCGTGCCTGCGCCAGCGCGGCCACGGTCCGCGGGGACTCGGCTGCGGCGGGCGGCTGCGTGAGGTCCTCGGAGGGATCGACCTGCCGGGCGAAGCCGAGCGGCCGCGCCTCGCTGGCGAAGGCGCCAGCGCCGAGATTGCTGGTGAGGATCACCACCGCGGCGCTGAAATCGATGCGGCGCCCGCGGCCGTCGGTGAGCTGACCTTCCTCGAGGACCTGGAGGAGCAACTGGAGCACGGCGAGGTGGGCCTTCTCCGATTCGTCGAGCAGGACCACGCACGCGGGCCGGCGGCGCACGGCCTCGGTGAGCTGGCCGCCCTCTCCGTAGCCGACGTATCCGGGCGGCGCGCCCACCAGCCGCGCCGCGGTGTGCGGCTCCGCGTACTCGGAGAGATCGATGCGGACCAGCGCGCCGTCGAACAGCTCGGCTGCCAGCGCGCGCGCCAGCTCCGTCTTGCCGACGCCCGACGGGCCGCAGAAGAAGAGCGACGCCAGCGGACGCTGGGCGGAGAAGCCGGCGTAGTTGCGGCGCACCGCCCGCGCGACGGTGGCGATGTTCCGCTCGTGGCCGACGATGCGCCCGGCGAGGCGCTTCTCCAGGCTGAGGAAGCGCTCGCCGTCGGGCTGGAGCAGGCGCTCCTCGGGCAGCCCCGCCATCCGGGCCACGGCGCGGGCGACGTCCTCGCGGGACACCTCGGTGCGCCCTTCCCGGCGGGCGCGGGAGCCGGCCAGGTCGATGGCGGCGAACGCCTTGTCGGGGAGGAAGCGCTCGCGCACGTACCGGGCGCTCAGCTGCGCCGCCGCGTCCAGCGCGTCGGGCAAAAAGCGCACTTGATGATGCTGCTCGTACTGCGGCGCGGCGCCAAGGAGGATGCGCGCCGCGTCGGCGGGCGACGGCTCGCAGACCAGCACCGGCACGAACCGCCGCTCCAGCGCCGGGTCGCTCTGGATGTGCTTGCGGAATTCGTCGTGGGTGGTGGCTCCCACGCAGGGGAATTCGCCGCGCGCCAGGGCCGCTTTCAGCTCGTTGGCGGCATCCTGCGGCCCTTCGCCCGCGGCGCCCGCCCCGATCAGGAGGTGGACCTCGTCGATGAAGACCACCACCCGGCCCGCGGCGCGCCGCACCTCGTCCTTGACCCCGATCAGCCGCTCGCTGAAGGCGCCGCGCAGCTGCGTCCCGGCGACCAGACCCGGGACGTCGAGCTCGAGCAGGATCCGGTCGCCTTCCAGCATCCGGCCCGCAAGGCCCTCGACGATCGCCGTCTTTCCCACGCCCGGCTCCCCCACCAGGACCGGGTTGTTGGCGCGCCGCTTCCCGAGGATGTCGAGGACCTCTTCCGTCTCGCGCTCCCGGCCGAGAGCGGGGTCCAGCTTTCCCTCCGCGGCGAGCGCGGTCAGGTTGCGGGCCAGCGTCGAGAGCCACGGGTATTCGCGCGGATCGAGGTCCCACGCGCCCAAGGCGCGCCTCGGGGCCGGCTCGTCCATCACCCTGAGCTCAGGCTCCGGATCCGGCGGTAGCGTGGCGACCCGCGCGGGCGCTGCCGACGGAGCGGCTCGCGTCACCACGGCCGCGCGGGGTGTCGTTGCCGCCACCGCGAACTGCCGCCGCCGTGGGATTGCGCCGGTCAGATATCCCAGCGCCGTGGTGCGGAGCGAGGCGACCGGCGCAGCGGTCTTCTCCAGGAGCTGCGCGGCGACGCTTCGCGAAAGGCGGGTGAGCGCGACCAGCAGATGAAGCCCGCCGGCGCGAGGGTTCCCGCAGTCGACGGCGAGCTGCTGCGCCCGCTCGAGCGCTTCGTCGAATGACGCCGCCGGTTCAGGCGGCGCCGAGCCGCCGGCAGCGAGCTCCTCGAGCACCTTGTCCTCGTCGCAGCCCCGCTCCCGGAGGAGCGCGTCGGCGGGTCCCGGCACCGTCAACGTCGCCAGCAGCAGGTGGTGCGTCCCCGGCGGCTGTCCGACGTTCTTCGCGATGTCCCGGGCTTCGGCGGCGATCTGCGAAAGCTCTGCGTCGCTGGGCATTCCGCGCGCATCCTCGCTTACAGCGATCTTCTCACGCAAGCGGCAATGCATCGTCCGGCGCGGCATCCAGCCGCTGCACGAGCTCTGTCGCCGCCGCGAAGAGGTCGCCGTCCCGGCGCAAGCCCCTTCGCGCCGCTGCTCGACCTCGCCTCGCGCAACCGAATCGCCTACGCGCCCGGGCGGCGCGGCAGCGGATCAGGCGCGGCGAAGCCGACCAGCAGCTCGCCAGCGAGGGCGGGCCGCGGGGCCTTGCGAAGCACGTCGTTGCGCTGGCGCGCGTGCGGACGGCGGAGATCGAGCCGGGAACGAACGATCCCCCTGCCCGTGCGGTGCACGAACGTCACTGCGCTGCCGCGGACCTGGTCGACGATCCCCACGTGCGACAGCCCGCGCCGGTAGGTATCGCGGAAGAACACCAGGTCCCCGGGTTCCGGACGGCGCCGCAGCGCGCGGCGCGCCGTCGCAAGCCGGTGCAGGTGGCTGACGCCGTTCTCGCCCGCCCTGGGCGGCAACGCGGTCAGGTTGACCCCTTCGCGGCCGTAGATCTCACGGACGAAACCGGAGCAATCGTCCCTCGCCGTCCGCGAGAGCTGGCGGACCGAGCGGAGCCCTGCAGCGGCCTCGGCGCGATCCGCGAGCCGCGAGCCCAGCAGCGAGGCGAGCAGGAGGAACAGCATGCGGGCGGGAAGGTGCTCACCCGCCTTGCACCGTGGAATCCCCGGCGGCTCGCCCGGAGGACGTCCGGGCAAGCGAGCGACTACTTGCGCACCACCTTGCCCTTGGAGTCGAGCTTGTAGCCCGCGGGCAGCGCGGCCTCGACTTTGGGGGTGTAGCCCTTCACGTCCCAACCCGAGTCCGCGAGCAGCCCCGCCAGCGCCTCCCGGACACGGGCATTGCTGCTCTCGTGCGCCTTGAGGAAATGCTGGATGAGGGGTTCGCGGCCGATCGGATCCTGCTGCCTGGTGATCACCTCCGCCGCGGCGATCTGGACCTCGTCGTCCATGTCTTCGAGGAAAGGCAGCACCGCAGGCGCGATGTCGGGCGACTTGTGGTCCGCGAGCGCGTGCAGGAGGAGCACCTTCTTCTCCGGCACCCGGCTGTACTCCCCGCCGACCTTCCGGGCCACCTCGACCAGGAACTTCACCACCTCTGGCTCGGGAAGGAGCCCGTCGAGCGCGCGCAGAGGCCAGGAGATCTCGTCCCTGCCGGAGATGAACCGCTTGACCGGACCGAGGGCGACCTCCCCGGCCTGCGTGATCAGCGCCAGCACGCGCGCTTTCTCGTCATCGTCGGTGATCCCGGGATCGATCCGGAACGTGTACCGGGTGAGGAGCGCCTCGATCGCCGCCTCGGTCTTCAGTCCGCCCAGCTCCTCGATGGCGCCCTGCCGGTTCTCTTTCGGCCCGAATTTCTCGGAAGCCTTCTTCTGCAGGCGGCGCACCTTCGCTTCCGGTCCGCCCATCCCCAGCATGTCGAGCAATCCCATGGCGCCCTTCTACAGCACGACGTTCCTGCGCACGTCGAATTTGTAGAGCTTCTGCAGGGTGGCGGCCGCCTCGCGCGCCTGCGGCGAGTCCTCGGGAAGCACGATCTGCAGGACGACGAACAGGTCGCCGCGCGGCGCTCCCGTGGCTCCGCCCTTCAACGCCGGCAAGCCGCGGCCGCGCAGGCGGAGCTTGCGCCCGCTCTGCGAGCCGGGAGGAATCTTCAGCTTCACCTGACCTTCGAAGGTGGGCGCCGTCACCTCGGCTCCTGCCAGCGCCTCCTGCGGAGTGATCGGCAGATCCATCGACAGGTCCCGCCCCTGGACCCGGACGGCCGGATGCTCCCGGACGGTGATGCGCAGGTAGAGGTCGCCGGGCTCGCCCCCGCGGCGGCCGGGACCACCCTGGCCGGGCAGCCGCACGCGCGAGCCCGTCTCCACGCCGGGAGGGATGCGGACCTTGAGACGCGAGGTCCCGGACGGCCCGCTCTCCCGGGCGATCGAGATCTCGCGCTCGGCACCGAGGACCGCGTCGCGCAGATCGACCTCCAGCTCCGCCTCCACGTCATCGCCGGGAACCGGCTCCACGACGCCGCGGCGCGACCGGGTGGCCTGGCGGCGCCCGAACAGGTCCTCGAACATCGCCCCGAGGTCCTCGGGATCGAAGCCGGCGCCGCCGCCCTGGAAGTTCTCGAACCCGCGGAAGCCCCCGCCGCCGAACCCTCCCGCCTGCGCCTGGCGCTGGAACTCGCGAGCCTTCTGCTCGTCGAAGCCGGGCCGGGTGGAGATCTCGCCGAACTCGTCGTAGAGCGAGCGCCGCTTCGGGTCGCCGAGGATCTCGAACGCGGAGGAGACCTCCTTGAACCGCTCCTCCGCCTTCTTGTCGCCCGGATTCATGTCCGGGTGGAGCTTCTTCGCCAGCTTCCGGTAGGCCTTCTTGATCTCGTCGGCCGACGCCGTCTTCGCCACGCCGAGGACGGAATACGGGTCTTTCATCACGGGGCGACCGTAACCACACGCGCGGGGGTGGTCAAATGGGACCCCTGTCCGGGGTCCGGACATGCGGTCCGGCGAATTGACGCGGCGGCTCCGGCATCTGTTACCATCCCGCCGTGAGAGCGATCCCCCTCATGCTGGCCGTCTGCAGCCTGCCCGTCCTCGCGGCGGACCGCCAGCTGCTCGACGAGGTGGTGGCGGTGGTCGAGGCGCACTCGATCACGCTCTCCGAAGTGACCGCGGAAACGCGCGTGCGGCTGGCCGAGTCGCAAGGGCCGGCGGCGGCGAGCATCACCCTCGACCGCCGGATCCTCGGCGCTTCGCTCCGCAAGACGATCGAGGAGAGGGTGGTGCTCTCCGAGATGCAGCGCCTCAAGCTCTTCGACGTCGACTCCGCGGAGGTGGAGGCGCTGGTGGCGCGCCTGCGCACGAAGTTTCCCTCCCGCGCCGACTACGACGCGTTCACCCGCTCGATCGAGCTGACCGATGACGAGATCGGCGCCATCCTGGCGCGCGAGATGCGCGTCGCGCGGTACCTGGACAACCGGCTGAACCTCGCCGCGCAGCTGCGCGAGAGCGAGCTCCTCGACGCGACCCGGGGGAAGAACCTCTCGGACGCGGAGCGGGAGCAGCTCCGCGAGCAGCTGGCGGCGGAAAAGTACCAGCGCCTTCTGCGCGAGCTGCTGGCCGACCTTCGCCGGCGCGCGTCGGTGCGGGTGCTCGATCCTCTCGACGGCGGCGGCACCGTGGCGGCGGAGCAGTAGCATGGCGGTGCGGCTGCGGCCCCGGCTCGAGATCCGGCGGATGACGGCCGCCGACCTCGAAGAGGTGATGGTGATCGAGCGCGCGGCGTTCCGTCACCCCTGGTCGCCGGAGCTGTTCCGCCGCGAGCTGGAGCACGACTGGAGCACCATCCTGATCGCGCTCGAGCCGCTCACCAGCGCCAGCGGACGGGGCACCGAGCGGATCGTCGGGTTCCTCATCTACTGGCTGGTGCACGACGAGGTGCACGTCCTCAACGTGGCGGTCGGACCCGAGCACCGCCGCCGTGGCGTGGCGCGGATGCTCATGGCGGAGACGGAGAAGCGCGCGCACCAGGCCGGAGCGTCTCTGATGACGCTGGAGGTGAGGCGCTCGAACCAGGGCGCGCTCGAGCTCTACCGGGAGTTCGACTACCGGGCGGTGGGGATCCGGCCGAACTACTACGTGGACGAAGGCGAGGACGCGATCGTGATGGTGAAGGAGCTGAAGCGCCCCCGGCAGGGGTGAGGCTACCTCCGCTTGCCCTCGCGCGAGCGGAGGACGGCGGCGACTTCTTCGAGCCCCATGCCGTGCGCGGCCAGCAGCACCAGCGCGTGATAGAGGAGGTCGGCGGCCTCGTGGGCGATCTCCTCCTTCTTCCCGCCCAGCGAGGCCACGACCAGCTCGGTCGCCTCTTCGCCCACCTTCTTGTGGCGCAACGATTCGTCGGCGAACAGCTTCGCGGTGTACGAGCCCGCGGGCGGGGCTTCGCGCCGCGAGCGAAGGACGCGCTCCAGCGCCGCGAGGGTCTCGCCGGGTGAAGGGGGCGCGTCGAGCAGCGGTTCCGAGGCCAGGAAGCAGGAGCGCGCCCCGGTGTGGCAGGCCGGGCCCTCGGGATCGACCCGGACGAGGATCGCATCCTGGTCGCAATCCAGCCGCACCGCGCGGACGGCCTGGCGGTTCCCGCTGGTCGCGCCTTTGACCCACAGCTCGCCGCGGCTGCGGCTCCAGAAGGTGGCGAGGCGCGTATCGAGGGTGCGCTGCAGGCTCTCCCGGTTCATCCAGGCGAGCATCAGCACCTCGCCGGACCGGGCGTCCTGCACGATCGCCGGAGCGAGTCCCTGCGCGTCCCATTTGACGTCGTCGGGAGTCATCGGCGCATCGGGAGCCCGCGCGCGGCGCAGGCCTCCTTGACCGCGGAGATGGTGAGGGTGCCGAAGTGGAAGACGGACGCAGCGAGCGCGGCGGCGGCCCCCGCCTCGAACGCGTCGGCGAAGTGCCCGGGCGTTCCCGCGCCTCCGCTGGCGATCACCGGGACGGGCACCGCGGCGGTGACCGCGCGCAGCATCTCCAGGGCGAAGCCGCGTCCGGTGCCGTCGTGGTCCATGGAGGTGAGGAGGATCTCGCCGGTTCCCCGATCGACGGCCTCCCGGGCCCATTCGATCAGATCGCGGCCGGTCGCCCGCGTCCCGCCGTGGGAACGGACCTCCCATCCGGGGCCGCGGGCGCGGGCGTCGATCGCCACCATCGCGCTCTGCGACCCGGCGAGCTTCGCCACTGCGGTGATCAGCGAGGGGTCGGCGATGGCGGCGGTGTTCATCGAGACCTTGTCGGCGCCGGCGCGGAGCAGCGCTTCCGCCTCCGCAACCGTCCGCACCCCGCCGCCCACCGCGAAGGGGATGTTCAGCTCCAGCGCGACCTGCTCGACGAGGCGGACGAGCGTGCCGCGCGCCTCGAGAGATGCGCTGATGTCGAGGAAGCAGAGCTCGTCCGCGCCCGCCGCGCCGTAGGCCCGCGCCTGCTCCACCGGATCGCCGGCGTCGCGCAGCTCCTGGAAGCGGACGCCCTTGACCACCCGGCCGCCCTTCACGTCGAGGCAGGGGATGATCCGGCGCGTCAGCATGCGCCCTCCAGCGCGGCCTGCGCCTCGCGGATGGTGAATCGCCGCTCGTACAACGCAGTGCCCGCGATGGCGCCACGGACGGTGGGCAGGCCGGCGTTGGCGAGAGCCCGCAGGTGCGAAAGCTCGCCGGCCCCGCCGGAGGCGATCAGGTGCGCCTCCGGCGCCGCCCGCGCCACCTCGCCGAGCAGCGCGAGGTCGAATCCCTCCAGCGTTCCGTCGCGCGCGACGGCGGTCACCACCAGCCAGCGCACCCCCTCGCGCGCGAGCTCCGCCGCGAACCCGGCGGCGGCGGGGCCCTTGGCCTCCGTCCATCCGCGCGTCGCGGCGCGTCCTTCCTTGACGTCGATTCCGCAGGCGATGCGCTCGGCGGAGAATCGCGCGACCGCGCTCCCGGCGAGCGCCGGCCGCTCCACCGCCGCGGTCCCGAGGATGGCGCGGGCCGCTCCCGCTTGCAGCGTCGCGTCCACGGCCGCGAGATCGCGGATGCCGCCGCCCACCTGCACCGGCGCGGGCGCCACCGCGTCTGCGATGCGCCGGATCAGCGGCAGCTGCCGCGCGCCGCCGAATGCCGCGTCGAGATCGACCACGTGCAGGGTCCGCGCGCCTTGTTCCACGAACGCGCGCGCCTGCGCCACGGGATCGTCGGCGTAGCGCTTCGCCGTCTCGCGGTCGCCCTTGTGCAGCCGGACCGCGCGGCCCTCGAGAAGGTCGATCGCGGGATAGAGCAGGGCCGTCATGCCGCCGTCTCCGGCAGGGCGAGGAACCGGCGGAGCAGGGCCTCACCGTCCGCGGCGCTCTTCTCCGGATGGTACTGGACGCCGAACAGCCTGCCGCGCCCCACCACGGCGGCGATCCGCACCTCGCCGTGCCGGACGATCGCCTGGGTGACGCCCGCAGGCGCGTCGCAGCGGTACGAATGCGCGAAGTAGGCCCACCCCGAAGGCTGCAACGGGCTGGAAGCGGTCGCCTCCAGCTTCTGCCAGCCGATGTGCGGAACGGCGACCGAGGAGGGCAGCCGCGTGACCCGCCCGGGGAGCAAGCCCAGCCCGGCTCTGGCGCCGTCCTCCTCTCCTTCCTCGAAGAGCAGCTGCATGCCGAGGCAGATCCCGAGGACGGGAACGCCGCGCGAGAGAGCGGCCTCCAGCGCGGGCTTGAAGGGGGCCGCCCGCTCCATGCCCAGCCCGAACGCCGCCACCCCCGGGAGGATGACGCGCGGCGCGCGCTCGAGCGCCGCCGGATCGGTGACCAGCGCGGGATCACCGCCGGCCCGCCGCAGCGCCTGGACCACCGACCCGAGATTGCCCAGGCGCAGGTCGACGACGGCGACGTTCACAGCACTCCTTTGGTGCTGGGCACCGCCCCCGCGATCCGCGCGTCGATCGCCGCCGCCTGCCGCAGGGCCCGGGCAAACGACTTGAACACGGCCTCGGCGGCGTGGTGGAAGTCGCGGCCGGTGAGGAGGTCGATATGGATGTTGGCGCGCGCGTGATCGGCGATGGCCTTGAAGAAGCCCTCCAGCACGGAGACGTCCATGGCGCTGCGCGGCCCCTGGTCCACCGCGACGTTCCAGTGCAGGTACG
>Ga0070741_10011924_pt1 | contig 15881 bp, 15 predicted proteins | sample Coa_R1_4_FD_66440 | JGI IMG/M metagenome (GOLD analysis project Ga0070741, IMG submission 66440) | Surface soil microbial communities from Centralia Pennsylvania, which are recovering from an underground coalmine fire - Coalmine... | ecosystem: Environmental > Terrestrial > Soil > Unclassified ...
CGATGCGACCTCGTGCAACGGCCCCGGTGCGTCGGAGGCCGAGTTCCGCACGAACGAGGGCACCTGGCCTCGGGTCGGGGGCCTGATGCTGATTCTGATCGGGGTGCTGGGCATGCTGCTGCTGCTCGGCTGGATCGCGCTTCGCCTGCTGCTCGCCGCGATCCTCAGCCTCTTCTATCTCCTGCTGACCCCGGCACTCGTGCTCGTACCGGCCTTCGGCGAGGCCGGCCGAAGTGCGTTCCGTGGCTGGGCCGGCAGGCTCTTCGGGGCGGTCATCGCCAAGTTGATCTACGCATTCGTGCTCGGCGCCGTGCTCGCGGTGATGGCGGTGCTGGAGGGGCTCAGGGGACTCGGCTGGTGGGCCGACTGGATGCTCTTGAGCGCCTTCTGGTGGGGGGTGTTCGTCAAGCGTCACGAGATCCTCGCCAGGGCGCCGAGCACCGCGAGCCGGGCCACGGCGAGCGTGAAAGCCACACGCGCGCTGAAACTGCGCCGAGAGCTGCGCGAGCTTCGCGACGGCAGCGAGAAGGACCGCCGAAGCTCGGATTCGCGCAGGCGAGGCGCGACCCGGGTGCGACCGATCGCGCCTCGCCTGGGCGTCCCGCACCCGGCGGCGCTCGGCGCAAAGGCTGTCGAGGCTCGGCGCGACGAGCAGGCGAGCCGGCTTCTCAGTGCGCGGCGCCCGCCGTCCGGGCGGGCCCGGCGCACAGCGCTGACGGCGCTCGCTGGAAAGCGCGCCCAGCTCGCGCGCGTGCAGCGAGCCAAGGGCGGGGCCTCGGCTCGGGGCGAGGGGCGACGCGCGACGCAGCTCGCGATTCGAGAGGCGCGGCTCGGACGTGAGCTCGGCGAGCAGGCGCAGGCGGTGCCGCCGAGCGGCTCCGCGAGCGCCCGCCACCGTCACGGGCCGGCCTCCACCCTCGCCGCCAGCGCCGAGATGCTCGATCGGCAGGCCGAGCTCCCGGCCGCGCTCGAGCGCCGGGTGGGCGAGCCTCGCCGCGATTACCCGGCCCTCGCCGGCCTCGTCGGCCTGACGGGCGAGCGCTACGCGGCTCTCGATCCCGGGAGTCAGCGCCGGGCCCGCCTGGAGATCGATCGCGAACTGAGCGCGCGTCGCGCCGAGCGAGGCCTGAGTCGCGCACGCAACACGGGACCGGTCGCCGGTCACGGCGATCGAGCCGGGCGGACGGCGGGCACGGGTGCGCCCGCCCAGGACGGGCCGGTGCGGCCCGAGCGTCGCGAATCGGGGGTGATGCAGGACGCACGCGCGGTCGCCGAGGGACGCAAAAAAGAGCTCGGGTTCGGTCGGCCTTGAGGGTTGCTGCGGCGAACGGAGCCACCCGCCTCGCGACCCTCGCCGCCGGCGCGCTGGCGATGGCCTGGGCGGCGATCGCCTGCCTCGCCGCCGTCGGTGGGGGCTCGGCGGCGCAGCTGCCCAGCGCGGAGCAGCCGATTTCGGATGCGGCTGTCGCGGACATCCCGACCCGCTACCTCGAGCTGTACCGCGCCGCGGGCGCTCGCTACGGCATCGACTGGGCGGTGCTCGCAGGGATCGGCAAGGTCGAGTGCGATCACGGACGGGATCCGGACCCGTCCTGTCGGCGTCAAGGGGCCGTCAATTCAGCCGGCGCCGGCGGGCCGATGCAGTTCCTTGCAACGACATGGGCGCTCTACGGAGTGGACGGCGACGGCGACGGTCGCCGCGACCGGTGGGACGCCGCGGACGCCATCGACGCCGCCGCGAACTACCTCCGCGCTGGCGGCGCGCCTGCGAGCTACAGCCGCGCGATCTTTGCATACAACCACTCGTCGTCATATGTCGCGACGGTGCTCGCCTGGGCCGCCAGATATCGGGCCGCGGCCTCGGTGCCCAGCTCGGAAGCGGTGGAACAGGACGGATGGGCACTGACCGTCCAGGCGCGCACGTCCAGTTCGGTACGGATGATCGAAGGCAGCGTGGCGCGTCTGGCGCCCGGAGACGGACACGTGGCGTTGATCCCGGCGCGCGCGCCGGCGGCTGTGCAGGCGATGCTGATCGGGGGCAACGAGCTCCAGTCGCTTCCCTATGGTCCCGACGGTCACCCGGACCCGCGCGGCGCACCGGACGAGGACTGCTCCAGCACGGTCAGCTACGTGCTGCTCCGCGCGGGCGTTCGATCGATCGGCGAAATCGTTCGCGAGAACCCGCTCGCACAGGACTATGTCGGGTGGGGCCTCCCTGGGCCGGGCCGGTGGGTGACGATCTACGCGACCGACGTCCCGACCCCGCATGTGTTCGTCGTCATCGCCGGGCTCCGGCTCGATACGAGTCATGCCGGCACCGACGTGGGCCCCAACCGCAGCCAGGACGGGCCGCGCTGGCGCATCTTCGATGAGATTCCGAGCTGGGCCCACTGGTCGGTCAGGCACCCGCCAGGTCTCTGACGCGGGTGCGGCTCGCAGCAACGCGTTCCGGGTAGTGTCCACGCAATGCCCGACCGCGAGGTCGACTTCCTGCTGATCGGCGGCGGCCTGGCCGCCGGCAACTGCTCCCGCTGGCTGCGCGAGGAAGGAGCCGAGGGCTCCATCCTGCTGGTCGGCCGCGAGGGCGACCCGCCCTACAACCGCCCCGACTGCTCCAAGGGCTACCTGCGCGGCGAAAAGGAGCGCGCCGAGACGTTCTTCCGCCCGGACGAGTTCTGGGGCGAGCAGGACATCGAGCTGCTGACACGCACCAGCGTGACCGCGCTCGATGCCCGAGCTCGGACCGTCAAGCTCTCGAACAAGGAAGAGGTCGCGTTCGGCAAGGCGCTGATCGCGACCGGCGCGAACGTGCGGCGGCTGAACGTCGAGGGCTGCGATCTGGAGCAGATCCACTACCTGCGCACGCTCGGCAACTCCGACCACATCCGCGAGGGCGTGGCCGACGCCGAGAAAGTCGTGCTGATCGGCGGCTCCTACATCGGATGCGAGGTCGCCGCCTCGCTGACGATGCTCGGCAAGGAGTGCACGATCGTGATGCAGGAGGAGACCACGCTGGAGCGCGGCTTCGGCAAGACCGCCGGGCGCTTCTTCGAAGGACTGCTCACCGAGCACGGCGTTGCGATCCACGGCCGGGACGAGCTCGAGCGCTTCGAGGGCGACGGGCGCCTCCAGCGCGTGGTGACGCGGAACGGGCTCTCTCTCGATGCCGACGCAGTGGTGATCGGCGCCGGCGTGACTCCCGACGTCGCGCTCGCGAGCAAGGCGGGTCTCGAGATCGGCGAGAAAGGCGGCGTGCGCTGCACCTCGCGCCTCGAGTCCTCGGTTGAGGGGATCTTCGCCGCGGGGGACATCTGCGAATACGACTCGCCGGTGCACGGGGGGCAGCCCGTGCGGATCGAGCACTGGGACGTCGCGTTCAACCAGGGCAAGACGGCGGCACTGAACATGCTCGGCAAGGACGTGCCCCACGAAGTGGTGCCCTACTTCTTCTCGGACCTCGGGGACTGGGGAGGCCTGGAGTACGTGGGGCCGGCCTACGGGTGGGACCAGGAGATCGTCCGCGGCTCGATCGACGGCGCCAGCTTCACGAACTTCTACCTGCAGGACGACGTCGTAAAGGCAGCGCTCGCGGTGGATCGCTCCGACGACCTCGAGCATGCCACCCGCCTGCTGACCGACGGGACGCGGCTCGGCGAGGAGGATCGCCGCGCACTCGCCGACACCGGCGCCGACCTGTCGGCCGTCGGCGCCTGAACCAGCCGCAGGGCGCGAGCGATGGGCAGATCCTCGCGGTCACCAGGTTCGCCCGCGTGGCGGAGCACCTGCTGCGCCCTCCGGGCGAGCCGACTGGTCGGCGATCACGCTGCTCGCACCGGTCGTCCACGTCCACGGCCGGTCCTCGGCTGGAATCCGAGTACCGGCCCGGGCCGGCGCGTGTCGCCGGCCCGATCGCTCGCTCACGCGGCGCGGCGGTCCTGCTCCTCGAAGGAGCGGAGCTCCTGCTCGACCAGGGAGAGGCGGCGGTCGCTCGCCGAGACGTGCGGCCTGAGCCGGCGGGGGCGGGTCATGGTCCAGGCCAGCGCTGCGAGCAGCAGCACGCAGAGGACGATGTTGAGTGCGATCGCGATTGGGAGAGACATCGAGGGTGGGTCCTTTCCGTTGCTGTCCGCCTTCGTGATGCAGGTTCGACGGCCGGCCTCAAAGTGCCCTTGCTGTTGGCTGAGAGTTCTCTGAGAGAGCGGCTCGCGTCTCACTACCCGGCAGGCCGCGGTACCCGTGAGGTTTTTCTCAGACGGTCAGGGTCCTAACCCGCTCTCGCCGGACCTCGTCGGACTTCTGTCCACTCAGGCCGCTTCCTCGCGGGCCCCGAACCCGGTCCGCATCCGGGTCAGCTCGTGCGAGGAGATCACTCTGTCCACGAGCCCGTACTGCCGTGCCTGCTCGGCCGTGAAGTAACGGTCCCTGTCCATGTCGTCGTGCACCTGGTCGACGGTCTGACCGGTGTGGCGCGCGTAGATCTCGTCCACGTGGCGGCGCAGCTCCAGCGTCTCCCGCGCGTGGATCTCGATGTCGGAGGCCTGCCCCTGGAAGCCGCCGGAGGGCTGGTGGATGAGGATGCGGCTGTTGGGGAGCGCCATCCGCTTGCCGGGTGCGCCGCCGGCGAGCAGCAGCGAGCCCATGCTCATGGCGACCCCGAAGCAGATCGTCTGCACGTCGGGCTTGACGAACTGCATCGTGTCGTAGATCGCGAGGCCCGAGTAGACCACGCCGCCGGGAGAGTTGATGTAGAGCGAGATGTCCTTCTGGTCGTCCTCGCTCTCGAGGTGCAGCAGCTGGGCGACGACGAGGTTCGCGATCTGGTCGTCCACGGGCGTGCCGATGAACACGATGCGCTCGTTCAGCAGGCGGGAGTAGATGTCGAACGAACGCTCGCCTCGCGGGCTCTGCTCGACGACCATGGGGATCAGCGGCATGTTGGGATATCCTTTCGACAACTAGACGGTTGTCCTACCTACGATAGCAACCATACGGTTGTCAAAGGGAGAGGCGATGACGCTGAGCGAGCAGGAGCTGTTCGAAGCGGAGACCGAGGAGAGGCCCACGGTGCGGCGCGAGATCGATGTCGAGGCCTCGCCCGATGAGGTCTTCGAGGCGCTCGTCAGCGACGAGGGCCGCGAGCGCTGGCTGGACGAGCCCGAGCGCGAGATCCACGTCGAGTCGATGGACGCGCCGAGCCGTCTGAGCTGGTGGTGGGCCTCCGACGAGGAGCCGTTCACGCGCGTCGAGTTCGAGATCGTCGCGCTGCCCTCACAGGGCCTCACCCGCGTGACCGTGACCGAGAGCGCACCGCGCTTCCCGCTCGCGGCGATGGCGGCGAGCTTCGCGCTGGTGGCCGCTTGAGCGCCCGTCAGAGACGGCGCGAATCGGCTGCGCTCGACGAGGTCTTCGGCGCGCTCGCGGACCCCACGCGCCGCGGCGTGGTGCAGGCGCTGCTGAGCGAGGGCTCGACCAGTGTCCCGGCGCTCAGCGCCGAGCTGCCGATCTCCCGGCAGGCGGTTGCGAAGCACATCGCCACGCTCGAGCAGGCGGGGCTCCTGGAACGGCTGCCGGGCGCTGGGCGCGAGGTCCGTTACGGGCTTCGCGGCGAGGCGATCGCTTCCGCCGCCGCTTGGCTGAACGACGCCGGCCGGGCGTGGGAGACGAGGCTCGGGAGCCTGAAGCGGGCCGTCGAGTCCGGCTGAGCAGCGCGCCCAGGCCCGGTGGGGCACGATGGGGATGTGGCGGCAGCCGACCAGCCGCCGGTGGTGCTTGCGCCTCAGTGTCCGTGGCGGGTGGGCCCGTGACCGCGGCTGCCAGAAGCGCACTTAGCGAGCGCGGCGATGCCGCACCCGCGCTCTCGCTGCGACTGCACGAAGGACGGATGGCCTCTCGGCTCGAGTTGCCGAGCCGACGGCATCACGGAACGCCGCGCCGCTGGTTTGCATCTCCGGTGAAGTGCGAGCAGCGGTAGACTTGCCGCCGTTCGAGGTCGGTGGTCAAGGGAAGCCGGTGTGATTCCGGCGCGGACCCGCCACTGTGACCGGGGAAGCCATCTCGCAAGACGCCACGGACGGCGGGAGCCACTGGCCCGCAACGCGCGGACCGGGAAGGTGCGAGAGGGTAGACCGGGAGCCAGGAGACCTGCCGTCGACCCAAGCCCAAGAAGCCCTCGTGGAAAGGGGTCGGCTCATGCAGTCATCTCGCAGGCTCACCGGTGCGCTGATCGGCGCGCTGCTCGTCTCACTGGCACTCCTGCTCCCGGCCGCGGCGCTCGCCGCGCCGATCACCGTCAACCTCCGCGTGGAGGGGTCGGAAAGGACGCTCTACGAAGGACCGATCGCCGTGGCAGCGATCCCGAAGCCGCCCGGCCTGAGCACCCCCTCCAGCCCCGAAGCGCAGCCGTGCGACGTGGCCCACAACGGCTCCAACGGCGGGTTCGTCCCCGCCGGTCCGAGCCCGACGGCCGCGCTGGCAGACGCCGCGCAGGCCACCGGACAGGCCTTCGACGCGGGCTGGTCCAGCGAATTCAACGACTTCTTCGTCTCGCAGTTCGGGCCGGACAAGAACGGCGGCGAAGCCGAAGGTTTTCCCTCCTGGGGGTACGCCGTCAACTACACGACTGCGAACGTGGGCGGCTGCCAGTTCCAGCTCGCCCCGGGCGCCGAAGTCCTCTGGGCCTACAACTTCTTCAACCTGCCGCACCTGCTGCGACTGACCGGTCCGGCGAGCGCGAATGCCGGCACTCCGGCGACCTACAACGTCAGCGACGGCCAGACCGGCGAGCCGATCGCGGGCGCGACGATCGGGACCCTCGCGGGCGGCACGGTCACGCAGGTCCCGGGCAGCGGCACGACCAACGCGGCAGGCAACGTCTCGCTCGTCCTCTCGCACGCGGGCTCGCTCGCGCTGAAGGCGAGCGCTCCCAGCTCTGTCCGCTCGAACGCCGTGTCGGTGTGCATCCACGCCGGCGAAGACGGCACCTGCGGCACGGGCACGCCGAAACCCGGCGAACCCGCGAAAAAAGCGGCGCCGGCGCTCACCACGCCGAGCCTCGCGCGGATCCTCGGCATCACCAGCGGCGCCGTCTTCAGCCGCAGGCACGCACCCAGGATCCTGCGGGGCTCGGTCACGGTGGGGACGGGGCAGACGCTGCGAGCGGTGCAGATCCGTCTCGAAAGGCGCCTCCGCAAGCGCTGCTTCTCCTTCAGCGGCAGCAGGGCGCGGTTCGTGCGGGTGCGCTGCGGCAAAGCGCGCTTCTTCTCGGTCGGGTCCTCGGAGTCGTTCAGCTACCTGCTGCCGGCACCGCTGCCGCACGGGCAGTACACGTTCGACATCAGGGCGGTCGGCGCGGGCGGCGGCAAGACACGCCTCCTCGCGGGCACGAGCCATGTCCTTTTCAGGGTCAAGTAGGGCGCTCGCGGCCTGGAGCTCCGCGCTCCTCGTGGCGGCCGGCGGGGCGACGTTCGCGTCGTCCACCGCCGCCGTCGCGGCGCGCCGCGTGCCCGTCGCCGGGGCGAGCGTGGCGAGCGTCCGCATCATGGTTGTCGGCGCCGGCAACGTCGTGCTCGCCCCGCCGCGCACGGTCAGCTCGGCGGCGGTCAGCCTGCGGGTCGGCCGCCGCACCTGCGGCGTCGCGGGCGGCACGCCGCTCGCGGCGCTCGCCCAGCTGCACCTGACCGGCGGACCCGGTTTCGCGATCCGCGACTACGGGCGCTGCACGAGCGGCACGGGCGCTTCCGGCCAGCTTTTCGTGTACTCGCTCGACGGCGAGACCAACCACGGGCAGAACGGATGGGAGTACAAGGTCAACAGCCGCTCGGGTACGACCGGTGCGGGCGACTCCACCGGCGCGCAGGGTGACGGGCGGCTGCTCGCGCCCGGCGCGCAGGTGCTGTGGTTCTGGTGCCAGGCCTTCGCCGGCGGCTGCCAGCGCAACCTCGCCCTCTCGGCCGCCGGATCGGTCTCCCGCGCAGGCGCGCTGCGGGTGCGGGTGACCGGCTACGACAACTACGGACGCGGGACGGCGATGGCGGGCGCCCGGGTGACGCTGGGCGGCGCTTCGGCGATCACCGGAGGCTCCGGGGTCGCGACGCTTCGCGCGCCCACGCGTGCCGGCAGCTACGCGCTCTCTGCGGCGCGCTCCGGCTCGGTGCCCGCCTTCCCCCAGACCGTGATCGTGAGATGAGGCCCCTGCCGGCGCTGCTGCTCGGGCTGAGCTGCGTGCTGGCGCTCGGGGGCTGCGGGCTCGGCGCCGGCAGCACCCCGGGCTCGGTGCGAATGACCGTGACACGCGACTTCGGGGCGCAGGCGCTTCACCTCGCCCCGCACCCGAAGATCAGCGGCCAGGACACCGTCATGAGCCTGCTGCTCCGCAACTACAAGGTCCACACCCGCTACGGCGGCGGCTTCGTCCAGGGCATCGGCGGCGTCGAAGGCGGCGAACCCGGCGGCAGGCCTCACGACTGGTTCTACTACGTCAACGGGGTGGAGGCGCAGAAGGGGGCCGCCGCGACCGACGTGCACGCGGGCGATCGCATCTGGTGGGACCTGCACGACTGGAGCGCCACCGAGGACGTGCCCGCGGTGGTCGGCTCCTATCCGGAGCCGTTCCTCGACGGCATCGGCGGCAAGCGCCTGCCGGTCCGCGTCGAATGCTCGCGCGAAGCCGGCAGCTCCTGCCGGGCGGTCGCCACGCGGCTGCAGCGGGCCGGCGTGCCCGCTGCGACGAGCGCGCTCGGAGCGGGAGGGGGTCCCCAGCTGCTGCGCGTGCTGGTGGGACCCTGGCGCGAACTGCGTGCCGAACGCCAGCTGCAGCCGCTCGAACAGGGCCCGCGCGCGAGCGGCGTCTACGCGACGGCGAACGCGACGGGCACGACCCTCACGCTGCTCGATCAGGACGGCCGCGCGGTGCGCTCGCTGGGTGCCGGCACCGGCCTGATCGCGGCGACCGCCGGCCAGGAACGCGTGCCGATCTGGGCCGTCACGGGCACCGACCCGGCCGGCGTCGGGCTGGCAGCCGCTTCGCTGAGCGAAGGCGCGCTGCGTGACCGCTTCGCGCTCGCCGTGACGGCCGCCGGGCCCCAGCCGCTGCCGGTGGCGCCGTGAGCGCGCTCGACGCGGCCGTGAGGATCGCCTACCGCCGCCGTGCGAGCCCGCTCCACGCCGCCCGCGCAACGGTCGTGGCGGCCTACGGCGGCGCCCTCGCGCTCTCGGCGCTGCTGCTCGAAAACCCGATTCTGCTCACGGCTCTGCTCGCGGCTGTGCTGCTCGCCGCGGCGCTCGCAGGCGTCGGGCGCCGGCTGCGGGGTGCCGCTCGTGCGAGCGTTCTGCCGCTGCTCATCGCCACGGTTCTGATCAATGTGCTCGTCAGCCGCGGCGGGCTCACCGTCTTCGCGCGGCTCGGCGAATGGGGGGTGCTGGGACAGGTCGACCTCACGCTGGAGGCGGTCGTCTACGGCCTCGTGTTCGGGCTGCGCCTGCTCGTCGTGGCGCTCGCGTGCCTGCTCGTCGTCTGTGCCGCGGACCCCGACGAGCTGCTGCTCGCGCTGCGGCGCGTCTCGCCCCACTCGGCGCTCACCGCGGCGCTTGCGACCAGGATGGTCGGGGTTCTCGGCCAGGACGCCCGGCGGCTCGCCGAGGCGCAGCGCTGCCGCGCGGACGGGCCCGCCCGCGGGACCCGTGCGCGGATCGCGGTGCTGCGCGCGACCGTGCAGGGTGCGCTCGACCGGGCACTCGACGTGGCCGCCGTGCTCGAGATGCGCGGCTACGGAGCCGGGCGCCGCGGGCCCGGGGCCCGCCACGCGCGCTCCCGCCACGACATCGCCTTCGCATCCGCCGCCGTGGGCCTGCTCGCGCTCGTCGCCGCTGCGCGGGCGAGCGGCGCGGCCATGTTCACCGCGTACCCGCTGGTCTCGATGGCCGGCGGCGGCGCCACGATCCTCGCTGCGCTCGCGCTGCTCGCCGTCACGCTGGCTCCGTTCGCCGACCGCAGGGGGATCGAGCCGTGAGCGCGCTGCGCTTCGAGCACGTCGGCTACAGCTACGCCGGCGCCGCTGCGCCCGCACTGCGCGACGTCAGCCTGACGATCGCGCCCGGCGAGTTCTGCGTGCTGGCCGGGCGCTCCGGTTCGGGGAAGTCGACGCTGCTGCGCGCCGCCGCCGCGCTCGTGCCGCACTTCCACGGCGGCTCGTTCTCGGGCCGCGTCGCCGTCGCGGGGCTCGACACGCGCGAGGCGACGCCCGCCGACATCGGCGCGCTGGCGGGCACGCTCCTGCAGGACCCCGAGACGCAGGTCGTGATGAACACCGTCCGTGCGGAGCTCGCCCTGGCCGTCGAGAACCTCGGTCTGGGGGCGGGTGCCGTCGCCCGCGCCGTCGAGGAGGCCGCGCTTGCGCTCGGCATCGGAGAGCTGCTCGACCGGCCCACCTCCGAGCTCTCAGGCGGCGAGCTGCAGCGCGTCGCCCTCGGCGCGGCCCTCGTCTCGCGCCCACGGCTCGTGCTGCTCGACGAGCCGACCTCGCAGCTGGACCCCGTGGCCGGCGACGAGCTGATCTGGCAGCTGCGAAGGCTCAACCAGGAGTCGGACACCGCGGTGCTGCTGATCGAGCACCGTCTCGAGCGGTGCCTCGGCGCCGCCGACCGGGTGATCGCGATGGACAAGGGCGCGATCGCCTTCGACGGCGATCCAGGCGGCTTCCTCGAATGGGCGGCGCGTGAGGAGCGCTCGCTGCAGACGCCCGCCGCGCGGCTGATCGAGGGCGCAGGGCTCGCTCCCCCTCCGGCCGGCGTCAAGCAGGCGCGGGCGACGCTGCGCCGCCGCGGCCTGCTGCCGGCGCCGCCGGTGCCGGGCGAAAAAGCCGCCTCCGGCGCCCAGAAGCCGGGGCGCCCGCGCTGGTCAGGGCGCCGTGCCAAAGGACCGCAGCCGGCCCTGGAGATGCGCGGCGTCTGGCACGAGCTGCGCGAGGGGCCGGCGGTCCTGCGCGGCGTCGATTTCTCTATGCAGGCGGGAGAGACGGTGGTCCTGATGGGGCGCAACGGCGCCGGCAAGTCGACCTTGCTGCGCCATGCCGGGGGCCTGCTCGCGCCGACACGAGGCACGGTCCGCCCGTCCGGGCGCGTGGCGCTGCTGCTGCAGAACCCCAGCGACTACCTGCTGCACGAGCGGGTGTCCGAGGAGGCTCCGCCCGAGGCTCTCGAGCTGCTCGGTCTCGGCGCCCTGGCCGACCGCCATCCCCGCGACCTCTCCGGCGGCGAGCGCCAGCGCCTGGCGCTCGCGATCGTCCTCGGCGGCAGCGCACCGGCCGCGGTGCTCGCGCTCGACGAGCCGACGCGCGGGATGGACCGCGCCGCCAAGGGCGAGCTGGCGCGCTGGCTTCGTGACCGCGCAGGGGAGGGGTCCGCGGTCCTGGTCGCGACCCACGACGCCGAGTTCGCCGCCTCCTTCGCGGGCCGCGCGGTGCTGATGGCCGACGGACGGGTCATCGCCGACGGGCCGGTGCAGGAGATCCTCGCCGGCGGCTGGTACTTCGCCACCGAGACCGCGCGCATCCTGGACGGCGCCGGCGGAGTCCTGCTGCCCGAGCAGGGTGCCGCGCTGCTGCGCGCCGCGCGCGAGGCGCCCGCGGTGATCGAGGAGGTGGCTCCGCGCCGATGAGCTGGCAGCTGGCCTCCTTCGGGCTCGTGCTCGGCGCGCTCGCCGCCGCGTTCTGGTGGTACGAGCGCAGCCGTCCGCCCGCGAAGCTGATCGCGGTCGTCGCGACGCTCGCGGCCCTCGCGGCACTCGGCCGGGACGCCTTCGCCGCCGTTCCCGACGTCAAGCCGATCACCGCGATCGTGCTGGTCAGCGGGCTCGCCTTCGGAGCCGGGCCCGGCTTCGCGGTCGGTGCGATCGGCGCCCTGGCTTCCAACATCCTGCTCGGCGAGGGGCCCTGGACGCCGTGGCAGATGCTCGGCTGGGGCCTGGTCGGCGTGCTCGGCGCTCTCCTCGCGCGGCCGCTGTCGCTTCCGCGCAGCCGGCGCGGCGAGGCGATCGCGATCGCGATCGCCTGCGCGATCGCCGCTGAGATGTTCAACCTCGTGCTCGACTTCTACACCTGGACCGGAAGCGGCAACCACAGCCTCGCGGCGTTCGGTGTGGTGCTGGGAGCCGCGCTCGCGTTCGACCTCACGCATGTCGGGGCATCGCTGGCGTTCGGCTTCGCGTTCGGGCCGGGACTGCGGCGGATCCTCAGCCGGGTTCGCGGCCGGCTCGAGGTGCGCTGGGAGCGCTCGCCGGCGCGACGGGCGCCGGCGCTGCTCGGCGGCCCGCCGGCGGCTCTCGTGCTGGTGCTCCTGTGCGTGCCGGCGCTGGCGCTGGGCCTCACGGCCTGCGCCAATGCCTCCAAGCCGGCCCCCGCGCGCGACGCCAAAGTCGCGATCGCGCGCGAGCTCGCATACCTGAAGGGGGCGCAGAACCCCGACGGCGGGTTCGGGGGCGCGCCGGGACAGCCGAGCAGCGAGCTCTACACGGCGTGGGCCGCGATGGGGCTCGCGGCGGCCGGGCGCGACCCGGCGACCTACAGCCGGGGCGGCCCTTCGGTGCTCGATGCGCTGCGCGGCGAAGCCGCAAGCCTGCACGGGGCGGGGGATCTGGAGCGCACGATCCTCGCGCTGCACGCCTGCGGTGCCTCCGTGCGCTCGCTGCCCGGCGGCGATCCGGTGGTCCGGCTGCTGGGCTACAGGGGCGCTGACGGCTCGTTCTCGCACCTCGCGAACCTCACCGCCTTCGCGATCCTCTCCCTGAGGGCCGCGGGTTACGGGCCGCACTCGCCCGAGGTCGCGGCCGCGGCAAGGTGGCTCGCCCGCCAGCAGGAAGGCGATGGCAGCTTCGGCTATGCCGCGCGCGGCGGGGGAGGGGACATCGACGACACGGCCGCGGCGCTGCAGGCGCTGCGGGGCGCGGGCTCGGCCTACGGGCGGGCGCTCGCCCGCGGCGCCGCGTTCCTGCGCCGCTCCCAGAACCTCGACGGGGGCTTCCCGCAGCAGCGTGGCGGACCCTCGAACGCGCAGTCGACGGCGTGGGCGGTCCAGGCCTTCGCGGCGGCCGGCGTGAGCGCCGCAAAGATCAGGCGCGCCGGCAGCCGCTCCCCGCTGGCCTATCTCGAGACGCTCGTCGGGCCCGACGGCAGCGTGCGCTACTCGCGCGTCGGCGCCCAGACGCCGGTCTGGGTGACCGCGCAGGCGCTGACGGCCTTTGCCGGGCGTCCGCTGCCGATCCCGCCCGCGTAGACGTTTCAGGACCGCTTAAGCGTCCTCTCTACGCTGGTCGCATGTCACAGCAGGCCGTGATCGATCGTCCGCGGCGCGTCGCCGAGCCGGCGGACGGCTTCTCCGGCAGCCCGAGTCGGGCGCTCGCCCTCGCCGGCGCGCTGGTGCTCGCGCTGGCGGGCGTCTGGGCCGTCTTCTCGCTGGTGCCCTGGGTCCACCTCAGGGACGCGAGCACGCTCTACAAATTCACGACGCTCGACAGCACGCACGTCGAATCGCCGCTGCGGTTCCTGCTGCACCTGCTCGACCCCTCGCTGTTCATCCTGTGGGGGATCGCGCTGGTCGCGATCGCACTCGCGGGCGATCGCCCGCGCACCGCGCTGGCAGTCGCCGCGGTGCTGGCGCTGGCGCCGCTGAGCGCCGAGCTGCTGAAGCCCTTGGTGGCGCACCACCACGACAGCGTCGGGTACGTGACGATCAACGCCGCCTCCTGGCCGAGCGGGCACGCGACCGCCGCGATGGCGCTCGCACTGTGCGCCGTGCTGGTCGCGCCGCGCCGCCTGCGCCCGTTCGTCGCGGTGCCGGCGGCCGCCTACGTGCTCGCGGTGAGCGTGGCGCTGCTCGTGCTCGCCTGGCACATGCCGAGCGACGTGCTGGGCGGGCTGCTGCTGGCCTCGCTGTGGATGGCGCTCGCCGTCGCCGCGCTGCGTGCGTCCGAGCGGCGCGCGCCCGCGCGGGACTAGGAGCTAGGCGCCGTCGCCGGCGCCGTGCGCGCCGGGCGCCCAGAGGTGCTCGGCACCGCTCTCGTTCGCCGCTCGGCTCAGGATGAACAGCAGGTCCGAGAGGCGGTTGAGGTAGCGGATCGCCTCCGGGTTGGCGTCCTCGACGGCGATCGTGCGGCGCTCCGCGCGGCGGCAGACGGTACGGCAGACGTGCAGGTGGGCGGCCGCCGGGGTGCCGCCCGGGATCACAAACGAGCGCAGCGGCGGCAGCTTCTCGTTGACCTCGTCGCACGCCTGCTCGAGCCAGGCGGTGTAGTCGGGCGTGACCCGAAGGCGCTCGCGCTCCTCGTCCGCGGAGGAGGGAACCGAGAGGTCCGCGCCCACGTCGAGCAGGTCGTTCTGCACCCGCGCCAGCCACTCGGCAAAGCGGGCCGGCATCCCCTCCGCGAGCAGCGCCACGCCGACCTGGGCGTTCAGCTCGTCGATCGTGCCGTAGGCCTCGACCCGCGGGTGCAGCTTCGACACCCTGCTCATGTCGCCGAGGTGCGTCTCGCCGCCGTCGCCGAGCTTGGTGTAGATGCGGGTGAGGTTGACGGTCATCCGTTGCAGGAGATTGTAGATCGCCCCCGCCGGCAGGGGCGTTCGGGCGCCCGGCGGGCGCAAATGTAAAGACGAGCCGCCGCCGCTCCGCCGGATCGGATAGCTTTCCCGCCTCTCAGATGCGGATCGGAGTCCCGAAGGAGACCGCCGCCGGCGAGCATCGTGTCGCGCTCGTGCCGGAGGTCGTCAGCAAGCTGAAGGCCAAGGGCCTCGATGTGCTCGTCCAGAGCGGCGCCGGCGAGGGCGCGCTCCTGAGCGACGAGCAGTTCACCGAGGCCGGAGCGACGATCTCCAGCGACGCCGGCGAGGTCTGGCGCAGCGACGTCGTCGTCACGGTCGCCCCGCCGGACCCGGAAACGATCCGCGGTCTCGGGCAGGGATCGATCCTGATCGGCTTTCTCGCGCCGCTCACGGCCGCGCAGACGACCAAGGCGCTCGCCGACGCGGGCGCGACGGCGTTCGCGATGGAGGCGATCCCCCGGATCTCGCGAGCCCAGGCGATGGACGCGCTGTCCTCGCAGGCCAACGTCGGCGGCTACAAGGCCGTGCTGCTGGCCTCGGAGGAGATCGGGCGCTTCTTCCCGATGCTGATGACGGCGGCCGGGACGATCCCGCCCGCCAAGGTGCTGGTGCTCGGCGTCGGCGTCGCGGGGCTGCAGGCGCTCGCGACCGCCAAGCGGCTCGGCGCGCGCACAACCGGCTACGACGTGCGCCCCGAGGTCGCCGAGCAGGTGGAGTCGCTGGGCGCCCAGTGGCTGGACCTCGGCCTGGAGGCCAGCGGGGAGGGCGGGTACGCGCGGGAGCTGACCGAGGAGGAGCGCGCCAAACAGCAGCAGGCGCTGACCGACGCGATCAAGGGCTTCGACGTCGTGATCACGACCGCGCTCGTCCCCGGGCGGCCCGCGCCGAGGCTCGTCACCGCCGAGGCGATCGAAGGCATGAAGCCCGGATCGGTGATCGTCGACATGGCCGGAGAGGCGGGCGGCAACGCCGAGCTGACCGAGCCGGGACAGACCGTCGTCCGCCACGACGTGAAGATCGTCTCGCCGCTGAACCTGCCCTCGACGATGGCCGAGCACTCCTCGCAGCTGTTCGCGCGCAACGTCCAGGCGCTGCTCGACCTGTTCGTCGGCGAGGACGGCGCGCTCGCGCTCGATTGGGAGGACGAGATCGTGAAGGGAGCCTGCGTGGTGAAGGACGGCCAGATCGTCAACGACGGCGCGAGAAGCGCCGTGGAGGCCGCCGGCTGATGCTCGCCAGCGTCCTGACCACGAACCTCGCGATCCTCGTGCTCGCGGGCTTCATCGGCTTCGT
>Ga0070741_10011925_pt1 | contig 15880 bp, 16 predicted proteins | sample Coa_R1_4_FD_66440 | JGI IMG/M metagenome (GOLD analysis project Ga0070741, IMG submission 66440) | Surface soil microbial communities from Centralia Pennsylvania, which are recovering from an underground coalmine fire - Coalmine... | ecosystem: Environmental > Terrestrial > Soil > Unclassified ...
TACAGCCTGATCGCCCAGCCCGACCTCCGCTCGGTCGCCGACCTGCGGGACAAGACCGTTGGCGTGTCGGGCGTCAAGGGCGGCAACGCGCTCGTCATGCGGCGGCTGCTCGAGCGCGCCGGCCTCCAACCGGACCGCGACTACCAGCTCCTCGTGGTCGGCGGGACGCCCGACGCGATCGCCGCCCTGCGCGCGAAGGGCGTCCAGGCGATCCTGGCGCTGCAGCCGCAGGACCTGCAGCTCCAGGACGACGGCTTCCCGCGGATCGCCGGCTCGGCCGAGATCCTGCCCCGCTACGCCTTCGTCACCGTCGCCTCGCGCGGCGACTGGCTGCGCGCGAACCGGCCCGCCGCCGTGAAGTTCATCCGCGCGCTGATCGCCGGCGAGCGCTGGTTCTACGAGCGCCAGAACCGCGCGCAGGCCGTGGAGATCCTCGCCGACGCCTCGAAGATCGAGCCGCGCTACGTCGAGCGGACCTACGACCTCTACGTCGAGGACGGCGGGGTGATCCCGCGCAACGGCGAGATCGACGATGCGTCGATCCAGGCGGTCATCGACGTGCTGCTCGGCGACGGCGACCTCGACGCGGCGCCGCGCCGCGAGAGCTACCGCGACGACGCGTTCCTCCAGGAGGCGCTGGCCCGCTGAGGGTCATTGGGGACACCATGACCGAGGTCCGCTTCGTCGACACGACCATTCGCGATGGCCCGCTGAGCCTCTGGGCGAACAACATGCGCACGGGCCAGATGCTGGCCGTCGCCGAGGATCTGGATCGCGCGGGCTTCGAGGCGATCGAGACCATCTACGAGCAGCCGAAGAAGATCGTCCGCGAGCTGCGCGAGGACCCCTGGGAGCGCCTCCGCCTGCTCGGCCAGCACTACACCCAGACCCCGCTGCGGACGATCCTCGGGCGGTTCACCCGCTTCGAGCTGTCGCCCGCCGTCCTGTTCGAGATGATGGTAGAGTGCCTGGCGCGGGCCGGCGTGCGGCAGGCCCGTGTCTCCGACGACTGGAACCAGCCGGCCGGCTGGGCGATGCGCCTGCGCCTCTGCCGTGCGGTGGGGCTGGAGCCGATCCTCAACCTGATCTACTCGCTGTCGCCGAAGCACACCGACGAGTACTACGCCGAACGCGCCCGCCAGGCCGCGGCCCTGAACCCCTACCGCCTCTGCCTGAAGGACCCCGGCGGGCTGCTGACGCCGGACCGGCTGCGCACGCTGGTCCCGACGATCCTGGCGAACGCCAGCGGCAAGGACGTCGAGCTGCACTCGCACTGCACCACCGGCCTCGGCCCGCTGACCGCCCTGGAGGCGGTGAAGCTCGGCATCCGCACGGTGAACACGGGGATTCCCCCGCTGGCCAACGGCGCCGCCCTGCCTAACGTCTTCAACGTCGCGCGCAACCTCCGTGCGCTGGGCTACCAGCCCGTCTACCACGAGGCGGCGGCGCGGGCGGTGAGCGCCAAGCTCGAGGCGATCGCCGAGCGCGAGGGGTTTCCGCGGGGCGCGCCGGTCGAGTACGACCAGAGCTGGTACGCGCACCAGGTGCCCGGCGGCATGATCTCGAACATTCGCCACCAGCTCCAGCGCGTCGGGCTGTCGCACCGCTTCCAGGCGACCCTCGAGGAGTGCGCGCGGGTGCGCCAGGAGTGGGGCTATCCGATCATGGTCACGCCGCTGGCCCAGTTCGTCGGCACCCAGGCGGCGATCAACGTCATCGTCGGGGAGCGCTACCAGCAGGTCTCCGACCAGACGATCCTCTACGCGCTCGGCCACTTCGGTGGCCAGGAGGCGATCGAGGCGCTGGACCCGAACGTGCGCGACCTGATCCTGGACCGGCCGCGCGCGCGGGAGCTAGCGGCCTGGGAGCCGCCGCAGCCCACACGGGCCGAGGTGCGGGCGCGCTGGGGCAGCCCCGGCGTGAGCGACGAGGAGCTGCTGCTCCGCTACGAGGTCGGCGAGGCGGCGCTGGCCGAGCTGCGCGCCGCCGGGCCGCCGCGCTCGGAGGACGCGCTCGACGCCGACCAGCCCCTCGTCACGCTGGTGGCGGAGCTGACCCGCCGCGCCGACCGCCGCTACGTGCACGTCCAGAAGGGCGACTTCTCGCTGACCCTGCAGCGAACGCGCCCCTGACCAACCGACCGTTGCCCGCGCAGGCAGCCGAGCAGCGAACCCGCCCCGAAGCCTGTACCAGTCGGGCGTACGCTGCCCCCGCCGCCGGGGCGCCCACACACGGCGCGCACCGGCCGTTGACGCCGCCGAGCGGGACCGACGCGGGCTCCGCCGTCGCGATCCGCCAGCTCACAGCCCGTAGCAGCACCGGGCGTTCGTGTCGACGATCTGCTGCGCCACGGCCAGGCTGAACTGGCCCGGCAAGGCACAGCTCCCGAGCCCTGGGTGACGGTGGGCAGCTTCGCGCCGGTGGGCGGCACCACGGCGAGTCTCACGGACATGGCGGCCTACGTCAGCGCTCCCGCGACCGCTGCGGCTAGGAGTGCGCCTGAGCCGGCACGCTGTCCGTCACCGCGGGAGGCGCCGCCGGCGGATCGAACGTCAGGGCGCGCGGCTCAGGAACGAGAAGCTCGACGGCGACGGTAGCCATCTCTACCCCACTCCTTCCTCATCTCGGCCCGTCTGGCACGCCAGGATCGGTTGCTCGAGGTTGAAACGGGCCCAGGACTGCGACCGCCCGGTGAGCGAAGCTGGGGTCGAGAGGCCGGGCCTCAGATGACCTCCCCTGAAGCTAGCCCACCCGGATCTCCGTCCGGGTCCCTCGTAGGTCCAGCTCGATCGCAGTGGTCTCGATGGGCGGATTCCCCAGGAACCACTGGATGCCATTGAGCGAGGCCGGCCCGAGCTTCTCCAGCACCTCGGCCCGGAGGATCGGGAACAGGTCGTGGCGAGTGTAGAGACCAACCGTCGTGACCTGATCCCAGCCCACGCCCAGGCTCGTCAGCCGCTGGTCCAGGGTCGCGACGATGTCCCTGGTCTTCTCGCGCAGCGCCTCCAGCGAGGTCTCCCCGGGGCGCACGGTCGGCGCCTCGGGCACGCCGGAGACGACGAACGTCGGCGGGGCGTCGGCCGCAGGGACGGTGTACGAGAACGCGAAGACTACCTGCTCGGGCAGCGGCTGCACGTCGACGGCGATGTTCGTGCGGGCGGTCGAGCCCAGGCCGTCGACGACCAGCCCCCAGGCGCGGAGGTGCTCGCCGTAGTGGCCGTTGAACCCGTTGGGGTCGAAGAACTGCTCGCGCGTGTAGGGCTTCCCGACGCGCAGCTCGACGGCGCAGAGCGCGGTGCGCGGCCGGCCCAGCCCCGCCAGGTGCTGCTCGATCAGCTTGAAGCCTTCTCGCCAGGGCAGAGGGCGCTGCAGTACCGCGTGGATGATCTCATAGCCCGCGTCGGCGACCACGCCGGAGCAAAAGGGCAGCGTCCCGCCGCCCGGGAGGAAATGATAGTTGCCTGCAGCCTGAGCGACGAGCGGCACATCAGCCTCCTTGCGCGTCTTTCGGATCCCGACCTCCAGCGTGCGGGCGGTGGTCCACCCCCGGGCCCTGGAGGATGCTCCTCATCTGCTATTGGATCAGGACGGGAGAGCGGCGAGTCGAGATCGCCCGGCCGCGCCCCCACGCCCACCCCGGCGGTGTTAGCGGGCGCCGGCTGTCTCCGGCTCCTTGGGCTTGTTCGGCGAGTACTCGGGGCTGATCACGATCAGGCGGTTGGCCGCCTCGTCGCGCACCGTGCCCTTGGGATCGCGGCCGGCCTGGACCGCGGCGATCTCGCGCAGGTACATCTGGCGCAGGGCGATGACGCCGCCGTCGGCCTCGGTCATCAGCGTCTCGTTCTCGCGGTCGGCGTTCGGCCCCATGCTGTCCAGCATGGTGGCGTCCTCGCGCGCGATGTCGTGGTCGAAGGTGTAGCCTAGCCCCGGGACGCCCTGGCCCGACCAGTTGAGGTACTCCTTGAACGGCTCGACGGTGACTGGGTGGCGTGGGGTCTGGTCGTAGGCCACCTCGCGCTCCATTCTCCCGTGGCAGGATCCCTGCCGCTTCACCCGTCCGCTGGGCGGGCGGCCGCCCGTCATCCCCTGGCCGGCGGTCGGCTCGCAGTATAGCGCACCGTGGGTGGTCGAGTTGGCGCGGCGATCCTCGAGCGGGCCGCTTTGCGCCCCCGGATGGCCGTTGCTAGAATCGCGCACCCGCGCATAGTGCCGCCGGTGAGGGCATCATTCCCGTCATCCAGGGAAGATAGGACCACGGCGCGGAAATCGTCTTGCAGGCCGGCCATCATTCCCGTCATCCAGGGAAGATAGGGGGCTCCGCCATGCGTCTGAAGATCGCCTTCATGCCCAACCCGCGCCACGAGCCGCTCCGCGACGGGACCATCCAGCTCGACGGAGTGGAGCTGGATTGGGAGCTGGGCAACCCCGGCGCCCTCTTCGCCCGACACCTGCGCGAAGACGCCTTCGACGTCTTCGAGTTCTCCATCTCCAACTACTTCATCCTGCGCGCGCGGCCCGACTGGGCGCACCGGCACTGGATCGCCATCCCTACCTTCATCGCCAAGCCGCTGTTCATCTTCCGCAACTTCCACGTCAACACGGGGGCGGGCATCAGCAGCCTGGCCGACCTGCGCGGCAAGCGCATCGGCCTGCCGGACTACGGGATGACCGCGGCGGTGTGGCTGCGCATCATCCTGCGTGTCCTGTACGGCATTCGGGCGCCCGAGCTGACCTGGGTTAACGGCCGCGTGGCCTCCGGGCGCCACACGCGCATCCTCGGCATCGAGGCCACGCCGCCGCCCGGCGTGACGATCGTCAACCTCGACGAGCACGACGGGACCGCACTCAACGCGATGCTCGCGCGGGGCGAGGTCGATGCCGCGATTGGTGACAACCAGATCATGCCGATCACCGAGGGGCCGACGGTGCGCAAGCTGTTCAGGCCGGACACGCTGGCCAGCGTGCCGGCCGCGCTGTACCGCGAGACCGGCGTCACGCCCGTGAACCATGTGCTGGTGCTGCAGCAAGCGCTGGATGCCGAGCACCCGGACCTGGCGCGGACGCTGTACGACGCCTTCGAGCGCTCGAAGCAGGAGGCGTACGCTCGCGCCCAGCGCGCGGCACCCGGCTACTGGCTCTTCCCCGAGGCGCTGATTCACGAGCAGACGGCCGTGTTCGGCGCCGACCCCTATCCGTCGGGGCTGAAGGCCAACCGTCGCATGCTGGCTATGGTGGCCGAGCAGCTCGTCATCGACGGCTTCATCCCCGCCGTGCCCGACATCGACGCGCTGTTCGCGGGGTCGGTCCGCGATCTGTAGCATCGGCGGCTAGCAGGAAGGATCTCCCTGAACGCGCTTACGGGCGGTACTCGCCGAGCGTCTGGAGCGCGGCCTCGACGAAGCGGGTGTCGACCAGCGCGTCGACGTCTACGGCCTGCTGCTGCTGGCCGGCCGCTAGATAGTACTCCTGCTGCGCCTTGATGTTCTCGACGTTGACCGCCCCGTTGGGGTTCAGCCCGACCATCACCATCTTGTCGTACAGCGCCGGACTGCTGACCGCCGTGCGCCGCGTGAGAATGGGGATCACCTCCGCGCGCGCCGCGGGATCGCCGCGGTGGAAGGCGTCGTTGTACAGGCGCACGCCGCGCAGGTAGGCGGTGACGAAGCGGTTGGCGACGGCGGTGTTCTGGCTGAACTCTGGCGAGAAGGTCAGGACCTGCGCCTGCAGGCCGGGGCTGTACTGGTCCGTGGTCTGGTAGAGCACGCCGTGGCCGCGCTCGACGATCTCGGTGAGAACCGGCTCGGCGTTGCCTGTGCCGTCGATGCTGCGGTGGGCCAGCGCCGCGATGGCGTCGGGCTGGGGCATGGTCACCAGCTCGATGTCACCGATGGTGAGGCCGCCCTGCTTGAGGAGCTGTACCAGCGCGAACTCGGGCGAGAAGCCGGTGGTCGAGAGCGAGATGGACAGGCCTCTGAGATCGGCCGGACCGCGGAAGCGGCCGCTGTCCACGAGGTCCTTGCGCATCACCAGGCCGCCGGTGCCGTGGCCGGGGAGCGCCGAGCCGCTGTCGGCCACGACGACGAGGTTGACGCCGCGCGCCACAGCGTTCAGGAGCCCGGCGCTGATGGAAAACTGAGTGGCCTCCAGTCGGTTCTGGCTCAAGGGCGCCACCAGCTCGTTGCTGTTCCGCGCCGGGAAGGGCTCGATCTCGAGGCCCTGCTCGCGGAACCAGCCCTTCTCCTCGGCGATCAGCAGGCCGGCGTGGCCGTTGGTCGAGGGGCTGAGCGCCCCGACGCGGACGGTGGCCGCGACCGGCGGCACCGAGGTCGCCGTCGCGGCCGCGGCGAGCGTGGCCGGTACGGTCGGCGCCGCAGCGGGACCAGCGGCCCCCGCGGTCGGTGCCGCCCGGCCGGCGGCGGGCGAGCCGGCGGGAGCGCACGCGGCAAGAACGAGCGGCGCCGCGAGCGCCAGGGTGAGGAGCCCGTGCCGGCGACGGTCGAACGGTACCAGCATTCCTGACCCTCCTCCAGCCCCGTGGCCGCGCGTGCTACGAGCCCGGCGAGGAGTTCTCGCGGAACTCGCCGAGGATCTCCACCGCCCGCCGGGCGTAGCTGGGGTCCACAATCTCCTCCAGTGGCAGCGGCTCGGGTAGCTCCACCGGAGCGTTGGCGAAGATGAACTGCTGCATCGCCAGCAGGCTGTCCGTGTACAGACCGCCATTCGGGTCGGCGTAGGCGTGCCGCGTGCGGGCCACGGTGGCCGCGGGGACCTTGGTGTACTGCTCGATGATGGCCAGGTTCTCCGGCTTGTTGCGGCCCTCGCCGTACAGATCGCGCGCGCCGCGTAGGTAGGCCACGGCGAAGTCGACCACCGCCTCGGGGTTTGCGCGGGCAAAGGCGCCATTCACGGCGATGCCGTTGGCCTGAACGCCCGGGGCGTGGTCCTCGCTGAGGACGACCGCGATGCTCCGTTCCAGGGACAGCGTCAGGAACGGCTCGGACAGCGCCGAGGCGTCGATGCCTCCCTGCGCCAGCGCCTGGGGGATGTCCGCGAAGTTCAGCCCCTGGACCAGCTCGACATCGTTGAGCGTGAGGCCTGCCTTGGCCAGCGCCAGACTGAGCATGTACTGGGTGCTGCCGGTGGAGGTGCCATTCTGGGCGACCTTGCGACCTTTCAGGTCGGCCACACTACGTACCGTTCCGTTGTCCCACAGCTCCTTGCGCACGACCAGCGGGGAGGTGGAGGGCTCACCGGGCTTGATCCCGGAGACGGGCAGGATCACGCGGAGCTCGATGCCGCGGGCGCGGGCATTGAAGAAGGCGGCGTCGAACCCCAGGCCGGCGAGCTGGAGCTGGCCGGCGCCGAGCTGCGCTGTGGGGCTGCCTGCCCCCGGCTCGAGATTGACCTCCACGCCACGCTCGCGGTAGTAGCCTTTCTCGTGGGCGAGGTACAGCGGCGCATAGGCCAGCGAGGGGATGAACCCTACGTTCACGGTGACCGGCTCGCGAGCCGGCCGGGCCGCCGCGGGCGGGCTGGTCGCAGCCACTGGGGCGCTGGCGGCCGGCGCCTCGCTCGCGGGGCCCTCCCCGGTCGCGGGCGCGCGGAGCGTTGCGCCGCAGGCCGCGGCGAGCACCACGAGCGCGAGTAGCGCGCCGCTGAGGCTCCAACGTGGACAGGGAGCGGTTCTCGGTACTCGGCTCGGCATCGTCCCCTCGGTTGCGAGTCACGGAGCGGCCAGTGATATTCCTCGGTAGATGGAAAGCTCCGGCTCGGATTCGGTGCGGAACCCGAAGACCTGGCCGCGCAGCTTCGCCTACGGTCAGCTTCGGGTGGCGGCCTCATCATACGCTCGGTCGGCCGGCGGGAGCCACGGTTTCGGCTGCTGGATTCGCGGGCGGGACGGCTGACGGCTATCGTCCCGCGTCGCTCAGGAAGTCCACGACCACCCGGTTGAAGCGGTGCGCCTGGTCCCACTGGACCCAGTGGGCGGCCTGGTCGAAGAGGTGTAGCTCGGCGTCAGGGATCAGGTCGAACAGCAACAGCGCCCGCTCGGGCATCGCCCCGCGGTCGTTCTTGCCCCAGACCACCAGCGTCTTCGATCGCAGCTCGCCGAGCGCGTCATGGATCGGCGGCGGTCGTGGGACCTCGCGCCGCCGTGTCTGTGCCTCGTAGTTCTTGCCGATGCTCATCTCGTGACGCGCCTGCACCAGCTCCTGGGTCACCAGTGCGGGGTTGTACAACGTGCCCAGACTGAGCCGGCGCATGTTCTCCAGGCCAGGAACGAACTCGCGCAGCTCGCGTCCGTGGTGCTGGGCCCGCTCGGCGGAGGCGGGCGAGCCCAGCGGCGCGATGGTGCTGGCCGCGGCCAGGACGAGGCGCCCTACGCCCGGGTCGGCCAGCGCGACGCGAGCGGCGATCTCCGAGCCCAGCGAGCTGCCGACCAGGTGGCAGCCCGTGAGGTTGAAGGCGGCCATGAAGGCGCGGGCATGCGCCACGGTGGCGTCCATGGAGTAGTCGGTCGGGTTGTCGCTGTAGCCGAACCCCGGCTGATCGTAGGCGTAGACGGCGAAGCCGGCCTCCACTAGCGCGTCCAGATTGTGCTTCCAGTGGATCAGTGAGCAGGCGCCGGGCGAGCTGCCGTGCAGCAGGACCACCGGCTGGCCCGCCCCGGCCTGAAGGTAGAACGTGCGTAGGCCCAGGACCTCGACGTAGTGTCCTCTTTCGGGGGTGAGCATCACGTCTCCTGCGCGCGAGGTCGGTGTCGCGTCAGGCGTCGCGCCTCTGGCGTAAGCGCGACCGGCCACGGCCGCGTCAAGGCTGAAACGGGCCGAGTATCTCGACGGCCTGACGGGCGAACGTCGGGTCGACGATCTCCTCGGGCCTGAGCGGCTCGGGCAACTCCACGGCGGCATTGGCGAAGATGAACTGTTGCAGGCCGACGAGACTGTCGACGAACAGGGCGCCGTTGGGGTCCGCTGCCCCATCATCCCCCGTCCGGCCGTCGGTCTGGCGTCGAAGGGGTCGGTCAGGCCCGAGGCCCGACCGACTCTTCGCTCGCCTGCTGGGCGTTAGCGACCGGCGTGGGCCGCGGCAGGAATGATGATCTCGCGGCAGGGCACGGGGATACACTGGTTCTTCGCCTCGTCGCGGATCACGCCCTTCGGGTCGCCACCGGCCTTCACGGTCTCGATGCCTTCCAGGTAGACGCGGCGCAGGATGCTCACGCCGTGGTCGCTGACGGGCATCAGGTGCTCCTTCGAGCGGTCCACGATGGCGCCCATGCTGCAGACGATCGAGGCGTCCTCGGTGGGCACGGCCGATGGCAGTTCGTATCCCAGCGTCGGCTTCGGCCCGTCTTTGTACTCCTTGAACGGCTCGGCCACCACGGGCGTCCAGCTCCCGGTGTAGGCGCCGCTGCGGAAGCGGGCGGGGTTACTCGCCGGCTTGAACGTCACGCGGATCATCAACGTGTGCGTGTCGTCGATCGGTACGCTCCAGCGGGCCGATTGCACCTGGCCCTGGGCGACAAGCGACTCGTCGAACTGCGCGTTCCAGCCACCAGCCGTCTCAGCATTCGGATTGGACGCCTCGAGCAGGCGGCTAGAGGCCGACGACACACTGATGCCCGGCATGATCAGGTGGTGCTCGCGGTAGTTCAGCGTGTCCTCGCGCGGTCCCGGCCGATAGGACTTGTAGACGACGCCGTACTCGCTCTCCTCGAACTCCGAGTCGGGCTCCTCGTTGAGGTCGGCCCAGAGATCGCCGTGGAGGAAGCTGACGTGGACCGGGTCCATCCCGTTCTCGACGCCCTGCAGGAAGTTGCACGGCGGCACGCCGGCCACCCAGGCGTAGCGCTCGCCCTCGTTGACCAGGAAGTCCAGGCGGGGCAGCAGCGGGGCCGGCTGGGGGCCGAGGTAGGTGAAGATCAGCCCGCCCAGCTCCTGGACGGGGTAGGCCGGGTGCTGCAGCGTCTCCTTGAAGCGGCTGTCGCGCGGCTCGCCCGGTGTGTCCAGCACGCGGCCCGCGGTGTCGTAGCACCAGCCGTGGTACCGACAGCGCAGGCCGGCCTGGCCGACGGTGCCGAAGCAGAGGTTGGCCTGGCGGTGGGAGCACAGCGCCGCCAGCACGCCCGGCTTGCCGTCCCAGTCGCGGAAGAGCACGAGATCTTCCCCGAGCAGCCGAACGTAGGTCGGCTTCCTCTTGAGATCCTCGGAGATGCCCACGGGCCACCAGTAGCGGCGCAGCAGCTCGCCCATCGGCGTGCCGGGGCCCACTCGAGTGAGAGTCTCGTTCTCTGCCGCGGTCGTCATCGCACTACTCCTCCCTCTGGAGATACGCGCCATCGAGCTGCCCGCCTGGTCCGGGCGTGTGCCCAGTATACGCAGGCCCCTCTGTCCGGGCAATCTGGCCGGCCCTGCTCAACGCGGCGCTTTCGTCGGGCGAGCGGGCGATATAATGTCGGCCAATCGCAACGAAGGCGAATTAGGAACGCAGACCGCGGCCGTGCCGGTGGCGGCGGCCGCTCCCACCGCGGCGCTGACCCCGCCGCCCGCGCCGGTGACGATCCGCCATGGCGACATCCGCATCAACTCCGCCGCCGGCATCTACCTGGCGAAGGAGCACGGCTCCTTCGCCGAGCAGGGCCTCAACGTCGAGCTGGAGACCTTCGCCAGCAGCACGGAGCAGATCCCGCCCTGGCCAGCGGCCAACTCGAGATCGGAGTAGGCGCGGTCGCCGCCGGGCTGCTCAACGCCGTGGCTCGCGGCGTGCCGATCAAGCTGGTGGTCGACTTCGGGCGCAACCTGCCCAACCGCTCCTCCGGCGCCCTGGCCGTGCGCAAGGACTGTGGGACGCGGGCGCCATCCGCGAGGCGGCGGGCCTGGGCCCCAATGGCTACCTCAACCTGAGCAGCCTGCAGGACGACGCCCAGTGGCTGTTCGACAACGGGTACATCCAGCAGCCTGTGAGAGTAGACGGCTTCGTCGACCACCAGTTCGTCGACTACACTCTCGGCGTCCTCGGCCGCGTCGAGCCCTAGGCTCGACTTCCGCCATTAGGCGGCCTTGAGATCGCCGTCTGGCGGAGCAGTTGGCGAGTTTGCGAGCCGCGGCGTAGGGCACACCGGCTCCAGAAAGCGAGCCGGGGCCAGAGCGCCACGCAGGGCGGCAAGCATGCCGATGAAGGATGGGGCAGTCTTGTGGCGATACCATGGACGGAGCGGCCAAGCCGGGCTGGTGGCGGAGTGCGCGGGCTCCGCGAACCAGAGCAGGACCAGGTCATAGACAACGAAGGCGAACGGGGCCGTCCGCTGGACCGCCCGCGGCGTGCAGACCACAAAGCCCGTCGGTATGGAGAGTGTGGTCATGGAAGGGGTATGAGTCGTGTTCATCGCCTTGCTCCTGGGTGTCCCAGGTCCTACTGCCGCAGCGCCTTACCGAGAACCGTCATCATCTCCTTGATGGCCGCTTCTTGGTCATCTCCAGTGGCCGCAGCGACCACGCAGCCTTTCAGGTGATCGGAGAGGATCAACAGCGCCACTTCCCGCGCAGCTGCAGTCAGGGCGTTGATCTGCTGGACCACATCCAGGCAGTAGCGATCGTCCTCGACCATCTGCTGCAGCCCACGGACCTGGCCTTCCATCTTGCGCAGGCGCTTGATGAGATCGTCCTTGTCTTTCTCGTAGCTTTTGCTTCGTCGTATCGCCATAGTGGCGTCTCCGTTATTCATACGTGTTAGTGACCCATCTCCGGCATATGCATTGGCGCATCAGGCAGGGCGGTTGGGCCTGGGGCCGCACCGTACCAAGCCAGCCGCCAGGCCTTCATCTGATCGATCTCACTCTGCTGTGCGCTGATGATCGCCACAGCCAGATCTTTGATCTCCTGATGGACCGCCCGAGTTTGGGCAAGCTGGGCCGCATCGATGGCGCTCTGGTGGTGGGGAACCATCGCATCGATGAAGGCTCGATCGAAGGGCTCGGGCGCGGTCCGCAGCGTCTCCACTTCCTGGGCCATGTTCATCGTGCCCATCGGCATTGACGAGGTGCCCATATCGTGGAGCATCGGCATCTGGTCCATCGAAGGCGTCTGGTCACTGCCGTACCAGGCGAGGCGCCAGGCCTTCATCTGGCTGATCTCCTCGGCCTGGCTCCGACTGATGTCAACCGCCAGGCTCCTGATTTCTGGGTGCTCCGCCCGGATCAGTGCGATCTCGGCCATCTCGATGGCAGCCTGGTGGTGGGGCACCATCATGTCGATGAACTGCTGATCAAACTCAGCCTGGGCCTGGGGTGGCGCCACGGTGTGCTGGCTGCCTGGGTTGGATGCAGGAGAGGGCTGGCTGGTCTGCGGGGTCTGAAATGCGCTGCTCAAGAGGACCGCGCCGCCTAGTACCAGAGCGCCGAGCGCCCATCGGCTAGCTTGGAAGTTGCCGAACTGATGCATGATGTTAGGTGCTCCCATTCTGTACTCGGAGCAGTGGTGGGCCACTCCGTATACACCATACTACCAATGAGTATATGAGCACGCAAGAGGGCAAGAGTGCAGATGGCCTTGTACCAAGATTGGGCTGTACTCGTAAGGGCGATCAGCGCGGGCCGTCCAGAGGCTCGCATCTCAGACGCCTTCTGGCGACCCACCGCCAGAAGGCCAGCCGAGCCGCTTCAGCGCAGGAGAACCCGCGCCGTTCTGCTTCACACCGCCAGCCCAAGTGCCGCCACCACCTGGCACTCGCTACAGGCGGATTCGTCTTCATCACGGCACCCCCTCACTAGCGGGTGCAGGATCAGGCTGTCAGCTCGTCCTTCATCCGCTGGTAGGTCGCCTGATCGATCTCCCCTGCTGCATAGCGACGCTTGAGAATCGCCAGAGGATCGTCTGTTCCCGTCGAGCTGCTCGGTGTGGTCGCTTGACCCACTGCCCAGCGCACCAGCAGCACGACGCCGGCGATCACCGCGATCCAGAAGGCCAGCATGGCGAGCATCCCGAGCGCCATGCCCCAGCCGCCCATGATCCCTGAGGTGCCATAGCCCCACATCATCCCTGGTCCCATCATGCTTGTCCCCATCATGACACTACCTGCGATCGCGGCAACTAGGGCCGCAACGACCAACACCCCCAGCCAGGGGTTCAGCCAGCGATTATCAGTAGTCATGATCTCTTCCTTGGCTGCTGCACTGGCCAGTGCTACCACGGCCAGCTTGGGCGCATGCTCTGCCTGGCAGGACACCGCCCCAACGCGCTGCGCTCCTGCTACGGTGTTCATCGCTCACCCCCTTGGAGGCCCTACCACCCCGCTGAACCGCTCCCCTTTCCCTGGTACTCCCTACGAGCATAGGGTAGGACAGGTTGGTTACAGCTCACGTTTAGCGGGGTAAACGATGGGTCAACACCGAGCGGAGCTGTGTCGTCACTGACGCGGCATACTCTAAAGAGCGAGCCTGCTAGGCTCCCGAGGCTTGGCTGTCATGCAGCGGGACCATGGGAGAAGGAAGGCTGTGGTGGAACTCACCGCCAAGTGAGCATTGGTGCGTCCGGGCTCAATGGGCCCTCGGAGGATCGGCCGTTCTGGTACGATTTGGATCGAGTCCAGTTCACTCACCCAAGGAACATGATCGATGGCCCAGCAGACCCCGACGAATCCGCCTGCCGAGCCGCGTCGCAGCCGGCCGCTGATGCCGGAGGGCTACGGCGTCCCCCAGACCGACGAGGGCTTGCTGCCCTGGGACTGGGCCGTCGAGCGCCTGGAGCGCGCGCGCAACTACTGGTTCAGCACCACTCGCCCGGATGGCCGGCCGCACGCGATGCCGGCCTGGGCCGTCTGGCTGGACGGGGTGCTGTACTTCGAGGGCAGTCCCCTGACGCGCCGCGCGCGCAACCTGGCCGAGAACCCCGCCGTCGTCGTCCACCTGGAGAGCGGCAACGAGGTGGTCATCCTCGAGGGCGAGGCGCACGAAGCCGGCAAGCCGGACCGCACGCTCGCCGAGCGGCTGGCCGCGTCGTTCGCCGCCAAGTACGCCGCGACGCACCAGTACGCGCCCCCGCCCGAGCAGTGGGACAACGGCGGCCTGTGGGCGATGCGGCCCCGCGTCGCTTTCGCCTGGAGCGAGTTCCCGACGACGGTGACGCGCTGGCGCTTCCCCCACGCCTGACGGATCCGCGCGCCAGTCCGGGTTAGCGCGCGTAGTGGCCCAGGCGCTCGATGGCGTAGTCGACGAACGAGTGGTCGACTACGTCGGCCGGGTCGACGCGGGTCTTGATGAAGCCCTGGCTCGTCCACCACTCCACGTCGGCGGCGAACGTGTCCATGTTGATGTACCCATCGGGGTTCAGGCCGACCGGCGTCATCCGCTCGACCACCGCCGGATCGACTCGCGTATTGCGCGCCAGGATGTCGATGACCTCCGCCTTGTTCAGGCCCTTGGTGAAGGCATCGTTGTAGTAGCGCACCCCCTTGATGTAGGCGATCATGAAGCGCTGGGCCACGGCGCGCTGGTTGGCCATGAACTGCGGCCCGTAGAGCAGCGCCGCGTTCTGCTGGTAGGGATAGATCTCGTCGTTCCGCTTGTACAGCACGGCGAAGCCCTCGTCCAGCGTGCGGGTGAGCAGCGGCTCGAGCATGTTCGAGGCTTCGATGGCTCCGTTGCGGAAGGCCGCGGGCATGTCCGGGAAGCCGAGCGCGATCATGTCGATGTCCGAGAACTCCAGCCCACACTCGTGCAACAGCCGCGCGTACATCGGCCCGCTGCTGTTCTCGATGGCCGGGTTGGCTACCCGCATGCCCTTGAAGCTGGGGCAGCCGTGAAACGCCCCGCTGTCGACGAGGTCCTTCCGCACGAGCACGCCCTGGTAGCCAAAGCCCGGCGGCGTCGAGCCCTTGTCGGCGACGATGCGCATCGGGACGTCCAGCGCCACGGCGTTGACCAGGCCCGCGGCCGTGCCGCCACTGCCGATCTCGAGCTGGCCCGTCCCGAGCAGCGGCACCTGCTGCTGGGCGGCGTTCATCTGCGTGATGTCGATCTCGATGCCCTGCTCGCGCAGGAAGCCCTTCTCGTCGGCCAGGAAGATGCCGGAGTCGGAGGCCGAGCGGACGATCGCGGCGCGCACCGTGACCGGCGGGCTGAGCGCCGCGGCGCTCGGCGGCGCGCTGGTTGCGGCAGCGGGCGCGGTCGTGGCCACGGCGGCCGGCTGGCCCGCCGTGGGCTTCGCGGGCGGCTGGGCAGCGGGCGTACAGGCTAAGCCCAGCAGCGCGAGCGCCATCACGACGATGAGCCCATGAAACCTCGGCACCATGACCCCTCCACCCTGCATCGTCTGCACCTGCCTCTACCGCTACAGGCGATAGCCCCACAGCCGAGCGGTGCCGCTATTCTAGGCCGCTACGCCGGGCGCCGCTACGATTCTCGGCGACCCGGTCAGGCGCCGGCCGGCACGCCTAGCGCGTGCGCGGCGGCGAGGTAGCCGAAGGCCATCCCGCTCGCGAGCGACAGCCCGGCCTGGTAGCCAACGCCGTACTCGGTCACGGCGCAGACGTTGCCCGCGGCGTACAGCCCGGGGATGGGATGGCCGCGGACGTGCAGCACCCGCCCGTCGACGTCGGCCGTCAGTCCGCCGGCCGCCGTGCCGCTGGGCGCCAGCTCGACGCCGTAGTATGGCGGCTCCTCGAGGGGACCGAGGTTGGGGTTCGCGGCGTGGCCGGCATCGCCCGCCGAGCGCCGCGACCAGCTCGACTGGCCGCGCCCGAACGCGGGGTCCTGGCCCTCGCGGGCCGCGGCGTTGAAGGCCGCCACGTGGTCTTCGAGCGCCGGGCCGTCGATCCCCAGCGCCTCGGCCAGCGCGGCCAGGCTGTCGGCGCGGGCGACCCAGGGCGGGATCGGGCTGCC
>Ga0070741_10011926_pt1 | contig 15880 bp, 16 predicted proteins | sample Coa_R1_4_FD_66440 | JGI IMG/M metagenome (GOLD analysis project Ga0070741, IMG submission 66440) | Surface soil microbial communities from Centralia Pennsylvania, which are recovering from an underground coalmine fire - Coalmine... | ecosystem: Environmental > Terrestrial > Soil > Unclassified ...
GGCTCGTGGGACGTGTCCCGCTTGGTCGCGTACATCTCGCCGTCCGCGCGGCCGAGCAGCTCGTCGGGCGTGACGCCGTCGGACGGGTAGAGGGCCCAGCCGATCGAGGCGTCGATCTCGACGGCGACGCCGTCCACCTGGATCGGCGCGCGCAGCGCCTGCCGCAGCCGCCCGACCAGCGCCGTCGTCTCGTCCTCGGTGCGGGCGCCCAGGCTGAGCACCACGAACTCGTCCCCGCCGACGCGCGCGACGGTGTCGGTCTCGCGCACGACCGACTCGAGGCGGCGCGCGAGCCGCAGCAGCACCTCGTCGCCGGCCCGGTGGCCGCGGATGTCGTTGATCTCCTTGAACCCGTCGAGGTCGAGCGCGACGAGCGCGAACGGCTCGCGGTTCCGCCGCGCACGGCGGAGCGCCTGCTCCAGGCGGTCGTCGAGCAGAGTCCGGTTGGGCAGGCCGGTGAGTGGGTCGCGCAGCGCCAGCGCGTCCGCCGACTGCACCCGGCGCCAGAGCAGCGCGCAGAACACGAGCGTCGCCGCCGCGAGCGCGGCCAGCGCGACCTCCGCCTGCCCGCGCTGCAGACGCCCGAGCAGCAGCCCGAGGCCGAGCGCGACCCCGACCAGCGCCGCAGAGGCGAGCGGCCAGCGCACGCTCCGTCCGGTGACCCTCACGTACCTCCAGTCCATTGCCGCAGTGGCGCCACGGGCGCTCGCACAGGTCGCGGGACCGCCGTCGCGCACGACCCACCGTAGGGCTGCATACACCGGTCATCGCCACCCGAACAGGTGAAGGCGCTCCCTCGTTCGGAGGAATCGCGCGCTCGAGGCATCGACGCGCCGCCGGGGAGGAACTGGGCGCCGCCGGCGGAAGGACGCGCCGTGCGCGCAAGCACGCTTCGCCTCGCCGCCGCAGCCGTCGCGGCTGCGCTCGTCGCCGCCTGCTTCGCGGTGCTCGAGCCCGTGGGCGACGCCGTCGTCGGCGCGCTCGGCTGCCTCGTCCTCGTCGCCGTCTCCGTCACCGATCTCGAGACCAGGCGCGTGCCGAACCGGATCGTCGTGCCTGCGCTCGCCGCCGCGCTCGCCGTGCGCTCGGCGCTCGATCCGAGCCTGCGCTGGCTGCTCGGCATGCTCGTCGTCGGCGTGCTCCTGTTCCTGCTCGCGGTCGTCCACCCGGCCGGCCTCGGCATGGGCGACGTCAAGCTGGGCGCCTTCCTCGGCGCCTGGCTCGGCTTCTACGGCCTGCTCGCCCTCGTGCTCGGCTCATTCGCAGCCTTCCTCCCCGCCGCCTTCATCCTCGTAACGCGCGGCCGCGCGGGCCGCAAGGTGGGGATCCCGTTCGCGCCGTTCCTCGCGCTCGGAGGCGTGATCGCGCTGCTCGCCGGCCCGGACGTCTACGGCTGGTACCGCTCGCTCGGTGCGTAAAGCACGGCCGCGCCGGTGCCGATCCTGAGCGGGTATGGAGGCCGCGCTGACACCCGCCGCGGGGCCGTCGCCCTCGCGGCCGCTCGACCCGGCCGTCGTCGCCGGGGCGATGCGCGCCGCCACGGCCGCCGTCGCGGCTGCGGGCACGCCCGCGGCTGCGCTCGACGCGGCGATCGCGGCGCTCGAGGAGCGGCTGCAGCCCTGCTTCGTGGCGGCGCTCGTGTGCGAGCACGACCGCCTGTGGCTCGTGGGCAGCCACGGCTACGCCGCGATCCCCGACGGGCTGCGGCTCGACACGGGCGTCGTCGGCAGAGCCGTGCGCAGCCGGCGCACGCAATACGTCCCCGACCTCGCAGCCGACCCGGACTACGTCGAGGTGGCGAAGGGCGTCGCCTCCGAGCTCGCCGTGCCGCTCGAGCTCGACGGCGACGTCGTCGGCGTGCTCAACGTGGAGACGGTCGCGCCGCTGCCGCGCGCGGCTGCGAAGCTCGCCCGCCCGCTCGCCGCGGCGCTCGCGCCGGTGCTGGCCGAGCTGCGCTCCCGGCGGGCGCTCGACCTGTCCGCGCTGTCTCGGCTGTGCGTGCGGCTCAGCTCTCTCCGCGACGCGCGCGAGATCGCCGAGATCGGCGCCGCTGCGCTCACCCGCATCCTGCCGGTGGAGACCACGCAGGTGCTCCTGCGCGCGGAGACCGGCGAGCTGGTCGCGCTGGCCGGCGGCCGCGCCGCCCGGGACGCGCCCGAGCTGCTCGCGCCCGAGCTCGTGCGCCTCCTGCGCGACGAGCTGGAGCAATCCGCAGTGGTCGGCGCCCTCGACCTGGAGCGCCGTGCGGCCGGCGCCGCGCGCACGGTCGTCGTGCTGCCGCTGCGCGCGAACGGGGAGGAGCTCGGCCTGCTCGTGGGCACGAGCCGTCGTCCCGGTGCGCTCGGCCGCGAGCAGCGCGAGGTGGCGGCCGTGCTCGCCGCGCAGATGGCGGCGTCGCTCGACGCTGCGCTCGCGCTCGACCGCGAGCGCCGCTCGGCGCTCACCGATCCGCTGACGGCGCTGCTCAACCGGCGCGGCTTCGAGGCGACGCTCGAGCAGGGGCTGGCGCTCGCGCACGCGGAGCGGCTGCCGCTCAGCGTCGCCGTGCTCGACTTCGACGACTTCAAGGAGGTGAACGACCGCGCCGGCCACGAGTTCGGCGACGCGCTGCTGCGCGAGGTCGGCCACGTCCTGCGCCGTGTCGTTCCCGACGGCGCCGGCGCGGGCCGGCTCGGCGGGGACGAGTTCGTCGTCATGCTGCCCGGCGTCGACGCCGAGTCCGCTCGGACCGTCGTCGAGCGCGTGCGCGGCCTTCTCGTCGGCGGCCTCGACGAGGCGGGCTTCCCGCTGCGCGTCTCCGCGGGCGTCTCCACGTACCCGTTCGACGGCGGGGTCGGCACCGAGCTCGTCCGCGCCGCCGACCAGGCGCTCTACGAGGCGAAGGCGCAGGGCAAGAACTGCGTCGTCGCCTTCCGCGACCTCGTGCGCGCAGCCGGCGCTCACGGCGCGCCGCCGGCGATGCGAGATCGTCGCGGCGGCGCGCTCGACTCCGGCGCCCTCGTGGAGGCGATCGAGGCGGCCGCGGCGATCTGGCGCGAGCACGGCGTCGCCCGCGTGCTGGAGCGGCTGTCGAAGTCGCTCACGTTCGTCGTCGGCGCGACCGGCTGCAACGTCTCGCGCGTCGTCGGCGCGCGCCTGGTCGACGTCGTCGCCCACGCGCTCCGCGACGTGCCGCTGTCCGCGGACAGCTCGTACCTGATCGACGAGTTCCCGCTGACGAAGGCGGTGCTCGAGTCGCTGCAGGCGCGCTCCATCTCGTTCCTCGACGACGACCTCGACCGCTCCGAGGCGTTCGTGCTGCGGGAGCTGGAGATGAGCTGCGCGCTGCTGCTGCCGCTCGCGATCCACGGCCGGGCGTGGGGGCTCGTGGAGCTGTACGACATGCGCCTGCGGCGCTACACGCCGGAGCAGCAGGCGCTGGCCGAGTTCCTCGTTACCGCCGCCGCCGCCCGGCTCGAGGCGCTGGGCGACGACGCGACCGCGCCGCGCCGGCTGCCGCTCTACCGCGTCCCGGACGCGCCGGAGGAACGACGCCGGGGGCTCACGTAGGCGCGGGGCTCGCCCCGCCCGGCGGCGCCGGGGCCGCGCCCGACAGGGGCTCGAGGAACGCGCAGCGGCGCCGGTCGCCCGGCAGCGGAGCGGCGCCGAGCCGGACGACGCGGAAGCGCCTCCCGTCCACCTCGATCGTCGCGCCGGCCTCCACGGGCCCGTCGTCCCGCTCGACGAGGCGGTACCGGTCGCCGGGCACGAGCGCGAGGTAGGCGGGCCCGCTCGGCTCGCCGCCTGCTGCCCCCGCGGCCAGACCGAGGTCGCGCGAGACGGCCGCGACGGCGACGCGGAGCTCCTCGCGACCGGTCTCGACCGTCTCCTCGGCTGCCGTGAGCGCCTCCTCGCGCTGGCGCAGCGCAGCCTCCGCCGCCTCCACCTGCGCCGCGCGGCGGTCGAGCTCGAGCGCCTGGCGCTCGCGCTCCTCGACGGCGGCGTTGCGCGCAGCGAGCAGCGCCTGCTCCCGCTCGATCGTGCTCAGGGTCTCCCGCATGCGCGCCTCGAGCGCCTCGAGCTCGGTCTCCCGCGTTGCGAGCCGCGTCTCCTGCTCGGCCAGCGCCGTGGCCCGCTGCTCGAGTCCCGCCAGCGCGTGCTCGCGCTCGTCGAGCTGCTGCTCCCGCTCGGCCAGTCGCCGCTCGCGCTCCCCGGTCGACTCCTCGCGGCGCTCCACGGCTGCACGACGCAGCTCCACCGCGCCGAGCTCGCGCCTGCGCTCGGCGAGCGCGGCCTCCGCCTCGGCGACGCGCGCCTCGCGCTCCGCCAGTCGTGCCGCCAGCTCCGTCAGCTCGCCGTGCCGCTCGTCCAGCTCCGCCGAGCCGCGCCGCAGCATCTGCTCCACCGCCGACCGCAGCTCGCGCGTGCGCTCCTCGCGCGCCTCGAGGTCGGCGATCGTCTCCGCGAGCTGCCGGGCGCGCAGCTCCAGCTCGTGCGTGTGCTCGGCCAGCGCCTCCTCGACGTCGTGCTCGCCCGGCAGCGTGGGCTGGAACAGGCCGCGCAGCTTGCGGCGGATGCCGTCGTCGAGCCGCCGCTCCCGGGGCCAGTGCTCCCACTCCCTGTCGCTGCGCAGCTCCGCCATCTCGTCGTGTCCGCAGTCGCCTCAGCTCGCAGGTCTCGCAGATCTTGCAGGTCTTCCGCCGGCAGGCCCGGCCTCAGCCGTCGAATTCGACCGGGCCCGCCGGCACGTCCAGTCGCTTCGACACCGGAAGGAGTGCTCCTGCCCGAGGCGAACGGTTCAAGCGCACCCCCGTTCCGGCCGATAGAGCATACGTGGACGCACGCGGCGCATCACTCCTAGCAGCCCGCATCAGGGCGGGCGTGCGCGTGGGGGCGCGCATCGAGCTCGTGGCCGTGGGCGACGCAGCCTCGGAGCTGCGCGTGGGCGACTGCGGCGTCGTGCGCGCGATCGCCGAGAACGGCCGCGTCGTGGTCTCGTGGGACCGCGGCTTCGCGCTCGAGATCGACCCGGACACGTTCCAGTATCGCCGCCTCGCGGCGTAGCGCACGAACGCGCGGGCGCGGAGCGGGCGCGCCGTCCCGCTCGCGTCGTGCCGGCGCTCAGCCGCGGCTGCTCGCGGCGGCGGTGAGGCGGCTGCCGCCGGCGCGGGCGCCGAAGTCGACCGTGACCACGACGACCGGGCCGTCCGCGCTCGCGAACACGCCCGGCGCGTCCGAGGCGGACACGGCCGCCACGCCGAGCTCGCGCCAGCTCGCGTCGAGCATCACCCTGCGGTGCGCGGGCGACTCGAGCCAGAGCTCGACCGCCTCCGCCGGCGTGATCCCCGCGGTGCTCCAGAGCAGGTTCTCGCCGACGACCCAGCTCGTCGCTCCGGCGACGGGGTAGAAGCGGCGGAGGCGGTCGCCGAACCTCCCGCTGCCCGGGGTGTCGTGTCCGAACACGCCCTGTGCGAGCAGCGAGCGGGACTGGTAGAGGGCTGCCGAACGGAGCGCGGCGGACGGCTGAAGCGCCGCGAGCCCGTGGGCGACGCGGACGCGGTTGAGCTCGCGCAGGATGCCTTGCTCGAGCGCGGCGTCTCGCTGACCGGGGCCGCTCGCCGCCGAGGGTGACCCGGCCAGGACGAGCGCGACCACCCCGAGCAGCGCGCAGCACACGAAGCGTCGCATGAGGGCAGCATCGGCCCTCGGCGCGGCGCCGGAATCCCCCGGGCGAGGGGTCGGGGCTACCTCGAGTCAGTGAGAAGCGGATGCGCCGCGCGAGGGAGCGCCTGTGGCGTCGGCGCCAGCCGGCTGGTCTGTCGGCTGGCTCGACTGCCGGTCGGCCGGCTGAGCGGCCGGGGCCATACCGTCCGCGTCCGTGGCCGGAGCTGCTGCGCCGGCGACGACGGGTGCACGGGCCTTCGCGTGCTTGCCGTGCGTCTTCGAGCGGCGCTTGCTGTGGGTCTTCGTGGCCAGCTCGACGTTCTTCGCCGCTGCGGCACGGGTGCTGCCCGTGTCCCGCGCCGCGGTCGCGGCCGTCGGCGACGTCCTCCTCGGGGAGCGTCCGCGCGCCGCAGCGGCCGTCGACGCCCCGCGTGTCGCCTGCGAGCGGGCCGGACGCGTGGAGGCCCGCTCGCTGCCGCGTGCCCGCTGCACGGTCGCCGAGCGCGCGCGGCCTGGTGCGGTGGCGCCGCGCGCGTGCGCCAGCGCGTGCGCGCTGAGGCGGGTGCGCGCCTGCGCACGTCCGGGCGCCGTGGCGCCCCGCGCCGCCTGCGCGGAGGGAGGAGCCTTGCTCCGGGCCGGCTTCGATCCCTGGAGCTGCTGCACGCCCTCGTACCCGGCGCCGCCCGCCACGGCGACTGCCGCGACGACCGCGGCCGCCTTCGTCGCCACGCCTCCGAGGGCCAGCCCACCGAGGACGCCGCCGGCTCCGGCACCGGCTGCCGCGCCGCCGCTCAGGCTCGCGCCTGCGGCTGCTCCCCCGATGGTCGGCAGCCCCGCCGTCGCCGCCGCAGCCGTGTGGCTCTTCAGCAGCGTCAGCGAGGCCGGCAGCGGCAGCAGCGCGAGCCCCTCGAGCGCCCGCCGCTGCCGACGCTGCAGGATCTCGAAGCGCGAGCAGTGGGGGCACGAGCGCACGTGCTCGCGCAGCCGGCGGCGCTCCTTCCGCGACAGCCGGCCGTCGAGCAGTCGCGACAGGTCCTGCTCGGCGCGCGCGCAGGTGACGACGTTCTCGATCTCCTCCGCGAGCGAGCGCCGCGCCCGGAAGAGCAGCGTCTCGAGCGCGGTCGTCGTCACGCCCAGGATCTCCGCGATCTCGGCGTAGGAGCGCCCCTCGAACTCGCGCATGACGAGCGCCTCGCGCTGCGTCGGCGGGATCCGGCCGAGCGCCTGGACGAGCTCCTCCACGCTCGGGTCGCCTGCGTCCTCGTCCACGAGCGCAGCGGCCGGCTCGCGGTCGAGCACGACCTCGACGGGCCGCGCCTGCGCCTGCCGGAACCGCTGGCGCATGAGGTTGTGCGCGATCGTGACCAGCCAGTTGGACGGCTTGCGCGGCACCTCGCCGCGCTCGAGCGCGCGGAGCGCGTTGACGAACGTCGCCTGGGTGATGTCCTCCGCGTCGGCGTGGTTCCCGAGCACCGCGTAGGCGTAGCGGTAGATCTGCGCGGCGTGCCGCCGGTAGAGCTCGTCGAGCGTCCGGGCGGCCCGAGGCGACTGCTCGGTGACAGCCATCGCACGAACCGTGGCCGATCGCCAGGCCGCGCGCAAGTCACTCTTTACACATTCCTTACGGCAATACCCGCAAGGAATGGCGGTGTGACGCGTCTGCCAGGTGTCAGGGCAGGGGCGGCTTGCCCAGGGGTGGGTGGGTGTCGGAGGTTGTCCGAGATCTCGTAGAAGTTTGAGCGGCGGTCCCTCCGGCCCCGTCCGCTGCCGTGGGCAGCGTTCTGGGTCGCTGAAGTCCATTCGAGACTGGAGGAACCGCCATGAGGAAGGTATCCGGGCCGACGGTCGTCACGGCCGCGGCGGCGGCCGAGCGGGTGTTGCCGGCGCAGATCCAGGAGGCGCTCGGCGAGCTGGTCGGGGCAGCGAGGGAAGGGCTGCTCGCCCTCAGCGTCGGCGTCGGGCTCGGCGTTGTGCATGAGCTGATGGAGCTGGAGGTCGACGAGGTCGTCGGCCCGAAGGGCAAGCATGATCCTGAGCGGTCGGCGAAGCGGCACGGCCACGAGCAGGGATCGCTGACGCTCGGCGGGCGGCGGGTCGCGGTGCGCCGGCCCCGGGTCCGTTCGGCCGACGACAAGCACGAGTTGCCCGTCGAGACGTACGAGTACTTCGCCGACCGCGACCCGCTGACCAGGGCGGTGATGGACCGGATGCTCGCCGGTGTCTCGACGCGCCGCTTCGCCCGCGTCGGCGAGCCGGTCGGCAGCGACGTCGAGGCCGGGAGCAGCTCGACGTCGAAGACGTCGGTGTCGGAGATGTTCGTCGAGCGCACCCAGAGCGCGCTCGAGGAGCTGATGGGCCGCCGGCTCGACGACGTCCGGCTGGCGGTGATGATGCTGGACGGGATCGAGATCGCTGAGCGCACCCATGTCGTCGCGCTCGGGATCACCACCGACGGGGTCAAGATCCCGCTTGGGCTGTGGGAGGGCTCGACCGAGAACGCGACGCTCGCCCGCACGCTGCTCGCCGACCTGGTCGATCGCGGCCTCGATCCGGAGCAGGCGATCCTGTTCGTGATCGACGGCTCGAAGGCGCTCAGGCGGGCGATCACCGACGTCTTCGGCGCCCACGCGCTCGTGCACCGCTGCCACCGCCACAAGGAGAGAAACGTCTGCGACCTGCTGCCCGAGCGCGACCGCGACCAGGTCCGCGCCCGGATGCGCGCAGCGTGGTCGCTCACCGACCCCGACCTCGCCCGCCAGCGGCTCGAGCTGCTCGCCGGCGAGCTCGACCGCAGCTGGCCCGACGCAGCCCGATCGCTTCGCGAGGGCCTCGACGACACGCTGACGCTGATGCGGCTCGGGATCACCGGCAACCTGGCCAAGACGCTCTGCTCGACCAACCCGTGCGAGAGCATGATCGAGATCGTCCGCTCCACCCAGCGCAACGTGAAGCGCTGGCAGGACGGCGACATGCGCAGGCGCTGGACCGCCGCCGGCATGCTCGTCGCCGAGCAGCAGTTCCGACGCATCATCGGCTACCGCGACCTCGCCAACCTCGTCATCGCCATCGAGCGTCACGCGCTGCACACCGCCGCGCCGAGCCCCGACCAGAAGGAGGTCGCCGAACTCGTTACTGTCTGATCGTCAAGCGGGGATCGCCGCCCAAGTTCCACGACGATCCGGACATCCTCAGCCGCGCGGCGCCGCCCTCGAGCACGAGCAGCCCGAGGAAGGCGTAGGTGAGCTGCTGCGCCTCGTGGTGCGCGTCGACCTCCATCTCCCTTGCTCACGATACGGCTGCCGGGGAGGAAATCCAGTCGGGGCGGCAGTGGCGCGCGCTCGCGCCCGGCGTGCGGCGCCCGGCCTGCGGCGCCTGTGCAGCGGAAGCGTGCCGAATCCGTGCCGATTCTCGGAAAGACACTTCCGCCCGACGGGTGGCGGCGGCTACGAGAGGAGGGTCACCGCACCTCACAGATTGGAGCTCCCATGCCTCGAACTCTTCTCTCGCTGCTCGTCGTCCTGCTCCTGGCAGCCGCGTTGCTCGCCGCGCCCGCAGCGCAGAGCGCGTCCGCGGACGTCGTGGTCAGCCAGCTCTACGCCGGCGGCGGCAACAGCGGCGCCTCCTTCACGCACGACTTCGTCGAGCTGCTCAACCGTGGCGCGACCCCCGTCGACGTGAGCGGCTGGACGATCCAGTATGCCTCCGCAGGCGGGACGAGCTGGCAGGCGACTGCGCTGAACGGCTCGATCGCCCCGGGCCGCTACTACCTCGTGCAGCTCGCGTCCTCCGCTGCGGTGGGAGCGCCGCTTCCGACCCCCGACGCGACCGGCACGACGAACCTCGCCAACTCCGGCGGCAAGGTGGCGCTCGTACGTGACGGCACGCTGCTCTCCTGCGGCGCTTCGCCCGGAAGCTGCTCGGGCAACGCCCAGGTCGTCGATCTGGTCGGCTACGGCTCCGCGACCGACTACGAGGGCGCCGCCGCGGCCGCGGGCCTCAGCAACACGACCGCGGACCTGCGCGATGGCGACGGCTGCACGGACACGGACGACAACGGGGCGGACTTCTCCGCCGCGACGCCGGCCCCGCGCAACTCGTCCTCGACGGCGGCCGCCTGCGGCTCGGCTCCGCCGCCGGCCGGCGGCGTCTCGCAGAGCGCAGCGGTCGACGTCGACATCCAGCCGGTGCTCTCGATCGCGCTCGAGCGCTCCACCGTCAGCTTCGGCAACGCCGTATCGGGAGACACGCCCGCGCCGGTCTCCGAGCGCGTCACCGTCGTCAGCAACAACGACGCGGGCTACACGCTCACCGTCCACCGCTCGGCGTTCCTCCCCTCCGACCTGCCGCTCGGCATCACGGGCTCCCCGCCGGGCGGCGGCCAGATCGGCCCGGCGCTGAGCGGAGGGGCGATGGCCTCGATCCCCGTCGCACCCGCGCCCGACCTGCTCGTCGGCACGACCGCGGCCCGCAGCGCAGGCTCGGGAGACGTCTGGGCGACGAGCCTCGGCTTCACGTCGCCGCTCCCGGTGGTTCCGTCCGGCCGCTACGCAGCGACCGTGACCTTCACGGTGATCGGACGATGAGGATGGCCGGCGCGGCTGCGCTCGCCTGCTCGAGCCTCGCCTCCCTGGCGCTCGTGCCCGCTGGCGCGGGCACGAGCGCCGCGCCGCCTCCAATCGGGCTCACCGCCGCGCCCGCGCGCGTCCTCATCGAGGGCTCGGGCAACGCGGCGGTGCGCGTTTCCAACTACGGCGCGACGGCGGTCGTCGTCGACGTCGCCCGCGCCGGCTTCTCGCTCGACATGCGCGGGCGCCCCCGGGTGCTCCAGCGGGGCGACGGCCGCACCGCAGTCGGCTGGATCGCGATGCGTCCGCGCAAGCTGGTGCTGCGGCCCCGCGAGACGCGCGCGGTCACCGTCGCCGCGACGCCCTCTCCGCGGGCCGAGCCGGGCGACCACGACGCCTTGCTGCTCCTCACCACGCGCCCCCGGCGCCGGGGCAGCGTGGCCGTCCGCATGCGCGTCGGCGTCGTGGTCGTCGTCCGCGTGCCGGGCAAGATCGTGCACAGGCTCGAGCTGCGCGCGCTCCGGCTCACGCGGGTCGCCGCTCGAGCGCGCACCCTCGAGCTGCTCGTGCTCAACCGGGGCAACGTCACCGAGCAGCTGCGACCGATCCACGCGTCGTTCGAGCGCGGCGGTCGCGTCGACCGGACGTCGCTGCCGCGGCCGCGCCAGTTGCGCCCGCACACGCGCGGCATCCTCCAGCTGGTCTACCGCGGTTCCCTGCGCGGCGCCGTCGCCGTCCGTGTCCGGGTGGGGCTCGGGGCGGGTGGCGTCGTCACGCGAACCTTCAGGCTGCGCCTGTAAGCGGCCGCCTACGGTCCCTGGCGCCGTTTGAGGCGCGACAGCCGGCGCCCTTCCTGGCCGATACCGCGCCAGCGCCGGCGCTGCTCGGCCTGCGCGCGCTTGTCCAGCCTGTGCTCCAGGTGCTCGAGCTCGCGCTGCAGCTTGCGGTAGCTCGCCCAGCGCTCGCGCGACAGCGCGCCCTCGGCGAGCGCAGCCTGCACTGCGCAGCCCGGCTCCGACTCGTGCGCGCAGTCGGAGAAGCGGCAGCGGGCGAACAGGTCGGTCACGTCCTCGAACGCCTCCGCCAGGCCGTCGTCCGCTTGCCACAGCTGCAGCTCCCGCAGCCCGGGCGTGTCGACCACGAGGCCGCCGCCGGGCAGGACGATCAGCTCCCGGCGCGTCGTGGTGTGCCTGCCCCGGCCGTCGGCCCTGAGCTCCTGCGTCGGCAGCAGCTCCTCACCGACGAGCGCGTTGACGAGCGACGACTTGCCGACGCCGGAGGAGCCGAGAAATGCGCCGGTCACCCCCGGCGCGAGGAGCGTCCGCACGTCCGCCAGGCCCTCGCCCGTGCGGACGGACGCAACGTGCACGGGCACGCCGTACGCGACGGACTCGACGGATGCCACGGCGGCCGCGGGGTCGTCGACGAGGTCGGCCTTCGTGAGCACGATCGCGGGCGACGCGCCGCTCTCCCAGGCGAGCGTCAGGTACCGCTCCAGGCGGCGCAGGTTGAGGTCCTCGTTCAGCGACGTGACGACGAACACGACGTCCACGTTCGCCACGAGCACCTGCTCCTCGGCGGCGTGCCACGCGGCCTTGCGCGAGAACTTCGTCCGGCGCGGCAGCACCGCGTGGATCGTCGCGGCGGCGTCGCCGCTCCTCGGCGCGACGGCGACCCAGTCCCCCACCACCGGCAGGTCGGCGGGCGCGGCCGCCTCGTGGCGCAGGCGCCCCGCGGTCTCGGCGCGCAGCTCGCCCGTCTCCGTGAGCACGTCCCAGGCGCCGCGGTGCTGCACCGCCACCCGTCCGGGCAGCAGCCCGGCAGCCCTGTACGACTCGAACTCGTCGCTCCAGCGGTCGTCCCAGCCGAGCGTCTCCAGCGTGTCCACGGTGTCGGCAATCTCCTCTTCTCGGTACATGTAAGCGGGCGCCCAGGCGTGCGCGCGGGCGCCGGCACGCGAGACCGCCGGAGAGGAGGCGCTAGCTGGCGCGCGTCCGGGCCGCCCGGCGGCCCGCGGAGGCGAAGGCATCGAACGCAGGCTGAATCATCTCGCGCACCTCCTCGGTCGTCGGGACGGGCCCAGTATGTCAGGCCGCGAGCTCGTGCGCGAGCGCCGCGTCGAGCGTGCGGTGGCGAAACGCGTAGCCGCTCGCCTGCAGCCGCGTGGGGAGCACGCGCGCGCTCGCCAGCAGCAGCTCTCGGCCCATCTCGCCGAAGACGGCGCGGACGGCGAAGGCCGGAACCGGCAACACGGCCGGGCGATGCAGCGCGCGACCGAGCGCGCGTGCGAAGTCGCGGTTGCGCACCGGCTCGGGTGCGGCAGCATTGACAGGCCCCTCGAGCGGTCCGGAGAGGGCATGCAGGTACGCGCCGACGAGGTCGTCGAGCGCGATCCAACTCCACCACTGGCGCCCGCTGCCGATAGGGCCGCCCAGGCCCAGCCGGAACGGCAGCAGCATGCGCGCGAGCGCGCCGCCGCGGCGGGAGAGCACGAGCGTATGGCGGAAGTGCACGACCCGGACCCCGGCCGCCCGGGCGGGATCGGCGGCCGCCTCCCACGCCTCGACGACGCCGGCGAGGAACCCCTCGCCGCGCGGTGCTCCGTCGGGGAGCTCCTCGTCGCCGCGGTCGCCGTAGAAGCCCATCGCGGAGGCGCAGAGCAGAACCGGGTGAGGCTCGAGCGCGGCCGCCGCCTCCGCGACCCGCCGCGTGCCGTGCGTGCGCGACTCGAGGATGGCGCGCTTGCGCCGTGCGGTCCAGCGGCCGTCGATGCTCTGGCCCGCCAGGTGCACGATCGCCCCCACGCCTGCCAGCGCGCCGGTGTCGAGCGGCTCCTCCGGCGACCATCGCACCTCGTCCGCTGCTCCGGTGGGGCGCCGCACGAGCCGCAACGGCTCGTGCCCGGCCGCCCGCAGGGCGGGCACGAGCGCCGAGCCGATCAGCCCCGAGCTGCCCGTCACGGCGACCTTCACGCCGCCACTCTAGACCTCTCGGCGCTGTCCCGGCTCGCGCGCGGTCCCACGGCCGTAGGATCGGCGGGTGTACGAGGACGTCGTCGAGCGGGTCTGGCGCGGGCGCGCCGCCTCCGTGATGGTCCTCAGCGGCGGGATCACGAACCACAACCTCAAGGTCGAGCTCGACGGCGGCGAGGCGTACGTGCTGCGTGTCGCCGGCCGGAACACCGACCTGCTCGGCATCGACCGCCGCGTCGAGCTGCAGGCGGCGCAGCAGGCGGCGGCGATCGGCGTCGGGCCCGAGGTGGTGGCCGTCGTCGAGCCGGAGGGCTACCTCGTCACGCGCTTCGTGGCGGGCGAGAGCGTCCCGCTCGAGCGGATGCGGGAGCCGGACACGATCCGGCGGGTGGCGCAGACGCTGCGCGCGGTCCACCAGGGACCGCCGCTCGCGGGACGGTTCAATTCGTTCCGCGTGGTCGAGGAGTACCGCTCGATCGTGTTCGCTCGCGGCGGCCGCGTCCCCGGCGAGTACGTGCGCGCGCGCCAGGTGGCGCGCGCCGTCGAGCGATCGCGCGGCGCCGTCCCCGAGCGGCCGTGCCACAACGACCTGCTCAACGCCAACTTCATCGACGACGGTGCCCGTCTCCGCATCGTGGACTGGGAGTACGCCGGCATGGGCGATGTCTTCTTCGACCTCGCCAATTTCGCGGTCAACCACGACCTCGACGAGGACGCCCGGCGGGTGCTGCTGGCCGCCTACGCGGGACGGGAGCCGCGCGAGGCAGAGGTGCGCGCGCTCGAGCTGATGCGTTTCATGTCGAGCTTCCGGGAGGCGATGTGGGGCGTGGTGCAGGCTGCGGTGTCCGACGTCGACTTCGACTTCGACAGCTACGCCGAGGAGCACTTCCAGCGCAGCGCCGCCATTGCGGCGGAGCCGGCGTTTCGGGCCGCGCTCGGCGCCGGGGCGTGAGCCGTCAGCGCGCGTTGGGGCGCCAGAAGAGCGCCGCGGCGCCGACCACCTCGGCCAGGAGGCTGAGAGCCGCGATCAGCTTCAGTCCGCGCATGCGTCTCACGTGGCCGATATCGGCACGATCGTCACGAACCTGAGCTCGCGTGCGTAGGCAGCCGTGCGGCCAGCGCGCGCGCCTCCCGGCGCCTGCTCGCCTCCGCCGAGCGAGACCGCCAGCGAGGCCGCCGCCACCACACGCGAGGCCGATGCAACCACCAGAGCGCCAGCCCGGCCGCGACGGCGACGCGCCGCGCCGGCCGCCGCGTCCGCTGCCGTTCCGGGCGGAGCCGGGACGCGGATCGGCGGCGGGGCGTCCGCACGAGTGGCGACGCCGCAGTGCGAGGTCGGCGCGTGGCGCCTCGGCGGCGGACGGTGGCGTCGATCGCGTGCGGCCGGCGAGGCGCCCTGGTCTGCGTCGCCGCGGTCGTCCTGGCCGCGTGCTTCTGCTCCGTCCCCTGACCGCCCACTCGCGCGGGCGGCGGCCGCGTCGCCGGCATCCCGCTTGCCCTCCGCGTCCCCGGCTCGGCGCGGGCCTTGCTCGGGCGGTTGCGGCGGCGTGCGCCGGAGCAGCGAACCGCGACGGCGAGGGTTGCCAGAGCGCTGCCACCCGAGACCGCGGCGGGACGTCCCCCGTAGTCCGCAGGCAAGTCGGCGCGCCTAACGTGGGCTGCGCGCGTCCGGGTCGTCCGGGCCGCCCGGGCCGGGCTGGCCCGGATCGTGAGGGTCGGCGCGCTCGAGCGTGCTGCGCAGGCCGCCGGGCGCGCCGCTCGACAGCAGCACCGCTGCCCCGACGACGACGATGCCGGTCAGCGCGAGGATGAGCGGCACCGCCGCGCCGCCGAAGAAGAACGCGGTCAGCACGACCGCAGTGAAGAAGCCGATCGCGAGGACGACGAAGATCACGTCTACCGCCTTCCCTCGCGGGCCGCCCCCAAACCGCCGCGGGCGGCGCGCTCGAGGCGGTGCCAGCCCCAGCGGCGAGCCAGCCGCAGGATGTCGCGCCGGTAGAGCACGGCGACGAGGACGCCGCGCTCGCGCAGCTTGCGCACCTTGCGGTTCTTGCGGCTCGTCAGCCGCTGGCGCATGACGGTCGTCTCGACGAAGACGTCCTGCTCGGGCAGGTAGAAGTCGGGCGTGAACGCCTCGCGGACGCGTCCCTCGGCGTCGCGCTCGAGCACGAACGTGCGCGGCTCGTACTCCCAGGCGATGCCGTGCTCGTCGAGCAGGCGGGCGAGCTCCCGCTCGACGGGGTGCGCGAAGTCCGGCTCGCGCGGCTCGGCGCCGTGCCGCGGCGCGGGTCGCTCCTCGCTCGGAGGTCCTGCCGCGCTCATGCGAGCACCCACACGAGCACGGCGATCGCGATCACGACCCCGGCGACGATCGCGACCACGAGGGTGACGCCGCCGAGCACGAACCAGGGGGTACGCTCCGACCGTCCGCGCGCTACCTCCTGCACGGTGCGCTCGATCGTCTCGCGCGGGTCGCTCACGAGCGCGCGCTCCTCGCCCGCGAGCGCTGGCGCCGCTTCGGCCGTTCGCGCCGGGCCCGCGGGGACGCGCCGCGCCGCTTCGCCTCCTCGACGCTCGCCCGCAGCGCCTCGAGCAGGTCGGGCGGCGCGGCCTCCTCGGGCTCGGCGAAGCGGCGCGGCCGCTCGCCCCGCCGCTTCGCCTCGATCACGTCGAGCAGCTTCTCGCGGTAGGTGTCGCGGT
>Ga0070741_10011927_pt1 | contig 15880 bp, 11 predicted proteins | sample Coa_R1_4_FD_66440 | JGI IMG/M metagenome (GOLD analysis project Ga0070741, IMG submission 66440) | Surface soil microbial communities from Centralia Pennsylvania, which are recovering from an underground coalmine fire - Coalmine... | ecosystem: Environmental > Terrestrial > Soil > Unclassified ...
CCGCTGCTGCGCGACCTGCTGTCCACCGCCCAGATAGCGTCCTCAATGGCCATCGCTGCGCGGGTGGCAACCAGCTTCTGATCCAGGACCGGATGCGGCGGGCAGTGGTTCAGTGCGGTCTCGTGCTGCTGGCGATGTGGGTTTCTGCATACGCACAGAGCGCTGGCGGGCTGCGCCCGTCAGCCGGTGAGTCAGACAGGCTGCAGTGCACCGACCTTTCCCGCCAGTTCGTCCAGCCATGTCCGAAGCGGCCGCCTGAGCGCGCAGCTCCCGGTGCCGGACAAAGCTTCACGTTCGAGCGCTCGCTGCTCCGCGACTTGTTCCACACTCAGAAAACGTTCTGGACTAGTCCGGTCCGCTGGCGTGTTTCCGACCTAAATTGGGCTGTGCCCTTCGCCGGTATCAGCGCAGCCCTGATCGCCAGCGACACCGAAATCGAGCGAAACTTGCGGACGCGCCCCTCCTTAGTCCGTCGCAGTAACGATTTGACCCAATACGGAACATTAGCCTTCGGTGGTGCAGTCGCGGGCACGTACCTCTGGGGCAAGCTCCGCGGCAACGATCGCCTGAGCGAGACCGCATGGATGGCCGGCGAGGCCGTAGCCAACTCATTCGCCACAACGTTTGTGCTGAAAGCTGCTACGCAGCGCGCTCGTCCCGAGCAAGCCACCAGCACAGGGTTCGGACAGGGCGGGAGTTCTTTCCCGTCCGAGCACGCTGCCGCCGCGTGGTCCATCGCCTCCGTGTTCGCGCATGAATATCCCGGCCCGGCAACCAAACTGCTCGCCTACGGCGCCGCCTCCGCGCTGACCGCGTCACGGGTTGTCGGACGCAAGCACTTCGCCTCCGACGCCTTCATCGGGAGCACGCTTGGCTGGTGGTTGGGACGGCAGGTGTGGCGACAGCATCGAGATCCCGAAGCCGACCTCGGCCGGTGGGGCACCTTCACCCGCGGCGAAGGCGAAGCCACGCGCGATCCCTCTTCGATGGGCTCGCCCTACGTCCCACTGGACAGCTGGGTCTACCCGGCCTTCGATCGCCTCGCCGCCCTCGGCTACGTGCAAACCGCATTCGCCGGCATGCGGCCGTGGACCAGGATGGAGTGCGCCCGGCTGGTGGAGGAGATAGGCGACGGGTTGGATAGCGCAGGCCCCCCCCGGGTGCGCAAGGTATATGATCGCTTAGCCGACGAATTTGCGGCGGAGTTAGCTCGTCGTGGCGGAGCCAGGAACCTGGAAGCAGCGGTCGAGTCCGTGTACACGCGGATTACGGGAATCCGCGGCACGCCGGTCAACGACGGCTATCATTTTGCTCAGACTATCATCAATGACAACGGCCGCCCCTATGCAGAAGGCTTTAACAACGTTAGTGGCCTATCCGCTCGTGCAACGGCCGGACCTCTTGCTTTTTACCTGGGTGGCGAGTACCAGCACTCGCCTTCCGCGCCACCCTTTGCGGAGCCGACGCGGCGTGCAATTGGTGCTATGGACGGCCTCCCGACCGCGCCGGCATTGCCGGTTGCCGAAATCAATCGGACGCGGCTGCTGGACGCCTATGTCGCGTTGAACATTGCTGATTGGCAACTGTCATTCGGCCAACAATCACTGTGGTGGGGGCCGGGAGAAGGCGGGCCGATGATGCTGAGCGATAATGCGGCACCGATTCTGATGTTGCGAATGAACCGCGTTGCGCCCACTCCTCTTCCACTGCTGTCCAGATTTCTTGGTCCGATGCGCTCGGAGATGTTCTTCGGCCACCTGACTGGCCACTTCTTCGTAATTGGGCCTGACCTCAGGCCCCGAGGTAGTTTTCTTCAGCCGCTTAAGCCCCAGCCGTGGATTCACGGCCAGCGATTCAGCTTCAAACCCACGCCGAACTTTGAGTTCGGTTTCTCCCGCACGACTGTGATGGGTGGCCCCGGCGTGCCCCTTACGCTCCGTAGCGTTGTCCGCAGTGTTCTGGGTACGGGAAACGCCTTGCCGGGCACCCCGGGAGATCCCGGCGACCGGCGCTCCGGTCTGGATTGGTCCTATCGTTTGCCTTTGTTGCGCAACTGGGTGACGTTTTACGGAGATGCTTTTACCGATGACCAATTCTCTCCTATCGCCTACTGGGACCGCTCGGCCATTCGTGCTGGTCTGTATCTGCCGCGGTTGCCGAACTTGCCTGGGCTGGACTTGCGTCTGGAAGGCGTTTACACGGATGTTCCTGCTGGCGGCGCAATTGGAGGCGGTTTTTTTTATTCCAATGCTCGCTTCCATAACGGCTACACCCGCGATGGCGTGCTGTTGGGAAGCTGGATTGGACGCAACGGCCAGGGAGCGCAAGCATGGCTCAATTATTGGTTTGACGAACGAAATCGGCTCCAGTTCTCCTTTCGGCATATGAAGGCCAGCCGGCAATTCGATCCCGGTGGGGGGAGCCTGACCGATGGTGGGGTGCGGGGCGACTACTGGTTTCGCTCCGGATTCGGGATTACCGCCTCGCTGCAATTGGAGAGGTGGTGGTTCCCCGTGATCACGCCCCAGCCGGAGCACAATCTGGCCGTTTCCTTCGAACTTCGCTTCGATGGAAGGAAGCTTCGATCCTCATTTCGTCGTATGATTTCCGGCGCGGCAGGAGATCCCAATTGAGTAGCGTGGGCAGACACCCGGTTGACGACGTACCTTCCGAGGCCACCGGCAGCAGCTTCTCCGAATCCTATTTGGTCGCCGAGCCTGCTGAAAACAGGCTGAAACTGCTGCCCTATCTGCACCTCTTTTGGGCTCAGCGTCGATTTCTGCTGCGCGCCGCGGGCTGCGCGGTTGTCGCCAGCGCATTGCTCGCCCTTTTGATCCCCGCGCGCTATGAGGCAACCACGCGCCTCATGCCTCCCGATCCTCAGTTGGGTTCCAGTCTGGGCTTGCTGACTGCCATGGCGTTGCGCGGCGGCACCGGCTTGAGCGGAGGCATCGCTGGCGACCTTCTTGGGGTGAAAACTTCCGGTGCACTGTTCGTGGGCATTCTCGGGAGCCAGACGGTCCAGGATGCGCTGATTGAAAGGTTCCAGCTGCAAAAAGTCTATCGCGACTCAAAAATCGAGGACGCACGAAAACATTTAGCAAAGCGCACTCAGGTCTCCGAGGACCGCAAGAGTGGGATCCTTTCGATCGCGGTGACCGATCCCGACCCCCGGCGGGCTGCTGCTATGGCCCAAGCATATGTGGAGGAACTGGACCGGCTGGTGGCGCAGGTGAGTACATCTGCGGCGAGGCGTGAACGCATCTTCCTTGAGAATCGCCTCCAGAAGGTGAAGGCGGATCTGGATGCCGCGGCTCGCAAGTTCAGCGATTTTGCCAGCAAGAACACCGCCATTGATATTCCGGCGCAGGGCAAAGCTATGGTCGAAGCCGCGGCTACGTTGCAAGGGCAACTAATAGCCGCCCAGGCCGAACTCAGTGGGCTGCAGCAGATCTATACGGAAAACAACGTGCGGGTGCGCGCGGCGGAAGCCCGAGTCCGCGAGCTGCAGAGCAAGTTGAACGAGCTCGGTGGCGCCGGAACCTCGGGAGATACCAAGGCTGAGAACTCGCTCTATCCCTCCATCCGGAAACTCCCGATCTTGGGCGTCACCTATGCCGACTTGTACCGGGAAACCAAAATTCAGGAGACCGTGTACGAGCTGCTCACCCAGCAGTATGAGCTGGCAAAGGTCCAAGAGGCGAAAGAGATTCCCACTGTCAAGGTTCTGGATCCGGCGATGGTACCCACCAAGAAATCGTTTCCGCCTCGCATTTTCATCGCTGTGTTGGGAACGCTTCTGGGAATCAGTTTCGCTATAACATGGCTGGTCGCCAAGACACATTGGCAGGCGGTGGACGCGAATGATCCTCGCAAACTGTTTGCCGCCGAGGTGCTAACTACCATGCAGGCACGCGTTTCCAAGCTTTCTCGCAACGGAACTTCGGCAGACGCAAGCCCTCACCGCCGCTGGAATTTCCGGAAGAAGGCAACTGCCAGTTACGCCGGTCAGCGCGAGACCGGTCGGCAAGACAGGCAGTAGTTACAACCCCTTCTGCACCGCAAGAGGTCACAGGCGAATAATGAACGCTCAGGAACCGCTTCGTTCGACACCTTCTCCGCAGCCGGGTCCGAGCGTTTCCTGTTTCGTCCTGTTGCTCTGTGTGGCGCTCCACGTTCTTATCCCTAAGGCCGGATTCAAGCTTGATGAGGTTCCGGTTACAGTGGCCGACATGTTGTTTGGCATTCTGCTGCCACTCGCCTTAATTGCGCTGCTCAGTATGCGGCTGGGCGGCTTGCTTAAGAAGACCAAGACGGCGCTGTTTCTAGCGATGGCCTACTTTGGCCTGCGCACCCTCGGGATGTCTTGGAACGGCGAGACCTTGGCCAGGCTTGTGGCGCTTTCCGTTTATCCGTTTGTACTTTTCGCTCTGGTGAAAATCGTTCGGTCCCGGGAACACGTAGACTTGTTCGTGCGCGTAGTCGGCGTGTGCGTTCTCGCGGTGCTGTTGTACGGTCTTGCCCAACGCGCCTTCGGTGAAGCCGCGGTTCTGGTGCGTGGTATTACTGCGAATTGGAGCGATGCTGCAGATCCTGATTTTCTGGCCGCTAAGAGCAATTTGTTTGCGCAAACCGGACAGCTGAAGCTGACATCTACGTATCAAAACGGTAACGTTTTGGGCGTTAATCTTCTGTTATGGTTTCCAGTTGCGAGTCTTGGCTTGCGGAGGAGCGCTCGTTATTTAGTTTTCCCCGTTTTCCTGGCGGTAATTGGTTTGACAGGATCAAGATCCGCATGGGTGGGTGCGTTAGTATTGTTTGCCGTGTGGCTGCAGACTCGGCCCATGAGTCGGAAAAAACGCCTGTTTTGGGCTGCCGTTGTGGTCAGTGCAACATTGTTGTTCGTCTTCTATTCATCCCTCGGTCAGCTTCGCGTGCAAGATAACTTGGATGAGGTGGTCTCATGGTCGGGAAGACTGCACGGTGCAGCGATCATATGGATGGACACCGTTCGATCCTCGTTCTCGGATCTTCTGCTTGGTATCCATCCTCCTGAAGAGTCCTATGCCTATGAGATGCTGTATTTGTCTATTTACGAGACATATGGCGTAATTGGCTTGTTGCTGTGGTCTTTACCTTTTGCCTTCTCGTTATGTGCGTTCTTTAGGTATCGTCAATATCCAGTCGTAAGTGCGGCTTTTGTCGGCATATTTACATGGATGGTTGTTTCCGTCGCGGAGGGTGCTTTCTGGTTGCCCCCGACATCCTTCAACGTATGGGCTGCGATGGGCCTCGGATGGTGCGCCTTGATAAGCGGCCGCGGGCAGAGAGCCCCCTCGGGAGCTCAGTTCCCCTTCTGGGTGGCCGCAGCCCCAAAGTGCGCGCAGATCTAAAGGTTTATGTGGGTAGTAGCCTATCCAGGGGTGCTGTCTGAACTCGAATCTTCCCGTTCGCAGTCCTTAGATTCGCTGGTTTTTACCGCACCCAAGCTGAGAATTTGGTGGTAGCTGGCTCGGAGTAGTTCTGTGTCCATCAAACGGACCTTTGCAAATCTTTCAAGTGTTATTGGCGGCGAAGCGTTGGTACGGCTCGCCAGTTTTTTCTCGCTCATAGTCATAGCCCGGCTCTACGGCCCAGCCACTTTAGGCTACTACGCTGCTGTCTTAGCCACTGCCACCATTGCCACGCAGTTGGCAGACAATGGGCTCCAGGCGGCCACTGCGGTTACCGAAATCGGACGCAATCCGGATTCGATCGACAGGACTGTATATCGGCTGTATGCAGCCAAGGTCATGCTAATCATCCCTGCTCTGTTGGGTCTGATTACCTTTTCCCACTACTGCCTGCCCGGGAGGACTCTGACTGTCATCGGCGGGCTGGTGATTGCCAAGGCTGTGTTGCAGCAGTTCGCCCAGTTGAACTTGGCCATTCTGAAGGCCATTGATCGAATGCGTTCCATCGGCTGGATACAGGCCGCTCATTTTTTGTTCTTGGTGTCTGGAATCTCGGTGGTGTACGTAAAGTCCTTGCCGGTATATGTGTTGTTTGTATGGCTTTTGGGCGGGCAAATTCTGGAGTTTGTTCTTTCGGGAAGAAAGCTGTGGCTCTCGGGGATTCGCCCGATGCCTAGCAGAATTCGCGAGTGTCTCCGGCTTGCCAAGCGATCCACTCCGGTTGGCATTACCTACGCGGTCGCGAACCTAATTCCCAGAATTGACATCCTCGTTCTCTCAGTGATCTCCTCCGGGATCGTGGTCGGCCGGTTTGCGGCGGCACACATGCTTCTCACGTTTCTGTACGCGGTGGCCTGGATGAGCGGCAGTGTCTGGCTGCCGGAATTGGTGAGAATCGGGACAGGCTACCGGCAAAACCGGAGGTTTGTGAATAAGTGGATCACGGTGATCTTTGCTGGCTCAGCGCCCTGCGCGCTCGCTTTATTGCTGCTCGCGCCTCATGTGGTACCGGCGCTGTACGGCCCCGCATTCACCGAAACCGGCAAGTTGCTGGGCATCTTATCCCTCTCCTTTCCCTTTGTGATCGCCAACGGCCTTCTGTTAAACCGCGCCATCGCCCTTTCTGAGACTTCCGTCTTTGTCGGCATTTATTGTGGCAGCGCAGCCTCGGCTTTGATATTGGATCTGGTCCTGCTGCAATTCTTCGGCATCAGCGGGTTGGCCTCGGGAATTGTTTTGCGTGAAATTCTCATGTTCTCCGCTTTCCAGGTACTCAGGTATCGCCAGCCTCAATTCTCAACTCTGGCCACGACCGCATCGGCCGCCTCGGATTGACATGTCCAGCGACTTGCATGAGGGCAACCGGACTTGGACACCAGTTGTGGATTCCCGCAGCTCCCAATACCAAAACTATGCCGCGCTCCACTACTCGAAGATGTACTCCTTCGACGAGGCCGAGTACCGCCGAATGGCGCGCAAGTACCGCTGGCAATACCGTTCCCTGCTCCCCAAAAACAAAGATGCCGCCATTCTTGACGTGGGCTGCGGGGTTGGACATTTCCTGAGAATGCTGCAAGAGGATGGATACTCCAACTGCAGTGGCGTGGATCTCAGTCCGGATCAAGTCGAGATTTGTCGCACACGGGTGAACGCTAGGGTACATTTGGGCGACGCGATGGCTTACCTGGCCGAGAGGCCCCTCTCGGCGGACTGGATCGTTTGCATGCACCTGATCGAGCACCTCAGCCTGGACCAGGGGCGCTCCTTCGTCCGAATCGTGTACGATGCTTTGCGGCCGGGAGGCAGGTTCGTCTTAGCGACTCCAAACGCAGACAGTCCTTGGGCTGGCCACTGTCGATTTGATGACCTGACCCACGTACGGCTTTATACCGTGCGAACCTTACGGGAGCTCTGCGAGAGTGTAGGTCTCCGCTTCGTCAGCGCTCACCCGGAGGGTGCGGCTCCCTATGACTTCATTACGGCCGTCCGGTGGGGGTTGGCTTCGATTCTCCATCTAGTGCGCAAGTTCACCTTCGCAATCGAGATCGGACCTGGCCGAGCAAAGGGAAACGACTTGATCCTGACTCCAGGATTTATCGCTGCATTTCGCAAAAATGAAAATTCCTCGTGGGCAGACTCTTAGTTGCTCATATTGGTTCCGATTATTGGAGGCATACTTGCAGCAATGCAGCCGGCACCAAACACCTCGCGCATCGAAGCCGGAAAGGTACAAGGTAAACACATGAGTAAGACTGCTCTCATCACTGGAATCAGCGGGCAGGATGGCTCCTATCTTGCGGAGTTCCTGCTGGACAAGGGCTACACCGTCTACGGGGTCATCCGGCGGAGCAGCACCGTCAATTTTGAACGCATTGCCCACCTGCAGGACCGGGTGAAGCTGATCTGCGCGGACTTGCTGGACCAGAGCTCCCTCATCAGTGCGCTGCAGGCCACACAGCCCGATGAGGTGTACAACCTTGCGGCGCAGTCTTTCGTGCCCACATCCTGGAATCAGCCGGTGTTGACGGGTGAATTCACCGCTTTGGGGGTCACCCGCCTGCTCGAGGCCATACGCGTGGTCAACCCCTCCATTCGCTTTTACCAGGCATCTTCCAGCGAGATGTTCGGAATGGTACGTGAGTCGCCACAGAACGAAAAGACCCACTTTTATCCCCGCAGTCCATACGGAGTTGCCAAGCTGTATGGGCATTGGATCACCGTGAATTGCCGGGAAAGTTACGGCCTCTTTGCCTGTTCTGGAATCTTGTTCAACCACGAGTCACCCCGGCGCGGATTGGAGTTCGTCACGCGCAAGGTCACGTATGGCGTCGCTCGCATCAAGCTCGGGCTGGAGCGCTTCCTTAGGATGGGCAATCTGAATGCAGAACGGGACTGGGGATACGCCGGCGACTATGTGCGTGCCATGTGGCTGATGCTGCAGCAGCCCGAGGCTGATGACTACGTCATCGGAACCGGGATTACGCATTCCGTGCGGCAGCTGGTCGAGTTGGCGTTCGCCCATGTGGGATTGGATTACCGCGAACACGTCGAACTGGATCCGGAGTTCCTCCGTCCCGCCGAAGTGGACCACCTCTGCGCGGATTACAGCAAAGCTCAGCAGCGGCTCGGCTGGCATCCGCAAACTTCCTTCGAAAAGCTCGTGTCCATGATGGTGGACAGCGACCTGGCTCTACTCGAGTCTGCCCAAAAGAAGACCGTGAGCGTGGTAGCCGGCTAGCCGACGGCAAAGGGCGGGCAAATGCGCATGAGGGCGTTCGTCACAGGCGGAACGGGATTTGTGGGAACCCACCTGTGCCGTTTTCTGATGTCGTCCGGCTACGAAGTGGCCACTGCGGCGGTTGCACCGCGGAGAGAGTGTCTGTCCTCCACGATGATGCATTTCGGCATCAATATTTTGGATCAATCGCGGTTGAAAGATGCCCTCGCGCAGTTTCGTCCCGACGAGGTGTACCACTTGGCGGCCTTGTCGTCGGTTCCGCAGTCGCGCGAAAATCTCCGGGCAACTTACGAGGTGAACGTGGTTGGCACGTTCAACGTGTTGGAGGCTGTGCGCCAGACAGTCCCCGAGGCAACCGTCCTTAACGTCAGCACGGCGCAGGTCTACGCCGAAACCGATGCCGCCATCGAGGAGAGCTTTCCCATTCGTCCAGGCAATCCCTACGCGGCGAGCAAGGCTATGGCTGAGTTGCTCGCGAGCCAGTATGCCCACACTGAAGGCGTGAAGGTGGTCACTGTTCGGTCATTTAACCATACAGGCCCGGGGCAGAGTGCAGATTTCGTGCTGTCCGCGTTCGCATTACAGATCGCTAGGATCGCGGCTGGCCTGCAGCAGGCTGTCGTCACGACCGGAGAGTTGGAGGTCGAGCGGGATTTCACCGACGTTCGCGACGTTGTTCGAGCCTATAACGGCCTGTTGCGTCAGCCGTGCCCTGGGGAGATTTACAATGTCTGCTCGGGCAGGGCGTATTCACTTTCATGGCTGCTGTTGAAGATGAAAGAAACGGCCGGTGTGGAATTCGCTATTCGGCGAGATCCGGGGCGGACACGGCCTGCTCAACCGCGTCGCCTCTGCGGAAATCCGGCGAAGATTCTCTCTCACACCGGTTGGCAGACCGCAATTCCGTTGCACCAGACGCTTAAAGATCTTTTGGTGTTCTGGCGATCGCAGGTCGCATGCGGGGTCGAGCCAAGCAGTGTTCGATCCCATCCCGTCTCGACATGAGTATGGTAACCGCTTCAAGATCCGGTTCGAGTCGCCGCTGCTCCGGATTAGCTGAAGATCAGGATTACACTCAAGCATTAGAGTCAGCGGCACCAGCAAACGCAACAGCCGGTGCTCGCGATAGGGCTACGTCACGACATTATGGCCGCTGAACTTGCAATTGATGCGCGCTGGCTGCATACGGGGATTGGTACTTATACACTCAATTTGTTGTATGCACTCGCAGTGGAAAAGAACGGGCTTCGGCTCCACGCTATAACCGGCCAGTCGAACCTTGAGCGTATATCGCCGTTTTGCGACCGCATTACGGTGGTGGATACACCCATTTACACAATTCGTGAGCAGTGGCAGGTACTGTGGGCGGCACGCCGGTCCGATCTGCTGCACGTACCCCACTATAACGTCCCACTCCTCCGCAAGCGAAAGCTGGTCACGACCATTCTCGACCTGATTCACCTCACTGATCCCGAGTGCCGGGCAAACTTGGCGAAGCAGATCTATGCCCTGTCCATGATGCGGGCAGCGGCCAAGAAAGCGGATCACGTCATTACGATCTCCGAATATTCCAAATCTCAGATTGTGGAGCGCCTCAAGGTCCCGCCGGAGAAAGTTACCGTAATCTATTGCAGCGTCTCAGATCGCTTTAGCCCTGGTGTCCCCGAGTCCGTAACCGCAGCCCGCGAAAGCCTCGGCCTGACAGCACCATACCTGCTGTACGTCGGTGACCTTCGGCCATATAAGAATATCGGGCGATTACTGCAAGCCTTCCACGCTGCCCGCCAGCGGCTAGGGGAGGAATCGAACCTGGTGTTTGTGACCCGCGATGTGACTCGGGCGCGGCGATTGCGCCAGGAGTACGCCGGCCTGGATTCCTGGCCCTTTATCCGATTCCTGCACATGGTTGAGGACGAAATGCTCCCTCTCATCTATTCTGGTGCCGCTGCAGTGATCATGCCTTCGCTGATGGAAGGCTTTGGTTTGCCAGTGCTTGAAGCAATGGCATCTGGCGCTCCGGTAATCTGCTCCCGCGCCGCTTCCCTGCCGGAGGTTGGAGGTGACGCGGTGGCGTACTTTGACCCACACAGTGTGACGGACCTTGCCTCCACCATGGAGCGTGTGTGCACCTCCGAAACCTTGCGAAGTGGGCTGGCAGCAAAAGGCCTGGAACGGGCTAAGCAGTTCAGTTTACAAGAGAGCGCGCGGAAGCATATTGATGTGTACTACCGCGTCCTCGGGTGGGAGTAACCTGTGATTCCAGAGCCGGGATCGTGATCAATGGGCGCGGAGGCTGCCTGCAAGCTGGGAGGCGATTCGCAACGCTCGCCGGTCGGAGACCTTGGTTTGCGAGTCGCCATTGTCCATTACTGGTTTATTCGCCGGCGGGGCGGAGAGCGCGTCGTCGAGGCGCTGTGCGAGTTATTTCCGCAAGCCGACGTGTTCGCCCTGCTGGCAGACCGAGCGGCGCTGTCTCCGCTGCTTCACAGGCACAAGCTGACCACCTCATTCTTGCAGAATCTGCCAGGAAGCCGAAGGTGGCACCGTCACCTGCTGCCCCTTTATCCGTTGGCGCTCGAACAGTTTGATTTGCGGGACTATGACTTGGTGATTTCCTCCGAATCGGGACCCGCCAAAGGCGTTTTGACGGCGCCGGAAACCTGCCACATCTGTTATTGCCATACACCCATGAGGTACATCTGGAATTTTTATCCGGAATACAAGAACAGGAGCGGACTTGGGGCGTTTCGAAAGCTGGTGTTCAGTCTGAGTGCCCATTATGGTCGCCTGTGGGACCAGGCAAGCGCAGTTCGCGTGGACTACTTTGTGGCCAACTCGCAAAATGTCGCAGCGCGGATCCGCAAGTTCTACCGGCGCGAATCCGAGGTAATCCATCCGCCGGTGAACGTGAGCCGAATGGAATTGGTCCGGCACGTCGGCGATTATTACCTTGTGGTTGGTCAGTTGGTCAATTACAAGCGGGTTGATCTCGCCATTGAGGCATGCAATCGACTTGGGCGCCGGTTGCGAGTTGTCGGTGTTGGCGAGGAATATAAGCGCCTGAGACGCCTAGCGGGAGCAACGGTCAGTTTTGTAGGGGCGCTCTCCGATGCCGAGCTTCGCGAGCAGTATGCATCCTGCCGCGCCCTGCTGTTCCCGGGAGAGGAGGACTTTGGCATCGTGCCTGTCGAAGCGCAGGCGCACGGTCGGCCGGTGATAGCGTTTGGAAGGGGCGGGGCGAGGGAAACTGTTGTTCCCGCTTTTGAGGATGGATGTACAGGTCCGGAGCAGTCGACCGGGATTTTCTTTGGAGAGCAAACCGTCGACTCTCTTGCCCAGGCAATTCTCTTATTCGAGGCGATGGAGAGTCGCTTTTGCCCTGAGTTTATCCGTTCGCATGTGCAGCGATTCGACAAACGAAGCTTCCTTGAGAAAATGGGCCGTCTAGTGGAGGAGAAATTGCGCGAGTTTCAGGGCATGACCGTTCCTAGCCGGGAACAGACAGGGTGGGCTAGCCTCCCGGTGCATCGCTGATTTTCCAAGCGTAAGACGAGCTTAGGATGAGCCCTGTCAAGAATTGCATCGTAACCGGGGGTTCCGGGTTTATCGGCACGCACTTGATCCGAGAGCTGCTGGCGATGAGCGATGTCGGTCGCATTTATGTGCTCGACTTGGTACCACCGGTCGTTCACGATTCCCGAGTAACGTACCGACGCTGTGATATCCGTGAACCAATTGCCGTCGCCATCGACGAGCCATGCCATACCTGTTTTCATCTCGCCGCTGTTTGCAAGGAGCCGGGGTATCCTTGGGAAGCGTACTTTGAAACCAATCACCGGGGCACGATCAACGTCTGCGATTTTCTTTCCCAAAATGGAATCAACTCGGTTGTGTTTACGAGCACGATGATGGTGTTTCGCGCGGGTGATTCCAAGATGCAGGAGGATTCCCTTGTCGCCCCCGATACGGCGTATGGCATTTCCAAATTGCTCGCCGAGCGCGAACTGCACGCCTGGAGCGAATCGCGTCCGGAGCGGCGACTCCGCATCATCCGTCCGGGCGTCGTCTTTGGCAAGGGCGAGAATGGCAACTTTACTCGTATGTACTACGCCCTTAAGCGCGGCCTGTTCGCATTCGTCGGTCGCCGGACAACGATTAAGGGCTGCGTGTACGTAAAGGATGTCGTTGAGTGTCTGAAGTTCGTAATGACGGATCCTGGTAGGCAGGTCACCTATAATCTCGTGTTGCCGGAAGTTACGACGGTAGAATACATCTGCGAAGCTTTTTTCCAGGTTTTCCAATTCCGCCGCTTCATCCCCACGGTACCGTTTGTGTTTGCCTATCTGATTGGCGTGCTCGGAGAGACGCTGGCTCACCTGGGCATCCGTAGCAGCATTCATCGTCGCCGGATGGAGAAGTTGTACTATTCAACCAACTTGTCGGTTGACGCCTTGCATGCCGCTGGATTCCGGTTTCGGTACACGCTGCGGGACGGCCTTGCGGATTGGCGTCGCGACTGCTTGCCCGAGGATTTATATTGAGGCGTCCAGCAGCGCGGCTCCTGTTAAGCCGAGCGTGCCTTTGCGTTTCTGCCATAACGAGCCCTTATGCATGGCCAGCGAGGGGCTGCGATGCGGCCGACCGCCCAATTCGGAGCTGTAACTGGGCAGCACGCCGCGGAAGCGCGCCGCGATGCGAACGCTGGAGCCAAGATAGTTACCACGTGAATCGGTTCGCTGAGGTACAGTGCATCAATGGGAAGCACGCGTGAAGGCCGAAGCGCACTTGATCCTGAGCTATTTCTCTCATAGGGTGGCAAGGACTTTGGATGGCAACAACAACGGCTAGCAATCTTGAAAAGCAGGCGCATCCGGTTCCCGAGATTCTAGTAGGAGCGGCTCGATACCGTGGATGGGAGAGGACCCGGCCGCCCTTGTCACGGCGGTTTGAGCGAACGTTAACTTTCGTTGAGTTCATTGCCGATTTCGCCGCCGTTTTCGCCGCGACGATGATTTCCCTGTCGCTTTCCGGGTGGTGGGGCCTGGACCTGCGGGTTTCTGCCCCCTCCCAGTTCACCGTTGGGCTTGGAATTGGCATTCTTTTCGTGTTGCTGCTGGACCGGGAAGGCGCGTACCGCCGCGGCAACGGTCTGCTGCGGGTGAAGGAAACAGAGCAGGTGCTGCGGGCGGCTTCGCAGACCGGCTTGCTGGTGTTTGCGACCACGGTGTGGGTCGGGCCCAAACATTCTCTTTGGCTAATTCTTGCTGGCCTGCTGATCGTGTGTGTGGTGGTCATCACAGAAAAACAACTGGTGTATGGCGCGGTGCGAAAGTTGCACGAATTGGGCTGGGGGGTGCGCAAGGTAATCATTTATGGTGCAGGTTCTACAGGGCGACTGGTCTTCGGCGCGCTGGCGCGATCGCCGAAGCTGGGATTAGATCCAGTGGCGTTTGTGGACGATAATCCTTCCGTCGGAAGAGTGTATGCACCTTCGTATCGGCGCGAGCGCTCGGCTCCGGTCAGACCGGGGCCTTTGACCAAGGAGCTTGTGCAGGAACTGGATGCCAGCATGGTCGTACTCGCCATTCCCTCGTTTTCCAGGGAAAAATTTCTCCAGGCCCTCGGGGAGACCACCTCGGCGGGCGTGAAGTTTGCATTCGTACCCGGTCACTATGTTTCGTCCGAGTTCTGGACGGAACACACTGATATCGATGGCCAATTGCTGGCAACATTCAGCGGGCCGGCTGAAAGGCACCTTTATGCTTTCTCCAAGCGCGCGCTGGACCTGGTCGTGTCCCTGGCGCTGCTCGCCCTCTGTTTCCCTTTGTGGCTGGTGCTTGCGATCCTCATCCGCTTGGATTCTCCCGGGCCCGTCCTTTTCGTACAGAAGCGCGTGGGAAAAGATGGTCGCCTATTCGATCTTTTCAAGTTTCGAACCATGTACACGGAGGCGCCGGTATACTCGTACTCTCCCCTCACTTCGCAGGATCCTCGTATTACTCGCGTCGGCCGTTTCTTGCGCCGCACCAGCCTGGATGAACTACCGCAGCTTATCAATGTCTTGCGTGGCGAGATGTCACTAGTGGGGCCGCGCCCTGAAATGCCGTTTATTGTGGAGCGCTACCTCCCCAAGCACCGCCTACGCTTGCATGTAAAACCCGGATTGACAGGACTCTGGCAGATCAGCGCCGATAGGGCGCTGTTGATCCATGAGAACATCGAATACGACTTGTACTACATTCGAAATCGGAGCTTTTTCATGGACGTAGCCATTCTGCTGCATACTTTGCTGTTCGCCATGCGAGGTATCTAGATTCGCCGCATGTTGTGATCTCCCAGTTGGTTCTTCCCGCACCAAAGTACACCTCCCCTCCTGTCCTACTCTGCCTCTAGTTCACCGCTTCCCGTAATCTAGGCCACAACCCTCCCGGCTGGCACCATGCCCCAAGTTGCTTTGGGCGGTGGCGCGTGTGTTTGGCGCCTGGCCTGGCAGCGTGGAGGCGAACATGTCAGGTGTGTTTCGGGACGTGCTGCGTCGAGCAGTGTTGTGCCTGTTTATCGGCTATGCGCTGGCGGCGGCAGCGGCGGATGCTCCTGCGAAGAGCCTGGGACCCGACGGCGGCGACGTCCGTAGTCTGGCCGCGGTCCCCGGCGATCCCAACCGCATCTTCCTCGGCACCAGTTCCGGCCGCATGTACGTTTCCGATGATGGCGGCAACACCTGGCGGCGCTTCGCGCATTTCGGCCAGGGCTTCGATTACGTCCTCGATCACATCGTCATGGATCCTGCCGACCCGCGCGTCATGTACGTCGCCGCCTGGAGCATCGAGAACAACGCCGGCGAGCTGTTCCGCTCACGCGATGGCGGCAAGAACTGGACGTCGCTGGCCGGCATGCGCGGCCAGTCCATTCGAGCGCTGGCCATGGCGCCTTCGAATTCCAAGCTGCTGATTGCCGGCACGCTGCAGGGTGTCTTCCGCAGCCAGGACGCAGGCGAGAGCTGGAAGCTCATCTCGCCTCCCAATCACGCCGACATTAAGAACATCGAATCGGTCGCCATCGACCCCAAGGATCCGAACGTCATTTACGCCGGCACCTGGCACCTGCCGTGGAAGACCGCGGACGGCGGCAGCTCCTGGCATCCCATCCACAAGGGCATGATTGACGACTCCGACGTCTTCTCCATCAT
>Ga0070741_10011928_pt1 | contig 15878 bp, 15 predicted proteins | sample Coa_R1_4_FD_66440 | JGI IMG/M metagenome (GOLD analysis project Ga0070741, IMG submission 66440) | Surface soil microbial communities from Centralia Pennsylvania, which are recovering from an underground coalmine fire - Coalmine... | ecosystem: Environmental > Terrestrial > Soil > Unclassified ...
ACGCGATGGCACTCGTATCCGGACTACCGGTAATTGACAGCGTGAAGCGGCTGCTGGCCGCCGAGTTCCGGTTCTTCGCCGATCCGCCGGCGAGGTGGTTTCGGCATTTTCGCGTGGCGGATCTGCGGTATCGCGAGATGTGCCGGCTGGTCACGTTCCAGCGCTTTCCCGCCGGACAGTTCGACTGGCAGGTGAGCGAAGTGCGGCCTTCCTGGGTGTTAAGGTCGAATCGTCCGTGGAGGTTGCTGGCGCATCTGCGGCGAATGGGCGGATTCGGTCCTGTGTTCGAACTGCATCTCAATCCCCGAGGCCAGGGCCGGCGTTTTGTCCTGGAAAGCGAAGCGAACGCCTCATATCACCGGGTGGCGCGGTCTCTCCAGATGCAGCTGCGGGTTCGCGGCGTGATGCTGAAATCCTGGCTCTACTGCGAATCGACAGGGCGCGTCAGTCCGCACCTGGCGTGGCTGCGCCAGACGCCGCTTGCGGCAGGGGCGCAGGTTTTCGATCTGGGTGAAGCGCCGCCTGAGAGCGGATACCTGTCGGGCAGCGGGGACCGGCGCAGGTTGTACATTGCGGGCGAGTATCTGCCCCGGATCTCTTGTGTGCTCTGGCCGCGCGAAGAGCTGATCGCGTGGGCCGAACGGCATCCGGAGTTCGCCGGGTGAATCGGTTTGCGTCAGTCTGTAATGACTAACGAGAGCTGTTAACGCGGGAGTTGGAAGCTCGGCCCGCGCCCAATACAGGTCCTGCTGTCGTCTCCGCGCCTCCGCGGCGAAGTCAGGGTAGCGCGCGGCCGCCATTTCAACGCACAGGCTCAGAGACGCAGAGAAAACGCTAACAAGTCACCGGCTCGGCCGATAGCTGCTGCGCGTCCACCTTCGGCTTTAGCGGCTTGAATACCTTGCGGCCCGCCTGGTTCAGCCACAACTCGAACGGGAAGCCATACACATCGTGGTCCAGCCGCCAGCGCGCCGGGATCGACAGCATTCCGTGTACGAACCTCGTGAAGCGGTCCGTGCGATGCAGTCCTACCGGCACCCGCGTGAACGCCATCCGCAGATATTCGCGCATGATTTGTACGCGCTCGTGCCGCTTGCCTTTCAGCCATGGCAGAACTGTGTAGCGCGGGAAGAAATCGGCCCACCCTTCGAAACTTTGCGGCACCTGGATGCCCAGCTCGAATGCCTTCTTCATCACCGGCGCGCCGGGATATGGCGTGAAGATATTCGTCCAGAACTCCGCGCCCGGATATGTGCGGCAGATGTCCATGATCAGGCGGACGCTTTCCCGTTGCTCCGCTTCACCCTCGCCCGGATAGCCGAAGATCATGTTGAACGACGGCCGCACTCCGGCTTTGTGCAGGACCTCCGCGGCGTCAAAGATTGTCTGCAAGTCCTGAAAATCCTTGTTCATGAGCTTCAGGACTTTCGGCGAGCCGGAATCGGCGCCCATCGAGACCTGCGCCAGGCCGGAGCGGCGCATCATTTTCCATTCGTCGACGCTGAAACGCTTTACGAGATTGGTGGAGGCCTGGATGCCCCACTCGAATCGCGCATTGCGGCGAATCAAGCCTTCGGAGATTTCAATCGCGCGCTGGCGGTCGACCAGGTAGTTGTCGTCCACCATCCAGATGAGTTCCAGGCGATACTGGCGCGCGAGCACGCTCAGCTCTTCGGCCACCTGCTCGCTTTCGAGCGCGTTCCATTTCCGGCCGTAGACACCGGCATTGGTGCAGTATCCGCAGTCGTAGGGGCAGGCGAGGCTCGAGATGTACATCGCCCAGCGGCGGCCGCAAACGCGCTGGTAGGCGTCGAAATCGGCAAGGTGATACGCCTTGGGGGGCTGCTCGCAGATGGGCTTCAAGGCCCGCGGCGGATTGAACACCAGCCGTCCGTCTTCTTTGAATCCGACGCCGGGAATGCCGCGCAGCGACGCTCCGTCGCGCAGCCGCGCCAGGATCTCGACGATCGCTTCCTCACCCTGACCGGACACCACCACGTCCACGAATTCGGCGGCCAACGTCTGATCCGGCAGCAGCGACGGATGCCAGCCTCCGAGGATTACCGGCAGGTCCGGGTACAGCTTTTTTGCGGCGCGTGCGATCTGCACCGTTTCGCGAATCATCGGGCCGGTGACCAGCGAGACGGCCAGGCAGACCGCGTCTTTCAGTTCCTCGATCACGGTCTGCTGGAAATTCGGCGTAATCGTGGAGTCGATGAGCCGCACCTGATAACCGGCTTGCAGCAGCGGCGTCGCGATCTGCAGGATGCCGAGCGGCGCCGTGGCGTCGCGACTGGAGAACGCGGGAAAAAAGAATACAACCTTGGGTCCCATGAGTGCTACTTCGAGGGTAATTCGCGCTGCCGCGCCAAACAACCGGTTTGGCGTAAAAATTTTGTTAATATCCTATGCGGTTGGCTTTGCCTCGACAAAGCGTAAGGCCGCGGAATTGATGCAGTAGCGCAAGCCCGTGGGCGGCGGACCGTCCTCGAAGACGTGACCGAGGTGGGCGTCGCACTTGCGGCAGAGGACTTCCACGCGTTCGACGAACAGACTGGTGTCCTTTTCTGTACGAATGTTCTCATTGGCAGCCGGCGCCCAGAAACTCGGCCAGCCGGTGCCGGAGTCGAACTTCTCTACCGAGCGGAATAGCGCGCTGCCGCAGCAGACGCACCGGTAAATGCCGGCTGCGTGATTGTTCCAGTAGCGGCCGGTGAAAGGCGTTTCCGTGCCGGCGCGGCGCGTGACCGCGAACTCCTCGGCGGCCAGTTCGCTTCTCCACTCGGCAGCGGTCTTCGCGACTTTATGGATGCGAACGGTTGCGCCTCGCTCGCCGCGGTCGGAGAAGAGCACCAGCGTGATTTCGGCGCCGCCGCCGCTCTGCGTAGGGTCGGGCAGCGGGCGATTCTTTCGCGTGGAGAGCGCTACCAGTCCGGCGAACGCTGCCGGCATGATGAGCAGCGCGCGGCGAGTCATCCCTGCCTCCGGTGCACGCAGTCAGGATAGCGCACCAGGACACAGGGATAGCCGACAGGGAAACCTGGTTTCCCTTCCGAATCCGCAAATCACTGAAAGCAAAAGGGCCGTTTCGGGCAAATGGGAAACGTTGTTTCCCAAACTTCCTCTGCGCGCGCTTATCCGAGCTTGGGCGGCAGGTCCTTCATCTCGCCCATCCACTCCAGTTCGCGCTCTATATCCTGGTGCATCTGATACTTTTTCTGCACCGCCGCAATTTTTTCGCCGATCACATCGATCTTCCCGATGTCGTAGTTGCCGAGCCCCAGTTGGCCGCAATAGTTCAAATAACCGGGCCAGGCGGGATTGATGCCCATACACTCCACGCCCACGCGATCCGCTGCGATGAAGTCAGTTGACGCGATGGCGATGCGCGACGCAACCGGAGTGCCCGATGCCGGACCGTTGCCTTCCATGCCTTCGAAGCCGTCGAGCACGGCCACGCCCCAGTGGGGCCGCACCTTCTGGGCTGTCAGCAGCATATTGTAATGAGTCTGCCGGATGCCCGTGTGGTACTTGCGCTTGTCGTTCCACTTCGGCGTCTCTTTCGGGGCGCTGTGCAGAGGCGCGCCCAGCACCATATTTTTCACCGACAGCGTCGCTACTACCGTGTTATGCGTCTTCAGGATACCGGAGGAAATGATGAACGCATCGGGGTCGAGCAGGCGGGCGGCCAGCCGCACCGGTTGCAGATGCAGGTCGAAATCGATCAACGGAATGATTTGATACTTCGCCTCGGCGTTCAGATCGAGCAGACTCACCTTGCGCGTGCCGCTGGCCTTGGCGATCTCCGTGTACTTGAAGTTTTTGAAACCGGTCATGGTATCGCCCGCCGACGATTCCGCGATGATGACGGGCATTTTCACGCGGGGCAGCAGGTAGTCGAGAATCCCGAAGATGGCGTCGGCATGGGTCGCGGCCAGTTGATTCACGGTGGAGACGTTGTTGACCTTGATGGCGATGTACTTTTTGCCTTTCATGGCCGGCCGGATCTGGTGATCGATGGCTGCCAGCGCGTCTGTGATGTTCTTGCGCCGCTGGTCGCCTTTGACGATGGCGACTGTCGAGCGGGTTTTGATCTCCTGCGGAAAGATCAGGGGCGGAGTCTGAGGTCCGGCGACCTCGGCGCGCAGCCTGGCCAGAGCGCCCGCTCCCGCCGCAGCTCCTAAAAACTGCCTACGTGAAAAATTCGCTGGCATTGTACAGCCTCCCGGGATAATATAGGACTTTAGAACCCTAATATATAACATAGATTCCAGGAGACGATCCGGATGCGATCTTCACGCCGCAACTTTCTCGCGACGGGCCTGAGCCTGCCCGCCGCCGGTCTGGCCGCCGGTACCGGCCAGACCAAGTCGTCGCCGCCCGCCCGGCTCCAGCCGCAAACGGCGAGTGCGCTGCGCTATCGCACTCTCGGCAAGACCGGCCTTAAGGTAACGGCCGTGAGCTTCGGCTGTATGATCACCTCTGACGGAAGCGTGATCGAGCGGGCGGCAGACGCAGGGATCAATTACTTCGATACCGCGCGCGGCTATCAGGACGGGAACAATGAACGAATGGTGGGCGCGGCCCTCAAATCGAAGCGTAAGGGCCTCATCATTTCGAGCAAGACCCATTCGGATACGAAGGACGCCGCCCTGGCCGATCTCGACACCAGCCTGAAGACGCTCGGCACCGATTATCTGGACATGTGGTTCCTGCACGCACGCACCCGCGCCGGGCAGGTGAACGACGAGTTTCTGGAAGCGCAGCGCATCGCCAAAAAGGCGGGCAAGATCCGGTTTGCGGGCGTGAGCACGCACGGTGGCCAGGCGGAAGTGATTCCCGCGACGGTGAAGGCCGGACTGGATGTTGTGCTGGTGGCGTACAACTTCACGATGGGAGCCACTCTCGATCCTGTGATCGAAGCCGCGGCCAGGTCGGGTACGGGCGTGATCGCCATGAAGGTGATGGCGGGCGGTTTTCGCAGGGTCAGGCCCTCCGATAAGCTCTACAGCACGTTAAAGCGCGACGGCGCCATGGTGTCGGCGCTCAAATGGGTGCTGCGCAACCAGAACGTCGGCGCGGCAATTCCCAGCATCACCGACGCCGATCAACTGGACGATAACCTGAAGGCGATGGGCGCGGCGTTCACGGACGACGATCAGATACTGCTGGCCCGGCAACTGGAACACATCGCGCCGCTGTACTGCCGCATGTGCGGCCAGTGCGACGGCCAATGTCCGCACGGCGTTCCGGTACCCGACGTGTTGCGCTGCCTGACGTACGCCGATGGTTACGGCCAGTTCGCGCTGGCGCGCGAGCGATATCTGGAACTGCCGCAACAGAAATGCGATGAGTGCCACGAATGCACGGTAAAGTGTCCGCACGGCGTCCACCTGGCGGAACGGCTGCTTCGCGCCCAGGAAATGCTGGCATAATGCCAAAAATGCGGGGACAGACACCTGTTTTCCGCCACCACGACTGGTGGTGTTTCCGCGGCTGGCGCGCGGCGGAAAACAGGCTGTCTGTCCCCGTTTTCTTGGCGTGGCTGGCAGTATTCCCTCTCCAGGCGATCGATTGCCGTGTTGTTCCAGGCTGGCAGCAGCAAGGCCCAACCCGAAGCTACACGGCCGAGAACCTGTTCGAATACATGGACGGCAATGCCGAAGGCTACCTGATCTACGGTTTCACCCGAATGGACGGTGTCACCTGCGCGTCAGCCGGCGACACCCTGCTGATCGACATCTCGGAAATGGGCGACTCCGACTCCGCTTACGGGATCTTCACGGCCAATCGCCATCCGCAATTCCCGGTCGTGCCGATCGGCATGGCAGGCCAAATTCAACCACGCAAGGCTGTCTTCGCGAAAGGCCGCTATTACGTGGAAATCGCAGCCAATCCGGAGAAAGACCACAGCGCTGCCTTACGCCAGTTCACCACCGCGCTCGAGCCGACAATCCCGGGCGACACGAAACTGCCGGCGGCTCTCTCCTGGTTCGCCACCGAGCGTTTGAAATCGCTGCGACTGGTGCCGGAGAGTGTGCTCGGACTGCGCGCGCTGAAACGCGGATACGCGGCCGAGTACGAATTCGGGAAGGCATTCGTGGTGACTGAAGAATCGCCCGCCGCAGCCGCCGGCGTGCTGGAAAAAGTGCGCGCCCGGATCGCGCAGGCGTCGCCGGCGCAGGTGGGCGACGAGGGTATGCAGGCTGCCGACCGTTACCTGGGCCGCCTCTGCTTCTTCCGCAAAGGGCGCTACGTGGCCGGATACGCGAATGTGGCCGAAGGCACGGATCCGGTGGAACTGGCGAAATCGCTGGCCGCCCGGCTGCCCTGACCTTTCCAGCGCCATGTTACCGTATCGGTGGGAGGGGCGCCTGTGGACCTGAAAAGCCTTTATCGCAAGTACAAGTCGCGCGGGGCTGAGCCTCGCGGCTTCATCGCCGACTGGACCGTCACTATCGTTTTCCTGCTGTTCGGCATCTCGGCCATCGCCCAGCCGTTCGTGATTCCATCCCCTTCGATGGAAGTCACGCTGCTCACCGGCGATCATGTGCTGGTCGACAAGTTGCTCTACGCGCCACCCGGAACGATATCGAAGCACCTTTTGCCTTACGAACCGGTGCACCGTGGCGATATCATCGTCTTCCGGTATCCGATGGACATCAGCCAGAATTACGTGAAGCGCTGCATGGGTGTGCCGGGCGACCGGATCAAGATCGTGAACAAAGAGGTCTACCTCAACGGCAAGAAGCTCGACGAGCCGTACGCTATCCACCGCACCTCGTATATCCTGCCTTATCGCGACAACTTTCCCAGCACCCCTGACGCACAGGTCTACGATCGCGCTGTTCAGATGCTGCAAAATCACGTCGTGGACGGCGAAGTCGTGGTGCCGCCGGGGAATTATTTCGCCATGGGCGACAATCGGGACAACTCGCTCGACAGCCGCTACTGGGGATTCGTGCCGCGCGAGAATATCGTGGGCACGCCGTTCTTCATCTGGTGGTCATACGATGCGCCGACGGCGGACCTGGCGAGCGGCAACATCGATATCGGCCACATCGTGGATATCGTGCTGCACTTCTTTACCAAGACGAGATGGAATCGGACATTCCGGTTAGTGCACAGGTATCCAATCAGCTAGCTGCGTCAGCGCCGGCGCCGGAGGCGGAGGCCCGCGGGTAATGGAGGCATTGCGCCGTGTGTTCATCGGCAAGCCGGTCCGCACATTGCAGCTCCATCAGCAGCACGTTCGAAAAGGAGATCGGGAAAGTACTCCCCCACGGGATACCCCTGTAAGGTACGGCAAAAGAAGCTCCGGCGGTGGCCCGGAGGCCTGTAGCGGGATTTCTCTATTCTGGGATACCAGGCTAACGGGGCCTGCTGCCCAGCGGGCTGATCGAAAGGGCCGGATGTACCCGGATAATGGTGTACACTGTCGAATTCAGGACTACTCAGAGGCATGCCATCACCAAAAATCGGGGTCGTACTTTTCCAACTCGGAGGGCCGGACTCTCTCGACGCTATCGAACCTTTCCTCTACAACCTTTTCTGCGATCCCGACATCATCGATTTCCCCTTCGCGCGCATCGCAAGACAGCCGCTGGCCAAACTGATCTCCACCACGCGCGCCAAAAAGGTCGCGCATCACTACGCTGAAATCGGCGGCAAGTCGCCGATCCTGGAGCTTACACGCCGCCAGGCCGTTGCGTTGGAAAAGGTACTGCAGCAGGACGGCGAAGCCCGGGTCGTTATCGCCATGCGCTATTGGCATCCGTTCACCGAGGACGCGATCGGCGAGTTGGAGCGTTTCGCCCCGGAACAGGTGGTCCTGCTGCCGCTCTATCCCCAGTTTTCCAAAACCACCACGCAGAGCAGCGTGAACGAGTGGAACCGCCGCTTCCACGCCAATGGCTGGCGTCCGCGTATCCACCTGGTCTCCGAATTCCACGAAGATCCGGGGTACGTCGACTCCGTTGTCGAGACCATTAACTCGTGTCTCGCCGGCTACCAGCACACCGCCGATCTGGATATCGTGTTCAGCGCTCACAGCGTGCCCTGCGCGGTAATCAATGCCGGCGATCCGTACCAGCGGCAGATCGAACGCACCGTGGATCTGGTCTGGCGGCGCGGCAACTGGCCCGCGCGGCGGCATATCTGCTACCAGAGCAAGGTGGGCGCGTCGAAATGGCTGCAGCCGTCCATGCATGCGACCGTCAAGTCGCTGGCCGCCGCCGGGTCGAAGCACATCCTGGTCGTACCGATCTCGTTCGTCTCCGATCACGTGGAGACGATGCACGAAATCGACATCGAGCATCGCGAGCAGGCGCGCGAGTTAGGCATCGAGGACTACCGCATGATGCCCGGCTTGAACGACAATCCGCGATTCATTCAAGCACTGGCCCGAATTGTACGGAGCCGGCTATCGTAATCCGACGAGGATCGGCTGCGCGGCAGCCTCGTTAATCGCGATCTCCGCATCCGGATGCCCCTGCACCAGGGTCACCGGAAATTCCGTCGACACGTCGCCCGCCACCGCGATGCGGAAGATCGCCCGATGCCTTTCGCCCGCCGCGCAATACAGCCGAATGCGCCGCGAAGCCAGGATGTCACGCATCCCCAGCGTCACGGCCATGGGCGGAATCGCGGCCGAATTGCCGCCGGCCGAATGAATACTCTGCACCACGATCGAATCATCGCCCAGTTCCAGCACGCGCGTGAGTGAATTGCGCAACTCCTCCACCGTGATGCGGCGCCAGCGCGAAAGGGGCGGCTCGTTGAAGGCCACGTGGCCGTGGTAACCCACGCCGCCGTAGCAGCAATCGATCCCGCCCACCTGGCGGATCTTTTCGCTGATTTCGTCGATCCGGAACGGATGAGGGAAAAAGCACTGCTCCGGCGGAATATCGACGTGCGCGAACAACTCGCGCCGCATGAAGCCTTCGAAGCTGAGCGGGTGTTCCATCGAAATCGGCCGGCCTTGCCAGTCGAGAAACTCGTCCATGTTGAACGTGAACACGTTGCGCCAACTGATGCGCTCCTGCTGCGTGATCTCGACCAGGGTGCGATAGTGTGACACCGGACCGACGGGCAGGATGAGGCGCGTGGGCTCGCCGCGCCGGTTGTGGTACTGGATCTCGCCGGCAATCGAGCGCGCAAAATCGTCGAGCAGCGTAGGAATGTCGGACAAAATGCGGAACGGCATGCGCGCTTCGCGGCTCAACTCGTCAAGCGGCATAGCCATCAATTGGGACAGGTCCATGCACACCAGTGTAGTGAGTCACAAATCGAGTCGGAGTACCGCTCGCCTTCAAACAGCTTATTTCGTCTCGTGCGCCGGATCGAGTTGTCGGCCCGAGCGGTCATTCGCGGGAGAGGCCTTCTTACTTTTGCGCACCCAGTTCAGAACGGAAAGCACGCTCGCCAGAATCGAGATCGCGATCAGAAAGATCACCACCCACTCGAACGCGGACGACTTGGCCCACTCCAGGATGCGGCGTCCGAACAGGATGGCCAGTGTACCCTCGATACTGAAGCGCACAAGCCGCGTGGCGGCGATTACAGTCAGCAGCTTTTTGCGCGGATATTCGAGCGCCGCCGCGGCCACGATGAAGGGTGTAAATGGGAACGGCGGAGGCATCAGCGAGGCGAACCCCAACGCCCATCCCGCGTTCTTCTTCACCTTGCCTTCAATGTACTTCATCCGCTTTTTGGGAACATGCCTCTCGATAACCTCTTCGCCGCCCTTGCGGCTGACGATATCCAGCAGCAGGGCGCCAAGGGTCGAGCCGGCAGCCGCCATTGCGGCATAGTACGGCATCAAGGCGTGGTTGCGCGCCGTCATGGCGATGATCAGGAGATCGTTTCCCATGGGCATCACCAGAAATGAGGAATCGAGAATTCCCAGGAACAGCAGCCCGAAGCCGCCCAAATGAACGAAGATGGCGAAAAGGTGCGCGGTGATCTGCTTCATCACGCCTACAGGAGCAACGCGGGTGCCAATATGCAACGGCTTGAATCAGCCGCGGCGAAGGGGTACCATTGTCAGAATTCGAACAAATCTGGAGTCAAAAATGAACCGTAACGGATATCTCATTGCGCTCGCGACTCTGCTTCTGGTCCCCAGGGCTCTCTCCGCGGGCAATACCCCCAAGCTCACCGACGCGGAGATGGAAGACTTTCTGAAAACCGCCAAAATCGGCAAGTCGACTTCGGCAAAGAAGGGCATCACCAATACTACCCGCGTCACCATGAGCGACGGCAGGATCACGCATGACGCACACGTGCAGTGCATCGACGAATCCAAACATGAATTCAAGACCGATCGTGGCACCGAATTGAACTTCAAAGATACGTACAGGTTCAATATTGCGGCCTATCGGCTCTCCCGCATGCTCGGTATCGAGAATCTTCCCGTCACCGTGGAGCGGAAGGTTGGCGGCAAGACGTGCGCTGTCGACTGGTGGATTGACGACGTCATGATGGACGAAGCAACCCGCAAGCAGAAGAAGATCGAGGCGCCCAACCCGAATGCGTGGAATGAGCAGATCTATGTCATGCGCGTGTTCGACCAGTTAATCTACAACGTGGACCGTAACCTTACCAACCTGCTTATTCTGAATAACTGGGATCTGGTTATGATTGACCACAGCCGGTCATTCCGCTTGCAGCATACTCTCGAAAATCCGAAAAACCTCGGCCGTATCGATCGCACTTTGCTGGCCAACCTTCGGGCGCTGGACAAGGCCACGGTTCAAAAGAATCTGATGCCTTACTGCAGCAAGTCCGAAGTGGAATCAGTCATGGCGCGGCGGGATGTCATTGTGAAGTTTTTCGAAGATCAAATCAAGGAGAAAGGTGAGCCTGCGGTCGTCTACGATCTGGGCAAAGTCAAGAGTATGACGGCGCATAGATGATTCTTCAATTGCCCGGCAATGTTGTGTGTTTTTACACCGCGACGGACAAAAATTCACTTGATAGCCCGTGTCCCTCGGGATAAACTGCATTTGTTCAGTGGCGTTAAACCTCCGGCTTGCCGCTTCGGAGGGTCGGGACGAGCCGGGGGTTTCCCGAATCATTGCCCGCATAAGAAGTTTCTGCTTTGCCCTCAGCACTTACTCGGTAGCGAAGTATAAAGCCATGCCGCCGCCTCGAGGATCGCGATCCAGAATCGCGCCGCGGCGCAGATAATCGTCGGCCGTCTTCTGCTTCCCTGTACCCTCGCACACGTCCATCAGGCGGCCATCCGCGGCGGTCCTTCTCAGCACGGCGCGCCACGCCCGCTCGATCCGGGGCTGATACTCCGCCGCGTTCAACCAACCCTGGCGCATGCCGCGCCGCAGGGCGATCCCGATCATCGCGGTCGCGGAAAACTCGGGATACACTCCCGGACGGTCCACAACCTGGCGCCACATGCCCTCCTCGTTCTGGAATCGCGCCAGCACCTGGACGTGGTCCTGGAAGGCGCGCAACATCGGTGCAAACGCCGGGTGATCGCGCGGAATGTCGGTCAACGCCAGCGCCAGGCCCAGCGCGGGAAAAGCGTTGCCGCGTCCCCAGGCCGCATCGTTGAGAGGCGAGTGACGGTACAGGCCGTCGGGGCGGAGGTCGAGCTTCTGCATGTAGCGGAGGTGCTCCAGGGCACGGTCGAAGTACTTCTTGTCACCGGTGAGCTTGCCGGCCTTCGCGAGAATCGGACAGCCCATGAAGACCGCGTCGCTCATCTGCGAATAGAGCTGGTCGGATTCGGTAGCGGCCAGATCCGCCGCGCGACGCACCAGTTCGGTGTTGCCGAGCTCGCCGAAAATCAGATGCCCGGAAAGATGGCTGGCGGTAGGCTTGGCCAAACTGTCCTTCGCGCCGCTGACAAACGGCGCTACGATCGGCTCGACTTCCGCCCGCTGTCCCAATCGCACACGCCCGAGCAGCGCCATGCCGGGAATGTAGACAGGCTCCGGCAACTCGTGTCCGTAAACCTGCGCGAGCTGTTCCGCCACCTGCCTCGGCGATCGTGCAAGCCGCCGCTCGATCTCCTGGTGTGCCTCGGACGGCGGGATCTTCTCGCCAGTCTTGGGCATCGCGCGTCGAACCGGGATGCGCCCCACGCCCGCCACGGCATTTTCGGCGAGAGCGGAAGCGAGTCCGAAATCGTCGGCGCCCTCGATCACCACCAGGTCCGGTGCGGTGATCCCGAGCCATCGCCACAGGTAATGCGACTCGCCATGGTCACGATACGCCGTGCCCTCGGGGGGAAAAACGAGCTTCGCCTTATCGGGATTGGCCAGCGGCACGGATATCACCCGCACTCCGGGCGCCGGACGAATCGGTTTCATGCTGGTGCCATCGAGCCCGCCGATGACCACCACGACCGGACCGTCGCCCTCCGCTTGCGTGGCCTCGATGACGGCGCCTGACGCGGTCAGCCCGATGGGAATCCGCTCCGCCGCCCCGAGCGTGGCGGCCAACATCGCGAACATCGGCAGAATAGGACGCATTCTCATACTGTAGTAGACTAGCCACGTTGGCCACCACAAATCAGGAACCCGTCCGAGCCGTGAAACCCAGTCCACCGATCCCCTGGAAGCGATGGACGATCGTCCTGGTTCCCGGCGCCTTGCTCTACTTTGTTCCTATACCCGGTTTCACGCCGGTGCAACAGCATCTGCTTGCCGTTTTTCTGGCTACGGTCGTGTCGCTGGTTGCGCAGCCCGTCCCGATGGGCGTGAGCCTGATGGTGGCGCTGGCCGTGCTCGGGTTGACCCGCACGGTCCCGGCGAACAAGGTGCTGAGCGGGTTCAGCAACCAGACCGTGTGGCTCATCTTCACCGCGTTCTTGTTCGCGCGCGCCGTCACCGCTACCGGCGTCGGCATGCGCATCGCGTATCTCTTTATTCGACGCTTCGGCCACAGTTCTCTCACGCTGGGATATTCCGTTGCGGCGTCGGACCTGGTGCTCGCGCCCTTCGTCCCCTCCGACACGGCGCGCGGCGGCGGCATCATTTATCCCATCACCCGCAGCCTGGCGGCGGTCTTCGACTCGGCGCCCGGACCTACCGCCGCACGCCTGGGCACGTTCCTGATCCTGGTGGGATACCACGCCACCTACACTTCTTCCGGCATGTTTCTCACCAGCATGGCCGCCAATCCGCTGATAGCCGAATTCGCGCTGAAGATCGCGCACGTCGAGCTCACCTGGATCCGCTGGGCGTTGGGCGCAGCCGTCCCCGGCATGCTCTCCATGATTCTGGTGCCGTATCTTCTGTATCGCATGTATCCGCCGGAGATACGAAACACGGAAGCCGCGCGCACCATGGCCAACGAGGAGCTGCACCGCATGGGCAGAATGAGCCGCGACGAGCGCTGGCTCTGGGTGATTCTGATCGCGGTCATGGCCGGCTGGGTGACGTCGCCGATCCACGGCGTGCCCAACGCTTTCGTGGCGCTGGCGGGGGTTTCGGCGATGCTGATCTTCCGCGTGCTGAGCTGGCAGGATTTGCTTTCGGAGCACAAAGCCTGGGACGCCCTGGTCTGGTTCGCGCCCCTGCTCATGATGGCCGACCAGCTTCAGGAGTCGGGGGTGATCGCGATCATCTCCAAGAGCATGTTCGTCCACATCAAGGGCTGGCCATGGGGCATCGCGCTGTTCGTGCTGGTGACGGCGTACCTGTATATCCATTACGCCTTCGCCAGCATGACCGCGCAGATCACGGCGCTCTATCCGAGCTTCCTTGCGGCGGCGCTGCTCACGGGCGCGCCTCCGCTGCTGGCCGCTCTGCCGCTGGCGTACTTTTCGAACCTGAACGCCTGTCTCACGCATTACGGCACAGGCTCGGCGCCGGTCTACTTCGGCGCGGGCTACGTCAGCCAGGCGAACTGGTGGAAGATCGGGTTTATCGTTTCGGTGGTGAACATCGTCTTCTGGCTGGGCGTGGGGCCGCTGTGGTGGAAACTCCTTGGATTCTGGTAGAACGAAGTATGAACCGGACGCGAAGACTGGCAATCCTCTCTCTGCTGGGCGCTTCGGCGGTGCTTGGCGCCGACCGCAACCTGGTCATCGTGCTGATCGGCCCGACCGGCAGCGGTAAGACCACACAGGCGGCATTCCTGCAAAAACGATACGGGCTGCCCGTAATCGCTGCGGACGATTTGATCAGGCAGCATCCCGAGGCGCTGAAGAAATACCAGACACCGGGCATCGACCCGGGCGTGCCCCAGTCCAACCCAGGCGTCAACGATCTGGTGCACGACCGCATCAGCCAGATGGACGCGAAGAAAGGCTTTATCCTGGATGGTTATCCCGCCACGAAAGATCAGGCGGACCATCTGGAAGCGATGGTGAAAGAGATGGGGCTGCCGAGCCCCGTGATTATCGTCCTGGATATCCCCGACAAGATGGCTCTCAAGCGCGACAAGAATCGCGGCCGCGAGGACGACACGCCGGAACAGATCGAGCGGCGCCTGAAGGATTACCACCGCGAGATGGATTTCGTCCGCACCTATTATCCGGAAGCCAACATCCGCACCGTGGATGGAACCAAGCCGATCCCGGAAGTGTCGAAGGCCATCGAAGCGGTGTTGGAGAAGTAGGATATACTCTAATCGTGTCTTTCATCCAGAATCAGTTTGAAAGAAACTTCATCACCACGTCTGTCGACTATGTCTTCAACTGGGCGCGGAAATCCGCGCTCTGGCCTCTGACCTTTGGCCTCGCCTGCTGCGCCATCGAGATGATCGCCTCGTCCACGTCGCGCTTCGATATCGCGCGCTTTGGCGCCGAGGTGTTCCGGCCCAGCCCGCGGCAGTCCGATCTCATGATTGTCGCCGGGACCGTCACGTTGAAAATGGCGCCGGTGCTGAAGCGGATCTGGGACCAGATGCCCGATCCGAAGTGGTGCATTTCGATGGGCGCCTGCTCCTCGGTTGGCGGGCCGTTCAATACCTACGGCGTGCTTCAGGGCGTCGATAAGATCGTGCCCGTAGACGTTTATGTCACCGGGTGCCCGCCGCGGCCGGAAAACCTGTTCTACGCCCTCCTCAAACTCCAGGACAAGATCGACCAGATGACTACGCTGGTGAAGCGGCCCACCGAGGTTCGGCTGGACGAGTCCATGCTTGAGGATTTCAAGAAGCAGGTCATGATCGCCCAAGTCCAGAACCCGGTATAGCCCGCGTGTTCTACCTGGACGCCGGGGGGAACTACCGGTTGCCGGAATTGGACAATTTTGGCTGGCTTGTGTACGGTTTCGGTACACGCCGGTCGTCCCCGCCTGAATCACTGGCGACACTCAAACAGATCCATTCCGATATCGTTGTGGCCGCCGATGGCCGGACCGGCTGTCTGGGGCAGGGCGATGCGCTTATTACCAATACGCCCGGCAGCATCGTAGCGGTCAAGACCGCCGATTGTATCCCGATACTGTTGGTCGATGTAGAAAATCGCGCAGTTGCAGCGGTTCATGCCGGGTGGCGGGGCACTGTGCGAGGGATTGTGTGCCGGGCTGCCGACGCCATGTGCCGTCAGTTCGGCACGTGTGCCGAAAAGCTACATGCAGCGATCGGTCCCGGAATAGGCGAATGCTGCTATGAGGTCGGCCCGGAGGTCGCGGCGGAATTCGGCCGCTCGGGACGGACTTGCATCGACTTGGCGGCAGTGAATCGAGAGCAGTTGCTGGCGGAGGGGGTACCGGAGCGCCAGATCTACTCCGCAAAACTCTGTACCCAATGCAGGCCGGAGGATTTCTGGTCATATCGGCGGGAGAAAGAGGGGGCTGGCAGGATGTTCTCGTTTGCGGGGATACGCTAGATTCTCCGCAGCGCCGTTGGGTGGAGGTGTGCCCTTTGCCCCACGGAGTGCCGGCGAAGACACGAAAGGCGCGGGT
>Ga0070741_10011929_pt1 | contig 15878 bp, 10 predicted proteins | sample Coa_R1_4_FD_66440 | JGI IMG/M metagenome (GOLD analysis project Ga0070741, IMG submission 66440) | Surface soil microbial communities from Centralia Pennsylvania, which are recovering from an underground coalmine fire - Coalmine... | ecosystem: Environmental > Terrestrial > Soil > Unclassified ...
GGCACGGGTCTCTACGGCGCACCCGTGTGCGCGCAGAGCATCTCCCGCACGACTCCGCCATTCGACGTCGTCATGCACCTGGGCGACGTGTACTACTCGGGCACCGACGGCGAACAGACCGACCGCTGCCTGAAGTACTGGCCGAGCGTGCCGAATGCGATCAACCGCGCGGCCAACGCGAACCACGACATGTACACGGGTGGCCACGGGTACTTCAATCTGGTCCTGGCGAAATTCGGCCAGCAGGCGAGCTACTGCGCGCTGCAGAACGATTACTGGACGCTCGCGATCCTCGACACCGCATACGTCGACGACGAGATCGCCGGCAATCAGGTCGCCTGGCTGCAGGCGCTCGTGCAGCAGGGCGGCAACCGCAAGCTGATTCTCTTTTCGCATCATCAGCCGTTCTCGCTTCTGGACACGCAGGGGCCGAAGCTCGTCGCGGCGCTGTCGCCGCTCCTCGCCAGCCAGAAAATCTTCGCCTGGTACTGGGGCCACGAGCACCGCTGCGTGCTCTACGACGCCCATCCGAGCTGGGGTCTCCGCGGCCGGTGCATCGGGCACGGCGGCTATCCCTATTTCCGCGACAAGGTCGCCGATCTTCCCCTCGAGGAAGCGGGCAAATTGTTCCACCGGCTCGCACCGAAGAACCTCGTGCCGGGCGCGATCATCCTCGACGCGCCGAACCCGTACATCGAAGGGCACGAGAACGAGTACGGCGCGCACGGCTACGTCACGCTGGAGCTGGCGGATGCGCATGTGAACGAAGTCATCCACGCGCCCGACGGCACGATCGTCTGGCAGCGTGCGCTCGCGTAACGTCATCGCGGAGGCCTCGAGATGGCGCTGACCGGTACGCAATTCCAGGAACTGACGAACGCGCTGATCAGCGCGTTTCCGTCGGCGATGGAACTGTCGATGATGGTGAAGTTCAAGCTGGACTTGAATCTCGACACCATCGTGTCGCCGGCGCTGCCGCTCAGCGCGGTGGCGTTCGAGCTCGTGCAGGCGATGGAGGCGCGCGGGTGGACGGCGCGTCTCATCGCCGCCGCGCGCGAAACGCGTCCCGACAACCCGACGCTGTTCGCCGCGGCCCAGCGGGTTGGCCTCGCGGTGCGTCCGCCGCCGCAGGCGCCGACGCTCGAGCGCATCGTCAGGGATTCGAACAGCTTTCTCGACATCGTCAAGGTTCGGACCCGCCTCGGAGAAATCGAAACGCGCGTATGCCGCGTCGAAGTGACGTCGGATCGGGGCCGGAGCTACGGGACCGGCTTTCTGCTCGGTTCGGACGTGGTCATGACGAACTACCACGTCATGCAGCCGGTGATCGAGAAGGCGGCAGGCGCCGATGCCCGCCAGGTCCTGCTGCGATTCGACTACAAACGATCGGCGGACGGGGAGGAAATCAATCCGGGACAGGTGTTTCACCTCGCCGACGACTGGCTGGTCGATCAGAGTCCGCCGAGTGCGATCGATATGCAGCAAGAGCCGAAGAGCGGCGATCCATCCGCCGATCAGCTCGATTACGCGCTTCTGCGTCTCGAAACGGCGGCGGGCAGTCAGCCGGTCGGCGAGAAAGCGGCGCCGGGCGCACCGCCGCGTGGATGGCTGTCGGTGTCGCCACATGCGGATACCTTTCCGGTCGATTCCCCGCTCTTCATCGTCCAACACCCGGACGGCGAGCCGATGCAGCTCGCGCTGGACGCGCAGGCCGTGATCAAGGTGAACGGCAACGGCACGCGCGTGCAGTACCGGACCAACACCGTCGGCGGGTCGTCCGGCTCGCCTTGTTTCAACAAGGACTGGGAGCTCGTCGCCTTGCACCACAGCGGCGATCCGAACTTCGCGCCGCTGCACCACGCGGCGTTCAACGAGGGCATCCCGTTCGCGGCGATCAAGAAGCTGCTCGCGTCACGGAACCTGGCGAATGTCCTGGGAGCCTAGCGGGTCCGGCCAATGACGGTGAGAGATACCGGGACGATCACCGGCGCGCAGCAGAAGAGCCTGACCGATCTGCTGATCGTCGTGCTGCCGAACAGGTACGCGGTCGAGCATTTTCTCTGGTACGCGTTCAACGTGCACCTGAACGTGATTGTCGGCAGCGACGCGAACCTCGACGAGGTGTTCTTCCGGCTGTTCGAATGGGCGGCGGCCAACGGCCGGACTGTCGCGCTCGTCACCAAGATCCGCGATCAATTTCCGGACAACGTCGAACTCAAAGCGATCGTCGACGCCGTCTGTCACAACTGTCCGGACCCCGTCGCCGCGAGCGCCGCGACCACCGCCGAGAACCGCTTCGACGCGACACAAGGGCTCGCTGCCCTGCAGCAGTTGATGAAAGACGACGACGTCCGCGACGCGGTCGGCGATTTCCAGTCGGATTTCAAAGGCGCCGCGTCGCAGATCGAGATCCTCGGCATGTACAAGGATCTGCACGATCTGCTGCACACGCTCCAGTTCCAGTGCTACAAGGGCATCGCGCAGGAAGCGAAGCGGTTTCCCGACGACGACACGTCGAGAGAGATTCTCGCCGACCACGAGATCACGCTGGACAATCTGGTCCGCCAGCTTGGCGACATCGCGGCGCAGGCCAGCGCGGCCAATGTCGAGCTGACCTGGATTCAGGATCTGCGCGACGCCAGCACCGAGCTGAAGAACGCGCTGCAGCAGGCGGTCGCGAAGCCGTTGGTACGGACGCTGTGGCTGATGGACCGCGTCCTTGCGGTGCAGCCGTCGCAGATCAACTCGCGGCTCAACACGGCGGCGCGCGCGCTCCGCCTCGGCGATCTCGTCGGGGCGCTGACCATACTCCACGACAAGCTGGCCGCCGCCGGCGTCGACGCGGTCAAGCTCCAGGCATTCAGCGACGGCATCAGCGCGCTCGGCGCGCTGCAGCAGAACCTGACCGGTCTCGTCACCGAGCACGATCGCTGGCAGGCGGTCGATCTCGATCTGCGCAGGATTCAGGCGAACATCCGCAGCGACCTGCAGGAGCTCGAGCTGTCGTGGGATCGACTGCAGGTCATGGCGCAGCCGCTCTGCGGCGGCGACGAGCCCTGGGCGGTGGACCTGCGCAACACGTCGACGCTCCTCGCCGCGGCGATCGCGGCACAGGATCAATCGAAAGAGCGGCAGGGCTTCCAGCGCCTCTATGCGCAGGCGGCCGACCGCTTCTACCGCGTCGATACCTCGCTGAAACGGCTTTGCGAGAGCCTGCGCACGATTGCGGAACCGCTGAACACGCTGTTGAGGCTGCTGAAATGATCGAGCACGTGGCGACCGTTTCCGAGGCGTCGGCGCGCTTCGCCTCGTTTTCGGCGATGCGCGTCGCGCATACGACACTGCTGCGGCATTACCGCGACAAAGGGACGTCGCCCGACCTTCTGGCCGAAGCGGATCTCTTTCTGACGCAGGGGTCGGCGACGGGCGCGCTGATTGACGACGACGACGATCGGATGGCGGCACAGAGCCTGCTCGACTACTGGGCCGCCGTGCTCTGCCGCGCGGATCGGCCGCCGGTGAAAGCGGTCCTCGACGATTTCGACCCGAAGCTGTCGCCGTCGCTCGCCGACGCGGTCTGTCCGTACGTCGGGCTCGAGGCATTCAACGAAACCACGCAGGAGCTGTACTTCGGCCGCCGGCGCGTGACCGAGGAGCTGCTGAAATTCGTCCAGGGCCGCCGCTTGATCGGGGTGATTGGTCCGTCGGGCAGCGGCAAGTCGTCGCTCGTGCTCGGCGGCATGATCCCGGCGCTCAAAGTGGGCGGCGTCCCCGGCAGCGAGCGGTGGCGCTACTATCCGGCGATTGTTCCCGGCGCCAATCCGATCGCCAATCTGATCGCCGCGGTGCAGAGCCAGGCGCCAGCCGGAACCGATCCGCTCACCGATCCCGCGAAGATCGTCGCCACCGTCGACGACTCGGGCGACACGGCCGGCGTGTTCGTCGTCGATCAGTTCGAAGAGCTCTTCACGCTGTGCGAGACCGACGAGAAGCGCGAGGAGTTCGTCAACGCGCTTCTCGGACTGACGAAGTCACAGGTGCAGCCCCACCTCGTGATCGTCACCATCCGCAGCGATTTCGAGACGCAGCTGCCGACGGTGACCGGTCTTCAGGAGGCGTTCGAGAACGCGACGTATCGCGTCCCGCCGTTCACCGCCGCCGATCTGCGGGAAGCGATCGAGCGGCCCGCGGATCTCGTCGGCCTCAAGTTCGAGAGCGGACTCGTCGATCGTCTGGTGAAGGAGATCCTCGGCGAACCCGCCGGCCTCCCGCTGCTGCAGTTCACGCTCCGGAAGCTCTGGGAGGGCCGTGAAGGCAATCGCATCACGCTGGATGCGTACCGCAAGCTCGGCGGAGGACGCCAGGCGCTCGCGCGCGTCGCGGACGAGTTCTACGACAGCTTGATTCCCGAGGATCAGATCACGCTCAAACGCATCCTCCTGCGGATGGTCCGTCCGGGCGCCGGACTCGAGGTGACGAGCAACCGGATTCCGCGCAATTCGCTCTACGGCGACGAGCCGCGCGACCGCGTCGACCGCGTCCTCAACCGCGTCATCGCGTCGCGACTGATCCGCGTGACGCCGGGCAAGACGCCCGAGGACGAGCAGATCGAAATCGCGCACGAAGCGCTCGTCCGAAACTGGCCGCGGCTCGTCGAGTGGCTCGAAGAGGATCGCGTGACGCTGCGGCGGCGCCTGCGGCTGACCTCGGCGGCGGAGCAGTGGCGCGCGCACGGGAAAGATCCCGGTGGTCTGCTCGGCGGATCGCTTCTGACCGAGGCCCTCGGCTACGACGATTTGAACGCGCTCGAGACCGAGTTCATCGCGGCGAGCCAGTCCGCGGTGGAAGAGAGTGCGCGCCGCGAAGAAGACGTCCGCCGGCGGGAGCTCGAACAGACGCGCGCGCTGGCCGAAGAACAGCAGCGGCGCGCCGATATCGAAGCGAAAGCCGCCGCAGCTCTGAGAAAAACGAATGTACGCCTCCGCCGCCTGGCGATCCTCGCCTTCGCGCTACTCGTGCTCGCGATCGGTGGATGGGCGATCGCCGACCAGTCGCGGCGCGAGCTGCTGCGCAAGGAACAGACGGTCCGCGCGCTGAAGACGGGAAACGGCGTCGTCGTCGAGAGCGAGTCGGTTCATCCGGTGTCGTCCACGAGCGCGCCCGACGCCGCCACGAAGACACCGCCGCCGGCCTCAGGCGGCGACGCCGCTCCGACCCGGCCAGCCGAATCCGCACCAGCCTCGAATGCCGCCGCGGCCGCGCCGACTGCCGGCGCCGCCGCCCCCGACTATCCGCCGCCGCCACCGCCCACGCCGCTCGCGGGCGGGGCACGCGCAACGATGGGCGACGCGGTTGATTCGTTCGACAGCCTGCGAATCCGCGCTTCGTCCACCGCGACCGGACGCTCGATCCCCGGGACCGAGCTGCCTGCCTACAACTTTCGCGTGTGGGTCGACGGCCCGCCGGAAATGCTGGCGCGGATCCAGTCGGTCCAGTACGAGTTCAATCACCCGACCTTCCGCCAGAAGCTGATGACCGGCCGCGATCGCGCCAGCGGATTCTCGGTCGGCTACTCGGGATGGGGCTGTCTGTCGTCGGTCGCGGTGAGCGTCACGCTGCGCGATCGCAACGCGCCGCCGCCGCCGCATCGCGACTTCGACATGTGCGCGGCCATCGATGCGTCGACGGCGAAGAAGTGATGGCGACGCCGCTGCCGGTCATCGTCGAATCGGGCCGTGTGCGCATCGGCGATCGATTCGCCGTGTCCTTTCAGCGGACGCTCCGCGTTCCCGACGATGGACGGCAGTACCCGCTGCCGCCGGGGCTCGGACGATTTCCGGTCGAAACTGTTGCGGCACATCGCGACCGCGTGCCGGAGGCGTGGAAAAAAGAGGGCGGCGTCTTCATTCCGATGTATCAGCGGGAAGCACTCTGGCTCGGATTCGACGGCGCGCCGTGGAAGCCGAACGCGGTCAAGGTCGGCACCGGCCAGGTGAACGCGATCACCGGCGACGCGTGGTCGGCCGACCTTCATGCCTCGCCGCAGGACTATCTCGTCTGCCCCGACCAGCCGTGGCTGGACGGCATCAAATCGGGCGACGGCGTCATTCGCCAGTTCGTGGCGGCGCCGATCGGCCGCGGCGAGACGATCGAGGCGCAGCTTGCGCGTGATGAGGAGTGGGGAGGAATCCGGATTCTCGTCTACGAACCGAAACCGGGCCGGTTTCCGGAGGAAGCGCCGCCGATCCCACCGGAGATTGCCGGGCGCATGCACGCGTTTCAACCCGGCATGATGGGACTCGGCGCCGGCGGACGGATGAAGCAGAAGATTTATCCCGACCCGTACGGGGTTGACGTGTGGGATCGGACGCTGAGCGGATCGGTGACGGTCCACATCGTCAACAGCGAGGACTACCAGGCGATCACCGGGACGCCGCCGCCGCCGACGCCGGTCGACGCGAGGGCTTACACGGCGGCCGGGTTGCCGTGGTTCGACCTCTACGACGAGAGCGCCGGCGATGTCGCGGCGACCGACGCGATGCAAGTCGTGAAGAGCGTGAACGAGATCAGCGGCGCGATCGACGAGTCGATCGACATCGACCGACGCCACGTCGTGACGCTGCGCCACGGCAGAACCGAGTAAGGGCGGAAACTAAGGAGGAACGTATGGACCAGCAACGAGTTCGCGCCTGCATCGACAGGGTGATCCCGCCGGAGCTGCAGGCGATCGCACGAGCGAAGGCGACCGAAGAGAATCCCGCGAATGCGCCGACCGCGTTCGAGATGGCGCTCGTCACCGGCAAGATGTGGAAGCCGGGGCGGACGCTGACCGTCTGCTTCCTCGACGGCGAGGCCTCCGTCCGTGCCAAGGTCAAGAGCTACGCGGCGCAGTGGAGCAACTGGGCGAACATCAAGTTTCAGTTCGTCGACGGCGCGGACGCGATCGTGCGGATCTCCTTCGAGCAGGAGGGATCGTGGTCCGCGATCGGGACCGACGCCCTCGTCACCGACTACTTCAAGAAGAACGAACCGACGATGAACTTCGGGTGGCTGAAGCCGGAGACGGACGACAAGGAGTATTCCCGCGTCGTGCTGCACGAGTTCGGGCACGCGCTGGGCTGCATCCACGAGCATCAGAATCCGGCCGGCGGCATCAAGTGGAACAAGGAAGCGGTGTACCGCGCCCTGGGCGGACCGCCCAACAACTGGACGCGGGCGCAAATCGACCACAACATGTTCGAGACCTACAGCCGCAATCTGACGCAGTTCACGGAATTCGATCCGAAATCGATCATGCTCTATGCCTTCCCGAAGGAATGGACGCTCGACGGCATGGAGATGACCGAGAACGACACGCCGTCGGACACGGACAAGCGCTTCATCGCGGCGCGCTATCCGAAGACGCCGGCTGTTTCGACGGTGTAAGGCGATGCCGAAGCCGCTTCCTCCGTCCACCGTCGCGGCGCTCAGTCCGCCCGCGTCGAAGAATTTTCCGTACACATTCTTCGAGCACGCGGAGGCGCATCCCTTCGATGCGAACGAGGATCGTCTGAGCCTGCGGAACGCATGGTGGCTGATCGATGCGGCGTTCCTGTCGTATTCATCGACGAGCGACGTCCAGCGCACGTTCGCCGGAGTCTCGGCGGACGTGCGTCCGTTCAGCGGCCGTTTGAGCACCCAGTGTTACGTCGCGGAGACGCCGGCGTGGATCGTGCTGGCGTTTCGCGGCACCCAGGTGGATCAGTTCTGGGCGTCGGTCGTCGACTGGTCTGTCGACGCGCGATTCGTGCCGGCGCCCGACGGCCACGGCAACTGGGTTCACGCCGGCTTCCGCGACGCCGTCGCGGAAGTCTGGAGCGATGTCGCGCAGCACCTGCGTCAGCTGCAGGCCGCGCGGGCGCGGCCGCTCTGGATCACCGGTCATAGCCTCGGCGCGGCGCTCGCCACGCTCGCCGCCAACCTGTGCGCCGACGAGCCGGGGCAGTTCGGGTTGAAAGGGCTCTACACGTTCGGATCACCGAGGGTCGGCGACGCGGCATTCGGCCGCCGCATCGGACGGCCGGTGTGGCGGTTCAAGAACAACTCGGATCTCGTCACGAACGTACCGCTCGGGCTGGTGTTCAAGCACGTGGGCACGACCGAGTTCATCGACGGCGGTGGCCACTGGCACGAGGGCCTCGATGCTGCGGGCGAAGGCATTCTGGAAGCAACCGGTCCGCAGCTGGCGCCTGGCGATGCGCACAACTTGTCGGCGCTCCTGGCCGGCGCGTCGTCGAGCGCACCGCTGCCCGGATTCCTCGCCGACCACGCGCCGGTGAACTACGCGATCCGAATCTGGAACTGCTATGAGGCGTCGCGCGGCGCGCACGTCCTCACGACCTGACCCGTTCCGGCGTCCTTCGACGCGTTGATCGTCGAGGCGATGCCGGTGTCCGACGTTGCCTGTGTCTGAGAGCGCTGTGCGGTTCACCCTCGAACTCTTCGTGCGGAGTGTGTCAATGCTCGGTTCAATTCGCCGGACCGGCGACCGTCGACGCAGGGCCGTCGCCGTCGTGTTTGGCGTCGGATTCCTGACCACCTGCGTCTGGGCGCTGCAGCCGCCGCAGTATCCGACCGATCAGGGCAAGGATACCTACGAGTACGGCTATCAGAAATTCACCGACGAGCAGAAGCTCGGACGCGACACCTGGTACTTCTGGACCGCCGGCGACGAGAAATTCTGGCGCCGGATGGCGGCGATTACCGACGGAAACGTCGACCTGCTGATGTACGTCGATTCGCGGCGGCACGATCGGCGGTTCGAAACGCTCGGCGCGATCAATCATCCGCGCTGCAAAGCGGCGACGGCGCCCGATCAGTACGGCCTGTGGATGGACGACTGCTCGGCGGCGGAGCAGATTCCCCAAATCCCCGGCAAGCCGGCGGGCATCGTCGGCCTCCGGCGCTTCGACAATCCGGCGTTCGATCCGGCGAAGTGGAATCTCGACGCTTACCTGAAGGATCGCAAGTCGATCGAGCCGCCCTATCTCATCGGGATGGCGTGCGGCTTCTGCCACGTCGGGTTCAACCCGATCAATCCGCCGGCGAACCCGAACGACGCCTCCTGGGCCAACCTCTTTCCGACGATCGGCAACCAGTACTTCGAGGAAGGCAAGCTGTTCAGCCTCAACATGACGCCGGCGGACTTCCGCTGGCACGTCGCCAACAAACAGCCGCCGGGGACGTCGGACACGTCGCGGTTCGCGACCGATCACATCAACAATCCGAACGCGATCAACACCATCTTCAATTTCGCCTACCGGCCGACGGCGCGCGAGAAGATGCGCGACGGCTCGATGCGAGACGTGCATCACATCCTCAAGGACGGCGCCGACTCGATCGGTGTGGCCGGGGCCTCGCTGCGCGTCTACGTCAACATCGGCATGTGCGGCGACTACTGGGTGACGCTGCACGACCCGGTTTACGGCGTCGCCAAGGCGCAGCAACCGTTCGACATGGATCATGCGCGCGCCACGTGCGAGGACTGGCGCAAAACGGAAGCGCGGATGGGCGCGGCGGAAGCGTTCCTGAAGACGCTGACACCGCTGCACCTGGCCGATGCGCCCGGCGGTCCGGCGTATCTGACGAAGGACGCCGCCGTGCTGCGCCGGGGCAAGCTCGCCTTCGCCGACAACTGCGCCGAGTGTCATTCCAGCAAGCAGCCGCCCGCGGGCACCGCCGATGCGGCGCAGTGGCGCCGAGAGGCCGTGCTCGCCGACGACTTTCTGCAGAACAACTTCCTCTCCGACGACAAGCGCTATCCGGTCACGCGCCTCGGGACGAACGTCGCGCGATCCGTCGGCACCAACGCGACGTCCGGCCACATCTGGGATCAGTTTTCGTCCGAGACCTACAAGGCGCTGCCCTCGGCCGGATCGCTCACCAATCTCTACAATCCGCAGGACCCGCAGCGTCCGATCGATTTCGATCTGCCCTCCGGAGGCCGTGGCTATTACCGCACCGCCTCGCTGACCAGCGTGTGGGCGACCGCGCCCTACCTGCACAACAACTCGGTCGGCGTCTTCGTGCGCGATCCGTCCGTGGCCGGCCGGATGACCGCGTTCCTCGACGGGATGGAGAAGCTGCTCTGGCCGGAAAAGCGCCTCGGCGTGCAATCGATTCCGCTGACGAGCACCGACAGTACCGTCCAGATCAGCGGGACGACGAAGTCGATCCGGATTCCAATGGGCACGCCGGTCGACTACATCGCGCGCGTCGACCCGACCGACCTCGCCAAGCTCGCGCAGGAGCTCCCGATCGTCAATCTCGTCCTGAAGCTCACGCCGGACGACGTCATCCTGCGGGGGCTGCTGCGCCGGAACCTGGCGCCCGACTTCATCCTCGATCGCGGCCACACGTTCGGATCGGATCTGCCCGACGCCGACAAGTGGGCGCTGATCGAGTTCCTCAAGACGTTCTAGATCGCGGAGACGCCATGGCCGATCCCATTTTCGAGCCGCTCAAGTTCAAGAACCTCACGGTCAAGAACCGGATCTTCCGATCGAACATCGCCGGACGCCTCGACAACTACGACGGGTCGGGCAATCAGGCGCGGATCAACTGGGAAGTGAAGTTCGCGCGCGGCGGCGTCGGGGCGATGATGTCGTCGTTCGTGCCGGTGCAGATCCGCGGCCGGATCATGCCGAACTACGCGACGATCGACTGCGACGAACGCATTCCGTTCTGGCGCCGGCTGGGCGAGGCGGTGCACGCCTACGACTGCAAGTACATCCTCCAGCTCAGTCACGGCGGCCGTCAGCGCGACATCGGCGGCATCGAATATCCGGTCGGCCTCAGCTCCACCGACAAACGCGATCCGATGCACGGTTTCGAATGCGAGCGGATGACGACGGCCCAGATCAAGGAGACCGTGACGGCATTCGCCGAAGGCGCCCGCCGCGCGCGTGAGGCGGGCCTCGACGGCGTGGAGCTCCACGGCGCGAACGGCTATCTCATCACGCAGTTCCTCAGCTCGGCGATCAACGACCGCTCCGACGAGTACGGCGGCTCGCTCGAGAACCGCGCCCGCTTCGTCATCGAGATCGTCAAGGCGATTCGCGCGCGTGTCGGCACCGACTTTCATCTGCAGATGAAGATCAGCGCCACCGAGTACAACAACGCGCTGCTCAAGACGGAACCGCCCGGCAACACCATCGCCGATTCGATCCAGGTCTGCCGCTGGCTGGTCGACGCGGGCGTCGACTCGATTCACGTGTCGACCGGCAGCTCGTTTCCGCATCCAAAGAATCCGGCCGGCAGCGATCTGCCGATCGATTCGCTGGTGAGCACCTACGACTCGATGATCTCGAGCGGCGCGCTCACCTTCCGGAACTTCCTCCTCTTCCACGGATCGCTGACCGGCGAACTGTTCCGCCACCAGTGGCTCGACGCGGGTGTGCCCAAGGACGAAATCGAAGGCGTCAATCTGCCCGACGCCCGCGCCATCAAGCAGGCGGTTGCCGTGCCCGTGCTCTGCACCGGCGGCTTTCAGACCGCGTCGGTCATCCGCTCGGCCATCTCGCGCGGCGACTGCGACGCCGTCAGCATCGCGAGGCCGCTCGTCGCCAACAACGATCTCGTCCAGCAGTTCGCCGCCGGCCGCGATCGCGCGGCCGCGCCCTGCACCTACTGCAACAAATGCCTCGTCAACGTCGTCGAAAACCCGATCGGCTGCTACGAGCAGAGCCGCTTCCCGAGCCGCGAGGAAATGGTCAGGCAGATCATGTCGGTGTTCGATCCGCCGCCGTTCGCCTGAGGAGCCCCAGTGAAGAGCCGAACATTCTGGTCTGCGGCCGCCGCGCTCGTGGCGGCTGCCGCCATCGCCCACAGCGCGGCCGTCCCGCGCGCGGCCGATGATGTGGCGACGGAGTTCAAGTACGGATCGATTGGAACCGAAGGCAAGGTCGGGGTGCCGTACTGGGTCTTCAAGGTGCTGCCGGTGGTGTTCGCAGACAAGCTGCCGGCGCGCCGCGGCGACGGTTACGCGCGGATCGGATTCGTCTACGAGACGCCGACGAGCGATCTGCCGATCGGCACCACCAAGAGCTCCGACTTCGTGCCGCTCGTCGGGCTCAACTGCGCGACGTGCCATACCGGCCGGCTTCGCGAAACGCCGTCGGGCGAGCAGCGCATCGTCCTCGGGATGCCGGCGCACCAGATGGACCTGCAGGGCTACATCCGATTCCTGACCGCGTGCGCGAACGATCCGCGGTTCACGGCGGAGACGCTCGTCGCGGCGATGAAGAAAGATCCGAAATTCGGCTGGTTCGACGCGGTCATGTATCGATTCATCGTCGTGAATCGGACGCGGCAGGGAATTCTCGATCGCGCGGCGAGCACCGCGTGGTTCGACAAGCGGCCGCCGCAGGGCCCCGGCCGCGTCGATACATTCAACCCGTACAAAGCGATGTTCCCGAACGAGACGCACCTTGCGACCGACGATTCGGTCGGGACCGCGGACCTGCCGTCGCTCTGGAATCAACGGATGCGCCAGGGACTGTGGCTCCACTGGGACGGCAACAACAACTCGGTCGAGGAGCGGAACAAGAGCGCCGCGATCGGCGCCGGGGCGACGCCCGATTCGTTGAACGAAGAGGCGCTCGGCCGCATCGGGCAGTGGATTCTCGACCTCAAGCCGCCGCCGTTTCCCAAGGACCGGATCGATGCGGCGCTCGCCTCGGCGGGAAAGCCGCTCTACGCGCAGCACTGCGCGAGCTGTCACGACCTCGGGCAGCCGCGCGTCGGACAGGTCACCGACATCGCCGAGGTCGGCACCGATCCCGAGCGTCTCCGTTCGTTCACCCCGGAGCTGGCCGCGCAGATGAACACCATCGGCCAGGGAAAGCCGTGGAAGTTCTCGCACTTCCGCAAGACGAACGGCTACGCGGGCATGCCGCTGGATGGCGTGTGGCTCCGCGCGCCGTATCTGCACAATGGGTCGGTCCCGACGCTGCGCGCGCTGATGTTCCTCGACGAGCGTCCCGCCACGTTCTATCGCGGCTACGACGTCTACGACTGGCATGGCGTCGGATTCGTGACGAGCGGAGCCGACGCGGAGCAGGGCGGCGTGAAGTTCGATACGTCGCTGCGCGGAAACGGCAACGGCGGTCATCTCTACGGCCGCGACCTGCCGGCTCGCGATCGCGAAGCCATCGTCGAGTACTTGAAGACCTTCTGACATGCGGCGCTTCACCGCGGCGTTGCTCGTTGGAATCGTTGCGCTCGTCTTCGCGTCGGCGGCGCCGCGGCCGCGCGCCGACGCCTCCATCGAGGATCAGTTCAAGTACGGATCGGTCGGCACCGAGGATGCGACCGGAATTCCATACTGGATCTGGCAGGCGCTGCCCCGGATGTTTCCCGAGAAGCTGCCCGGACCCGGCGGGTACGCGTCGCTGGGCATCCTGTGGGAGCCCGGGCACGAGCTGCCGATCGGATTTTCGGCCAAGACGATCTGGGGCGTGTCGCGCGTCGGCGTGAACTGTGCGTTCTGCCACACGGCGCGCGTGCGCACGACGGCCGGCGCGCCGCCGATGATCGTGCTCGGCGGACCTTCTCATCAGACCAACCCGCAGGCGTTCTCGCGCTTTCTCGAGGCGGCGGCCGCCGATCCGCGGTTCACCGCATTGGCAGTCATGGCCGAAATCGGCCGCATGACCCGGCTGTCGTGGTTCGACGCGGCGATGTACCGATTCATTCTGGTGTCCGCGGTCAAGAAGGGGCTGCTCGAGCACCGCGCGCAGTTCGCGTGGATGGACGGTCGTCCGGCGTGGGGCCGCGGCCGGATCGATCCGCAGAATCCATTCAAGTACACGACGCTCCGTCAGCCGATCGACTCGACGATCGGCAACTCCGACATGACGCCGCTCTGGAACATGAAGGCGCGGCAGGGGATGGCGCTTCACTGGGACGGCATGAACACGTCGTTCCGCGAAGTGCTCTTGAGCTCGGCGATCGGCAACGGCGCGACCACCAAATCGATCGACATCCCGATGCTCGAGCGGCTCGGCGCCTGGTTCGAGCAGTTGCCGCCGCCGCCGTTTCCGTTTCCGGTGAACCGCGAACTGGCGGACCAGGGCAAGCGCGTCTACGACCGGGAATGCGCCTCGTGCCACGATCGCGGCGGCGCGCGGACCGGCTCGGTGATTCCGATCGACGAAATCGGCACCGACCGGCACCGGCTGGACACGTGGACGCAATCGTCGGCCGATGCCTTCAACGCGTTCGCGCGCGGAGAGGACTGGCAGTTCAGTCACTTCCGCAAGACGAACGGATATGCCGCGATGCCGCTGGACGGCGTCTGGCTGCGTGCGCCGTATTTTCACAACGGATCCATCCCTGCGCTCGCCGACGTGCTCGAACCCCCGGCCCGACGTCCGACGAAGTTCGTTCGAGGCTACGACGTGTTCGATCCGGACCGCGTCGGATTCATCTCGACGGGTCCGGAAGCTGAACGCGTCGGAACGAAATACGACGTCGCCGAGGCCGGCAACGGAAACGGCGGACACGTGTACGGAACGCAACTGGGGGATGACGAGAAGCGGGCCCTCATCGAATTCCTGAAGACGCGTTGACCGAGCGGACCGCGCCGACCGCGGCGCCACACACGTTTATGAACGGACTGGACACTTTTCGCGCGTACCCGTTGTGGGACGCGATCTTCAACCGCCGCTCGCGGCGCGTGGCCGCCGGCGTCGCATTTCGTTCGGGCAGCCTGTCGTTCGAGTCGTCGCGCACGCCGCAGCCGCTTTCGCCAGTCGAGGAAGCGCTGCTGATTGCCGCGACGGGAATCACCGGTCTCGCGTTCGCCGACAATCCGTATCAGACCGAGGCCGGCAAGCCGCTTCTCGGCACTCCGCTCATCGAGGCGCGCGGCCGCGCGGCGGGAAGTCCGGACAACGCCCAGAGCACGTTCTTCTTCATGTGGAACGACGAAGGGACGTACCTCCTGAAGGCGCCGAAGGAGCCGCTGCCGCCGATCGACCTGCGCACGGCGACGGCCGACGATCTCGTCGCGCATGCGAATCGATTCAAGGTCAAGGTGCGTGATGGGCGCCTGGATTTCCCGCGTGCGTTTCCCGCGTATGCCAGCGGCAACCGCTACGTGTCGAACGTTCGCGGCAGCACGATGTTCGTGCCGGTCACCGAAGTCACGCGCCAGTACATCAACGGACTCTTCTACGTGCTGGCGCAGGAGGACGGACAGCGACCGATGTTCGTGGACGACTTCAACCTGTACCTGCCCTGCGGATGCGAGAAGTGGGTGAAGTCGGGATTCCTGAACAAGGACATTCCGCTGCCGCTCAGCATGTACGCAAAAGGCCGGACCGAGTACGAGTCGCTCCTGCTTCTCCAGAATCTCGCGCTCGTTGCGCAGGCGATCGGGCTCGGCGGATGGATCCACGCCGCCTTCGCGCCGGTCGTGCTGCTCGGCGGCTATCCCGATCTCGGACCGGGTCTCGGGTTTCGATTCGAGAAGCCGAACCCGCTGCTCCCGCTGGTTCCACGTCCGTATCCGGCGACGTTTCCCAATCCGGTCGGCCTCGACGGCGTGCTGCAGTCGTACGCGCCGCCGTATTTCCGCGACACCGACGCCGCGATCGACGCGATTCTCGCGGAGAAGTACGGACCGGCCGGCATGTACGCCGATCCGTCGCGCGCCGCGCCGAACATGAAGCCCGACGTCGCCGCGAAATTCGCCGCCGAGGCGCCGCACGTCGATCCCGACGTCGTCGAGTGCGTCCGCGCAATCTGCCGCTACATCTGGACGACCTATGGCCGATTTCCGGCGCATTGTCATGCCATCGATTCGGCCGGCGTCTGGATGCAATGTCACCATCTCG
>Ga0070741_10011930_pt1 | contig 15878 bp, 14 predicted proteins | sample Coa_R1_4_FD_66440 | JGI IMG/M metagenome (GOLD analysis project Ga0070741, IMG submission 66440) | Surface soil microbial communities from Centralia Pennsylvania, which are recovering from an underground coalmine fire - Coalmine... | ecosystem: Environmental > Terrestrial > Soil > Unclassified ...
ATGCAGCATGACCGAGCCGAGGCCGATCGCCGCCCGGTCCATCAGCACGAATTCCCGGGGAATCCGGATCGGTCCATGCGGTTTCAGCGACTTCTTCACTTCCCAGACCTCGCGCCGGCCGTAGGCCTGCGGCGCGACGCCGTCGGCGATGGTGCGCACCCGGTCGTCGAGGAGCGGCGCGTATATGAAGCGCGCCCAGATGTTGAGCGAATCGATGGCGCCCCTCGTCAGGCCGCGGAAGCCCCAGCTCTCATAGGCATGCGCGATCCGCGCGTCGTCGCCTTGGCGGAGCCCGTGATAGAGCTCGACGACGCCGCGCACGAAGCGCGGCGGGAAGACGCGGATGCAGCCATAGTCGAGAAGGTTGAGCCCGCCCGGCCGCGCGGCGCCGCCCTTCCCGTCCGTTTCCTGAAACACCGTGTAGTTGCCGAGATGCGGATCGCCGTGGATGACGCCGTACTGCGCGAACGGGAACCACCAAGCGCGGAACATCGCCGTGGCTATGCGGTTGCGGTCTTCGAGCGGCGTATCGAGTTGGGTGAGCAGCGGCTTGCCGGTGAGCCATCCCATGGTGAGCAGCCGGCGCGTCGTGAGGTCGAGCGAAATGTCGGGGACCTGGACCGCGGGTGAGTCGGCAAGCATGATCTTGTAGAGGCGGGCGTTCTTCGCCTCGTGCTGGTAGTCGAGCTCCTCGCGCAGCCGATCGGTCATCTCGCGCGTGATCTCGGATGTGTCGATCTCGGGGCTGAGCCGCCGCTGCACGGCGAGGATCAGCCCGAGCTGCGACAGGTCGGCCTCGACCGCCGACTGCATGTCGGGGTACTGGAGTTTCACGGCGAGGTCCCTGCCGTCGAGGCTGACGGCGCGGTGGACCTGCCCAAGCGAAGCGGCGGCGGCCGGCGTCGCGTCGAAGGAGCGGAAGCGCTTCTCCCAGCCGGGTCCGAGTTCGGCGAGCATGCGCCGGCGCACGAAGGCGGGGCCCATCGGCGGCGCCGCCGACTGAAGCTTCTGCAATTCTTCGGCGTATTCGGGCGGCAGGAGGTCGGGCACCGTCGCCATCATCTGGGCGATCTTCATCAGCGGCCCTTTCAGGCCGCCGAGCGCCGCCGCGAGATCCACCGCATTCCGCTGGTCGCCGAGCGCGCGCCCGAAGAGCCGTGCGCCCGCCATGCGGGCCGCCACGCCGCCGACATTGGCGCCGACCCGCGCGTAGCGCGTGATCCGCCGTGTCAGCCGGTTGCGTTCGCGGTCTTCGGCCATCGTCCCGGGATCAGTACCGCCGCGGACCGATGCGACCGCCGGTGAAGAAGACGAGGCTGAAGAAAACGATAGCGACGGCGAGGATGATCAGGAGCGGGATCATCAGGATCGCCCCGAGGAGCGCGAAGAGCGTCTTCCAGAAGCCTACCTGCAGGATGAGGAGGACGACGAGGATGAAGAGGATAAGCGGCATCGCGAATGGTCCCGGTCAGGATCGCCGATAGTGGCGGTCATTCCTGCAAATGACCATCCGGATGGCGCGATGCAACCCGGCTACCCCTTCGCCGCCGCTCTTCCCTCGATCGCCTCCAGTTCACCGATGAGGTTCTCGATCACCTTCAGGCCCTTCTGCCAGAAGGACGGCTCGGAGGCGTCGAGGCCGAAGGGAGCGAGCAGTTCCTTGTGGTGCTTGGTGCCCCCTGCCCTCAGCATCGCGAAATACTTCGCCTGGAACCCGGCCGCCGCCTCCTCATAGACCGCGTAGAGCGAGTTCACCAGGCAATCGCCGAAGGCATAGGCATAGACGTAGAACGGCGAATGGATGAAGTGCGGGATGTAGGTCCAGAACGTCTCGTAGCCGGGTCCGAGCCTGACCGCCGGGCCGAGGCTTTCGCCTTGCACTTCCATCCACAATTCGCCGATCCGCTCGGCGGTCAGCTCGCCCTGTTTGCGCTCGATATGGAGCTTCCGCTCGAAGGTGTAGAACGCGATCTGGCGGACGACCGTGTTCAGCATGTCCTCGACCTTGGCGGCGAGCATCGCCTTCCGCTCAGTCCCTTCCGCCTCGCCAAGCAGCGCCTTGAAGGTGAGCATCTCGCCGAACACGCTTGCGGTCTCGGCAAGCGTCAGCGGCGTCGGCGCCATCAGGGCGCCCTGTGGGGCCGCCAGCACCTGGTGGACGCCGTGCCCCAGCTCGTGGGCAAGCGTCATCACGTCCCGCACCTTGCCCTGGAAGTTGAGGAGCACATACGGGTGCGCGCTCGGCACCGTCGGATGTGCAAAGGCGCCCGGCGCCTTGCCCGGGCGGACCGGCGCATCGATCCACCGCTTGTCGAAGAACTGGCGCGCGATGTCTGCCATCTCCGGTGAAAAATAGCCGTAGGCGCCGAGCACCGTCGCCCGCGCTTCCTGGAACGATATCTGCCGCGTCGGCACGTCGGGCAGCGGCGCGTTGCGGTCCCAGTGGTTCAGGTAGTCGCGCCCGAACCACTTCGCCTTCAGCGCATAGTAGCGGTGGGATAGCCGCGGATAGGCGTCGCGGACGGCTGCGACCAGCGCCTCGACGACTTCAGGTTCGACCCGGTTCGACAGGTGGCGCGCGGCGGCGACATCCTTGAAGCCGCGCCAGCGGTCGGAAATCTCCTTGTCCTTGGAGAGCGTGTTGGTGATCTGCGTGAAGAGGCGGAGATTGGCCTTGAAGGTCTTCGCCAGCGCTTCGGCGGCAGCGCGCCGCTTCTCCTCGTCGGGATCCTGGAGGAGGTTGAGCGTCGGCTCGATCGCGAGCTCCTCGTCGCCGACCTTGAAGCGGAGCGCGCTCATGGTCTCGTCGAAGAGCCGGTTCCAGGCGCTCCGCCCGGTCATCGCCTTCTCGTGGAAGAGCTGCTCGACCCGATCCTCGAGCTGGTAGGGCTTTTCCTTCCGCACCTCCTCCAGCCACGGTGCATAATGCGCCAGCGCCGGATCGGTCAGCGCCTTTGCCAGGACCGCATCGTCGATGCGGTTGAGTTCAAGCGCGAAGAACAGGACATGCGTGCTGGCGTTGGTGAGCTTCTCCTCGACGTCCCCGTAGAACTTCGAGCGCACCGGGTCGCTGGTGTCGCCGGCATGGAGGAGTCCGGCATAGGAACCGAGCCGGCCGAGCAGTTCGTCCAGCTGCTCGAATTCCGCGATGACCGCGGCGAGGCGCTGGCCGCCGTCGGGCGCCCCGGCGATCTCCGCGAGCTTGCCCTTGTAGGCGGCCGCGAAAGCCTCGGCGTCCCGCTCCGCGCGCTGGAGGTCCGCCTTCAGCGCCGGCGAATCCATGCCCGGATAGAGGTCGTCGAGGTTCCATTCGGGCAGGTCGCCGGAAACGGCGGGCGGGGCGGCGGCAGGGGCAGCGGAGAACAGGCGGCTTCCGGTCATCGATTGATCTCTCGGAACAGTGGGCGAAGCGTGAGTGTGGGTTTTCCCGCCGCTTCGATCAACCCTCCGCATGCGGCCCCGAGATCGGGTTAGCATCAAGTTAACCGCAGGCCCGGATGATCCGGGGCCTCATGCCCGCCACAATCCTCATCGTCGACGACGACCCGATCCAGCGGCGCCTGCTCACCAATGCGGTCGAGCGCTTCGGCTACCACGCGCTCACCGCGACGAGCGGCCGGGAAGCGCTGGAAAAGCTTGCCGCAACCGACGGCGAGCCGATCGCGCTGGTCGTTCTCGACCTGATGATGCCGGAGATGGACGGCATGGCGGTGCTCGCGCGCCTGCGCGCCGACGAACGCACCGTTCCGGTGATCGTCCAGACCGCTCATGGCGGCATCGACATCGTCGTCGGCGCCATGCGGGCGGGCGCCGTCGACTTCGTCGTGAAGCCGGTCTCGCCCGAACGCCTGCAGGTCTCCATCGAGAACGCCCTCAAGGTCGGCGCGCTCGAAGGCGAAATCGCCCGGATGAAGCGCTCGGCCGCCGGAACGATGACGTTCCGCGACATCATCACAAAGAGCGCGGCGATGGCCGGAGTCATCCGCCTCGGCGAGCGCGCCGCCGCCTCGCAGATTCCGATCCTCATCGAGGGCGAATCGGGCGTCGGCAAGGAACTGATCGCGCGCGCCATCCAGGGCGCCGGCGACCGCCGGCAGAGGCCTTTTGTCACCGTCAATTGCGGCGCCATCCCCGACAATCTCGTCGAGAGCATCCTGTTCGGCCACGAGAAGGGCGCCTTCACCGGCGCCAACGAGAAGCACGCCGGCCGCTTCCGCGAGGCCCACGGCGGAACCCTCTTCCTCGACGAGGTCGGCGAGTTGCCGCCGGAGGTGCAGGTGAAGCTCCTCCGCGCCCTCCAGGATGGCGAGATCGACCCGGTTGGCGCCCGCCGCCCGGTCCGTGTCGACTTCCGCCTCATTTCGGCGACCAACCGCAGCCTGATCGACCTGGTGAAGACCGGCCGCTTCCGCGAAGACCTCTACTATCGCCTGAACGTCTTCCCGATACGGGTGCCGCCGCTTCGCGAGCGCCGCGACGACATTCCCGAGCTTGTCCGGCACTTCACGGCGCGCTTTGCCGCCGAGGAAGGCAAGTCGTTCATCCGCGGCGTCACCGCCGAGGCGCTCCAGCTTCTCATGCGTCACGACTGGCCCGGCAATATCCGCCAGCTCGAAAACGCGGTCTTCCGCGCCGTCGTCCTGGCCGACGACGCCATGCTGACCGCCCGGGAGTTCCCGCAGATCGCCGCGCAACTGGGCGATCGCGCGGCGCCGATCGCCGAGGAAACCGAGGCGATTCCGGCGGAGATCGGGCCGATCAGCCTCGAATCCGCGCCGCAAACGCACGCTTCCGCCCCGGCGGCTGTAACCCCGTTCACTGACGAAGGGGACGTTCGTCCGCTAGCTGATGTCGAGGCGGACATGATCCGCCTCGCGCTCGAGCGGTACGGCGGACGGATGACCCTGATTGCCCGGAAGTTGGGCATTGGACGTTCCACGCTCTACCGCAAGCTGAAGGAACTGGGCCTTGGCCACATGGCCGAGGGGATCGCTGCGGAGTAGCTGCAACACTCGGCCGGTAAAATCATTTTGATCGCCGCGGAACGGCCCGCCGGCGATTGAAATGCAGTATCGGTTCGTTTCATCAGGCGGCGCCGGAGCCGCCCGGGAGGCCTTAATGTCGTTTCGTGCTTCGATTCACGTCCTCGCAGCCCTGACTGCGGTGCTCGTCGCCGGCGGCGCGATGGCTGCTCCCGCCAAGAAGCCGATGGCCCCGGCCCCGATCATCAACGTGCCGATCCCGGTCGCCCGCTCGACCGTCTACGACCAGGTCTTCGATCCGGCGATTTCCGCCATGCGCGCGGCGCTGCGGAACGCGGCGACCGAGAAATCGGTCGATCGCGGCGATATCAGCGGCGTCGCTGTCTACTACGCCGCGGGCGGCTACGTCCCCTTGTGGATCGTCGACGGCAAGCTCACCGACCGCGCCGAGGCCCTCCTGAAGCGGCTCGCCGATGCCGCCGCGGACGGCCTCAATCCGGCGAATTTCCCGGTGCCGCCGGCCGATTTCGGCACGACGGCCACTCCGAGCCTAGCGGACGTCGCCGCCGCCGACATCAAGCTCAGTCTGGCGCTGGTCGCCTATGCACGGCAGGCCTATGCCGGCCAGCTGGTGCCGAGCTCCATCAGCCCGAACATCGGCTACACGCGCCATCTGCCCGATCCATCCGGCGTGCTGCGGTCGCTCATCCTGGCTGACGACCCGGCTGCAACGCTTTCGGCCTATAACCCGCCGCAGGAGGAATTCGCCCAGCTTCGGGATCTCCTCGCCAGGCTGCGGAAGGAAGCCGAGACCGAGAAGACGGTCCTTATCCCGGACGGCCAGAACCTCAAGCCCGGCATGAAGGACCCACGCGTCCCCCTGCTTCGCGAGCGCTTCGAACTGCCTGCCTATGTTCAGAAGGTCGGCTGGATCGCCAAGCCGAGCGAGGAGCTGGTCTATGACAAGGCGCTCGTTGCTGCCGTCGAGGCCTTCCAGAAGTCACAGAACATCAAGGCCGATGGCGTAATCGGCAAGGGCACGCTTGCCGCGATCAACAACGAGGGCAGCGATGACCATATCGCCACGGTTCTCGCCAACATGGAGCGCTGGCGCTGGATGCCGCGCTACCTCGGCCGCTACTACGTGCGTGTGAACATCCCAGACTTCACGCTGGACGTGCATAAGGACGGGTCGATCATTCATTCGACCCGAATCGTCGTCGGCAAGGTCGAGTTGCAGACCCCGATCTTTTCCGACGAGATCCAGCACATCATCGTCAATCCGGCCTGGAACGTGCCGGCCTCGATCATCCAGAAGGAATACCTGCCGGCGCTGAAGAACGGCGGCTACCCGAAAGGCTTCGACGTCTTCGCCAAGGTCGGCGGCCGCTTCCGGGCGGTCGATCCCCGGACCGTCGACTGGGCGAGTGTCAGCGCCAATGACGTGCAGTTCCGCCAGCCGCCCGGCGAACGCAATGCCCTTGGCGTCGTCAAGTTCATGTTCCCCAACAAGTACGCCGTCTACCTGCACGATACGCCGTCCAAGAGCTTGTTTAATAACCCTTATCGGGCCTACAGCCATGGCTGCATGCGGGTCGAGAACCCCTGGGCCTTCGCCGATGCGCTGCTCACCGAAGAGGGCTTCGACTCCACGCGGCTGAAGAAGCTTGTCGGCACCGGCGAAAAGCGGGTGGACCTGAGGGAGCACATCTACGTCCACATCACCTATTTCACGGCCTGGGTGAACGCGGACGGCGAGCCTGAATTCCGGAAAGACGTCTACGGCCACGACAAGCGCGTCGAACAGGCCCTCGGCCTGCTTCCGGCGAGGAGCTAGACCTCGCGGAAATCCGGCCCAAAGACGGGCATTGCGCGATGCAGCAGCACATGCCACCATCCGGCACGTTAGTTTCGGGTCCGAGGCGGGACAGCCCCCGGCGGTTTGCCGGCGGGGGTTTGGTAAAGGGGCGTTAACCAACGTCCTCTAGCATGCGCCAAGGGGTCAACCCGGTGAGTACGGGCAAGGTAGGCGCGCGGGATATTGTCTAGACGGGGCACCCAATCCAGACGCGATAAGCTGCGGGCCGTTCTGGGGCCGCGCTCTGCGCGTCTCCGCATCGGAGCCCTGGCGCTTCTCGCCACGGTCTTTTCGCTCGGCCACGTGAATGCCGTGACCGATGGCGTCCGTGCGCTGAAGCTCATGCACATGCATACCGGCCAGCGGGAAACCATCGTTTTCAAGCGTGACGGCGTCTACGACAAGGACGGCATCGCGCGGCTCAACTACCTCGTCCGCGACTGGCGGAGGAACGAGGTCAAGTCGATGGACCCGCACCTCTACGACCTGCTCTGGCAGGTTTATGCCGCGTCCGGCTCGTCCGACTTCATCCACGTCGTGTGCGGCTACCGCTCGCCCGACACCAACGCCATGCTCCGCCGCCGCTCCAAGGGCGTCGCCCAGCACAGCCAGCACATGCTCGGCAAGGCGATGGACTTCTACATTCCCGGCGTCCCGCTTTCGAAGCTGCGCGAGATTGGCCTCCGCATGCAGATCGGCGGCGTCGGCTATTACCCGACCTCGGGCTCGCCCTTCGTCCACATGGATACCGGCGGCGTGCGCATGTGGCCGCGCATGACCCGCGACCAGCTCGTCCGGGTCTTCCCGAACGGCAAGACCCTCTACATCCCGTCCGATGGCAAGCCCCTGCCCGGCTACGCTGCGGCGCTCGCCGCCTATCAGTCGCGGAAGGCCGGTGCCGTCGTCCTGGCTTCGGTTGCCGACGCCGGCGATGACGGCGAAACCGCCGACGAGGCGACCGATCGGGTCGTCAAGTCGCTCGCCAATGACGACCTCATCAAGGAAGTGCCGATGCCGCGCCTGGCGCAGCGGCCCGTCGTGGCCGAAACCGCGCCGGCGGTGGTCGCCATGGTCGAGGCCGGCGCCACGGTCCCGGTCGCCGCTCCCGCGCCGACCCACGCCATTTCCTTCTTTGACCGCACTTTCGGCGTTGACGCGGGCAAGCCGGCGGCGAAGCCGGCGACCGCCCGTCCGGCCATTCTGCGCGACGTCGATTTCGACGCCGCTTCCGATATCTCAACGCCGGTCCCGACCGCGCTCGCCAGTGCGATGGCTGCCCGGGACCGCAGCGGCCGCTCGGCGCCGGCCTCGCTGCCGATTGCGCCGACCGCGATCGTTGCCACCGTAGACGTATCCCGGCCGCTTCGCGCCGAGGCAATGACTACCGCCGTGCTTCGTGGCGGGAGCACCGGCGATATCGGCAGCGTCCCAGCGGTGATGGGCTATGCCGCGCTCGACACCTCGGCCGACAAACCGCGCGCCGCGGCGAAGGTGACCGGCGCCGTGATCCCGATCCCGCAGGCGAGCCCGCTTCACAACGTCGCCTCGCCGGTGGCGGTGCCGGTTGCGGCCCCCGCCCTGCCGATCGAAGACCTCTATGCCCGGCTGAGCGCCGCCAAGCTGACGCTGACCGCCCTCGACACGCAGGCGCTGCGTCTGTGGATGGCCGGCCAGTCGACCCGCGAGAAGCGTTACGCCCTCCTCACCATGCCCGACTTTGCGCAGATGCCGGCGCTGATGGACAAGCCGACCGTCGGTTTTGCCGCGACCTTCACGGCGTCGGTCTCCGGCACGCTCCGCACCGACCACTTCAGCGGCACGATCGTGCAGTCCCCGGCGGTCGTCGACCTCGAAAAGGCCGCGTCGGTCGCCTCGCGCTAGTCCGATCCGCTTGTGATGTTTCGCGAAGCGCGGGCAGACCCCGCGCTTCTTTGCATTTCAGGCCGGCACCATGCCCAGCGCCTGCAAATAGAGGTCAAGCAGCGCCTCTGCCTCCTGGCGCTCCGCCTTGTCGAGTTTCCTCAGCCGCACGACCGTTCGCAGCGTCTTGGTATCGAAGCCGTTCGCCTTGGCCTCGGCGTAGACTTCCTTGATGTCGTCGGCGAGCGCCTTCTTTTCTTCCTCGAGCCGTTCGATGCGCTCGACGATCGACTTCAACTGGTCGCGGGCGATGCCCTGGGTCTCGGCCATCCGACTTCTCTCCTCGCACTCGGCCTGACGGGATGGGCTGCTTGCCCCTCTGCGGCGCGCTCGTCAATAGCGTTGCGGCGCTTGCCCACTACTCGGAAGATGGTGCCTGACGAGATGCAGTTCCGGGTCGCGGTTTAGCTCGGCGATGGGCGGCGCGAGGCGCGCCGTCCACTCCTCGACTCCGGCGTCGGCGGCGATCAGGTCCTGCCGCACTTCGATGATGGCGTGGGCAAGGCCGCGCTCGATCGCATGTCGGTAGAGCGTGTCGCCGGGGAGTCCGCCGGCATAGGGCTCGTTGTCGCCGACCACGAGCGAAGCATCCTCGGCGAGGAGCGCGATCAGCGCCCGCGAGAAACGCGGATCGTGATCCCAGAGCACGCCGACCTGCCACGGACGCGGCACGCCGCGCCAGGACGGCGTGAAGCTGTGGATCGATACGAGAATCGGCGGCCAGCCGGCAGCGAGCGCGCGGTCGACCGCGGCGCTGACCGCGTTATGGTAGGGCGCGTGGTAGGCGGCGATGCGCCGCGCCCGTTCGGCCGCGTCGACGCGACGGTTGCCCGGCACGATCGCGCCGTCGGAGAGGCGCATGATCAGCGTCGGATCGTCCTCGCCGCGATTGATGTCGATGAGAAGGCGCGAAAAGGACGAGAGCACCGCCGGCGCGCCGAGCCGGTCGGCAAGCCGGCGCGTCAGGGCCTCCGCACCGATGTCGTAGGCGATGTGCCGCTCGAATTCGCCCGCCGCGATGCCGAGGCTGCCATAGGCAGCCGGCAGGCGGTTGCGCGCATGGTCGCAGAGGAGCAGCAGCCCGCAGGCCGGATCGCCGGCAACCAGGTGATACGGGTCTTCATCGCCGGTCCTGTCCGGATCGCTCGCGTCCATCTCCGGGATGATAGTGACGGCCCGTCCGCCATGCCATAGAAGCGGCGACCTTTCGCCCTTCCTCCCATTCCGTCATGGCCGACACCCGGACCGTCACCCGCCACGATCGCGCCGATGCCGCGCCCCTCGCCGCGCTCTTTCTCGGCGCGCTGGCGATGGGCATCTCGCCGATCTTCGTCCGCCTTGCCGAGGTCGGCCCGTTCGCGAGCGCCTTCTGGCGGGTCGCGGGCGCCCTGCCGCTCCTCTATCTCTGGGCGGCCTACGAAGCGCGCTCCGAGGGCGAAGCGCAGTCGGCGGTTTTGCGGCTCGACGGAGCGATCCTCACCGCCGGCCTCCTCTTCGGTGGCGACCTGATCTTCTGGCACCTCGCCATCCTTCACACCAGCGTCGCCAACGCGACGTTCCTGGCGACGCTGGCGCCGGTCTGGGTCGCGCTCGGCTCGGGGCTGCTCATCGGCGAGACGGTCGGCCGCGAGACGGTGGGCGGCCTTCTCCTCTGCCTCGGCGGCGCCGCGGCGCTGATCGGCACCAGCGCCACGCTCAGGCCGGATCATCTCGACGGCGACCTCTTCGGCCTCGCCACCTCGTTCTTCTTCGGCATGTATTTCCTCGCCGTCCGCAGCGCCCGCCGGCGCTCGGGCCCAGGACGGATCGTCTTCCTGTCCTCGGCAATATCGGCGGCCGCCCTCTTCGCCGTCGCGCTCTTTGCCGGCGACCGGATCTTCCCGCCCGGTCTCGCCGGCTGGGCAGCGCTGGCCGGGCTCGCCGTCGTCAGCCACACGGGCGGCCAGGGCCTCCTCACCTATGCGCTGGGGCACCTGCCGGCGGCGTTCTCTGCCCTCGTCATCTTCATCGAGGCGGTCGCCGCAGCTGCGTTCGCGTGGCTCTTCCTCGACGAGCCGGTGACTCTCGTTCAGGCCGTCGGCGGCGTTCTCATCATTGCCGGCATCGCCGCGGCGCGCCCGGGACGAAAGCCCGCTCCGGCCGGGCCTTGATGACGCCGCTTTCGCCGCGCACCTACGCCGTCCGGCAAGTCGGGGAATCGATACGCTTTGCAACGCCCGGACGAGACTGGCGGCGCCGCCCCGCCCGCGTTGACCGCTGAAAGTCAGCGCGCCATAAACGCGTGAATCGTCAGCCAGAGCCAACGGCCAGGACGCACTCCCGACCGATGTCATCGCGCACGTTCAAGCCTTGGTACCGGAAGGCGGCGGTGGCTGCCAGCCTCACGCTGGTGGTGGTTGTCGTCCTGTTCGTTCTTTGGCTCCTGCCGGGCAGTTCCGGCAACGCGGATACCCGCCTCGCCGCCGCGGGCGGCACCCCCGCCGGCGTCTCCGGCGCTCTCACCGTCGACCCGGGGGCAAGCGGCCTCCGCCTCTGCAACAAGACGAGCAGCCGCGTCGGCGTTGCGATCGGCTACAAGGTCGAGGGCGACTGGACGACCGAGGGCTGGTGGAACGTCGCCGCGAGCACCTGCGAGACGCTGATGGCCGGGCCACTGGCGTCGCGGTTCTTCTACATCTATGCAGTCGACTACGATCAGGGCGGCACCTGGGGCGGCAAGGCGGTTATGTGCACGCGCGACAAGATGTTCACCATCCGCGGCATCGAGGATTGCGTGGCGCGCGGTTTTGAACGGACCGGTTTCTTCGAGGTCGACACCGGCGAGCAGAAAAGCTGGACGGTGCAGCTGACCGAGCCTGGCGAAACCGGGACCGGCGGCAAATGAGGCGCGCGCGCAAGGTCAAGATCCTCGCCACCCTTGGACCCTCATCCTCCGACAAGGGGACGATCGCGCGTCTCTTCCAGGCCGGTGCGGACCTCTTCCGCATCAACATGAGCCACACCGACCACAACAAGCTGCGGGCGCTGGTGGCGACGATCCGCGAGGTCGAGGCTGACTTCCAGCGGCCGATCGGTATCCTCATCGACCTGCAGGGCCCGAAGCTCCGCATCGGCGTCTTCGCCAACCGCGAGGTCAGCCTCAATCCGGGCGACACCTTCATCCTCGACAGCGATCCGACGCCCGGCGACCAGACCCGTGTCGAGCTGCCGCATCCGGAAATCTTCGCGGCGCTGGAAGTCGGGCACCGGCTGCTCCTCGACGACGGCAAGGTCCGGCTGCGCGTCTTCGAATGCTCGAACAACCGCGCCATGACCACCGTCGAGGTCGGCACCAAGCTTTCCGACCGGAAGGGCGTCAGCGTTCCCGACACGACGATCAATTTCGGCGCCTTGACGCCGAAGGACCGCTCCGACCTCGAGGCCGGCCTCAACGCCGGCGCCGACTGGATCGCGATGTCCTTCGTGCAGCGCCCGGAGGACATGGCCGAGGTGAGGAAGCTCGCCCGCGGCCAGGCGGGCGTGCTTGCCAAGATCGAGAAGCCGCAGGCGGTGACCCGCCTTGCCGCGATAATCGAGATGGCCGATGCGCTGATGGTCGCCCGCGGCGACCTTGGCGTCGAGATGCCGCTCGAGCGCGTCCCCGGCATCCAGAAGCAGATCACCCGCGCGGCCCGCCGCGCCGGCAAGCCGGTCGTCGTGGCCACCCAGATGCTCGAATCGATGATCGCCGCGCCGGTGCCGACCCGCGCCGAGGTTTCGGACGTGGCGACCGCCGTCTTCGAGGGTGCCGACGCGATCATGCTTTCGGCCGAATCGGCCTCCGGCGCCTATCCGGTCGAGGCGGTGACCACCATGGATCGCATCGCCATCGAGGTCGAACGCGACCCGAACTACAAGAACATCGTCCACGCCCAGCGCACCGAGCCGGAGGCGACCGGCGCCGACGCCATCTCGGCGGCGGTCCGCCAGATCGCCGAGACGCTCAACCTTGCCGCCATCTGCTGCTACAGCGCGTCCGGCGCCACCGCGGTCCGCGCCGCCCGCGAGCGGCCGCAGACGCCGATCATCGTGCTCTCGCCGGTCATCGCCACCGCCCGCCGGCTCTCGATTGTCTGGGGCCTGCACACGGTCGCGGGCGATGAGCCGAAGACGCTGGACGACATGATCGCCCATGCCTGCGAGATCGCTCTCGACGAGGGGTTTGCCGAGGACCGGGAGCGGATCATCGTCACCGCCGGCGTGCCTCTCGGCACGCCCGGCGCGACCAACATGCTGCGCATCGCCTACGTCTCGAAGGACGGCCGGACGAACTAGCGGTCCGGCGGGCAATTCCTTCTGCCGGCGCCAGTCCGCATCCCGCGCGTTTTCTTTTGGCCCAACGGCTCAGATCGGGCTGCCGCTCGCCTTCGTCTCGAGCTCGTCGAGGGATTTCTTGACGTTGTCGAGATGCGGATCGACGGCAAGGGCGCGGCGGAAGGCCTCGGCGGCGCGTTTGTCGTCGCCGATGTCGCGCATGATCATGCCAAGCCCGGACAACGCGCCGAAGTGGCGCGGCTCGATCGCCAGCGTCCGTTCGATATCGGCGAGCGATTTGCTGTAATCGTCGGTGAGGTAATAGACCGTCGCCCGCTTGTTCCAGCCTTCGACGTAGTCGGGCTTCATGGTGACGATGCGGTCGAGGAGGTCGAGCGCGTCGGCATACATCTTGGCGTCCATGGCGCGCATCGCCCAGAGCATCAGGACGTCGACCGTATCGCTGCCGGAGCGGAGCCACAGGTGGAGGATTTCCGATTCCGCGGTCTTGGCCGCCTCGTCGCTCGTCGAAGCGGCCTGGAGCGTCGCGAAGAGATCGTCCAGTTGCTCTGCGCGGCTCTTCTCCGGCGCCACGGCATCCCTGCCGACGCTGGGCGGTGTCTCTTCCGCCGCGAGCGGCACGGCGGCGGCAACGGTGACGAAGAGCGCGAAAATGCCTCGCAGAATCCGCATGGAAACAACGATAGCGCCCGAGGCGCTTTCGTCAAAACACGGCGATGTGAGGCTGCGGCGAAGCCCGGCGCCGGCTCAGCCCTGGCGGGCTTTGAAGCGCGGGTTGGTCTTGTTGATGATGTAGACGCGGCCCTTCCTCCGCACCAGCCGATTGGCGCGGTGCCGGTTGCGAAGCGAGCGGAGTGAGTTGCGGATCTTCATGACACGTCTACTTCGGGCTGGAAAAGCGCGCGGAACCTAGTGGCCGCGCCCTGCCCTGTCAAGAAATTCCGCCGCCGGATCAGACCTGCGGTCCGGCCGCGGCGCGCAGGATCGTGGTCCAGGTATCGCCGGGGATCATGGTCCGGGTTGCGGCGCAGCCATCGGCGCCGATCTCGACCACATCCGCCGTCCAGTCGCCGTCCTGGCCCGGGAAGAGATGAACGAGCACCTCGGAGACCGTGACCGGGGCGATCTCGCCCTGCGCGCGCCAGGCATCGGCGAAGGCCTGTTGCAGGCCGTTGCCGAGCCGGTAGACCTTGCCGCCGAAGCGCGATTCCTCGTTGGCAAAGCCGGCGAGAATGGACTCGGACGGGACGCAGGAAGACGTGGCGGCCGTCACCGGCGTGGTGAACAGGGCGGCGCCGATAACGGGGGCGCCGGCGCTCCTGAGCACGCCGTCGTCGATGTAGCGGCTGGCCGGGCCGAAGGAAGCGGCAGCGAGCGTGATGCCCGCGGCGCCAACCATGCCGACTGTCGTGAGAACCGCGAAAAGCTTGGAGTGGGCACGCATTTCAGCCCTCCCTCGATCGCCGCCGGAGCGGCCGTCGCAGGACCAACGCGCAGACGACGCTTTGGTTCAGGACAGGAGGGTGTTTACGCCGCTATTCGCGTTCCGGCTGTGACCGGGGACACAGGAAAGGGTGGCCGCCGACTCGCGGTCCTTCGGGGGCCGTCTGGTCTCGGGCGAATGGTGGGCGCGACAGGGATTGAACCTGTGACCCCTGCCGTGTCGAGGCAGTGCTCTACCGCTGAGCTACGCGCCCTGGCCGCATGAGGCCAAGTCGAGGCGGATATAACAGGCTGCCGAGAGCCGGTTCAAGCTCCCAGAGGAAAGACCGGACCCGGTCAGGCCGCGAGCAGCTTCTCGACCTCGTTGACGAGGTCCTTGAGGTGGAAGGGCTTCGACAGGACCTTGGCGTCCTTCGGGGCGTTCGAGTCCGGGTTGAGCGCGACGGCCGCAAAGCCGGTGATGAACATCACCTTCAGATCGGGGTCGAGCTCGGTCGCGCGGCGCGCCAGCTCGATCCCGTCCATCTCCGGCATGACGATGTCGGTCAGCAGAAGCGTAAACGGCTCCTCGCGGATGCGCTCGTAGGCGCTCTTGCCGTTGTCGAAGGACACCACGTCGTGGCCGGCGTTCTGCAGCGCCTTGGCCAAGAAGCGGCGCATGTCGCTGTCGTCTTCGGCAAGGATGATTCTGGACATCAGAGCGGACGGCCCTGGTTGGTGAAGAGGTTGCCGCTGGGGCCCATGATGATTTGCCGTCAGCCGGGTAAAGATCGCGTGAACGGGACCCTTTTCGGGCCCTTACCGCTAGGTGGACACGTAACCTCTATCTTGGCAACATCCAACCGGCGACCGCTGCGGCGCCACCGGAACGAGCTCCCGCAATCCATGCAGCCCTGTACCGACCTGGCCGGCGTACCGCTCTTCGAGGTTCTGGCTCCGCGTCGGCAGACAATGCCGGTGGTGTTCAATTCCCCGCATAGCGGAAAATGCTATCCGAAAGCGTTTCTGGCTTCCTCGCGGCTCGACGAAATCGCTATCCGCCGCTCCGAGGACACCTTCATCGACGAGATATTCGGAACAGCCGTCGGTCACGGCGCGCCGCTTCTGCGCGCCAATTTCCCGCGCGCCTGGCTCGACGTGAACCGCGAGCCCTATGAACTCGACCCGAAGATGTTCTGTGGCCATCTGCCGCCCTACGCCAACGTCCAATCGGTCCGCGTCGCAGGCGGCCTCGGTACGATTGCGCGGATCGTCTCGGAGAGCGAGGAAATATACGCCGAGCCCCTCCGCGTCGAGGAAGGCCTTGCGCGGATCGACGCGGTGTACAAGCCCTACCACCGCTCGCTGCATGACCTGCTCGG
>Ga0070741_10011931_pt1 | contig 15877 bp, 10 predicted proteins | sample Coa_R1_4_FD_66440 | JGI IMG/M metagenome (GOLD analysis project Ga0070741, IMG submission 66440) | Surface soil microbial communities from Centralia Pennsylvania, which are recovering from an underground coalmine fire - Coalmine... | ecosystem: Environmental > Terrestrial > Soil > Unclassified ...
TGATAAAAAGGGCGCCCAGCAAAACAACGATTGCCACTCCGCCGGCGACAAGAGCAAGACGAGCTGGCCAAAGCTGTCGTCGGAAGAAGGACTCCAGACCAAAGAGTGATTGGCAAATTCTTCTATATCCAGCCTCTTCGGTTCGTTCCGCGATTTTCATGTTGTATCTCGAGGCGCAACGATCCGCTTATTCCTTTTCATCACACCGGTGCCAACAAGTGAAGCTAAGGGCGAGTGACTACCTCCGGTTCTTCAACTACAGGAATTGACTTAACCGAGTCCTCGATCTTTTCCCTCAAACGTCGGCCCCAAACATATCGTCCCAGTAACACCTTTACTGTAGCTGTGAGTGGGACAGCGAGGAGAGGACCGATCACCCCGCCTATGATTAAACCCCAGACAAAGATCGATACGATCACCGTCATCGGATGCAACCCCACGTAATTCCCAACAATTCGTGGGGCGTAAAATATCCCTTCCAGGTTTTGTATTGCGATGAAAATCCCCGTTACAATGAGGGGATGCGTCCAATCTCCCCATTGGAAAGCTGCAATCAGAACGGCCGGTACCCAGCAGATAATGATCCCGATGTAGGGCACCATCGTCAGCACAACTACCATCGCTCCAATCACCGGCGCAAAATTGAGACCAAAAACCATCAGCGTCGTGCCGATAAGTATCCCATCGACTAGGCACACTAAAAGTTGGCCACGGAAGTAGGCGGTCACGTACGAATTGATCTGCGATAATACGTCTGCCACTTCGTCTCGCAGAGGCGATGCCCGCAGAGGCAGATATTCTCTCCAGTGCGCCTGGATGCGCGGTTTCTCGTTTAGTAAAAAGAATAAATAGATCGGCACCAGGATGAGGCTGAGCAGGAAACCTGTGATGCCGAGAAAACCGCCGATGCTTTTCTTGAGAATATCCCAGAATTTTTCCATTAGCGTCGGAAATGCCTGCCGCAAATTAGGCATTTGTTTTTCCACGTACGCCTGAATGCGCTGGCGTTCGGCAGTGGTCAGCTTTGGCGGACCCGCCGCGATGGTTTCAGGTGCAGGCGTAGTGTCAGAGGCTTTTGGGGTGGGCGAGACAGTCGGTTGCGTGTGAGGAGTAGCAGAGGACGCCGGTCCGATGAGCCAGTTGGTAAAACTTGTCGAGGCAGACTTCGCGCGGCCACTGCCGAGGAACCCGAAGGTTTGATCAAATCGATAGATCAGGTCTACCATGTAGTCGCGGGCGCGCTCGGTATAAGCGGGTACTTGCCTCGCGAAATTCGCGCTTTGTATCGAGATGGTCGGGACGAGCCAGGCTGCCAATCCACCGAGAGCAAAAAAGGCGATGGCGAAAACAAGAGCCACCGCCTTGGTGCGACTGAGCGTCCCGCGAGACATTTTTGTCACCAGCGGGTCCAGCAGATAAGTCAAAATCATCGCTATGGCCACCGGGATCAGGATCGGTTGAAGGAAACTAATGACGGTGGCGCTGGCCCAGATCACCGTGCCGATGATCACGATGAGAAGAACCACACAGAAAGCCGTCAGCGCCGCCCACATCATCTTGCGCTGCCACGGTGTGGGATAGTCGCTCATGTTCATTGCGGAGAATGCCGCGGGTTACTGGGTTGGATTTGTCTTCGTTGGTGGACCGTTGCCAACCGGCGCCTTCGTTCTTTCGATCTTGTTCGCCAGATTCTTATTTTTTGGATCGAGTGCCAGTGCTTTTTGCCAGGCCTCCAAAGCTTCAGAGATGCGATTCAATTTGAAATAGGCGTCGCCAATGTGCTCAAGGATAACCGGATCATCGTGGTCGGCAGTTTTTGCAGCAAGCAGCAGGTTGTTTAAAGCCTGGTCGAATTTCCCTTTTCGGAACTCTACCCAACCGAAGCTGTCCAGGTAGGAAGCATTGTTTGGTTCCAGCTCGAGGGCGCGTTTAATCATTGCTTCGGCCTGGTCCAGATTCATGTTGTGATCGGCCCACATGTAGCCGAGATAATTGCAAGCTTCCGCTGAATTCGCCGGATCCATCGCGATTGATTTGCGAAGGAGATCAGCCGCTTTCTCGTACAGCCCAGCCTGCTCTGCCGTCGCGCCATAGTTAAAATAGAACTTGGCATTTACGATGTCGTTATCCTGGTCGAGTTGCGCTTCGTGTAATACCTCCTCAAAAGTTGCCACTGCCTGCTGAGTCTGTTTCGCTTCACTTTGGGCAATGGCGAGATAGTAAACAATTTCCGGCGCTCCCAGGAATCTGCGCCGCGCTTCTGTCAGCAATCTGACCGCACGATCCGCGTTCTTTAAAGGTCCAAGCATCAGTTCCGCCAGATGCAAATAGGTGCCTACACGATTTGGATTAATCAGAAGGCTTTGCTCATAATTCGCGGCTACTTTCGCAAAGGTCGCTTTTGCTTCGTCGACTTTCTTTGCGCGTTGGAGCGATCGCGCTTCATCGTCCAGCACCTGCGCCAATAAATCGTAGGGTTGGTACTTTTCAGGATGTTCTTTGATGATTTGCTCGAGCATCTCAACTGCTTTACCCCGCTGATTTGTCAGGACAAAACCGGTCGCCAGTTTCTCTCGCGCGTTTGCATCGTCCGGTTGCAGCTCGAGAACGCGCAAATAAAGAGGAATTGCCTCCTTTAATTGCTGGGAGGCCGCATAGTAGTCGGCGACATCCTTCAGAATGGCAGGGTCATCGCCTGCATGTTCGGCCGCCTTCTTAAAAATTGCATTGGTCCTTTTAAGTTCGTCGGGCTTCGGCTGTGAATCGGACTTGAAAAGAACCGCCACGTAAAGTTTGCCAAGCCGCATCCAAAAGTTGGCGTCGTTACTGGGAAACTTTGTAGCGCGATCCAGAACCTCCACTGCCTTTTTCTCCTGGCCGGCCGCGAGTTCGATTTCCACCAGCCGTTGATAAGCTTCGATGTCCCCGGGATTCAGGGTGATGGCCCGGTTGGCGTAATCGATAGCCTGATCAGTTTTCTTGAGATACTTCGCGTAAATGAATGCGAGCTGTTGATATGGATCGGCATCCTTCGGATTCGCCTTGATTGCATCTTTCAAGACATCGATCGCCTGTGGGAAATCGTCCTGTTCTATCAGCAACGCGGCCACGCGCGAAGCAAGTTGCGACTGGCCAGGATCGACATTCAACACCTTCCGATATGCTTCCAACGCGCGATCCATCTCGCCATTTTCTTCGAGTGACATTCCCTCGACAAAATGCGTCAGCGCATCCGCCTTGTGCGCGCCTTCCGAACGCAGGGCAAGATCAGGAGCCGGCTTAAAATTGGATGAATCGTCCTGGCGCCCGGCCTTTTTCGTTGTCGCTAATGAAGATCCCGTTTTTGCCGATGACCTTTTCTGCTTTGCTCCGGCCGCAGCGCTTGTCACGGTAAGCAAAACCAGCGTCAAAAAAAGACATAGGCGCGGCGAAATGCCCCTTTTTTTCTTCCGCTGCCTCACGCTCTTAATGTTAGTCTGCGGCCGCGATTTGTCATCCCGAGGTCGTCTCGGTGACCCAGGGCCTCCCTCACACGGTGATCGATCACTCTGACTAGCCAGTCTGACGCAGGCTTCGCGGGTGAGGCCTCTCACTTCGTTCGCGACGATAAGCTGGATTTTGAGTTGTTCGCCGCTTCGCCGCCGCGCCAAAGGGCACAGAAACAAGGGGTTGAAAGTTGGACGTTCGCCGTTAAACGTTAGGCGTCGTCCAAACGCTCCGTCAACAGCGCTACGCCTTGTATCGGAGACGCTTCTTGTGCCGATGCGCTTTCATGCGCTTGCGGCGCTTGTGCTTTGCAATTTTCGCTTTGCGTCTTTTTTTAAGAGAGCCCATTCAGGTTTTCAAATTCGCGAGTCCCGACTCAAGCATCAGATGTGTTCCAATGCAACTCAGTTCTCAGATTGGTCGGTAACATTACTTCTTTAACATCGCATCCCGCTTCGCCTTAAACTCACTTCCAGGTTTCCACTCCGGGAATTTGTCGCCGTTTGCTACTTGATAGCCGACCTCGAACAAGAGATCGATATCCTGCACCGCACCGGAAAGATCCCAGTTTGGGTCAACTTCGTCGGACACCTGATGATAATGGTGCGTGGTGTAATCGTCTTTCTTTTCCTGGCCGAAATTTGCGGGTTTCCCGGTGAAATCCTTGCCGCCGCCCGTGTAGAGCGAAGGCACGCCGCGCTTGGAAAACTCGAAATGATCGGCGCGGTAAAAGCTGCCTTTCTCAGGTTGACTATTGGGTTTCATCTCTCGACCGTTGTGTTTCGCGGCTGCACCTAACAAGTCGTCGAGCGTCGAATTGTTGTTACTGAGGTCCTCGATATCGTGGGTTTTCCCCCACAAATTCACGGTGTCGATGTTGATATCCGCCAGCGTTTTATTTAGTGGATAAAGCGGATGAAGCGCGTAAAACTTCGCGCCAAGCAATCCTGCTTCTTCAGCCGTCGTTGCCATGAACAAGATCGAGCGCTTCGGCGGCGGATTCAATTTTGTGAACGCCGCCGCGAGTTCAATGACAGAGGCCACACCGGACGCATTGTCGATCGCACCATTAAAAATCTGGTCACCCTGTAATTCGGGATGACGTCCGAGATGATCCCAGTGCGCGGTATAAATAACGTATTCGTCCCGCAACTTTGAATCACGTCCTTCGAGTTTGCCGATCACATTATGCGATTTGAAAGAGCGCAGTTGTTGTTTGATGTCGATGTTGGCTTTGGCTTTTAAAGCTACTGGCCGGAATTCTTTAGTGATCGCCGATTTCTTCAGCGTATCGTAGTTTTGGCCACAATCGGTCAGTAATTTCTTTGCCACATCGAGCGTGATCCACGAGGGCGCGCCCACCGTATCCATATTTTTGTTAGGCGAATCGATTTGGTAGTTTTCCTTGGCCCAGCTTGTTCTCACCACCGAGTAAGGATAGCCGGCCGGCCCAGTCTCGTGAATGATGACAGCAGCCGCAGCGCCCTTTTGCGCAGCGATTTCGTATTTGTAAGTCCAGCGTCCATAGTAGGTCATCGCTTTCCCTTTAAACATTTTCTCATCGAGTTTTGATGGGTCGTTCGGGTCGGGAATTGGCGGATCACCAATCAACATCAGTAACGTCTTGCCACGAACATCAACATCTTTGTAATCGTCCCAGCCGTATTCCGGCGCGACGACGCCGTATCCGACAAAGACCACGTCTGAATTGTCGATCTTGATCTCCGGTTGTAGACGCGCTGAAGACGCAACGAAATCGTCCGGGTACTTCAGATCGATGGTTTTATCACCAACGATGAAGGACATCCTGGGCTCGCTCTTGATTCCGGCGAGGGGAACTTCCTGAGTGTAAGTTCCGTCCGGATTGCCGGGTTTTAATCCAATCTGTTTGAACTGATCACTGATGTATTTGACCGAAAGTTCTTCGCCTTTGGTTCCCGGTGCACGCCCTTCGAATTCATCCGAAGCAAGAACCTTAATGTGCGCGAGGATCGCGTCCGGGGTGATCGCTTCCAACGCGGGCTCCAGGCGCAGTGCCAATTCATCAGCAGCGAAGAGCGATGTCGCACCGGCTAAAAAGATTGCAACAAGCCAGCGGGCAATTTTCATGGCTCCTCTGTAGCGGCGTTTTGTAAACACCGCAAATCACTGACGAAGGAGCCGCCTTGGACTAAGCGTGGTCAGATTTCTTCTCGCGCTGAATAAACCAATCTAACGTTGAAGAGAGCGCATGCGCGCCGAATTCGTCGTAGATCTCGACTGTATTTCCAATGATCAAACGGCCCTTTGACGCAGCTCTGCGTCAAGTTGAGCAAGAGATTCAGACGCCGCACCGGGCGTGGACATGATGCCGCTATTTGCGGGATTCCGGAATTTTCACTTCCGTGCGGCGCAAGACCAGCACAAGATTATCAGAGGAACCGAAATGTTTGAGCAAAAATTCACCGCTGGAAGCCTCAGCGAGACCAAGCTGTGCTCCCGCGTGAACTGTACCTAAATAATTGAGATACTGGTAGGCTTAGCGAGCTTCGTGCGAGTGGCCTGTGCCAGCTTTGTTTTTCTCTTGGGGGCCGATGCCAATTTTTTTCAAGAACGGTTGAATCGATTGTTTGCGGCCGAGGAACTTCTCGATTGAGACATTGACGTCACGCGAATCGCCTGGCTCGTAAATTTCGCGGCGCAGTTTCATTCCCGCTTGTTTGTCGAGGTAACCATCCTTCGCTTTTTCGAAAACTGTAGCCATATCTGCGGCAATCGCGTCAGCCCATGCATAACCGTAGTAACCCGCGTCGTATCCATTCAGGTGGCCGAAGTAGGACACGAAAGTCGTGCTCGGATCGATGGGCAGAAAAACTTTTTCCAAGATCGGATTTGAAATGGCCACGCTGTCGTAAGGCGTATCTTCGGCGTGTTGGTTGTGCAATGCGAGATCGAGCGATGCAAACGCGAACTGGCGTCGATAAAAAACACCGGCATTTGCCAGTTTGGCGTCATTCATTTTTTTGATTATCTCCGCCGGAATCTTTTTCGATGGATCGCGGTAATCGGCCGCAAACGTATCGAGCACTTTCTTGTCCCACACCCAGTTCTGCAGCATCTGCGACGGCGCTTCTACGAAATCACCCGGCACATGCGTTCCGGCGAAACGGCCGTACTTCGCGCGAGTGACAATCGAATGCAGGGCGTGACCGAATTCGTGGAATAAAGTCTCGACCTCCTGGTGCGTCATCAGAGACGGTTTGTCCGCTGTCGGAGGCGAAAAGTTACAGAGCAAGGCGACAGTCGGCCGCTGGTATTTTCCATCCGGCAAAAGTTTTCCGCTGATGATTTCGAACTGGGCGAAGTGATTGAATTTTCCTTCGCGCGGAAACATATCGAGATAAAACATCCCGAGCGGCTCGCCCGTGGAGGAATCGGTCACCATATAAAGCTGGAGATCGTCAATCCATTTATAAGGCGCGGCGATCTTCTCAAACTTCAGACCAAAAATGTTCTGATAAATGTTAAACATTCCATCGAGCACTTTTTGGTACGGGAAATACGCCCGTAACGCTTCCTTATCGACGGCGTATTTTTGTTTGTCGCGCTGGTTGGCGTAATAGCGCCAGTCCCACCCCTCGATTTTGGCATTGGGATCTTTCATGTCGGCGGCCTTCAACTTTTGTAATTCCGCCACCTCGCTGGCGAACTTGGGCTGAATTCCGGCGACCAAATCGCTAATGTATTTCTCGGCGTTCGCGCCAGTCTTGGCCATTTTGACTTCCGTCTGGTAGTCGTCCCACGATTTATAACCGAGCCGTAGCGCGATCTTGTTCCGTAACTCGAGCATCTGGTTGAGAACCGGAACGTTTGTCTCTTTGGCGAGCGTCTTCCGAATGACATAAAGCTGTTTGCGCGTTGCTTCGCTCTTTGCGTTTTCTTCGACGGTATTGAATTGCCACGTGACATTCGCCATCACCGTGTAGGCGTCGTCTCCGGTCCTAACGCCTGGTGAAGCGAAGAAGCTTTCCGGCAATCCATTCAAATCAGCCTTTGTGAAGATCACCGGAGCGTTGGCCTTCACGATGTTCGTATCGAAATCAGTCCCGAGTTTGGACAACTCCTTTCGTAGCTGCTCTACCTGCTTGCGATCATCGGGCGGAAGGTCCAAACCGGCACGGCGATAATCGCGTAACGTTTCGTTCAGAAGTTTTTCGTCCTCACCCGAGAGTTTCGGGTGCGTATCGGCGAAGGCCTTGATTGCCTTATAAACATCCTCGCGATAATCAATGCCCACAGCCCAATCCTGAAAAGCTTTCACTGCATTCTCCGCGGCGGCGCGCATTTCGGGGTTGGTGTTTGTCTCTTTAATGATTACGGCCTTGTTGGCTGCAAGCCCCGCTTCGTAAGTGAGATCATCGAGTGCAACGACGGTACTCTTAAAGGTAACCTTCTTCAGATCTTGCGAGCCGATTTGATCCAACGCCTTGTTCGCTTTCGCGATGGCATCGTTCATCATTGCCTCGATAGCTTTCGGCGTTTGCTCCCAGTCGGGGATCGTCAGGACAGCATTGGCTTTCGCGGCAGCAGCGCGAAAATCGTTTACGGTTTTCAATTCGGCGGCGGAAAGGCTGGCAACAGTAACAATGAACAGCAGAAAGAGGGATGAAAGCTTCATACAATGGTTGAAAGTCGTGCAACATCGGTAGCAGCTTTCAAAAGGCAAGCGCTAAGCAGCGCGAGCATGTTGCCCGCGGCTTCAGTCACAACCGGCTGTGCTGCCCGGAATCATGGCGCGTGAATCTGCAGCTTTTTTAAGAACGGGTGGATCGATTGTTTGCGGCCGAGAAACTTCTCGATGGAGATGTTGACGTCACGCGAATCGCCTGACTCGTAAATCTCGCGCCGCAATTTCATTCCAGCCTGTTTGTCCAGAAAGCCGTTCTTTGATTTTTCAAAGACCGTTGCCATGTCGGCTGCAATCGCGTCGGCCCAGGCGTAGCCGTAATAGCCCGCATCGTAACCATTGAATCCGCGAAAGCTGGAAATGAAACTCGTTTGCGGATCAATCGACAGAAATATTCGTTCGAAGATAGGATTCGAGACCGCGACACAATCGTGTGGTTGGTCGGACGGGTACGGCCCGTGCAGCGCAAGATCGACATCAGCAAACGCAAATTGTCGCCGATAAAACATGCCCGCTGTAGCGAGCTTTGCATCGTTCAGCTCTTTGATCACGACACTTGGAATTTTCCTTGATCGATCTCGATAGTCAGCAGCGAATGTATCGAGCACCCGTTTGTCCCAGATCCAATTTTGCAACATTTGCGACGGCGCTTCGACGAAATCGACTGGAACATGCGTCCCGGCGAAGCGCGCGTAATTCGCGCGGGTCAGGATGGAATGGAGCGCATGACCGAGTTCGTGGAAAAGGACTTCGACTTCGGAATGACTTAGCAGTGAGGGTTCGTGGTTGGTCGGCGGTGGAAAGTTGAGAACCACTGCGGCGACGGGCGCTTGATATCTTCCATCCTTCAAGCGCCGGCCCGTTACGATCTCGGATTCGCCGCCGCCACCGGTTTTTCCGTCGCGCGGGAACAGATCCAGATACAAAAGCCCGACAGGGGCCTTGGTGGCCACATCGGAAACGACGTAAAGCTGCAGATCCTCGGTCCATTTGGACGGTGAGTTAATTTCCTCGAAGCGCACACCGAACACGCGGGCAAAGATCGAGAACATGCCAGCGAGCGTTTGCTGAACAGGAAAAAAGTTTCGCAGCGCTTCTTGATCCAGGGCGAATTTTTGTTTTTTGAGCTGGTTCGAATAATAGCGCCAATCCCAGATGTCGATCCTGGCGTTGGAGTTATTGGTGTCGGCGACTTTCATTTGTTGTAACTCGCGCAGTTCGGCGTCGAACTTCCGTTGAATGCCAGCGGCGAGGTTATCGATGTACGCCTGTGCGTTGGCGGCGCTTTTCGCCATCCGGATTTCCGCCTGATAATCCGCCCACGATTTGTAGCCAAGGCGCAGCGCAATGTCGTTGCGCAGCGCGAGGATTTGGTTCACGGCCGGGACATTTTTCTCTTTAGCGAGCGAATCGTGCGCAATGTAAAGTTTTTTGCGAGTCGCTTCACTCCGGGCATTCTCCTCGACGGTGTTGTACTGCCACATTGAATCGGCCATCACCCGATAGCGGTCGTTGTCGATTTTGATTCCGGGCGATGAAAGAAATTTGTCGGAGAGGCCGTCGAGTTCTTCTTTCGTAAAAACGACGGGCGCCTTTGCAGCGAGAATATTTGCCTCGAATTCAGCGCCCAATTTCGAGAGCCTTCGTCGAAGCTGCTCAATTTCTCTTCGCTTCTCAGCCGGCAATTCCATTCCAGCCCGGCGAAAATCGCGCAGCGTCTCGCTCAATAATTTTTTGTCTTCGCCGATCAACTTCAGCTTTTTCGCGGCGAATGCGTCGATCGCTTTGAAAACGTCCTCGCGGTAATCGATCCCAACATTCCATTCCTGCAATTTTTTCAGCGCGCTCTCAGCCGCCGAGCGCATAACCGGATCAGGATTTGTTTCGCTGATCAGCGTGGCGCGATTTGCAACCGCGCTCGCATCGGCGCGCAAATTCTCCAGCGCAGCTGCGCTGCTCTCAAACGTCACGTATTTAAGGTCTTGCGAGCCGATTTGATCGAGCGCCGCGTTTCCTTTCGCAATCGCTTCCACGATGGAAGCCGTGAGCGCATCCGGTGTTTGTTCCCAATCGGGAATGATCAAGACACGATTGGCTTTTGCGGCAGCCGCCTGAAAGGGGTCGAGGTTTTTGAGTTCGGCCGCGGAAATTTCAGGTTCCAGAAAAGCGATCAACAAAGCGGTGAGCCACACAGTCGTACAGATGCTCACAAGCGCAGCGGAGGAATTTTGGTGAATCTGCGCTTGATCTGTGTTCATCTGTGGTCAGACCCATAACAGATATTTGGATCGAGATGATTCAGAAATTTTTTCTTGCCTTTATTCCGGTCTTTGTCGCAATCGATCCAATTGGGCTTGTTGCGATCTTTACGGGGCTCGCTGCCGACGCTTCGTCGGAACAGCGGAAACGCCAGGGGTCTCTCGGAATCTTGACGGCGCTTTGCGTGGCTGTCGGATTTATTTTTCTCGGGGAAATTATTTTCGACGCACTCGGAATCACTGATGCGGATTTTCAAGTAGCGGGCGGCCTTATTTTGCTTGCTCTGGCGGGCCGCGAGTTACTCAGTGTTGGGCCGTCCGACCAAGGAGGAAGCAGTGAATTTGGAATCGTGCCGCTTGGAATGCCATTAATCGCGGGTCCGGCGTTGCTTACGGCACTGCTCATTCTCGTCGACACGGTGGGGCTAGTATTCACGCTGGTGTCGCTTCTGGTTAATCTCGCCCTGGTTGCACTGGCGTTCTGGAACGCAAACTGGTTCGCGCGCTGGATGGGCAGACAGGGGTTGCGCGGCGTGTCAAAGATCGTCGCCCTCCTCCTTGCTGCGATTGCTGTCAGTCTCATCCGTCGCGGCTGGAATACGCCCGCCTGACGTGGCAGTGGGAAGCGACCCTCTAGCGAAACCCCCTTGGCTCCGGCATGTCGCCAGGCTTCGATCACTTCGATGTTATTCGAAGCTAGAAAAGTGACTCTACACGCGAACCGCTGGCAATATGCCTGCGCGACGAGGGCCAGAATTCTTTAAGTTCTGCGCTTTTATCACCGGCCTGATATCGCCGGTTTAGCTCAACTTCAATCGCCTTGATTTCATCCTGCTGTGGAAGGGCCATTCCCGAGTAGATGTAGGCGGGCACTTCGTTGCGAGTCCTGGTAAAGGGAACCTGGGCATAAAGATCCAGGCGGCGCTTCTGCAACTGCTCCGTCGTCCAGTTCTTGTAAACCGGGTTCGGATGTCCCCATGCATCCGCGTTCCGCGCGTAGCGGTCATAGGTATAACCTCCGGTAACCGCCGGACCTGGCGGTGGCGCTGGCTGTTGCGCGCAACCGATGAGGCCAACGGCAAATGCTGCTAAGAACAATCGTTTCATACTCTTTACTTTGTTTAGAGACCTCGCTTGTCACTATTTAACCACAGAAACCCTTCGCAGTCGCATGTTTATTTTGCGTATCAGGTTAGCGAAAGGTATTTTGTGAGCGGCCAGGGTCCGAACAAGGCGCCGGAGCCGAATCAGATTGGCAGAGTGCCCGTTCCAGCTGGTCGTTGACACTCTAGAAGCACCTGATACTATCCTCGCTCCAATGAGATTTCCCTTACCGCTCACAGCTAAAATCGCAGCCTACGTGATTAGGCATAAGTTACGTGGCACGAAGAAATTCGCCACGGTCCTTCAGCTCGAGCCGCTGCACACCTGCAATCTCACATGCACGGGTTGTGGCAGGATTCGGGAATATTCCACGTCGCTTAAGGACATGATGAGTTTGGAGGACTGTCTCGGAGCAGCAAAGGAATGCAACGCACCGATGGTTTCCATCTGCGGCGGCGAGCCGCTTATCTATCCGCACATTGAAGGGCTGGTTCAAGGACTGCTCGCTCAGGGAAGGATCGTTTACATTTGCACGAACGCCATGTTCATGCGCAAGAAGATGCGCGAGTGGATCGCTTCGCAGATCTCGACTCGTCCGGAATTTGTCGAAGAAAAAATCACTGCGTTAGTCAGTGCCGGACTGCTAAGCGAAAAAGATGCGGCTGAAATTCGCAAGGGACCAAAGGACGCGGCAAAACCGACTATTGGTCCCACCAAATGGATGTACTGGAATGTGCACCTCGACGGCTTGGAGCGAACACACGACCTGATCGTGGAACGCGAAGGCGTTTTCAAGGAGTGCATTCTCGCAATCAAAATGGCCAAGCTGCTCGGGTATCAGGTTGCGACCAACGCAACGATCTATAAGGAAACCGATATGCAAGAGATCGAACAGATGTTCGATTATCTTTCCGATCTCGGCGTGGATGGTCACACCATTACTCCCGGATACGATTACGACGCAGCCAAGAGGGACATGATCACACGGCTCAACTTGAGACCGGAAAACTTTTTCCTCACTCGCGGAATGACGGTCGAAAAATTCCAAAAAGTCGAGGAGTGGATGAATCGTTATACCTTTTTGGGAACGCCGATCTATTTCGAGTTTCTTGCTGGCAAACGCGATTTGACCTGCTCGGCTTGGGCGATTCCGACGCGGAATATCCGGGGCTGGAAAGGTCCATGCTATTTGATGACCGACGGCCACTACTCGAGCTACGCAGAGTTACTGGAAAAGACTGAATGGGACCGGTATGGCGTCGTGAACGGCGTCGCGCGTGATAGCCGTTGCGAAAATTGCATGGTGCATTGCGGGTACGAGCCGACTGCGACGTTGGGGTTGCAAGCGCGACGCGGGGACACGTGGAAAACGATCAAGTTCAACTTCGGCCCGAAGCCGAAACCCTCTGGCCGTGGCAGCGAAGTTCTCGCCTTCAATGGCGTGAGCTCCGGTAACGGTCACCTGACCGGGAAGCGCGCGGAAGTTGCAGCGCAGGCCTCGTAAGCATCGGATTTACATGCTGGAATCGTCGAAGAACTTCATTTCGTTGCCCAGTGCGCGACCGGAGTTATCGGAATCTTATTCCGCGTATGATGAAGAGATCACGGCCGCTATCGCACGCGCGCAAGAGAACCTGTTACGTCAGCAAAAACCGGATGGCCATTGGTGCGGGGAGCTGATCGTCGATAGCACCCTCTGCTCGGATTACATCCTTTTCATGCATTGGTGCGGCGAAGTGGACGCGCAATTGCAGCGGCGCTGCGTGCGTCACATTCTTAAACGCCAGCTGCCGGACGGGGGATGGAACATTTATCAGGGCGGTCCCAGCGAAATTAATGCGTCGGCAAAGGCCTATTTTGCGCTGAAGCTCGCCGGCTGCTCGGTAGACGCACCGTTTATGCAGGAGGCCCGGGCGACCATTATGCGACTGGGCGGTATCCCGCAGATGAACACGTTCAGCAAGCTTTATCTTGCGTTGCTGGGTCAGTTTCCGTGGAAATATCTGCCCGCGATTCCGGTGGAAATGGTGCTCCTGCCAAAGTGGGCGCCGTTTCACATTTACAAAATGTCGTCGTGGAGCCGGGCCATGCTCATGCCACTCGCCATCATTAACCATTTCAAGCCGACCAGAATTCTGCCTGGCGAAAAACAATTGCACGAACTCTATCCTCTCGGCACCGAGCAAAGCGACCTACGCCTGCCTCGCAGTGAAACTTTCTGGACCTGGCGCAATTTCTTCCTTCGACTCGACGATACCTTCAAATTTCTATCGCCGCTGCGAATTCGTCCTCTGCGACGGCGTGCCTTGGAAGAAGCGGAGCGGTGGATGCTCGAGCGAATCGGTGAGGGGAGCGATGGCCTCGCAGCCGTGTTCCCTGCGATGCTGAATTGCTTAATCGCCCTACGCGCCCTCGGTTACTCAAAATCCAATCCGATTTACGCCAAGGCGGAGAAAGACTTCGCCGGACTCTTCGTGGACGATTCCGAGGATTTCCGTATCCAACCGTGTCTCTCGCCAATCTGGGATACCGCGATCAACATCATTTCACTGGCTGAATCAGGCCTTCCTGCCGAGCATCCTGCGCTGCAAAAGGGCGCCGAGTGGCTGGTTAATAAAGAAGTGCGCATCCGGGGTGACTGGTCGGCAAACAATTCATACCAGCAAGCCAGCGGATGGGCATTCGAGTACAACAACGTCTACTATCCGGACACTGACGATACAGCGATGGTGTTGATGGCGCTGCGGCTGGTCCGGCCGGAGAATCCCCAAGCGCTCAACGAAATCTTTCGCCGCGCACTGGATTGGCAGCTTAGTTTCCAATGTCGTGATGGTGGCTGGGCCGCGTTTGATAAGAACGTCACTACGCCGTGGCTGGAAGACATGCCGTTTGCCGATCACAACGCGATTCTCGATCCAACATGCAGCGACCTTACCGCGCGGACGCTTGAAATGCTTGGTTACATTGGGTTCGATCCCAAGGCCCGATCCGTTCGCGACGCCATCCAGTATTTGATCGATACCCAGGACGAAGACGGCTCGTGGTACGGGCGGTGGGGCGTCAATTACATCTACGGCACCTGGCAGGTGCTGCGCGGTTTGCACGCGATTGGCCAGGACATGACCCAGGATTGGATATTGCGCGGCCGCGACTGGCTTGAAAGCTGTCAGAATAACGACGGCGGTTGGGGCGAGACTTGCGGCACCTACGAAAACCCATCAACCAAGGGCATTGGCGAAAGCACGGCGTCGCAAACAGCATGGGCGATCATGGGCATTTGTGCATGCGGCGATCTCGATCGACCAAGCATTCAGCGGGGCTTGCGCTATCTGCTCCGTTCGCAAAAACCCGATGGTTCATGGGATGAAGAACAAATTACGGGAACCGGTTTTCCGCGCGTGTTCTATTTGAAATACGACATGTATCGCCAAAACTTTCCGCTGCTCGCGCTCGCGACGTACGTCAATTACCGCAGCGGTCTCGGACATCGTCCGACTTTTTATCGCTGCGAATGATTCTGTAGCTACGGGCCTGCGCCCCGTTTGTCCTAAAAACGAACCGGCCACAGGCCGAGCGCTACAGCGGTTATTTCGTTACGCGAAAAATAAAACTGTCGCGCGGCGTAATTCGATCTAACTGTAAAGATTATGGCTTACGAATTACCAAAATTACCTTATCCGTACGATGCGTTGGAGCCGCATATCGATGCGCGCACGATGGAAATTCATCATACCAAGCATCACCAGGCTTACATCAACAACCTGAACAACGCGATCAAAGGCAAAGCTGATCTCGAAAGGAAATCGGTCGAGGATTTGATCAGTGATCTCAAATCCGTTCCGGAAGACATCCGCACAGTTGTGCGCAACAACGGCGGCGGTCACGCGAATCACTCCTTCTTTTGGAAAATTATGGGACCGAATGCCGGTGGCGAACCGAAAGGCAAACTCGCTGACGACATCAAATCAACGTTCGGCAGCTTCAACGATTTCCAAGAGAAATTCGCCGCTGCTGGTGCGGGACGTTTTGGCAGCGGCTGGGCGTGGCTGATCAAGAATAAGAACGGAACACTCGAGATCATTTCGACTCCGAACCAGGACAGTCCTCTGATGGATGGCAACACGCCGATTTTGGGCGTCGATGTTTGGGAGCATGCCTATTATCTGAAGTATCAAAACCGACGCCCCGACTACATCAAAGCCTGGTGGAACGTGGTGAACTGGGACGCCGTGAATTACTGATTGGCGTTTGGCGAGTTCTGTTCTAGCGGCGGTCCATGACCGCCGCTAAGCTTGTACGCCTCGGCGGTCACAGACCGGCCGTTACAGAAGTGCATGGCTTATCTAAACGAGAACTATCTTAA
>Ga0070741_10011932_pt1 | contig 15876 bp, 12 predicted proteins | sample Coa_R1_4_FD_66440 | JGI IMG/M metagenome (GOLD analysis project Ga0070741, IMG submission 66440) | Surface soil microbial communities from Centralia Pennsylvania, which are recovering from an underground coalmine fire - Coalmine... | ecosystem: Environmental > Terrestrial > Soil > Unclassified ...
GGCGTCGAGGCTCGCCGGGTCGGCCTGCCAGCGGCGCGCCAGGAATCCCGACGCCATCTCCATCGCGACGGCGTCCACGTGCGGGTCGGCGTCGAGGATGTCGAAGAGCTTGCGCAGCGTCTGCGCCGAGCCGCCGAAGCCGATCGTGCCGCCCATGTCGAGCGGGTTCTGGTAGCTGCCGCCGATGATGTTGAAGAACTCGCGGAGCTGCGCGTAGGACTCGTCCCCGAGGCGCGGCACCTCGAGCCCCGCCCGCACGAAGGCATCGGTGATCACGACCGACTGCCCGCCCGTCATCGCCATCAGCCCCATGCGCCGGCCGGTCCCCGGCTTCGCGTAGAGCAGCGCCTTCACGACGTCGATCGTATCCTCGAGGCTGTCGGCGCTCAGGGCGCCGCACTGACGCAGCAGCGCGTCGAACACCGCCGCGGACGTGGCAAGCGAGCCCGTGTGGGACTGCGTCGCGCGCGCCCCGGCGTCCGTCACGCCGCCCTTCCAGACCACGACGGGCTTCGCCTGCGCCGCCCGCCGCAGCGACTCGACGAAGCGCCGGCCGTCCTTCACCCCCTCGATGTACATCGCGATGACCTTCGTATCGGGGTCGTCGCGCAGGTAGTCGAGGTAGTCGGGGACATCGAGGACGATCGCATTGCCGATGCTGACCGACGTGCTGACGCGCACCCCGTGCTGCTCGCCGACGAGCCCGAAGTTGATCCCGTGCGTGCCGCTCTGCGAGATGAACCCGACGTCGCCCGCCTCGCCGGCCCCCTGCTCCGCGCTCTGGCGGATGCCGAGCTTGCGGTTGTAGAGCCCCATGCAGTTCGGGCCGATCAGCGCGACGTCGCCCTCGCGCGCGATGCGCAGTAGCTCCGCCTGCAGGCGGATGCCCTCGTCCTCGCCGGTCTCCGCGAAGCCCGAGGTGAAGAGCGCCACGGCGCCCGCGCCCTTCTTCGCGCAGTCGGCAAGGACGCGCGGCGCCACGGTGCGCGGGACCGCGAGCATGACGTAGTCGATGTCGAACGGCACGTCGAGCAGCGACGTGTAGTTCTTCACCCCGAGCGCCTCGATGCCGGGGATCTCCGCCGGGTCGATCTGCACCGACGCGAGCTCGCCGGTGAAGGTGCTGTAGTTGCGCAGCCACATGTAGCCGTCGGCGCGCTTGGAGCCGACGACGACGGCGGTCCGCGGCTGCAGCGCGCGGCGCAATCGCTCCGGGGCGATGCGCGGAGAGGCGGCGGCGTCGGTCGTGGTCATGGCGCGCCCGATCAGGCGCCGGACGACAGCACAACGCGCGCGTCCACCGCGAGCGCGCCGTCCTTGTAGGCGAACACCGGGTTGAGGTCGAGCTCATCGACCTCCGGGTGCCGCTCGATGAAGTCGGAGACGCGCAGCAGCAGTTGCTGGAGCTTGCCGATGTCGGCCGGGTCGTGGCCCCGGTAGCCTTCGAGCAGCGGGTACCCCTTGATCTCGTGGATCATCTGGCGCGCGTCGCGCTCGTTGATCGGGATCACGCGGAACGCGACGTCCTTCAGCACCTCGACCAGCACGCCGCCGAGCCCGAACATCATGACCGGCCCGAACTGCGGGTCCTTCGTCATGCCGACGATCACTTCGATCCCCGCCGGCTCCATGCGCTGGACGGCGACGCCGTCGATGGTCGCGTCTGGCGCGTGGCGCTTCACCGAGGCCATGATGCGGTCGAACGCCGCGCGGACGTCGTCCTGCGACTGGAGGTTGAGCTCGACGCCGCCGACGTCGCTCTTGTGCGTGATCTGCGGCGAGACGACCTTGAGCACGACCGGATAGCCGAGCGCGTCGGCCGTCTTCGCCGCCTCATCCGCGGTGCGGGCGAACCGCGCCTCCGAGACCGGGATGCCGGCCTCCTTCAGCAGCTGCTTCGCCTCGATCTCGGTGAGCAGCGTGCGGCCCTGCGCGCGGGCGTCGGAAATGATGTCAGTCGGCATCGGCACCCTTTCTGGACCGGAGCGCCCCTATGCTACGGGAGTCCAGGCGCTCGGGCCAATCCGGCCGTAGACGCACGGCGCACGAGCGAGGAGAATGCGCGCGGAAGGGAGTCCTCCCATGCCTCGACTGGCCGTCTGCCTGGTCGCCACGATCGCGCTGCTCGCGGCGGGCGGCTGCGGCGGCTCGAAGACGCCCCCGCCGGCCCCCACGGTCTCCGGCGGGCAGGACGCAGGCGCCGGCGGCGCGACCGCGGCGCGCACCCCGTCCGGCGGCGCTCCGGCGTCGCCCGTTGCTGACCGCACGTCCGTGCCGGGCGCGGGGCTGAAGAGCTTCCGCTACCACACCGAATTCGGCTTCAGCGTCGTCGGCGATGCCACGCAGACCCCCGGCATCAACGGCAGCATCGACGGACGCTTCGCCGCGCCCGACTCGCACGCCTTCGAGCAGACGTTCGATCTGGGCGGCCTGACGTTGAGCACGTCGGACGTGATCATCGGCGATGATGCGTGGCAGCGCGAGTCCGGCGGCGAATGGCAGAAGGTCTCGCGCGACGAGATCAGCACCGACCTCACGTCGGCCGACCCGGAGTTCCTCACGCTCGGGGCGGACGCCGACAAGCTCGACGGGGTCGACAGCACGCACGAGACGGTCAACGGCGTACAGACGCGCCACTGGACGTTCACCCGCGCGCAGATCCAGACGCTGCAGGCGTTGCTCGGCGACAGCTTCTTCGAGGGCAGCGATGTCACGCAGTACGATGAGTTCAACTTCGACCTCTGGCTCGACGACGCGGACCGCGTGATCCGCGCCGCCGTCGATGGCACCGGGCCGGCGAGCCTGCTGGGCCCCGACTCCGGGCTCGACATCGATCCCGCCGCGAAGGTGCGCGTGCACGTCTCGTTCGACGTGACCGACATCAACGCCGACGGGATTACGGTCGAACCGCCGATCTAGCCGCTCCGGCCCGGCGCGGCGCGCCGCGTAGTCCTCCCTTGCGCATGACGCTCGCCTGGCTCGCCGCCGCCTGGGTCGCCGGCATCGCCGCCTGCGCGGCGTTCGGCGATGCGGCGTACGCGCTGCTGGCGGCGGTCGCCGTCTGCGCGGCGGCGGCGTCGGTCCGCGCGCCGTCGTGGCGCCGCCCGGCGCTCGCGCTCGCGGTCGCGCTCGCCTTCGCCGGCGGACTCGCGCGCTACGCGATGGCGCGCTCCGCCCCGGCCGCCGACGACGTCCGCCACTACAACGGCTCATCGATGCGCCTGCGCGGCGTGATCGATGGCGAGCCCACGATCGCCGATACGTCGCAGCGATTCACGCTCCGCGCGCGCCAGGTGCAGCTCGCGGGCGCCTGGCGCGACGCCTCCGGCGGCGCGCAGATCCGTGCGCCGGCATGGCCCCGCTTGCACGCCGGCGACGTGCTCGAGGTCGAGGGCCGCCTCGATGCGCCGCCCGCGCTCGATCGCTTCGATTATGCCGCCTACCTCGATGCGCGCGGCATCGGCAGCGTCCTCGAGTACCCGCAGATCGCGCGCACCGGGCACGAGGGTGCGCCATGGTGGGACGACGCGCTGCGCGCGGCGCGCGGGCGCCTCGCGCGCGGGCTCGAGCTCGCGCTCCCGGAGCCGGAAGCGTCGCTCGCGCAGGGCGTCCTGCTCGGACGGCGGTCGGCGGTGGCGCAGGACGTGCAGGACGACCTGAACGCGACCAACACGTCGCACCTGGTCGTCGTGTCGGGCTCGAACGTCGTGCTGGTCGCGACGTGGGCGATGGTCGCGCTCGCGTGGCTCATCGGCCGGCGCCGTGCGTCGCTGCTCGCGATCGCCGCCGTGCTCGCGTACGCGATGCTCGTCGGCCCGTCGCCGCCCGTCGTCCGCGCGACGATCATGGGCGTGCTCCTGATCGTCGCGCGGCTTGCGGGGCGTCCCGCGCACGGGCTGACGTCCGTGCTGTTCGCGGCGGCGCTGATGTGCGGCGCCGACCCGCGCCTCGTGCGCGACGTCTCGTTTCAGCTCAGCTTCGCGGCGACGGCGGGGATCATCTGGCTCGCCCGCCCGCTGCGCATCTGGACGCTGGAAGGCATCGCGCGCGCCACCGGCCGCGAGGAGCTGCCGCGCTGGACCGGCGCCGTGGTCGCGGAGCCGCTCGCTGTCACCGTCGCCGCGGTGCTCGCGACGACGCCGCTGCTCGCGCTGCACTTCGGCCGCGTCTCCCTGGTTTCGCTGCCCGCGAACATGCTCGTCGTGCCGCTCTTCGGCGCGATGGTGCTCGCCTGCCTCGCCGCCGCACTCGGCGGGCTCATGCCGCACGCGCACCTCGTCTGCGCCTATCCGGCGCACCTGCTGCTCGCGTGGTGGCTCGCGCTCGCCGCGTGGTTCGCGGGCCTCCCGCACGCCGCGCTCTCGGCCGGCGGCTACGGCGACGGATGGACCGCGGCGACCTACGCAGCACTGGCGGCGCTGCTCCTCGCGCTCGGGCGCCGGGTGCGCATGCCGGCCGGCTCGCGCCTCGCCGAATCGCGGCCGTTCGACCTGCGCGCGCTGCCGCTGCGGCCGGTGCTCGCGCTCTCGGCGCTGTTCGGTGCGACCGCGGTGGGCGTCGCCGCGTGGCCGTCGCATCCGCACCGGCTGGCGGTGACGGTGCTCGACGTCGGCCAGGGGGACGCCATCCTGATCCGCGCGCCCGGCGGCCGCGACGTGCTCATCGATGGCGGGCCGGGGCGCGCCGTGCTGCGCGGACTGGGCGACGCGCTGCCCTGGGACGACCGCTCGATCGAGCTGATGGTGCTCACGCACCCCAACGCGGACCACCAGGCCGGGCTGATCGACGTGCTCGCCCGCTACGACGTGCGCTCCGTGCTCTCCGGCCCGGCGGTGGAGCGCGGCGCGGTGCCGCAGGCGTGGGCGCAGGCCGTCGCGGACGAAGGGGCGCCGGTACAGGTCGCGCGCGCCGGGATGAGCTTCGACCTCGGCTCCGGCGCGCGGCTGGACGTGCTCGGCCCCGACGAGGCGATGGCGGCGGCGGACGTCAACGACACGGGCGTCGTGCTGCGGCTGACCTACGGCGACGTGCGCATGCTCTTCACCGCCGACATCGGCGCTGACGCCGAGCGCGCGCTGCTCGCGGACGGTGCCGACCTGCGCGCCGACGTGCTGAAGGTCGCGCACCACGGTAGCGCCACATCGAGCACCGCGCGCTTCCTCGACGCGGTGCGGCCGCGCCTGGCGCTGGTCTCGGCCGGGCGCGACAACCCCTTCGGGCACCCGGCGCCCGAAACGGTGCAGCGCCTGCAAGCCTACGCCGCCGTGTACAACACCGCGGACCACGGCGCGCTGCGCATCGAGACGGACGGGCGCACGCTGCGCCTTCGCACGGACCGCTGAGCGCTGGCCGGTGGCCGGGGCGCGCGATATCGTGCGGGCGCACTGCGGGCGGCGCCGGGCGCCGAAGACGGGAGCGTTGCGTGCCACGACACGACGGCCGCCGGGCCGATGAGCTGCGCGCGGTCAGCATCGAGCCGGACTTCCTGGACCACGCGGAGGGCTCGGCGATGGTGCGCTTCGGCAACACGTGGGTGATCTGCACCGTGAGCATGGAGGACCGTGTGCCGCAGTTCCTGCGCGGCACCGGCGGCGGCTGGGTGACGTCCGAGTACGGCATGCTCCCGCGCTCGACGAACACGCGCTCCGAGCGCGAGGCGGCGCGCGGGCGCCAGAGCGGCCGCTCGCAGGAGATCCAGCGGCTCATCGGCCGCGCGCTGCGCAGTGTCGTCAACCTGGACCTGCTCGGCGAGCGCAACTTCATCGTCGACTGCGACGTGATCCGCGCGGACGGGGGCACGCGCACCGCCGCCATTACGGGCGGCTGCGTCGCGCTGGCGCAGGCGCTCAACCGGCTCGTGCGCGACGGCGTCGTCGGCGCGCTGCCCATGACGGGGCTGGTCGGCGCCGTCAGCGTCGGCGTCGTCGAGGGCGAGGCGGTGCTCGACCTGGACTACGTCGAGGACTCGTCGGCGGAGGTCGACTTCAACGTCGTGATGACCGACGCCGGCCACTTCGTCGAGGTGCAGGGGACGGCGGAGGGGCAACCGTTCGACCGGGCGATGATGGACCGCCTCGTGGACCTCGCGTCCGCCGGCATCCAGCGCCTCAACGCGCTGCAGGTCGAGGCGCTGGGCAAGCTCGGCGTCGAGCCGCCGGCGCGCGCGGAGCGCGCGTAGCCGCGCGAAGACCAGGTCCCGATGACGAAGGTGGAGGCGTCCGGCCCGCGGCGCTCCACCCCGGCCGTCCATCCCCCCGTCTTCGCTCGAGGCCGCTAGGCGTACTCGCCCAGGTGCGTGCCGCCGAGGATGTGCACGTGCGCGTGCGCCTGCGACTGCATCGCATCGAAGCCGAAGTTGGAGAGCAGGCGGAAGCCGTTGGGGCAATGCTGCGCGCCGACCTCCGCCGCCACCTTCGCGACCTTCGCGATGACGTCGGAGGTCCACAGCTCGCCCTGCTGCAGGTGCTGCTTCGGCACGGCGAGGAGCATCACCGGCACCCAGTTGAGGCGGTTGCGGAAGACGATCACGTCGTCGTCCTCGTAGCGGATGTCGGCGGGTTCGCGCCGCGCGACGATCTCGCAGAAGACGCAGTAGAAGCTCATGCGGGCCAGTGTAGGGGCGGTGCCCCGGTGGGGCGAGCGGCATGAGGCGCGCGGGACGAGAGCTGGCGCGAGCGGCGCGAACTGCGCCTCATGCCGGAGGTTAGATGTTTGATCTTCGGAGGCGTCTGCGCGTGACGCGCAGCGTCCGCACGCGTAGCCGGGCTTGCATTCCAGCGCAGGCGAGTTGCGCGGCGACGGCCGACGGCGCCAACCGGCGCGCTGCTCACGATACGGTCGGCCACGTACCCGTCGTGCTCGATGCTGTCCTTGACGCCGCTCGCGTTTAGGTCCTCCGCGTACTCCGGCGTGCCGGATTGCGCGCCCTTCTTGAAGTACGCGAACACCGCCTGTCCGCCGGCTGCGCCCACGGGGCTGTCTACCGTCGCGCGGCGGATCAGGCGCGGTGACGCGCACCGCTTCGCCCTGCGCACCCTGATCCGGCACGATCACCCCAGGGGAGGGCCGAACACCCATGCCCGACATCACGCCTGCGCCCCAACACCGCGCACTGCCGGACCTCGAGCGCTTTGCGCCCGTCCTGCGCATCCAAGCCCGCGTCCGCTGCCAGCTCTCCACGACCCCGCACGAGCTCGAGGCGCTGCACGCCCGCCGCCGGCGCCACCGCCCGAGCCTCGCGAGCGGGCCACTGACACCCCCTGACGGAAAAACACGAAAAATGTCAAAACGAGCCCGCGCTCCGAATTCGGCGATCCGCCGGTCGTGGCGTCCTGCCTCCAACCGCCCGCGCGCGCCGCGCTCGAGGCGTCCCCAGTCCCTATACTCCCGGCATGGCGGACGTATGCCCGTTTCGCGCGCTGCGGTATGACCCCGGGCGCGTCGACCTCTCTCGGACCATCGCCCCGCCATACGACGTGATCTCCCCCGAGGGGCAGCGCGACCTGTACGCCCGTAGCGCCGAGAACATCGTGCGCATCGAGTACGGTGAGCAGCGCCCGGGCGATGACGCGCGCGAGAACCGCTACACGCGGGCCGCGCGCGAACTCGGGGCGTGGCGCGCGGCGGGCGTGCTGGTGCGCGACGCGGCGCCCGCGCTGTACGCGTACCGGCAGGAGTTCTCGCACGACGGCCGGTCGTACGCGCGCGACGCCGTCTTCGCGGCGGTGCGGCTGACGCCCTGGGACGAAGGCGCGGTGAAGCCGCACGAGCACACGCTCGCGAACCCGAAGGCGGACCGGCTCGAGTTGCTGCGGGCGACGCGCACGCAGGTGAGCCCGGTGTACTCCCTGTACCGGCATCGCGCGGACCCGGGGCGGCCGGCGCCGATGCCGGACTGCGGCGCACCGCTGCTCTCGTGCGAGGCCGACGGACAGCGACACACGCTGTGGCGCATCGATTCGCCGGCCGCGTGTGACGCCTTCGCCGCGCACCTCGCGCAGTGCGACGTTTACATCGCCGACGGGCACCATCGCTACGAGACGGCGCTCGCGTACCGGGACGAGGCGCGTGCGCGCGCGGCGACGTGGTCCGGCGAGGAGCCGGAGAACTTCGTGCTGATGGCGCTCACGCACCATGCCGACCCGGGGCTGCTCGTGCTGCCGACGCATCGCGTGGTGACGCCGCCGTCGCGGCCGGCGCAGCCGCTGGCGGCGCTCGGCGCGCGGTTCGACATCGAGGACGTGACGCCGCCGGCGTTCGACGCTGACGCCGTGCGCGGGCTGCTCTCGCTGCTCGCCGCGGCGGGACGCGAGGCGCCGGCGTTCGTCGCCGTCGGTCTCGAAGGCGACTCCGCGCACCTGCTGACGCTCAGCGACCGCGCCGCCGTGGAGGCATCGATGCCGGCCGGGCACGACGAAGCGTGGCGGCGGCTCGATGTCAACGTCCTGCAGTACGGCGTCCTGGCGCCGGCATTCGGCATCAGCGAGCGCGAACTGACGGCGGGCGGCGCGGTGAGCTACACGCAGGACGCATCGGAGGCGATCGCGCAGGCGCGCGCCGCGGGAGGGGTGGCGTTCCTGCTGAACGCCACGCCGGTTGCGCAGGTGCTCGCGGTCGCGGACGCCGGCGGTCGCATGCCGCAGAAGTCGACGTACTTCTACCCGAAGCTGCCGACCGGGCTCGTGATGAACCTCCTCGCGGAGTGAGTGGGGAGGAGCGAGCGCATGGGCGTTCCCTCCCTCTTGCCTCTGTCGTCCTCCCTCCTGCTCCCGCTCCGGTTGCGCCATCGCGGCCGATTCTCGTACAAATGATCCATTCACCCATCGCCCTCCGCACGCGGCGGGAGCCCGCTTCATGGCCCGAAAAGTCATCCTCGCGTACTCCGGCGGCCTCGATACGTCCGTCGCGATCCGCTGGCTGCAGGAAGAGCGCGGCTTCGACGTCGTCGCGCTGACGATCGACCTGGGCAACGAGAAGGACCTCCAGACCGTCGAACAGCGCGCGATACAGATCGGCGCCGTGAAGGCGCTGGTGCGCGACGGCAAGCGGCCGTTCATCGACTATTTCGCGTTCCCTGCGCTGATGGCCGGCGCCGTGTACGAAGGCTCGTACCTGCTCGCCACCGCGATCGGCCGTCCGCTCATCGCGAAGATGCTCGTGGACGTCGCGCGCGAGGAGGGGGCGACGGCCATCGCGCACGGTTGCACCGGCAAGGGCAACGACCAGGTGCGCTTCGATGTGAGCACGCAGGCGCTGGCGCCCGACCTCGAGATCATCGCGCCGGTGCGCGAGCATCGCATGAGCCGCGAGGAGCAGATCGAATGGGCGGCGGCGCGCGGCGTGCCGGTGCCCGCGACGAAGGCCAGCCCGTACAGCACCGACGAGAATCTCTGGGGCCGCAGCATCGAGGCAGGCGTGCTCGAAGACCCGTGGCAGGCGCCGCCGGAGGACATCTACGCCTGGACGCGGTCCGTGAAGGACGCGCCGGAGACGCCGCGCGAGGTCGAGATCGGCTTCGCGCACGGCAGGCCGGTGAGCCTCGACGGGCACGAGATGGACGGCGTGACGCTGGTGCAGACGCTGAACCAGTGGGCGGGCGAGCATGGTGTCGGCCGCACGGACCTCGTCGAGGACCGGCTGATCGGCATCAAGTCGCGCGAGATCTACGAGGCGCCGGCGGCGTGGACGCTGCACGCGGCGCACGAGGCGCTGGAGCAGATGACGCTCTCGAAGCCGCAACTGCGCACGAAGAACGCGCTGCGGCAGGAGTACGCCGACCTGATCTACAACGGCCTCTGGTTCACGGCGCACCACCAGGACCTGGCGGCGTACGTCCAGAGCACGCAGCGGCACGTAACCGGGACCGTGCGCATGCGCCTGCACAAGGGCCAGGCCGTCGCGGTCGGGCGCAAGTCGCCGAAGAGCCTCTACAGCTACGCGCTCGCCACGTACGACCGCGGCGACCAGTACGACCAGTCGAACGCCGTGGGCTTCATCAAGATCTGGGGGCTGCCGGTGGCGCAGCAAGCGCGCGCCCAGCTCCTCGCCGAGGGTGAAGAGCCCTTCCAGCTCGGGACGTCGGAGCCGGCGCCCGGCCCCTCGCACTGATGGCCCGGCGCGCGCCGTCCCGCCTGGCGCTCGCACTCTGCGCGCTCGCGCTGCCGCTGCTGCTCGCCGCCTGCTCGGAGGCGAAGCCCGCCACGCCCTCGCCCGAGGTGATCGAGACCGCCGAGTCCGGCTCGCGCCCGGTGACGATTCAGTCGACGTACAGCACGACGCCGGAGAAGGGCGACGAGGACAAGGAGCCGATCGTGCTCAGCGGGCGGCTCTTCGGCTCCGGGCCGACGGGCGTGATCCTCGCCCACATGCGGCCGGCCGACCAGACGGCGTGGTTCCCGTACGCGACGCAGCTCGCCCAGACCGGGCGCTACACGGTGTTGACGTTCGACTTCCGCGGCTACAACGACTCGACGGGCGACAAGCAGTTCGACCGCGTCGATACGGACCTGACGGCGGCGTACGAGTACATGCGCGATGCGCTGGGGTTCCGCAAGATCTTCCTCGTCGGCGCGAGCATGGGCGGCACGGCGTCGATCGTCGTCGGGACGCGGGTGCCGGTGGCGGGCGTCGTCTCGATCTCGTCGCCGGGCGTCTTCCCGCCGCTCGATGCCGTGGAGGCCGTGAAGGACCTGACCGTGCCGAAGCTGTTCATCACGAGCAAGGACGACGTGCCGCAGGAGAAGAGCCAGGAGGAGTTCTGGGCCGCCGCCCCGGACCCGAAGGAGCAGGAGGTCTACGACGGCGACGCGCACGGCACGGACCTGTTCCAGAGCCCCCACGCGGACGAGGTCTCCGCGCGCGTAACCGCCTTCCTCGACGCGCACTAGCCGCGGCGTCTTGCCGCCCCTGATCGTGCGGGCGTAACCTCCCGGCAGGAGGGTACGTGGCGCAGCAGCAGGCACCCTTGATCGACCGCGCCAGCCTGATGCCGCTCTCGGAGATCATCGGGTCGCCGATCGTGGAGCGGCAGGGCGAGCGCTTCGCGCGCGTGAAAGACGTCGTCGCGCGGATCTACGAGGGCGTGTACCCGCACGTCGTCGGCATCGTCTCGCGCGCGGCGTCGCGTGACTTCTTCATCCCCATCGCGCGCGTGGCGGAGCTGGCGCCGGGCCGCGTGCAGCTCGCGACGGGCGCGGTGGACGTCGAGCGCTTCCGCCGCCGCGACGGCGAGCTCCTCCTCGCGCACGATGTGCTCGACCGGCAGGTGATCGACGTGCGGGGCACGCGCGTCGTGCGCGTCAACGACCTGTACCTCTCCGCCGGGCCCATGGGGTATCGCGTCGTGGCGCTCGACACGGGCGGGCAGGCCATCGTGCGGCGGCTCGTGCCGCACGGGCTCCGCCGGAGGTTCGAGGCCCAGTCGCTCGTCGACTGGCGGGAGGTCGAGTACCTGGCGTCGGACACGCCCGCCGTGCGGCTGCGCGCGACGCACTTCCAGCTCCGGCGCCTGCGGCCGCAGCAGCTCGCCCGCATCCTCTCGGCGCTGAGCAAGCAGGAGGGCGCGGAGGTGCTGTCCGCGCTCGATGAGGAGCAGGCGGCGGACACGCTCGAGGAGATGTCGACCGAAGAGCAGGCACATTTCCTCAGCGCGCTGCCGGTCGAGCGCGCGGCGGACCTCATCGAGGAGATGGAGCCCGACGAGGCGGCGGACATCCTCGCCAAGGTGCCGGCGGCGCGCGCCCAGGAGCTGCTCGAGCGCATGGAGGCGGACGAGTCGGCGGCGGTCCGCGAGCTGCTGAACTACGACCCGGACACCGCCGGCGGCGCGATGACGACGAACGTCTTCCGCATCGCGCCGGACGCGCCGGTCGAGGAGGCCTTGCGCATCTTCCGCACGGCCGAGGACGCGCCCGACTTCGCCTACTACTTCTTCGTGCTCGAGGACGACGGCATGCTGGCCGGCGTGCTGAGCCTGCGGCAGGCGCTGATCGCGCCCGCGGGCGCCGCGGTGCGCGACGTAATGACGAAGGACCCGGTGACCGTCGCCTCCGACGATGAGCCGCAGGAGGTCGCCGAGAAGATCGGCGAATATAATCTCCTTGCGATCCCGGTCGTCGACGAGGACGGGCGCTTCCTGGGCGCGATCACCGTCGATGACGTGCTGGACCGCTTGTTGAACGAATCGTGGAGACGGGGGCGCAGCCGCGCGTTTGGCGGGGGCTGACGCATAGAGATGGGCGATAGTCATTTCGGACGTACGCGCAGGCACGGAGCAGGAGCAGCTCGCGCCGCCGGCTAGCACGCCCTGGCGGCTGTCTCCGTTCGCCCGCCGGTTTCCCCGCTTCTTCCTCTTCCTCGCTGTCATCGGTCCCGGACTGATCGCCGCGAACGCCGGCAACGACGCCGGCGGCATCGCGACGTACTCCGCGACGGGCGCGCGCTACGGCTACCAGCTCCTCTGGGTGATGCTCGTCGTGCTCGTCGCGCTGGTCGTCGTGCAGGAGATGTGCGCGCGGCTGGGTGCGGTCACCGGCATGGGGTTCTCGGACCTCGTGCGGGAGCACTTCGGGCTGCGCTGGACGACGTTCGTCGTGCTGGCGCTGCTCGTCGCGAACACGGGCACGACGTTCTCGGAGTTCGTCGGCATTGGCGCGGCGGCGGAACTGTTGCACGTGCCGCGGCTCCTGGCGATCCCCGTCGCGGCGGTGCTGTTGTGGGCGCTCATCGTCTTCGGGTCATATCGCGCCGTGGAGCGCGTCTTCCTCGCCATGAGTCTGGTGTTCATCGCCTACCCACTCGCAGCGGTGCTCGCCGGGCCGCACTGGGGCAGCGTCGCGCACGGCCTGGTCGTGCCGGAGCCGCCGCACGGGCTCGGTGGCGTGCAGATCGTCATCGCCCTGATCGGCACGACGATCACGCCGTACATGCAGCTCTACCTGCAGTCCTCCGTCGCCGAGAAGGCGGTCCGGCCGGAGGACTTCGTGTACGAGCGGATCGATGTCGTCGCAGGATCGCTGTTCGCGAACGCCGTCGCGCTCTCGATCATGGTGGCGACCGCCGCCGCCCTCTTCGCGCAGGGGACGGAGGTGCACAGCGCCGCCGACGCCGCGCGTGCGCTCGAGCCGGTGGCCGGCTCGGCGGCGGAGGCGCTCTTCGCCGTCGGGTTGCTCGGCGCCTGCCTCCTCGCCGCGCCGGTGCTCGCGCTCACCAGCGCCTACAGCGTCACCGAGGCGCTCGGCGTCGAGAAGGGCGTGGCGCAGGACTTCCGGCGGGCGCCGGTGTTCATGGGGCTCTTCACCGGCATGATCGCCGTCTCGGCGCTCGCCGCGATGGTGCCCGGCATCCCGTTCACCGCCACGCTGCTCGCGATCCAGGTGATCGATGGGCTGGCGCTGCCCGTGGTGATCGTCTCCCTGCTTCGGTTGACGAACGACCGCGAGCTGATGGGCGAGCGGGCGAACACGCCATTGTTCAACGCGATCGGCGGCGCGACGGCGACCGTCGTCATCGCGCTGTCGCTCGTCCTGGTCGTGCTCGGCATCGCGCAGCCGTTCGTCTGAGCCGGGCGGCTTGATCTCGGCGGCTTCAGCGGTGACGCTTCCTGCGCGGCGCCGCGACGCCGCCTCCGGACCGACCGCGCTCGAAAGGACTGCCGATGCTGCCGCTCGAAGGGATCCGCGTTCTCGACCTCTCCCGCCTTGCGCCCGGACCCTTCTGTTCGATGCTCCTGGGCGACATGGGCGCGGACGTGCTGCTCGTCGAGGCGCCTGCCGACGGCAAGCTCGCCCCCGCGGTGCCCGGCGGACGCGGGGCCGACCCGGAGGTCGCGGCGGCGTACAACGTGATGGGGCGCAACAAGCGCAGCATCGTGCTCAACCTGCGCGAGCCGGATGCGCGCGAGATCTTCTACCAGCTCGCGGACACCGCGGACGTCGTGCTCGAGGGCTTCCGCCCCGGCGTCGTGAAGCGCCTGGGCGTCGACTACGAGACGCTCGCCGCACGCAACCCGCGCATCGTCTACTGCTCGCTCTCCGGCTACGGGCAGACCGGCCCATACAGCGGGCTCGTCGGCCACGACATCAACTACATCTCCGTCGGCGGCGCCCTGGGGATGATCGGCTGGCCGGGCCAGCCACCGGCGATCCCGATGAACATCATCGCGGACTTTGCGGGCGGCGGGCTGCACGCCGCGTATGGAATCCTCGCCGCGCTCTTCGCGCGCGAGCGCACGGGCAGCGGGCAGTACGTGGACATCGCGATGTCCGACGGCGTGCTCTACCTGCTCGCCAGCTTCGCGGGCAACGTGCTGGCCGGCGGGCCGTCTCCCGCGCCCGGCGCGACGGTGCTCAACGGCTCGGTGCCGCACTACAACGTCTACCAGTGCTCGGACGGTGGCTGGATCAGCCTGGGCAGCCTGGAGCCGCACTTCTTCGCGAATCTGTGCAAGGTCATGGGACGCGAGGACTTCATCCCCCACCAGTACGACGCCTCGAAGCGGGAGGAGATCGCCGCGCACTTCCGGGCGCAGTTCGCGACGAAGCCGCGCGACGAGTGGTTCGAGGTGCTCCAGCAGACGGACATCTGCGCGGCGCCCGTCTACTCGCTCGAGGAGGCGCTGCGCGACCCGCATAACCTCAGCCGCGGCATGGTCGTCGAGCTGCAGCACCCCAAGGCCGGCACGGTCCGCCACCCGGGCATCGGCCCGAAGCTGTCCGAAACGCCCGGGCAAGTGCGGACGACGGCGCCCGTCCCCGGCCAGCATACGGACGACGTGCTGCACGCGCTCGCGTACTCGGCGGAGCGCATCGCCGACCTGCGCGCCCGCGGCGTCGTGCAGTAGCGGCGATGCAGGCGCTCGCCGACGCCTACGAGCGCCAGCAGCGGGCGCTCGACGCGCTGCGCGCCTCGGGCGACGCGCCGCACCTCTGCCCCGAGGCGACGCCCGTGCTCTTCTTCGGCGAGATCGCGCGCGCCCGCATCGTGACCGCAGCGATCAACCCCTCCGCGCGCGAATTCGTCGCCCGCGATGGTGCTCCGCTGGCCCGCCCGCGCCTGCTGCACGACCGCGCGCGCAGCGGTTCTGCGCCGGCCGATGCTGAGCGCGCGCTGGAAATGATGCGCTCGTACTTCGACCCGGCGCGCGACGTGGTGTACTGGGACTGGTTCCGGCCGGTCGAGCACCTGCTGAACGCGCTCGGCGCCAGCCTGGTCGACGCGAGCGCAGCGAGCACGGACGTCCGCTCCTGCGTCGCAACGCGCGAAAGCTGGTCGCGCACGCCGGTTGACGTGCGCACGCGGCTCGCGGAGGCGTGGCGGCCTGACTTCGACGCTGTCCTGCGCGCGGCGGCCGCGATGGAGACACTCGTGCTGCTCGGGCCGGGCGCGATCGACGCGTTTCGCGCCGCGTTCACGGTCGACCTCGAGCCGGTCGAGACGCCGTACGATGGTCTGCCGAAGTGCGCGCCCTTCCGTCCGGTGCTCGCGCGCGGCGCGTTTGCGCCGGCGCCACGGCGTAGCGTGCAGGTGCTCGCCGTGCGGCCGTACCGCAACCTGCCGACGCTGCCGCTGTCGCGCACGGAGCTGACGCACGTCGCAGAAATCGCGAGGCGGGCCGATATCGCGGGGGCCCGTGCGGCGGTAGGCTTCGCCTGATGCAGGACGATGCGGAGGCCACCGGCGGAGACCTCGAGCTGCGGATCGAGGGCGTCGCCGCGCACCCGGAGGATGATGGGAGCCTGCGCGTGCTGCTGCAGACCACGCGCGGCGAGATCCGCGCGGTGCTGCACCCTTCGCCGGCGGGCCCCGGCGCCGTGATCTGCGTGGGCGGCGCGATGGGCGGCTTCGAAGGCCCGGCCGGCGACCTGTATCCGCGGCTCG
>Ga0070741_10011933_pt1 | contig 15875 bp, 12 predicted proteins | sample Coa_R1_4_FD_66440 | JGI IMG/M metagenome (GOLD analysis project Ga0070741, IMG submission 66440) | Surface soil microbial communities from Centralia Pennsylvania, which are recovering from an underground coalmine fire - Coalmine... | ecosystem: Environmental > Terrestrial > Soil > Unclassified ...
CGGCGGCCATCCCCCTGGGCGGATCGCTCTCGACGATGTGCGCGCGGAAGTTGAACTTGCCCGAGATCGGCCCCACGCTGGCAGCGATGGCCGCGTCGAACGTCCGGTCGTCGACCTGCGTCACGTTCTCCACGCCCGGCATGCACGCCGCAATGCAATTCGGGTCGAGCAGGAAGTCCCAGACCTTCGAGGCGGGCGCGTTGATCGTGATCTTGTCTTGGAAGTTCACCCGCTCACCCCTGATTCCGTCACTAGTGCTCTGTCATATCTGCTTTGCCATCTAGCAAATCAGTTGTGATGATCCACTAGACGAACTGCCCCTCGCCGAGGGGAATGTCGCGCAAGGTGCTCGGCGCGAACAGCTCCTCGAGGCCCACGCGGCGCTCGGTCAGCCCCTGCTCGTGGGTGTACTGGAGCAGCGCCTCCAGCGATGGCCGGTTCTGCTCGATGCCGTAGGGATACCAGTCGCGCCCGATGATCGCCTGCTCTTCCTCGATCAGCGGCTGCAGCCAGGCGAACGACGCCTTCGGCGAGCCGGTCTCGAGCAGCAGACGGTAGCAGCGGTCCTTCGCCGCGCAGAACGCCTGGTACAGGCTCAAGGCCACCCAGGGGTCGCGCTCGTAGACGTCGCGCCGGATCGCCACGGTGTGCATGATCGGGTAGATGCGGGTGCGGCGGTAATAGTCCTGCTCCAGCTCACGGTAGTTCGGGAACAAGCGTCGCACGTTCGGCGCGCCACGGCGCCAGGCGACGGGGTTGTTGGCCGTCATCAGGAAGTCGATCTCGCCGCGCTCGAGCAGGTCGCTCAGCTCGACACCGGGCGGGGCCGGCGTGACGCGGACGTCGGACGGCAGGCCGTGGGATAGGCGGTCGGCGCGGCTCTGGACCCACTCGATCTGGCTCGGCTTGACGCCGTACTCGTGCTCCAGCAGGCCGCGCATGTAGACCGCCGCCGTCTGGCTGTACTCGGGCACGCCCCCGCGCTTGCCCACCAGGTCGCTGGGCCGCTCGATGCCCTTCTCGGTGTTCACGAAGAAGTAGCCGTGGCGGAACACCCGCGACGGAAAGGCGGGAATGGCCACGAACGGCGCCTGGCCCTGGCTCACGAGGGTAATGTAGTTGGACAGCGACATCTCCGAGGCGTCGAACTCCTGGTACTGCAGCATGCGCCAGAAGATCTCGGCGGGCTGCAGCGCCACGTAGTTCAGCTCGATGCCTTCGGGGCGGATCGTCCCGTCGCGGAGGGCCTGGGTGCGGTCGTAGGGGCCGCAGGCCAGCGTCAGGCGCAGGTTGGCCATGGGTCTCTCTCCTCGTCGTGGCGTGGCGCGGGGGCGCCGCGCCAACCGGCCCAGGCGGGGGCGGCGCGGACGACTGCCGACCCATTGTACACTGCGCCGGCCTGGCTCGCCCCTCGCGGAGGCGCCGGCCTGGTATGGTACAGGTAGTGGGGCGGGCCGCGCGGGCGCACTTTGCGTTAGACTGGGACGGCCGGCCCGACGCGCGACGCTTATACTGAACGATCTCAGGCGGCGAGCCTCTTCGCCCGGAGGAGACGAGTGGCCACCAAGGAAGCACCGAAGGCGGCGCCCGCGAAGGCGCCGGCGAAGCGGCCCGAGCGCGAGTATTACTTCGACGTCCCGAACGTGCCCGAGCCGCCCTACACGCTGAAGAAACGCAAGCCCCCGCAGATCGCCCTGCACAACGAGGACAAGTGTACCGGCTGCCAGGGCTGCGTCGAGTTCTGCCCGGTGAACTGCATCGAGGCGCTGCCCGAAGGCACCTATCCCGACCGGCCGATCCAGCCGGTCCAGGATCGCTGGGACGAGTGCATTGGCTGCGGCCTGTGCGTGAAGGTCTGTACCAAGGTCGTCTGCTGGGACGCCATCCGCATGGTGCCCACGGCCGAGTTCGAGCAGGTCACGGGGATCACGCTCTCCGACTCGATGCCGGACGAGCCACCGCCCGTGCGCTCGCTGCCGGTGATGATGTTCCCGAACTACCCGGATTAGAGGGATTTACCTCTCTCCCACCTACCCCCCTCTCCCCGGCGCGGGGAGAGGGGGGTTTGTCGTGATGGCGTCGTAGGCGCCGGCGATCTCCGGCTCGCTCATCAGCCCGGCGCGGCGAAAGAGGGTAGGAGGGGCGCAGGCACGTTGGGCGGGGAGGCTGCTAGCTCCCGGTGCTCCCACCGAGTGGGATGGGCACTAGCCGGGTGCCCCGGGCCTCGAAGGTGATCGGCGGTCCCAGGGGGTTGTCCGCCAGGTCCAGTTCGTTCCGCTCGCCGCGGCCGGTCATTGTGTTGCCCGTGGGGTCGACGGTGAAGACGACTCTCGTGTCGATGCTGCCGGTGATATTGCCGTCCTGGTCGAAGCGGTAGGAGACGTTGCGCATGAGATACTGGCGCTCGCCAACCTCCGTCCAGGTCCCAAGCTGCGGAGTGCGCAAAGGATGGTCGTCGCCGACCGACAGCATGACGCCATCGGCATTATAGGTCTGCAGGATGCGTACGGTCGGGGCGCCGGGCGCCACGATCTGCCAGGTGCCCACGATGCTCGGTTGCTGCTGGGCACCCGCGGCAGTGGCACCGTTCCCGCTGAGGATGGGAAGCGCTGACAGCGTTGCGATGGTGCCGAGTGTAACCGCCAGTCGCAGCAACGCGCGCCGACTCAGGGCCTGTCGCTCTGCCATGACTTCGCACCTCCGTGGCGTTCGCTGAACCTCGGCCTGGCGCCCGCGCGAACGGACGCCTGCTCCGATCCGAGCGGCAGTATATACGCTTGGCTCGGCCGCTGTGCTGAGTCGCTCGCGGGCGAACTATGCTCGGGGCGCCAGCGGCTTGCCCGCACACCTGGGCGTGTCTGCTCGGGTGAGGGTCAGCGGGGGCGGGTGAGGTGGCGGATGCCGTCGGGGCCGGCCACGAGCAGGTCGGTGGTCAGGCCGAGGAACAGGCCGTGCTCGACGATGCCGGCGCGAGCGTCGAGCCGCGCCGCCAGGGCGACCGGGTCGGCGATGGGGCCGAAGGCGCAGTCGAGGATCAGGTTGCCCTGGTCGGTGTGGAAGGGGGCGCCGTCCTGGCCCTGGCGGAGGGTGAGCCGTGCTCCCAGCGTCTCGAGGTAGCGGGCCTGGGAGCGCCAGCCGAAGGGAAGCACCTCCACGGGCACAACGCGCTTGGTGCCGAGGACGGGCGAGGGCTTGGTCTCGTCGACGACGATGATCTCGCGGCGGCTGGCCTGGGCGACGATCTTCTCGCGCAGCAGCGCCCCGCCGGCGCCCTTGATCAGGTTCAGGGCTGGGTCGACCTCGTCGGCGCCGTCGATGGTCAGGTCGGGCTCGCCCGGGTCGTCGTCGGGCCGCAGGGGGATGCCCAGCTCACGGGCGGCGGCGGCGCTGGCCCGCGACGTGGCGAAGCCAGTGACGTCGCGGAGCGTTCCCGCGCGCAGCAGGGCGCCGAGGCGGCGGATGGCGAAGATAGCAGTGCTGCCGGTGCCCAGGCCGACGAGCATGCCGGACTGCACGAAGTCGACGGCGCGCTCGGCGGCCTGCTGCTTGTAGCGCTCGAGCTGGGCGGCGTCGGGCGGATTCATGGCCCTCACCCCAGCCCTCTCCCAAGGGGAGAGGGAGTAATCGCTACTGCCTGCCGCGCCGCTGGCGATAGCGGCGGATGAGCGCGTTGGTCGAGCTGTCGTGCTGCAGGCGCGGCTCGTCGGGACTCTCCAGCTCGGGAATGATCCGCGTCGCCAGCACCTTGCCCAGCTCGACGCCCCACTGGTCGAACGAGTCGATCTGCCAGATGGTCCCCTGGGTGAAGACGCTGTGCTCGTACAGCGCGACCAGCGAGCCCAGCGCGGCCGGGGTCAGCCGGTCGGCCAGAATGGTGCTGGACGGGCGGTTGCCCTCGCAGACGCGGTGCGGCACCAGCCAGTCGGGCGTGCCCTCGGCCTTGACCTGCTCGGGCGTCTTGCCGAAGGCCAGCGCCTCGGCCTGGGCGAAGACGTTGGCCATCAGCAGGTCGTGGTGGCGGCCGAGCGGGTTGAGCGGCTGGCAGAAGCCAATGAAGTCGCAGGGAATGAGCTTCGTGCCCTGGTGGATGAGCTGGTAGAAGGAGTGCTGGCCGTTGGTGCCCGGCTCGCCCCAGTAGATCTGGCCGGTCTGGTAGTCGACGCGCGCGCCGTCGAGCGTGACGTGCTTGCCGTTGCTCTCCATCGTGAGCTGCTGCAGGTAGGCGGGGAAGCGCTTCAGGTACTGGGCGTAGGGCAGCACGGCAACGGTCTGGGCGCCGAAGAAGTCGTCGTACCAGACGGCGAGCAGGCCCATCAGGACGGGCAGGTTGCGCTCGAAGGGGGTGGTGCGGAAGTGCTCGTCCATGGCGTGGAAGCCGCCGAGCATCTCGCGGAAGCGCTCCGGGCCGATGGCGATCATCGTGGACAGGCCGATCGCCGAGTCCATCGAGTAACGGCCGCCGACCCAGTCCCAGAAGCCGAACATGTTGGCCGGGTCGATGCCGAACTTGGCCACCTCCTCGGCGTTGGTCGACACCGCCACGAAGTGCTTGGCCACCGCCCGCTGGTCGCCGAGCGCGCGCAGGCACCAGTCGCGGGCGGTCTGGGCGTTGGTCATCGTCTCGAGGGTGGTGAAGGTCTTGGAGGAGATGATGAACAGCGTCTCGGCCGGGTCGAGGTCGCGGGTGGCCTCGACGAAGTCGGTGCCGTCGACGTTCGAGACGAAGCGGAAGGTCATCGTGCGCTCGCTGTAGTCCTTCAGCGCCTCGTAGGCCATGACCGGGCCGAGGTCGGAGCCGCCGATGCCGATGTTGATGACGTTGCGAATGCGCTGGCCGGTGTAGCCGGTCCAGGTGCCGCCGCGAACGCGGTTGGCGAAGTCGGCCATGCGGTCCAGCACCGCGTGGACCTGGGGCACGACGTCCGCGCCGTCCACGACGATGCGCTCGTCGCGGGGCGCGCGCAGGGCGACGTGGAGCACGGCGCGGTGCTCGGTGACGTTGATCTTCTCGCCGCGGAACATGGCGTCGATGCGCTCGCGCAGACCGCACTCCTGGGCGAGCTGGAGGAGCAGCCGCAGCGTCTCGTCGGTGACGCGGTGTTTCGAGTAGTCCAGGTAGAGGCCGGCCCCCTCGGCCACCAGGCGCTCGCCGCGGTTGGGGTCGGCGGCGAACAGGTCGCGCAGGTGGACGTCGCGGAGCTGCTGGTAGTGGGCCGCGAGCGCGCGCCAGGCGGGACGCCGGGTGAGCGCGGGAGTCGCCGCGGTCTGCTCGGTCGCCATGCTCGGTCCCTCCCGTAGAACGGCCTGCGTGCTGGAGCAGCGCCTGCTAACCCCAGTGTAGCCGCCCAGTGGGTCTGCTCGCTCACAATCGGGACCCTGGGCTGCCCCCTCCTGGTGCGTCGGGAGGGGGCAGCGCGAACGGGTCAGGCGCGCAGCCAGCGGAAGGCGCGGGCGACCTGGTGGCGGGTGGCGAGGAGCACGACGACGGTGAGCACGCAGTAGACCACCGTGACGGCCAGGCGGGTCTGCGGGAAGACCATCTGGACCGCGAACAGGCCGAACAGCGCGCCGGCCTCGAGCAGCGACAGGCGCAGGTTCAGCAGCAGCGACACGGCGAACAGCGACTGCGCCGCGGTGAGCAGGACTTCCTCCGTCTGGCGGGTGTCGAGCGGCAGCGGCGTGGGATGGCCGAGCGCCACGGTGTAGACGAGGGGGAGGGTAGCCACGAGCAGCGTCCACTGGTTGATCTTCGACGAGACGAGCGTGCCCAGCGCGGGAGTGCTCTGGCCGCGCCAGGCGAACAGGGCGACGACGATGAACTCCGGCGCCTCGGAGGCGAGCGGGGCCAGCCACTGCACGAGCAGGAACTCGTCGACGCCGAGCAGGGTGCCGGTGCCGACCAGCGCCGTGGCGAACGGCTCGGCCACGAGCAGGATCGCCGCCGCCGCGCCGACGGCGAGCAAGCCGGTGACGACCCGTCGCTGGCCCGCGGGCAGGCTGCCGATCAGCTCGGCCGGCCCGACGAGGTGCGGCTCCTCGGCCGGCAGCCGCGCCACCCGCCAGGCGTAGAAGGCGAACAGCCCCACCAGGATCGCCATGTCCAGCAGGCTGATGTCGCCCTTGAACGGCAGCACGAAGGCGTAGATCGTGGCCGCCAGGAGCACGACGAGCTCCAGGCCGTGGCCCTCCTCCAGGGCCACGCTGCGGTGGCGAAAGCGCAGGAAACCGAGCAAGATGACCAGCGGCCAGGCGATGCCGATCAGCAGCCGGTTGGCGCCGGTCATGTTGGCGACGGCGTAGCCGGCGTAGGCCGGGTCGCTGGCGGCGAGCCAGGCGTAGCTGGCGTCCACGACGTACTCGGGCAGCACGGCGATCAGCGCAAGCAGGGTCAGGGCGAGCCCCTGCGAGAAGTCGAGCTGGACCACCTCGGCGGCCCAGGAGATGAGGAAGGCCGCGCCGACGATGGCGAGGCCGAAGACGAGCGCGCGCACCGGCTCGGGCGGGTGCAGGTGGGCAAGCTCCAGGGCAACGCCCGGCACGGTGGCAAGCACGGCGAGGGCGACGAACCCCCAGCCGGCGACGCTGGGACGCGCGGGCGACGACGTCGTTCCGCTCACTGACTGACCCCTCTCCTTTGACGGGTTCTTGGACCTGCTTGGAATCGGTGGGGGCACGATCGAGAGCCAGGCCGCTCCCACCGCGGCGCCCCAGGAATCTCTCTCGACCTTACCACGGCCCGCGCGCGCGCTTCATCTTCTTCTCGTGGAGACGTGAGCGGCGACGCCTCCCGGCGCATGGGTCCGCCGGCGACAGATCTCGCAGAGCGCGTACCCAACGGACGGCGACCGGTTGGACGCGGCGAGAGGCGCGCGCTATGCTTCAGCGGCCGGCAGTGGCGGAGGTCGGGCCGGATCGCCGGCCATCCGGTTGGTTGTAGGTGCGGTTCGTGAACCGCCCGTCCCGGGCACCAGGGGCGTCTACAGAGCGAACGTGCCGGCGCACGATCCGTGGGGAGGACATCAGAGATGCAGCTCGACGCCATGCGCTCCCAGGCGCAGGTGCTGGAAGCGCTGACGCGCGCGGCCGAGACGACGTGGGGCGCCGGGCGCCTGGCCGACCTGCAGGCCAACCTCGACGCCGTGGCGGCCGCCCTCTGGGAGGTGGCTCAGCAGCCGCTCGACGCGCTGGACCACGAGCCCGACTTCATCGACGGCGCGGAGGGCTAGCGATGGCCGAGCTACACGAGCTAGGGGTGCGCGAGGCGGCCGCGGCGATCCGCGCCCGCGAGATCACGAGCGTCGAGCTGGTCCGCGCGCTGCTGGCGCGGATCGAGGCGACCGAGCCGCGCCTGCAGGCCTGGGAGACGCTCGACGCCGAGGGCGCGCTGGCCGAGGCCGCGCGCCGCGACGAGGCGGCCGGACGCGGCGAGGGCGGCGCGCTGAACGGCGTGCCGGTGGGCATCAAGGACGTCTACCACGTCGCCGGGTTGCCAACGACCGCGGGCTGGCGCGGCCTGCCGTTCACCACCCCGACCCGAGACTCCGGGCCGGTGGCGCGGCTGCGCGAGGCGGGCGCGGTGATCCTCGGCAAGACGGTGAGCACGCCGTTCGCCATGTCCGACCCGCCGCGCACGCACAATCCCTGGAACCTCGCCCGCACGCCCGGCGGCTCGAGCAGCGGCTCGGCGGCGGCCGTGGGCGCGCGCCAGGTGCCCGCCGGCCTGGGCACCCAGACGGCGGGCTCGATCCTGCGACCGGCCGGCTACTGCGGCACAGTGGGCTTCAAGCCGACCTTCGGCCGCGTCAGCCGTCGCGGCATCATCCCGGTGGCCTGGTCGCTCGACCACGCCGGGCCGATCACCCGCAGCGTGGCGGACGCCGCGGCGCTGCTCGCCGTGCTCGCGGGCCACGACCCGGCCGACCAGGGCTCGCGCGACCGCCCCGTGGACGATTATCTGGCCGCCGTGGCGAATCCCGCGGCGCCGCGACTGGGGCTGGTGACGGACCTGCTCGAGCGCGCCGAGCCGGAGGTACGGGCGCACACCGAGCAGGTCGCGGCGCGACTGGAGCAGGCCGGCGCCCAGGTGCGCCCGGTCAGCCTGCCGGAGCCGTTCGAGCGACTGGTAGCGCTCCAGCTCATCGTCATGCAGTGTGAGGCGGCCGCCGGGCACGCGCGCCTGCACGCCGCGCACGCCGCCGCCTACCCGCCGCGCCTGCGGGCGATCGTGGAGACGGGGCAGGTGATTCCGGCCGCGGCCTACCTGCGCGCGCAGCGCCTGCGCCACCGGGCGCGGCTGGGCGTGCGCGAGCTGCTGGCGGACGTGGACTGCCTGCTGATGCCCACGGCCTCGAACGTGGCGCCGGAGCCGAGCACGACCGGCGACACGCGCTTCCAGGCGATCTGGAGCCTGTTCGGCGTGCCGGCGCTGAGCCTGCCCAGCGGCCTGAGCGCGGACGGGCTGCCGTTCTCGACGCAGCTCGTCGCGGCGCCCTGGCGCGAGGCGCCGCTGCTGGCGGCAGCCCGCTGGTGCGAGCAGCAGCTCGGCCCGCTCGGCGCGCCGCCGTTGTGAGGGACCCCTCACCCCCCTGCTCCCTCTCCCACAAGGGGCGAGGGGGAGGACGCGGGACGCGAGGATACGAGGCGCTGCACTGCCCCCCTCTCCCACAAGGGGCGAGGGGGAGGACGAGGACGGGGGTAGCCGGCGCGCCGGACTCCCTCTCCCACCAGGGGCGAGGGGGAGGACGCGGGCATGGCGTTGCCATCTTCTGTAGCGAAGGGGGAGCAGATGGGCTCCTGGAGTGCGGCGCTGCGGCTGGCTGCCGGGCTGCTCCTTCTTGCCGCGCTTCCGGCGGCTGTCCGGACCGCGGGTGCGCAGGGTGCCCCGCTCGCGGCCATCGACGCCTACGTGCAGGAGCGGATGGCCGCCTGGGACGTGCCGGGGCTGGCGCTGGTGGCGATCGACGACGGGCGGGTGGTCCTGCAGCGCGGCTACGGCTACGCGGACCACGAGGCGGGCACCCCGATGACCGATACGACGCTCGTCGCCCTCGGCTCCACGGGCAAAGCGCTCACGGCGCTGGCGGTGCTCCAGCTCGTCCAGCAGGGACGGGTGCGGCTCGACGCGCCGGTGACGGACTACCTGCCCTACTTCCGGGTGGCCGACCCTTGCGGCGCGCAGATCACCCTCCGCCAGCTCCTCTCGCACACCGCCGGCCTGCCGGCCAGCGGCATCGCGGAAGCCGCCTGGGACGCTGACGCGCTGGAGCGACACGTTCGGGCGCTGGCGGCCGTCCACCTACGCCGCGCACCGGGTAGCGGCTGGGAGTACGCCAACAACGGCTTCACGATCGCCGGCCTGGTCGTGCAGGCAGTGGCCGGTCTGCCCTACGAGCAGTACATGCGGGAGCAGGTCTTGCGCCCGCTGGGCATGACGCGGGCGACCTTCGACCCTACGGATGGCGCTGCCGGGAGCCTGGCCCAGGGCTATTACCACCGTGGGGAGGCGCTCGTGCCCTACCCCCCGCCGCTCTCGCGCAGCGACGCGCCGGCGGGCGGCGTCCTCGCCAGCGCGGCCGACGCGGCCAGTTACCTGCTGGCGCTGCTGCACGACGGCACCCATGACGGGCAGTCGGTCGTCTCCCCGGCCTCGATCGCCGAGATGTGGACGCCTCAGGCCAGCGTGAGCGACACGCTGGCCTACGGACTCGGCTGGTACCTGGGCGATCTGGACGGACAGCCGGCCGCCTGGCACAGCGGGAGCCAGTTGACCACCGGCTCCCGCTTCATCGTCGCGCCCGCCGAGCAGCGTGCCGTGGCGGTGCTCACGACGACCGACGACGAGGCGAAGGAGGAGATCGCCGACGGCGTGCTGGCGCTGCTGCGAGGCGCAGCGCCGGAGCGGCGGGCGGTGCCCTCGCCGCGTGGGCCGAACACCTACGTACCCGACCCGACCGACTGGGACGCCTACCAGGGCGAGTACGTACTGCCGTTCGACCGGCTGCGGGTGTACCGCGAAGGGACGCACCTGCGCGGCCGCCTGCCCAACGTGGAGCTGCAGCTCGAGGCCCTGAGTGACCATACCTTCGTGATCCACGCCAGCCCGCCACTGCTAGAGGGCGCGGTCGTGGACTTCCGTCCCGACGGCGCGGGGCGGATGGCGCTCTGGCTGGGCGATGAGCTGTTCGGCACGCCGGCAGCCCCTACCGCGCCGAAGGCCGACGGGGGCTCGGTCGACGCCTGCGACTGATTGCCGCCCAGGGCAATCGAGCGACTACTATCCCCTCGCGCCGGCCGGCGCCCGCCAGCGTCACGACACAGCCCGAGTCTTGACGATTAGGGCAGGCCCTCGTAATCCACGGGGGGCGGAGCATCGGCGATGGCGTCGGGCGGCGACGCACCGGCCAGGAACGCCCGTACGTTTGCCAGGAAACGCTCCGGCTGGTCCTGGTAGGCGTTGTGCCCGGCCGCGCGCAGGTAGACGAGCGTGGCGTTGGGCAGCACGTGCAGGTAGTCCCGCGCCGAGGACCACGTCAGGTAGTCGCAGGCGCCCTTGATCACCAGCGCGGGTGCGGGCAGGCCGGCCAGCGCCGGGCGCAGCGCGGGCCAGGGACCCCGCGGCACCGCGTAGGCGTAGAAGCCTAGCCCATGCACCTCGGGGCCGGGCGGGGCGCCGCGGCAGTGCAGGGCCGGCTCGCTACGCGCGTACACCCGGTCGAAGCGAGCATCCATCTCGGCGTCACTTGCGAAGGCGTGGGCGGCCAGGGGGTTGAGCTGGACCAGGCTGTAGGCGAGCGTGGCGCGCGGCCAGAGTAGCAACTCGTAGAGGGAAAGGCGTTGGGCGAGCGTCAGACGGCTCTGGAGGTTGCCACTACCGCTGGCCTCGAGCGAGTACAGCCCACCGGGCGACGAGAACACTACTCGCTCAACGGCCTCGGGGTGCTGCGCGAGGAAGGCGGCGGCGACTACGGCGCCATAGGAGTGACCGATCAGCACGACGCGCTCGGCACCAATCCGCTCGCGTATCGCCGCCAGGTCGGACACGTCGCGCTCGAGGGTGTAGGCGCGCGGATCCGCCAGGCGCGCGGAGCGGCCGGTTCCGATGCTGTCGTACACGTAGACGTCGTAGCCGTCCTGGGCGAGCTGCCCGAAGTAGGCGGCGTCGCCGTGCATGTCGGCCACGCCGGGGCCGCCGTGCACGAACACGACCGGGGGCCGGCCGTTCGGCCCGCCGACCGCGTCGCGGCGGACATAGGCCAGGTGCGAGCCGGTCGGAAGATCCCAGAACGCCTGCCCCTCGACCGGCGCTGGTACGAGACGCGGGTCCCGCATCGGTAGCAAGGTGGTCAGCACGAACGCCAGGATACACAGGCCAACCGCCAGGCCCGCGCGCACGACGGAACGCCGTGGGGCCAGCGCCGCCGAGCCACTGCGGAGCTGGACGCCGAGGGCGACGCCGCTGCTGAGCAGGAACACTGCCAGCCCGGCACCCAGGAACAGGGCGGGCACACTGGTCTGCGCCGCGGCGGCGAACAGCGCAGCCAGTCCCAGCGCCGCTCCGGCGAGCACGGTCAGCCAAATCCGCAGCCAGGACACCTCTCGCCTAACAGTTGTTCTTGATCTGGCGCGTGATGGTAGGGTCCTTGATCGCGCGGTCGTCGGCGAGGAGAAAGGCTTTGCTGAGAATGACCGCGAGGAGGGCATCGCCTTCGAAGGGCAGGTAGACGTGGCCGGGCTCGCCGGGGAGGCCAACGCCGCGGGCGGGCACGATGCAGAGGTACTGGTCGTTGGGCTCCATCAGGACGTTGCCGCTGCCGAGGTGGATGCGGTAGGTGCGCAGATCGCCACGGACGACGAGGTAGCGGCCGTCCAGGCGGCAGCGGGGGCCGATGGCGAGGCGGGGCAGCACCTGCTCGAGCACGGCGCGTCGCGCCTCGGCCGCGGGCGACAGCGCGCCGAAGGCGAAGCTGGACCAGTAGTCGGCGTAGCGGGCGGGTGCCGTATCGAGCCAGGCCGGATCGGCGCCCACGCTGCAGACGCCGACGAACAGGTCGACGTCGCGCATCACCTCGGAGAAGACGACGGGTGGCACCTCGGCGAGCGGCAGCGGCTGCCCGGCACCCGCGGCGAGCCGCTCCGCCGCGGCGGTCCGGTACGCGGCTAGGCCGCCGCTGGCCAGCGCCGCCAGGAGCTGGCGCTGCAGCGCCGCCTTCTGCTGCCGGCGCGACTTGGCGCCGGCGGGCGGCGCCTCGCGGACGAAGCGGACCCGGTCGGTGGAGACGTAGAGGAAGATCGCGTTCGGTGAGAGCATGTCGCCGTCCTCGATCGGCTCGACGTCGAATTCCACGCGCAGGCTCCAGCGCGGCAGGGCGAGGGTGGGCACGTTGGCGTTGTCGAAGCTGCCCTGCAGCGCGTAGCGCCAGCCGCGCTCGCGGCAGAGCGCCTGGAGCTGGTGCTGGCGCAGGAGGTGGCCGGCGAAGCGCAGCGAGTAGGTGGCAGTCTCGCGCTCGGCGGTGGTGAGCAGGTAGATCTCGCGGTGGGCCTGCTTGAACGGCTGGGTGACGGCGTGGCGCTGGAGCCACTGCCGCCAGGCGAGAACTTCCTCGGGCGGCGAGGCGATCGGGTGCCAGAGGCGTACGGGCGTATCGGCGGTCAGCCCGCCCAGCGGCGCGTCGTCGACGCCGACCAGCCGGCCGTCGAGCCAGGCGCCGAGCGCGCGCCGCTCGCCGTCGCCGAAGCTCCAGATGAGCCGCCGGGCGAGCGCGGCGAGCAGGGGATGGTCGAGGTACAGCTCCCGCCAGGCGGCGAGCGGCCAGGCTCGTTCGGCGGGAAGCAGTCGCTCCAGGCGATCGCGCTGGGCGAGGAGGGTCTGGCGCACGGCGTCGGCCCTATCACGGGCCTGCTTCAGCGCGTCGGCGTGGGAACTGCGCCCGTCGGGCGGCTCCTGGGCCAGCGGCGCGCCGGCGGCGTCGAGCCATTCCAGCTCGACCTGGCGCGGCCCGCGGACGACGAGCTCGGCGCTGTAGGGCCCGACGGGCAGGCGCAGGCGGCCGTCGACCAGGTCGAAGGTGGGCACGGCGCGGTCCTCCAGGTCGTCGCGGGTGAGGCCGGCGCGCTCAGCGCTCTGCTCGAGCGAGGCGTCCAGCCGCCCGCGGGCCGAGGGCTGCTTGATCTGGCGCTGCAGGCGCACGAGCTGGGTGGCGCCGTGCGGGCCGGGCATCGCGCTCAGCGCGTACAGGCAGGCGTTGCCGACCTTGGTCGAGCGCGCGCCGACCTCCGGGATCTTCTTGAAGCAGGCGGCGCCGGCGTCGGCCAACGCGGCGGCCAGCGCCTCGTCGTCGACCAGGCTGCAGCACCAGACCAGGCCGCGCAGCAGCGTGGCGTTGCGCTCGGTCGGCACGGCGCGGGGGATACGGTCGAGCCCGGCCAGGGCGCCGACGCCGACGCCCTGGCGGAACTCGGTGGACAGGGGCGCCTGGAGCAGGGCGAGCCAGGCCATCACCCGCGCCTTGAATCGATCTTCGCCCAGCGCGGCGATGCGCTCGCGCGCCGCTGCCTGCCAGGCGCCGGACGGCTTGCTGGCCGTCGCCGTCTGGGCGTGGGCCAGCAGCGCCAGCCACGGGGCGCGCTCGGCGGGGTCTAGCGCGGCGAGGGCGTCGCGCGCGGCGGCGCCCCAGTCGTCGTCGGCCTCGATCGGGTCGGCGGCGGCCGACCCGCCGGCCAGCAGCTCGTCGAGCAGCGCCAGCGCCTTGCGCGAGTCGGCGTACGCCGCGTGCCGGCCGGTCGCGCCGCTGGCGCGCGCTCTCTCGAGCGCCGCGCGCACGGCCGGGTCGATCCCGGTCTCGCCGAGGCGGCGCTCGACGGCCCGCAGAATCGCTACGACGGGCAGTCCATCCCAGGTGGACAGGCGGCCGAGGCAGGCGAGGATGTGGCAGAGATCGTCAGAGCTGTAGGGCAGGTGCCGGCGGACGAGCGCGCTGAGCAGGCTGCCGAGCCGGCGGCGGACCAGCCAGGAGTCGAGCGCGTTCGCCGGCAGCGACACCGCCTCCTCGCGCTCATCGGCGGCTCTCTCGGTGCTCTCAGGAGCACGCCGCGCTTCGCCCTGCACAGAGGCAAGCCGCGCCAGTCCACCCTGGATGCCGGCATTCGGTGGACGCCGGCCGTCGGCGGCGGCCCAGCCAGGGGCGAGCGTGGCCAGAGCAGCTCGCACGGCGGCAACCTGCACGGTCGGCTCGGCGTCGAGCAGTGCGCGACCGGCGGAACAGTCTCGTACGCTGACGGTCCAGACGTAGCCCGCGGGCTGCGCCTCCGCCAGGTAGGCCGCGATCAGGGCGCCGGCAGTCGCGCGGGGATCGGTCGCCGAGGGAATGCTCATCCTGCCGCTCCGGCCGCCGCGCCGCATCCTCGGCGCACCGGCAGCCCGCACTGTCTCGAACCACACCGCTCCGGACCGCCGTCAGCCGCCGGCGAGCGGTACCAGCCGCAGGAAAGCGATCCGCGTCTCGGGCCGCAGCTCGACCTCCTCATCCAGATCGGTGAGCTGACGGTCGTCGACGAGGACCAGGACGGCGCCGCGCTGGAAGGTCTGGATGGCCCGCTCGTACTCCCGCTCCCAGTCCAGCCGGCGAGAGTGGGGCGCGGACGTCCCGTTCAGCCGACGCTCGGTCTCAGTAGGCTGGAACGCGGCGGGCGCAGGTCGGGCGCAGCGGGCCTGGTGCTCGCGCACCGCCTGGTAGACGCGGGCGCGGATCAGCTCGCGCACGGCGACGCGCTCGGTAAGGAGCTCCAGCGTCACCTCGCCGGTCTGCCCACCGGGGAACGTCTCGTCGCGGATGGTAATCGCCGGCATCGCCTGCTCCCTCGCGCCTGGGTCCAGTGTAGGGAGTAGAACAAATATTCGTCTAGGCGGCCCCAGCAAGCCCTGCTGGATCAGCTCGCGCTGTTCGACTGGCAGCGCAGCGAGGTCGCGGCCGCGCCTCCCGCCGGTTGACCCTGTCGCTGGCTGTCCTGCATCGCGTGCCTCCCACGCCCGGAGTCGCGGCCACCTGGCTCGGGGTGGCGGCTCGCTATAGGGTAGCACCCCTGCCGCCAGCGCACGATTTTTCGTCGCTCGCGAGCCCGCTCGGGTGCGCCGGTTGACGGTCGCGGGAGGGCATGGTACGGTCGAACTCGATGAACGAGTAGCAAGGGGGATGACTGTGCTTGCCACGCCGGAGACGCTACAGCGCGAGATCGAGGACGGGCTGCGCCAGCCCGGGCGCAACCTGACCGAGCATCCGGTGCTCGCCATGCTCGACCGCGGCGAGCTGACCCGCGCCCAGGTGCAGGGGCTGCTCACGCAGATGTACGTCCACGTGCGCGAGGTCACGCGCTGGATCGCCGCGTCGTTCGCCGCCTGTCCCTACCCGGCGATCCGCGACATGATCTTCGAGAACCTGCTCGAGGAGCAGATCGGCTACTACAGCAAGACCAAGGCGCACGCCGAGCTGCTGCGGGACTGCGCGCTGGCGGCCGGCGTCAGCGCCGAGACGCTCGACCGCGCGCAGCCGTTATCGGAGACGGCCGCGCTGATCGACTACTGCGAGCTGACGGCCACGCAGCGCCACTGGCTGATCGGCCTGGAGGGGCTGGGGATCGCCCTCGAGACGCAAGCGCCGATCTTCTTCGGCAAGATCGGGCGGGCGCTGATCAAGAGCTACGGGATGGACGAGGAGGGGGCGAAGTTCTTCCTGCTCCACGTCAGCGTGGACGAGGACCACGGCGACGTGAACTGGCAGATCCTCCAGGAGCACGCCACCTCCGAGGCGCTGCAGCGCGACCTGAAGGAAGCGATCTTCCGCACCGCCGAGCGGTGGTGGGGGCTGCTGGATACGTGGAAG